>JAABUM010000041.1_pt1 | contig 338810 bp, 361 predicted proteins | sample 5559161 | NCBI WGS metagenome assembly JAABUM01 (sample SAMN10711868, study PRJNA513369) | rock metagenome | isolation source: Antarctica rocks | place: Antarctica: Victoria Land, Siegfried Peak nord
TCCTCCCTCTCCTCCACCCTCTCCCTCCTAAAAACGCACTACACCCACCCCCCCCTCCCCCCTCCAGCTGCAATCCGCACCCTAAACACAACCCTAATAGACACCTGCAACCTCCTCTTCCGCTCCCGCGCCTTCAACGCCACAGACCCGCACGCCCGCGGCTGTCTCGTGCCGCTAGAAACGGTAGAATGCCTGGCGGAATACACGCAGGGGCTGCAGCCGGCGCAGGCGTTGGGGGGTCTGTTTGGGCTGAGCTGTCATCCGGCGCTGGCGGGGTTGAGTATTGCTGCGTTGAGGGAGATGGAGGAGGAGGAGGTGGAGGCGGAGGTGGGAGGGGAGGGAGGGAAGGAGAGGGTCAGGGTGAGGCATGAGGGGCCGGTGACGCAGAGGAGTCTTGCGGTATGTAAGCGGGCAGTCTGTGCATAAGCACGTGTCATCTTGCTCGAGCGCTATAATGAAGAACCAAGGCTGATTCCGTCACTCACTCAGGTCTTGGGCAGGGAGGGAGGTTTGAGGGTCGATTGGAGGCAATATCGGGTTGCCGTACTGATGTGGCTTGACGGGATGGGCGTGACAGGGTTGAAAGAACTGGGTGTAGCGACTATGAAAGGCTTGATGGGTGATCAGGAAGGACTGAAGGCGTCACAAGATACAGCTCTGTCTCGATGAAAGAATGGGAGGTAAACCCCAAATGGCTCAAAGGGAAGAATGGCATAAGCGAATTGAACATTTCTTATCTTCTCTTATTCGACAACTCAATGAAAAGGTGCTAAAGCATTCGCCTATTCGCTACAATCGTCACCGGAAGTCTAGAGATATCGCCACCACTTCATCCACTTTCCTAGGCCACGCTCTGCTCATAGCATCCGAACCTCGTGGTAACATAATCTAAGCCGTATCCGAACGCTTGCTGATAGACCGCGCGAGACACTTTCAACACACACATGCAGTCGGTCGTCAAAATTGCTGCACGAGGTTAACATGTTTAGGCCGATGCTGAAACTTCCAAAATCTGTCTCGTACACACCTCAGAAGCATTTGCGGTGAACGATGGAAGGTCCACTTTCGTCATACTCTTGCTTAGAGATCCACATCTGCTGGAAGGTGGACAGCGAAGCCAAGATAGATCCACCGATCCAGACGGAGTACTTGCGCTCAGGTGGTGCGATGATCTTAACTTTCATGGATGACGGAGCAAGAGCGGTGATTTCTTTTTGCATACGGTCCGAAATACCTGGATACATGGTAGTTCCGCCGGACTAGAATATCGTCAGCAGCCTATCGTGGGATTACTTATGGGAAGCGGTATACCATGACAATATTGCCGTAAAGGTCCTTTCGGACGTCGACATCACACTTCATGATGGAGTTGAAGGTGGTAACATGGATACCTCCGCTCTCGAGACCCAGTACACTTGGCTGGAAGAGAGCTTCGGGAGCACGGAAGCGCTCATTGCCGATGGTGATTACTTGGCCGTCGGGAAGCTCATAGGATTTCTCCAAAGTGGAGCTCTGACTGGCGGTCTGAATTTCCTGCTCGAAGTCGAGCGCGACGTAGCAAAGCTTCTCCTTCATATCACGAACGATTTCACGCTCGGCCGTGGTGGAGAATGGGTAGCCGCGCTCAGCCAAGATCTTCATCAAGTAATCGGTAAGATCACGACCAGCCATATCGATACGGGAGATGGCATGGGGAAGAGCGAATCCCTCGTAGATGGGTACGACGTGAGTAACACCATCCCCAGAATCGAGCACGATACCTGTAGTTCGTCCAGATGCATACAAGGAGAGCACAGCCTGTATGGACACGTAGAAAGCTGGGGCGTTGAAGGTCTCAAAGACGATCTGAGTCATCTTCTCCCGATTGGACTTGGGGTTGATGGGGGCTTCCGTCAGTAGCACTGGGTGCTCCTCTGGTGCAACACGGAGCTCGTTATAGAAGGTGTGATGCCAGATCTTCTCCATATCGTCCCAGTTGGTAACAACGCCGTGCTCAATGGGGTACCTGAGCGTCAGGATACCACGCTTTGACTGCGCTTCATCCCCAACATAGGAGTCTTTTTGACCCATACCAATCATGATACTGCAGTTTCGTCAGCCACGGAAATTGAAGCCGAGATCCAGGCTCTAGTGGGCATACCCATGATGACGAGGTCTGCCGACAATAGAAGCTACGCTAGGAGTTAGCAGTCTTCGGATGAAGCTGTAGGAGTATTGCCGTAAGCCATTTGCTATGGTGCGACTCACGAAAAACAGCTCTCGGCGCATCGTCACCAGCGAAACCGGCCTTGCACATTCCCGAACTACAAGCTGTCAGTCATGACCAAGGGAGCACATCTCCTCTATAAGTAGCTCCGAGATTGTTGTTCGGGAGCTTCTTTCGGAAGAGTATTTGGTGGATGGTATCTTTATGCTAGGGGAAAACGCACCCATTGTCGATAACGAGAGCTGCTACTTCTTCTGTATGACCCAAGAGATTCTGTCAGCGCTGTCTATCTTCTGGCACAACGATCGGTCTCAGATCCAGTACCCCCCTTGTTCTTGCCCACGAAGATGTGGGGATAGACAAAGAGACGAGGTCAGCTTACCCTCCATGGCGTTGGACTATGTGGATCAGTGGTGTCAAGAGGGAAGAATGTGGTGGTGAAGAGGCCTGCTATGATGGATCACTGAAAGCAAGGTCGAGTGGGAGCTGGAGAAAGGGCGGATTGGGATACTTTTGTGTATCACAGGTGGTGGCAGGAACGTGCAGGAAGGCCGTTGCCGTTGGAACTTCTGTGGGTTGGAGTGCCAAGCCACGCTATAAAAACTCACCATGGGTGCCGCTGGACTTTCCCTCCTCCATATCTATCTAGAGGCTGGGAAGCTGCGACGCGTCTTCCACAGTTGCAATCTTCGCCTGCATAATACCAATGGTCTACGCAATGTAGGACAGGCTTTTTCAGGCAGCAGAATATCTTGAGTGGTCAAAGATCAACAATACGCGCGTCTAGCCACCCAAGATGATCTTTCACGGTTGCCTCAAGCTCTTAGACGGCTGGGAGCAACATATTCTCACAGAGTACAGTTCTTTGCTACCTGATACTACGGAAGATCGATTAGTGACATGCAGAATTGTGCTTCAATATCGAAACGAGATGGCGGGGTGGGTAGGCCGCTAAATCAGCCGCGCAGACGGGAGAGGTAGCGATGATAAAGTACTTTATCTAAGATTGATATTTGTGATAAGACTAAGTCGTATCATAAGACTCACTCACTTTGACACGCCTCAGCATCTGTAACCTTTAGCTCTGGAAGAGGTAGAGCTCCTGGAAGCTGACAGAAGCTGCCAGTTGTTCCGCGAAATCAAATGGTTGAACGTCATGCAAGCTAACATTTTAAAAACGGCCACAACGCATTTTCCTGACAAGAAGCAGTGTTTTTAATATTACGATCAAGCCTCACACTTCGTTGCACCCAAATTCACACTCCAGTCTGGTGATCGCACCAAGTTTTTCCGGAGACATAGGATTGGCTATTTTCGCAGTGCGACTTGTGACCTCCGACGCTTTGCCATGGATCCAGGCATGAACCAGCTCCTCAAATGGAGCATTGAAAATTCCGAGATATCATCCGCCGATCCAACGTCCACCACCGACCCCAAAGCAGAGCGGCCTTCCGGCCTCCCCATCAACCCTGATATCCTTACGTCACTTTTCGGCGGTCCGTCGGACGCAGACTTGCTGAAAGAGTCAATGGCTGCCATCTTGTCACCCGACATCACACTCGACAACAAAGTCATAGCCTTTGACAATTTCGAGCAGTTGATTGAAAACATCGACAATGCCAACAATCTGGAGGTTCTGGGGCTATGGACACCACTCGTGAGGCTACTAGAAAGCGAAGAAGTCGAATTGAGGAGATATGCAGCTTGGTGTTTGGGCACTGCTGTGCAAAACAACGTTGAAGCTCAATCGGACCTGCGTGCTACTGGAGCCATACCTATACTCACTAAGGTCGCAATCGAGGACGCGAATGAGCAAGTGCGGAGGAAGGCCATCTATGCTCTCTCGAGCGAGATTCGGAATTATCAAGAAGGCCTTGACGCTGCGGTGCAAGAGTTGCCAAAGGGCATTGCGCCGGAAGGGGCTATCGATGCTGGAGATATGGCAGCTGTTGATAGAGTGATCGACCAGTTGAGGGAGGATTCTGCGAAAAAAGCTGCATAGCTGCTGTTGAATCTCGAGAGACGGGGAATCATGTCAGACAACACTCAGAACAACGATCAACGCATCTTGATTATCACAACTTAACGTCTCAACTCCAGTGCAAAGATGCATGCTACAGAAGTGATATATCCTGTTCCAACTATGCTAACGCCAGTCCATGCATATCTCATCAACAGCCATTAATTTCACATGCCATCACCTGACCTCAGGCGCCGCCGCAGCCGCAATCTCGTTGTTGATTGGCGCAACTCCAGTATCCGGTGGTGCTCGCTCGAAAAGATTCCGCCAAAACTGAGGTGGGTCCAGGGGTCGGTAACCATTATGTAACGATGGATAGACATCGCTAAAGAAATACCATACTGATAACACCCAGTCAGCATATTCCCGGCCTCCAAGCCATCGAGAAAGGACTTACTGTGACCAACGATAACACCACAAATCTCATCCTTCGGCACCGTTCCATGCAGCACCAGCGAAAACGCCATCAACACCCACGGCAAATACGGCGCCGTGAACACCAGCAGTCCCAAAAAGCTGAGCCTCGTCTCCGGATTCCGCCGACTCCATATGTATACCAAAGTACTCGACAGCGCCGACCCAAGGAACGGTATCGAAAGCATCGGCGACAGCGCGAGCAGGAGTGTAGTGGCGTAGATGAGCAGCCATGAAAAATGCGCCGGGGAGCGACCGCTGGATTCTTCGAGGAGACGGGAGTAGCGCTGGAGAAAGAAGACGTGGAAGAGGAGGTCGAGGGAGAGCGGGCCAAAGTAGAGGAACGTGGTCAGAAGGCGCCAATACTTGTGCATCATCAACATCAGCTTTTCCTGGGGAAGATCTACATGGCATAGATTGTATAGACAGAAGGAGGCAAAGGGAGTACCTGGTTCTTGACAAACACAGCTCGAAAGCTATAGAAAAGCTGAAACGGCGTGATGACATGACATTGCACCAACACCGACGTCGCGATCGTAGCGGTCGTCCACCATCTCGTGCACACGGGCATTTCGTAAAACCATTGCTCCAGTGGGAACTGGCCTACTCCTCCTCCTCCTCCTCCCGCTCCTCCCCCGCCGAGCATGTTGTCCATATCCATTGCGAGCGCACGCTGTGTTGATAGGTTGGTTACGATTCCCTGAATGAATGAATGGCTGAGTGAGATTATGTATGACGCATAATTATGCTGATCGATATAGGTAAGTCAGAGGCCATTTAGGGAAAGAGGATATTAAATGGCGAAAGTGGCCACTCTTGAGTCTCAGTAATGTCAAGTTGTCGGTTTCATGTACCAAGGCGCTTTCCCGTATCAGGCCTGGTCGCCTTCAGGCGCTAAGCCTGCTAGCTTGATGCTGCACTATCCTCTTTTAAGACTAGTGGTATAGGACGCTGATCATTCGCGCCCGCGATAAACAAAGACGATGGCTGGGATGGAAATGACCCAGCCCACACATATCAAACCACACATATTGCTTCATATCTACCACGCTATCTGATTCTACGAACTGCTCCAATTCACATCAGCGAGCTCAAGCCCAAACGCTCCAACAGAACACGTGAGGTGATTGCACTTCGTCCTCTCTTCGCATAGCAACGACTCGAACAGCGTCGCCAGCTTACACGCAAAGCTTTCAAGGGGAGCGCACAGAGGGGACGAGCCTTCAGCGCTCCAGCAGCTCCCTCCAAAGCTCATAGAATAGACAACACCCACGCCAGAGGCTGCGAACCACAATGGCAGGCACGAAACAGCAAACGGCCAAGCGCACCGGCACCGCCCACCCAATCGGTCAAAAGAAAGCAGGGTGGCCCTCAACAGGCGGAAAGACATCGCGGAAAAGCATAGGGACACCCAACAAAAGAGCACAAGGCCGTATAGCAGAAGGTGAAGACCCCCTTAGATGCGAATGCCCTGCGCCCGCCCCATCAAGTCCCACCCACAACTTCAAACCCACCAACTGACACCACTCTCAAACAGAAGCAGCCACCCCCCGCAAATCCCGCCGCTACAAACCCGGCACCATCGCCCTGCGCGAAATCCGTCGCTACCAACGCTCCACAGACCTCTTACTCCTCAAACTTCCCTTTTCCAGACTCGTAAGCCTCCCCCTCCCCTTCTCCCACCCCTTTCCTCCCCCTCCCATCCCTCCCTCTCCCCTCCTCCCACCTACACCCCATACCCGCCCACTAACCAAACCCCCACAGGTCCGCGAAATCGGCCTCTCCCTCCTCCCGGTCGACGGCCAACTCGCCCTGCGCTGGCAATCGCAAGCCATACAGGCGCTCCAGGAAGCCGCGGAGGCGTTCATGGTGCATCTGTTCGAAGACACGAATCTGTGCGCCATCCATGCGAAGCGGGTGACGATTATGCAGAAGGATGTGCAGTTGGCGAGGAGGATTAGGGGGGCATGGGGTGGGTTGGGGTAGATGGTGTGGTGCGGGCATGCTTGGAGGGTGGTGTCAGGGGGTTGTTGTGAGTTTTTGGGGGGGGAGGTGAGGATAAGGAAAAGGGGATGGGCTGAAGAAGTGTGGGTCGTTCATGCTGTTCCTCTTGGGGTACCGTCGATGATGGGATTCCGGCGGATAGGCTTATGTGGGAAGCTGTCTTCTCGCCTGGTCATATCATGTTCCTTGAGTGGAAATGTCAAGTCTGATGTATGATAGGCGTTCGTCGGCGAATAGCCTTGCGGTCTGGTCCGTCTCAAGGTCCTGAAAAAGGGTGGCGATCTGAGAGCGTCTGTATATGTGAAGCATTGAGGTCTGTAGTCGCATAGGTAGTCGATAGTAATAACCATCAGGTAATCCATGAGAGATGTACATAATATCTTTCTGCTGTCGTAAGACCTAGTATACATGACCGACATGATCAGATATACAGCCACGCACCACGTAGCAAACCAGCTTATTTCCGTCGCCAATCCCACTAATAGCCATCCAGCAACAAGATCCCGTTTTATACCGAGCACCAAGCAAGTCCATCCATACCAAACACCCGCTCCCGGATCCCAGAAGAGTAAACTCAAGCACCATCGCCCAAGACCAGCGGCCCATCATCAAGCATAACCACATCACCATCCTCCCTCTCCTTCTCCATCGCCACCTGCAACCCCTCTGGCAATCCACTTGCCGTCGCCTCCCCACTCCTCCTCCCCTTCTCCGCCTCCTCGATCTTCCCTGCCGCCTCCAGCGTATTCCCTAGCGTTCCAGCAGCCACACTCATCCACAGCGCATCCCTACAACTGTGCGCCAGCCTCTGGCTTGCACGTGCAGCTTTCTCTGCCTGCTCGCCAACGACGCCTCGGAAGAATTTCCAGGACATGAAGTTGAGGACCATGCACATTAGCTGTTTGTTGTCGCTTTGTTTGGCGGTTTGAAGGGCGGATTGGAGGGCTTGTTTTGTAAGGAGGATGGTGGAGGAGGAGGTGGTGGTGGCGGTGAGGAGGTGGTAGGCGGACTGGATCTGGCGGTTGGGGTTACGGAGGCAGAGGTGTTCGAGGAGGGAAAGGAGGGAGGGGACTTGGTTGTGTTGGGGGTGGGTTGGGGTACGGATTATGAGAAGGATGTTGAGAGATGAAAGTAGGGTGATATTCAGGTGGAGATGAGACGGGTGTGGTGTCTTGCGGTAGTTATGAATTGAGAGAGTATCGCTCGAGTACAGCTCAATGGCGTGGTCAAGATCGCCTGTCCCCTGGTAGATGACTGCTTCCAGATACGTGGACAATAAGAGGAGAGCCTCCGGTACTGATGATGGCGGTATTGATCGGACGAAAGCCTGTATTGCCAACTGCTGCTCCCTGGCGGCTGGCCAGGATGTTCTGGCGCACAATGTGAAAGCAAGGTGGAGGCGCATGTAGCAGGTGATTTCGCCCCGCCAAAGCTGCTGAGAAGCTGCGAGCTGAATGGATTTGGGAGGCTTAGCCATGTCCCTGTTTGCATCTGACATCTATTAGAATTTTAGATGAGCATGGTGGAGGTGACTTACACTGCAACCTCTTGATCCCTTCTTCGAACATGTGCTCCGCCTTTTGACCATCGCCTGCATTTCGAGGAGACAACACCACTCCACTGAGAAGATACCCCAAGTCGTAGATGTCGTCCTTAGACACCCAATCAAACATCAAGATCAGCAAATCATCGTCTTCTTGTTTCCTGAGTACGCCATTTCGAGCCGTACAGGAAGGCATCCTAGCATGAGGTATGGGAATCCTGATAGATCTGTCTGTCCAAGCTTCACTTTCGTCCATGGTTTTCAGAGCGGTCTGCATAGTCTGCATTTTAGTAAAAGCCTGCTTAGGATCAAAATTTTGCAGAATGCAGCAAAGATCCACCATAGATATGAAGACCGCTAATTGATGTAAGTTGCCAACCTTTGATTCTAGTTGCAAGCTTCTTACGGTAGCCAAAGCTCTCTGGGCATTCTCTGTATTTTCGGAGTCATTGGAAATTCTGAGATAAGTCAAAGCTTCTGATGCCGTTGCAATGGCTAGGACTGTCTTGTCTCCATAGTCATTCGACAGAAGAACGATATGCTTAAGCTGGCTAAGAGCTAATAGGAGATCCTGATGTGTTGAAAGCTCTAGATGAATGGAGACATTGAGGAATCGGAAAGCGTAGATCCATGCTATATGTTGGTAGGCTTCCGCGTCTTTGATAATGCCGTCAAGAAACTTGAACGCCGCACGATGGTTCTTTTGGAACAGCATTCTTGCGAGAAGGTGTTGCATATTGTACTTGAGGTCGAAAAGACGATGCCGATCGCATAACGATATCCCTTTGCTCAAACTATCTTCGGCCTCCATCATATTGTCCGTTTCCTCATAAAGTACGGTGGCGTACCGCAACCGTATGATAGCTTCTGTTTCAGGCAACAATTTGAAATGCTTCAGGACAGCCTCGAGGCATCCCAACGCGGTTGCCATCAACTTGTAGTACTCTTGCATGTCCCTCTCCCGTCGAACGATATCTGCCATTGAGCCGTAAGCGTAAGCAGCCGCTAGATATTCCTCAGCTAGTGACAACAGAAGTATCTGATAGTCTAGTGGCGGTTCTGGGCGTGCCGGCTGTCGTATCAACTTGCCGAAGTGGCCATTCAATTCATTGACAGAGCTCTGCAGTGGAGCTGCACAAGCCGGCTGTGATGCATTGGAGCTCTTCGCGACCCCATTGCTATTATTCGAGATTGCGAGTGGTGGAGGAACCGCTAGGGCATAGGCGCTTTGTTGTGCCTGCTGTAGATGCTGGGGAGAGATAGGTGGTCGGTGTTGGTGAGAGCCATGCACGGGTCCATATCTGCGATCGTGATGGCCATCCTCCTGTGGAACAGTTTGAAGGGAGGTCCCGAGCCCATTGCTGTTATGGTTCAGACGGGGTTGGTATTGTGAAGGTTCGAGTTTCTGTAGTGTTTGATTGGGGTATGGCGACCTCGTCCTGTTGTAAGGTCCTTGGCCTGGGTACGCCATGTCACCCCAGTAATGCGTCCCCTACTCCTCTTTGCATTGCACAGGCTGATTTTGTTACCGCACATCCCAAGATCCTGGATAGAACGCGCGCATTGAGCAGTAGCTTTGTGTTTTTTGCCCTGCTCTACTTCATCCCGTTTGTCATGCAACATTGAAGGTTCTGCACAGCAAGCGCGCGTTAGACGCGGATAGATAGTATTCTACGGCAATTCATCCGTACAACTCTACGATAACCCACCAAAACCCCAACTACATAGGCAGTGTGGCAGGCCAGGGAAGTATTACGGCTAAGGTAATCATAGTAATAAGTACGTTATCCTCTATCTTAAGGCAAATATCCTATTCTTCCTAATCTTCGAGCTGTGAAACTAGTAATAGTACGCCTTCTTTGAGAGTCGCTAGTAATTTACTTACAGTGGTAACTTTTATAGGGTAAGCTAGCGTAATATACTCTAGTCGAATAACCTTTAATATTTTAGAGTCGGCTAGGTAAGTTGAATAAGACAACTAGCTGAGAAGCGAATAATATATATGAGGTCGCCTTAAGTATTGAAGAAAGTATGTACTAAGACCTTAGGTATAATACCCTCTGCATAACACCTCATGTATGATACTACATGACAACACAGTACGTATTAGGTACGGTCCTGACCGCATCTAACAAAAGCAATGACCGCATTGCTTCGAAAACTAGCTCCTGTTCGACATCTAGCCCCGGCAACTATGGGTACCTGGTACGTCCCTGTTAGACAGCTAGCCCGAGTCGCCCGACAACAGTCGGTACTTGGTACGTCGGGTGTTAGGTCGGCCCGCGGCTTTCTAGGCAATGTTTTTTTCACGGAAATTGGCTAGAAATCGAAACATGAAAAAGAAAAGTTCCTGAGGATCTTCGGAATGAAGCATGCTGATTGGCTGAGGGCTCCCGTCCCGTGGCGCTAAGAACTTTGATTGGACGTCGACGTCTTCTGGCCGCATGCTGGCAAATTATCGATGTCGGACATGGATTTGTCAATTTGGGTCCGGAAGGGCGAGATGGTCCATGGCTGCATGTGGAATAGACTGTGGGTAGATCCGAGAGTATTGATCACTCAGTGAAGAGGTCGATATACTCTGGACATGACTGATATGAGGTGTGATAAGGTTTGGACAGTAGGCTGCAGAGATTGTAGGCGTGAAACAGGGCTGTTTTGCTAGGGAATCTCTGTAGTAGGGTATCAAAACCTTGTGTTTTTGGTTGTCATGATTTTTTGTTGAAAGTCCATTGTTTCCCTACTATTGAGTGGTGTCGTTCTTTGGTCATTTGACGAAAAAATGATGTAGATGGGGTTTCGATGTCGGTGTATCGATTGGCGTGGATCGTAGGATGAGGGAATGTGTGATATTTGCTGCAATTTTTTTCGGAACTGGTCTGTGTTGGAAATCGGGTGTCGCAATTCTGACAGGCAGACTAGATGACCGGGCTGCGGAGACTAAAAGAATGGGGCAGGCCTACTCTGAGTGTCCGTCTCCGCTGCTGTGGTGGCGGAGTCTGTTGTCTTGAACTCGGATGTGAGCAAATGTGGGTGTTTCGAAATTCGGCTGATGAAGGCCTTTATTTGGCGACTATTGGGTGGTGTCGCTTCTCGACCGATTCTCGTCAAAATGATGTTGGTGGGGTTTTCGATGTCGCCCTTTCGAGTGCCGTTGTTATACGGTAAGGAAGCGTGGCTGATGCGCTGGATATACTGATGGTTGCAGAATGGCGTTGCTGCTGACTCTAGGCTCCATTGGAATGAGGTCACTATTGTGAAGGGTGTTCATTATGATGAGATTTCCTGTACGCTTGTGCGTGCATTGAGGGGTAGAGAGCATTTAATTACCATTAACAGGCGATCTAAAAGGCGTAACTCAGAAGCTAGGCCTTCTATCGGACGGGCAGAGACACGACTAGGCTGTCAAATCACAAGAATCCAGAGCCCGTCCAGTCTAAGTAACACAAATCGAACAAATTCAGCAATCTCATCGGCTATTCTAATCCGTATGCTTTGCGGCAATTCCTACCCAACCGGAAACGATTCACCAGCGAAGACCCCCTGCCTTTCAGCCTGTGTCAACACATTGCCGCGTAATATGGGGCTCTCGTGCACTCACCGTATTTGGGACCGCCAGTACGATCAAATTAGTGAAGGCATGTTGATGCTGAAGGGTATGGCCCCCTTCCCCAGATCTATGCCTTGTCCATAGGGCAACAATAGGGAACAAAGGTTTACGTTACAACACAGCTACGGGTGTGAATCGCTCTGTCCGTCCGTGCCAAATCCAACCGAGTAACCGTGACAAATTGATCTTCTTCTGGCTGATATTGTCGCTTAGTCCCTAGGCCAGTCTCAATGCGGCGCAGACCTTCGACCAGTTGGTTTTTCGGTAGGGCGAAGGTGATTCGGAACCATCCCAGCTCTTTCTTGTGAAACGCAGCACCATAAGCGAGAGCAGCTCCCGCTGCAGAAATTGTCTTCCACAATGCAGCATCTGAGTCCTTTGTCGCCGAACGTCCGCCTAGACGCGCAAATACGAAGACACCCGCGACTGGCCGATAGAAGGGAATGTTATGAAAGGTCATGAACCGGCCGGTGTAATCCGCGGACATGCGAAGAAGCATTCTACTCCTGACCAGCCAATACTCCGTGACCAGGAGGTCTGAAAAAAGGGCCATTGTTATGATGGCAGTCGCGCTGGACACGGTGTATCTCGCAACGGTGTACACTCCTTCGCGTAGATCTGGGTTACTTTGCGTCACGAGGATACCCTTCGCGTACGACTCAGCTACAATCTAATGGGAGCACAAGGCGAAAGTTTGACATACCAAGCGCAGTCCGCTGCTCCCAAAATCCTTGCTGATACCGTATATGACGTGCACTCGAGCAGGATTGACCTTCAACTTCTTCAGGTCCATGGAAAGGACCGACGTGAACTTCTTCTCGGGCGATGCAACGATGTCGGGATTCGATTCTAAGCGTGGCTGATTGGGATCACTCCAAGTTGACAGGCCGTATATCTCGTCGGAGATATAATGGATGTCGTGCGATTCGCAGAACTTGAGGACCGCTTCCATATACGAAGTAGGATAGATATGTCCGAAAGGGTTCTGCGGGTTGCAAACAATGATGCCACGAACTCGACAAGACGCACCTTCCATCGCTTTCTCATATTGTTTGATGATTTGTTCCGGGTCCCCGGATAAGCTGGACCGTTGAACTTCGATGAATTGGTTGCTATTTCTCAAATGAGCGGCATTTCCAAAGCCGCTCCAGAAAGGAGCATCGATCAGGAGGCCTTCGTTCTCGTCACAAATCGTATAGAGAAGGCTTTCGAGGATTTCCATGGCGCCCCTCTGAGTCAAAACGTGGTCGGGTAATACAGGGGTGCGGGGCGAGAAGAACTTGTTCAAGAAATTGGCGATTCCTTGGAGAAGCTCTGGGTAGCCTGGGAGGTGCTTTTGATAGTCCAAATCGTTGACTGTAAAGTCGCGTTGGATGGCTTCCCTCATGGTAGGGAGTACTTCCGGCCGAATCAACCAATTTTCGGCGTTGCCCATCGCTATGGAGCCAGTTGGGTTCGGTGGATCCGCCGGGGAATCATTATCGTGCCAGGCCACGCTTTTTCTGACACGGCTGGAGATCATTGTGAAGAGTTGAAGAAAGTCTCTCAAGATGTGATTGATTGACTGTTGTGCCTTTCAAGGGGATCTTTCCAGGAGGCATAGCGGCACATCTTAGATATAACAGTCTGTACACGCCCCATGGGTCTTCCTCAGGAGTGAAGGCCCGGATAGATGACTCCAAGCCCCCAGGAGCCGCAACAAAGCTTACCTGAGCTCATCAGATTACTTCCTGTCCACAGCATTATATGTTAGCGTGACAGGGTTTATCCTCGTGAGAACCCTCCAAAATGAACCCTGTCAGACTGATGTGTAGCTCCGTAGATAGGAGGTGCCTCGTACGTATCCCCAACCAAGCCTCGTGGTAGATAATCGAATGTTATTTGCAGAGGGGACTAAGGATGGGGCTGAAAAACATCGAATGCTCATTTTGAAGGCCACGTTGCTCCCCGAAATGATGCGGATACTGGCAGGATTACCGTCGACAAGGATTGCAAAGTATACTGTGGCGCGGATGCGGTGTGATATTCCATGATGCAGTGACAGGGGTCTTAGTGACAAGGCAACCATGTCCGGCCTCAAGTGGCAATTTCTCAGCTGAGTTGGAGCTTGCAAATCGATCTGCATATTCTAGCTCCTTGTATTTCCGGTTCGTAAGCTGATTCAATAATGGGCCCGAGACTACGCAACGACGAATTTCCTGCGATTACACAGCGGAATAAGCCGAAACATCATCACACTTCCCAATGTCCGAGCGAAAAGATGACTTCGATACATGTATTGCTGTCTTCCTCACCGGAGCCTTCAGAGAACGGCAACAGCTGCGGTGGAACCAAACGGGACAATATGATGGATCTGGTTAAAAGGTTTGGTAATTGGCATATTCGTCAAGACATTACTTACTTAGACAACGGTGCATTTGGTGCTTGTCCCACAGTGGTGGTTGAGGAACAAGGACGTATTCGGCAAAAAATCGAGGAGAATCCACATGATTTCTTTGAGAGGGGTTATGTTTCTGCTTGGGATGCCAGTAGACAAAATCTGGCTGATTTTCTGCATGCGGAGCCAGCTGATTTGGTTTTTGTTCCTGGAGCGACACACGGACTTAATATTGTCATCCAGAGCCTTCATTTTGAGCCGGATGACGAAATTTTGACCACGAATCACGCCTACAGTTCCGTCATTCTGGCCCTGAATTACGTAGCACAGAGAGACAACGCGCGCCTAGTCACAGTGGACATTCCTCTACACTTAGTGAGCCCCAACGATGTCCTCCAACGTATCCTCGCATGCGTCACGTCTAAAACCCGATTCGCCCTCATAGACCACGTCCCAAGCAGGTCGGGACTGGTTTTTCCGATCAAAGATATCGTTCGCCAACTTGCTTCCCACGATGTAGACACATTGGTAGACGGAGCGCACGCGGCTGGCATGATCGATCTAGACATCACAGATATCAACGCTGCATACTATGTGGCTAACTGCCATAAATGGATGTGTTCGCCGCGTGGAGTAGGCTTCCTTCATGTACGGCCTGACCGCGCTCATAAGATCAAGCCACTGGTAATCGCCCGGTCGTCCTACGTAGTCAATAAATCCAAATACTCAAGATTGGAGCAAAGCTTTGGCTGGCAGGGGACCAGCTGCCCGTCGGCCGTGCTCTCTTTGCCAGTCTCCATTGACTTCCTCAACACCGTCATACCCGGGGGCCTCAATGGCCTAATCAATAGGAACCATAATCTCGCTGTAATCGCACGAAGAGTCGTTTGCAAGGCTCTCGACATACCTTTGCCATGCCCGGACAGCATGATAGGTGCTATGGCCACCATACCACTTCCCGACTCCCCCTGGCCAGAGCAGGAAGGGATGCTGCCAATCCAAGAAACTCTCTGGAAAGAACACAAAATCGTCGTACCAGTATACTCTTGGCCCGCATATCCGAAGCGAGTGATTCGACTGTCAGCTCAGGCCTATAATACCTTGGAAGAATACTTCTGGTTTGCCGACTGCCTACGTTCTGTCTTGTACAATGAGCAAAACCCGCTGTCCAAGAGTCTTGGTAAACCGTTAGTATCCTTTCAAGATGCTGAATATAAGTCGACGGAACGCACACCAAACTGTGGTCATCACAAGAACAGGGGTCAAGTCGCAAGTCATGCAGAAACGCCGCACCAGGATATCAAAGATCCAGAGCCGTGGTCACTCTTTTGGCTAGCGAAGACAAGGATACGAAGAATGATGACCGGAAGATTCGATTCCTATCCTGTCGCTCCATACCCCACGGCAGGAGACACTCTGATACAATTCGCCTCGGCAAATGGATCAAATCCCCGCCACGCCAACTTGGAGATCACTAGAATGGCGTTCATGTTGTCCTCTATGAATCGACGCAGGATTCCACAGCTAATGGTTGCACCTATTAGCCGAATCCTGGAGACCGAAGATGTTATTGAGGGCTGGGTCCACTCTGTGCAGACTTTGAAGCAGCAATGCCGGATGGTTACTAACGGCATCATTGGTGAGATGGCAGCCCCACGAACGCCTGCCACATTCTCAAAAGACGTCAAAGATTTCGTTTGTCGAGTGGTACCATACGAAGCCGAAAGGAAGGAAGAAAACCTCAGCTTGACATTCTGGCTCCGCGCACTGGCTGATTTCAATACACGAGGCCGGTGGTCGCCCGATCGGATCGCCTCATTTCTAGAGATTCACTCGTTTCTCAAGGATCCAATCGGCGGACTGTTCAAAGATTCGTCATCGCAAATGGAAGTATTCGCAATGTTGTTCACCAGCCTGCAACCTGAGCTTGACGCTATGCGGTTCAGCAGCACAACATGGGAGGACATTGCTGTGCAGCTAGCTCTTGAGTCATCATTCATATCACAACCTCTGGTCCGCCATCCGAGCTACATATATTTCTCAGGGGATCAACAACTTGTTTATTCGTATGTGGACATTCATAAATTGGCTCGCTCGGAGTTCGCGTCACCTCCTATCGTTGCTGGCATGATTGAAAGCATCATAACCTCAAAGATTGACGAGTGTGCTATAGCTCCGATCGCTGTAGCACAAGGCTATACAATCTACTCCAAGCATGACGATCGACCGATTATTGTTGATGGTAACAACCGCATCACGGCCATTTCTTTTCTTAGATTCGTTGCAACCCACGGTATCCCTGACACCGCTAGGACAGAAACCCTGAGAGCCTATTGTCGAGATTATGGACTAGGCCCTATCCACTTCGTCGATCACCTTGCAGTGCTACAATTGCTTTGGGAAGATCGCATGGACGTCATCGACATCCTCAAGACGTCCAAAAAGCTCCACCGATTTGGTGAGGTGCGCCAAGTCCCCGTGCTAGTAACGGAAGAATCGACCTTTTTCACGGAGTCTCTGATGGATGGAAATGAATATCTCCTCCAGCCTGTTCATCAATCCATTTTTGCCACTGACGAGAGACTGGTAGCTCTTCCGTCATAGATGCAGAACCACGGGCGAGCGAAAGACTTCAAGGCGATGCCAATCAGATGAGAAGAATTATTGGCCAAGGTCAAAGAAGGGTCTCGTCGACTCTATGGTTCACTCAGACGTTTTCATTTCGTAGGGATTCAATTCAGAATGGCGTCATGGGTCGAGTCTCAAAAGTTTTACGTAATCTCAAGCACAGTACAAGAGGTGTGCAACACCACATAACGGCTAAAACCGATGAAGCATTGGTGTATTATGTGACGTTGGTTCGGGAATAAGCTGATCGGACCTGGGCGCGGAGATGCAGGAGATATTCTCAGCTTCTATCCATCAAGCTACCATCGCCCAGGCAGCAGCAGTCACCATAGGAACTAGCATGTCGAATCCTCTTCATCTAAGCAAAGTGACAAGACATACTGTGCCACAAGCTAAGAGCTGACTATGGGGTCGTGCCGGACCTGACAGTAAGTGACCGTAGATTCGAAGCGGGTAACTCAGGGGTCCGGCGTCCTCACGGATGTTATCCCCGTGAGATCTCCTTGTTTATTAGGATCCGTCAGCGCATATTCCCACTGCGGAAAGTGCTGAGTTGCGTAGTGCTGACCATGAGCTGACAATATCATTGCATCGGGCTCTCCGAAGGATCGATTCCATGCGCATTGGGGTCTCCCAAGCATCAATCTGACCAACTAAAGTTAGAAACCATCGAGAAGGCAGTTTCTATCCCGTTTTTGGAAGACAAACAACGTGATTAGGAAGCAACCATGCGAGAGGGATAAAAAAATTCCCGATCCAAGGATCTGTGAGATATCGAACTCGATCCATCCAGGTTACTCTGCGCAGCTGGTTTCACCAAATTTGACTCAATATTTACCACTGTATCACACATAACGGAGTAGTAACAAAGGATAATCATCTATCCAAATTACCTTCAAATGCCAAATCTGAGTTGTCTTGGGTGAAAAGGAGTTCACCAGGCTCTACCCCGACTCAGCCCAGCCAAGAAGCTTAGCTGAGGTTAGCTTAAGAAATTATAGAAGATGAGCGGTCAGTTGCTATCCGCAGCTGAACCCTCTCTATAGCCTTAAAGTTTATGGTTGGAAACCTGGGGGTGGATGTGTGTGTGGCGTGGCTGCCCAACCTTTCAAATCCTGATCGAAGGATCCAGAATCCCCGAGCACGAGCATCGTAACCGTCTCACTCGCCACAGTGTATGGTTTGTAATGCGTGTGCACAGTAACGGGAATGGCTACCCAACGTTTCAATTACTGATCAAAGGAACCAGATTCCCCGAGCAAGAGCACGGAGGTGATTCAGACAATAGTGTGTAAGCAAAGTAGAGTGTCGTGGAGAGTGATGTGTACCTTAGAGTGGCTGACATGTACTTGGTAGGAACGAGCGAATCGGTTCGGCTCCATTGAACATTCGGGTTGGTACCTGAACCAATCGTTTTGGGGTCGGGTAACCGTGGGCTTCCAGAAGCCTACCGGGTCCGCATTAGTTGCCTATTAGTTGCCTATTAGTGGCCTTACCTAGCCCTGTGGTGCCAACGGCGGTTAGCGCTGACCTGAGGCTGAACGATCCAACAGCGCCGTGCGCTCAGGGGGTTCTGGTGGAACACCGGTCCAAAACATGGTGCTAAAAACCGACACGAACCGACCCGACCCACTCGCAACGCCCAGAGATGTGTCGGTCACTTATTTGGTTAGTAAAGTACTCTTAGTAGTACGGTACCCTAAGTGCTGATCTTACTTGTTTGGAGAAGTCGGCCTGCTTCCGTTAGTGTCGTGACAAGGCTCACCTCTGAGCGGCACGAGTAGTAGATTATTTCTTCAAATGATGAGAAAGCACCTTAGTAGTACCTGAAGTAAGTTAGTACACTTACCTTGTCAAGGCATCCACATCTCCTTTCCCGATCATGCTAGCGTGTTTTACTTACAGATTATACTCCGTACCAGTATCGAGGTGGATACATCCCCGTTTTCGCTGACTCCTACACAGCCTGTTGACGCAGGTACTACCAGCCTGTCAGTAAGATCTCCATAGATGGTGGCCTCAAAGCGACCGGTACGAAGACAGGGGTATCCCATGCCCTGGCATGGCATCCATTTCAGGGGTTTCTCCCGAGACACAGCCGAGACGAGTGCCAAAGTCCACGACATGGGATAAATGACTGGGCCCGAACCCTAAGTTGGTGGTCCTCGTGGGAATTCTCTGCAGATTTCGTCATTCGATCCTCCTTTCACTCGGTGACACGAAAACATCTGAACGCTTGCTAAGGAGTTCTGGTTTTCCGATCATCGTGGCGGGACGTACAGGCGACCTAAACACCCAGATTCGCAAGAATGTCTGTACACGACCTTCAGAAGATTTTCAAGAGAGGCAACATCGAACATACTCTACCAACGATAGCCGTGGAACCCCAAGACAAAGAGCATGAGGCAGGAGTTGCGAGCACGCAGATGCCTATCACCTACCACTACTTGACCTTCGAGACCACCCTACCACTCGCGAGCCAGCACTCTTCTGGAAGGCCGGATGGATTACCAGCGCCAGAACCTCCAAACCTCACCAACTACGTCTCTCCATTCAGCTGGCCCGCGTACCGCAAGAACACCATCATATGCATCTCCTGTATTACCGTCATGCTCGTTTGCTACGCGGCCGGCTCCTACGATGCCGCAACTGAGCAAATCACCACGAAATGGGGTATTAGTCAAACGGTCGCCTACCTCGGCATTACCACGTTCGTGGTCGGCTTTGGAATCGCTCCTATGGTCCTGGCCCCATTCTCAGAGCTTAATGGCCGCAGGCCAGTCTTCGTCCTTACTGGCCTCCTGTTCTTCGTCTCTCAAGTGGCTTGTGGAGCCACACAGTCGTTCGCGGGGCTGCTCGTGGCCCGCTTCTTCGTAGGCGTCGGCGGCTCAACTTTCAGCTCGACGATTGGCGGGGTGATAAGTGACATCTATCTCAAGGAAGAGAGGAACACCCCGATGGCCCTCTTCTCTGGGGCGGCGCTGTTTGGGGTCGGGCTAGGTCCGCTTGTTTCTGGGTTTGTGGCACAGAACCTTGACTGGAGATGGGTATTTTGGGTGCAAGTCATACTTTGGGGGGCTTGCATACTTGCGGTGATCATGTTTTTCAACGAGACCAGAGGCAGCGTTATACTTAGTCGGAAAGCTGTGATTTTGAACCGATGGTATGAGGCTAGAGAACAGTCTGGCCTGGTAGGGTTTGAAATGTTAGTCAGCGAGAATGGCCCGGAGCGTGAGAGCCAAAGACTCAGGTGGAAGGTCAAATCTGATGAGGAGCGAGAGACGATCGCCAAAATGGTTGGCATCAGCTTGTATCGGCCGTTTCGTAAGTGTCGTCCTTTTCTCCGTGACAAAGCCAATGGTCACTTTCTAACATGCGTGTTGCAGATCTCTTGTGCACAGAACCCGTGGTGTTCTTCTTTTCACTCTGGGTTGCATTCGCTTGGGCCACTTTATATCTTACTTTTAGTATCGTGCCGCTAGTCTTTACGACGAATCACAAATTCAACCTTCAACAGAATGGCGCTGTCTTCGCAGGTAAGATCCAGCGAACAGCGCTTCGTCTTGTGCTTACATTTATGTCAGCAATGTGCGTTGGGTCACTCTTATCTACCGTCATCAGCATAATTCTGGACAAAGTAGCCCGTCGTTATGGCAAGATGTCTTCGACACCTGAAGGACGGCTTTACGTTAGCTGTGTGCAGAGCGCTCTTTTGCCAGTTGGACTTTTCTGGTTTGCGTGGACCCTAGCACCGTCCATACACTGGATCGCGCCTACCATGGCAATTGGGTGTGCGACAATGGGCCTATTTTCCATCTATCTTGCGACCTGCAATTATTTGGCAGACACATATCAACGCTACGCTAGCTCCGCTTTAGCCGCACAATCCTTTTGTACGTTGCGCGCCTTCATAACCCAGTCGGCTGGATGCAAAACTGATATGAACCAGGCCGCAATATGCTTGCAGGAGTTTTTCCGCTCATAGCAGACGCGATGTATAGACGACTGACATTTCAAGGCGCCTCAAGTCTTTTAGGAGGAATAGTGAGTTGCGATGCCGATGCCCAGCAGAATGATGCTCTCTGGCTGACATTGTGAGCAGAGCTTAGTTTTGACAATTGTGCCGTGGGTACTTGTGTTTTTCGGTCCTAGAATTCGGGCCAGGAGCAAGATCGCGAGTGTAAGTATTCGTCACTCTCAGTGGAAGCTCTTTCTCGTGCTCACTAGAATTTACAGGAGATCATGCATCAATAAAATCCCGAACATATTTCTCTTAGATCTCCTTTCATTCTTCGCCTATTTCTTCACCGTATGGGATGTTATTCTGTTCCGAGAAGAGGCATAACAGCGGCGTAACAGGCAATTTAGGCTGATGCGTAGTATGTACGAGTGGTAAGAGCATAACGGGTGATGGGTGTATATTTGGTTTTCGTATGTGGTGGCTCGTTGTCACTTTTCTCATTTGGAATATTGAGCGACTAGAACTGGTAGATATGGTGTTAGTCAACGGTACATCGTACAATTTCGAAGACGCTGCTTAACCCACTTTTCTAAACCTGATCAATCGCTCCTAATCGATTCCCGCGAGATAGGTCACCGTCTGCCAATCTTCAGCGCCGTGTCTGATCCTCCAAGGCAACCCAACCCTTAGACCATGGGTTCATTGTGGAACAAGACGAAGAGGTGCGAGGCACGGGTCGGATTGCCATAGCTGCCTTATTAGGTTCGATAAATTTAAACATCCCTTATCTCAAGTGGGACAGCTCGAAACCATCCTAACATCTCAGCCGTCGAGACATAAGACACCTCCTTTATCTATCTCCTCTTCAGTTTGCTCACAAGGAGCCCTAGGTGATGCTTTCACGGTACACCCTGTGTAATCAGTCTACGACAGTTCCGAGACATTGCATTTCACCGACGAACGAGCACAGACGAAAGGAGTGGTCGCCAGTCTGCAAAATACGTGGCCAGCGTCATCATCCTGCGCGTACTAGCAGTCTGAGGTTACTAGGTACGAGTACCGCGATGTGAGCCGAAGAGGAACTGCGTTCGGTCAGTGCAAGATCATCCATGCGCTTCAGTACGTACTGCAACAGGCATACTGTCACAGACTCCGTCTCCACGTCACATACGCCTTCAACAATACGCAGGTATAGCCTTGAGGCTCAGCAAATCACGCCCTTCTCGTACCACCCATGAATCGAGTGATTGGCCCCGGAAGCAGCCGCGACGGCAGTGGCGCACCTGCAAGAGAAGCAAGTTGGGACATTGAAAGCCTGCTCAACCCCGGTACACGCGGCATATTGCACTTTATGGCACACAAGCTAAAGTCCTGCAAGAGTAGCTTCATTTCTCCATCTGCACACGCAACAGACAACAGCACGACCAAGGTAGGGTTCAAGCGACATACCTCCATTACGGAGAGAAGACCAACGGTTGATGGAGAGAGTTGCAGGTATGCTGCAGTTTGTGAGATGGTAGAGCATTGACGAAATTTGTGACCAAAGGCGAACGACAGTCGCGGACAGAAGTAGCACACTATGTGGATACGAAGTAGCGCGTGAAAGAGGTCGCGGGTCTTTTTTATGTATTTCTTAGTAGAACCACTCATATGCGACGCTGAATACTTAGCCTTGGAAGTGGTTGACACGAGAAGATGAGAACGGGCTCAATATGATGTATGCTATTCGTGACGCCGACGAAGGTTTCACTCATTCGCTCTTGAGCGTCTGAGAACGGAGATGAAACATTGAAACAACATGATAGTATCTTTGGTTCCTTTCTTCGATTTTTTATAATATATTATAATAGGGGCGCTCCAATAAATATCGGCCGGATGGTGTAGTTGGTTATCACGTATCCTTAACATTGTATACGGATAAGGTCCTGAGTTCAATCCTCAGTCTGGTCACGTTTTTTGGCTTTTGGCTCTTACTTGCCTTCCTTAGCGTCGCGAAGTGGTTTGCTCGGACCGTAGCAGAACCGTCCAGTTACCGTTACTAATTAGTAACGCTGAAAACTATCTACACCGCCAAAAATGAGTCTCGTTTCTAATACGTCTAATCAGGTAACGGTATTAATATCCTATAACGAGTTCCTTAATTAACGATACCTGTAAAACCTTAATTTTAGCGTTGAAATATAAAACGCCCCCGCGTTAGGGGCGTATGAGGGGTAACTTACGGCCTCATCCTGTACTAACTAACATACCTCAGCCCCTGTAGTAAGGCTTGCAAGGCTAGCGCATCACCCCCGCGAGAAAATCCGCTAAATCGACTGATTTTGATACTAGAATCTGTACAGCGTTGATAAAATACCGAGCCCCGTACTTCCAAGTAGAGGGCTTAGCAGTCTTAGCAGTATTACGGACGTTTACCTTACTATATGATAAAATTTCTAAATTGTAGAATAGCTAGTAACGTACCTTATCTAATACTATACCTAGACGGCTGAGGTTTAGATACCGTAAAATATAATAGCCGTTAATAGTATAATACGTGAATTAGTCATTTACTATGTAGTTACCGTTACTACCGCCTATAGACCGTCCGAAGAACACGCTGCCCGCCGCTAAGGTTGGTACCTCAGACCGAGACGTGGTGGTTTATTAGCCGGTAAGCCGGCAAGCCGATCGCTAAGCCCCTTCGGGCTAGGATTACTAGCTACGTAGCTAAGTAGTGCAGCGTTTATAGTAAACTGCAGTTCAGCTCTTACCACTTCATATTGCAGGGAAGCTTATAACAACCTGTCTTGCCGAAGGATAAGAATCAATTGATGACCTCTATTACTATCGCGAGCATTATTATAAGCCGCAACGTCTGAGATATTCACATGCAGATGATTTTTGTTGACCCTAAACTCTGGAACAGAAGGCGCTAATACTTATCTCTTATCTTAGCTCCATCTGAGAATTGCCCCCACTGTGTAGGCCAATAGAACTTAAGCCTATAGAATTTTGTTCATCTTGCAAAGCTCGCAAGGAGCATAGCTATGGGCCCTACAAGGACCGTGAAAACTTCTTCCAAGCTCAAGAAGGGCTCGAAGGGTACGAGCAAAGCAAATGTACCGGAACCCAATAGAACCAAAATCTCGAAGAAATCGAAAGCTCCACCACCTAAGCAGCAGAAGACTAAATCTGCTAAAGGCTCAACCAGAAAGAAGAAGCGCGTCTATTTCGAGAAGGAGTTGGGGGTACCGAAGCTGAATATGATCACACCAGTCGGTGTTGATCTGCCCAAGGGAAAGAAAAAGGGCAAGATATTTGTGGATGATCAAGTATGTCTTTCACACTACAAGGGGTGTATGGTGAAGAGGAAACACACTGATACTGAGTGCTGGTCATAGGAAAGTATGATGACGATTTTCACGATAGTCAACGCGAACAACGAGGGTCAGATCGAGAGCAAATTGTTGAAGAGCAGGCACATGGAAGAGATTAGAGAGGCGCGAAAGAAGGAGGCTGAGGCACGAGAACAACAGCGGAAGTCGAAGCTGGTATCATCGTCGCTTTCTTGGGCTTACCACTCGGCTGACTCGGGTATAGGAGGACACTAAGGATTCAATGCGGAAGAAGAGGAAGAGAAAGTCAGATGGTGAAGTTGAACCCGCAGAGCTTACACCTAGAACGTCGAAAGGTGCCAGATCTGATCGGAAACGGGTTTCATTTGCTTGAGGAGCTTCTATGGATCTCTGTGTTCTACATATTACCGGCAAGAATCAATGATATCCTTCGGCGCGAAGTTCGAGTTTCCTCCGCATCGGCATGAACGTGGCAAAAGGCTTGCCATCTATGTCGCCAGCAGACAACTTCGCCATTGACACCTCCCGAAGTCTACTCAAGTCGACCTCTTCGAACATCTTCATCAGGAACTGGCTCGCCTAATGCCAAGGTCAGCGATGTATCCTTTAGCGTAGCCAAGGAATCGCTCACAGGTTTAGCAAACCACCTCCCACCACCCGTCTCGAACCAGCTCAGATGTCCCCCCAACGATGTCGTACAAAGGACTGTAAATGGGTTCTGTCGAAACTCCTGGAATGGGATCGCTTCCCTTACCGAAATCTACAGGTATTTAGCATTGGCCAATAAAAGTATCACGACTGCATCACTTACAGGATCGTCTTCTGCATTGATAGCAAAAAGGGGTATCCTAACTGCAAGAAGCGAATCGCACGATGATGCATCACGGTAGTAGGCACCTTCTGTAGGATAGCCCCAAGTCGGCCCCTGCAGCTCCCTGCGCAAGAATCAATACAGATATAGTTCATCCCAGAAAAAAAGAAATCTCAATCCCACCTATCGAACTCGTGCAAATACGTGATATTCCTTACTCTCTCAACATCGACCCTCGGATTCTTCGACAGGACGTCAACATGCCTACCCACCCCAACATCAGCATACCCTTCCCATCCCATCATAAACAATGCCACAACACCAAGAAGACCTCACCGCTCAAACAAAGCCTTCATATTCGACCCCATAGTCCTCGAATAAATCTCCCTCCCCACCCACGACCTCTGCAACGCCAAATTGCCCACCTCCAAATTCCACGGATTGGAACACACAACCGCAGCCTGGAGTTCACACCCCCCACCCTCCTCACCAAGATACTAAAAACACCACACGCACACATCAACCGAAAAACCCTTTCCCCATTAGTCTCACACACCCCCAAACTTCAATTCCCCTCCCCTCCCCAACCCACAAACATGTATCACGCACCACGTACATTAACAAGTATATTCCCCCCCAAACTAAACCCCACTCCAAACAGCATCCGCTTCGGAAACCTCTCCCTCAACCACCGCACAAGCTGCCTAACATCCCACGTCGCCCGCGCATTATACAACACCCCACTCGCGACCCCGCTCCCCGCACACCCCCGACTATTAACCACGCACCCCGCCCACCCCGCCTCCTGCAGCGGCCTCAACACATGCTTGAGATAAACCTCATGACTGCCTCCGCTCAGCCCATGCAGCATCACCACCATCGGTGTCTCATCCGTGCCCCCCAAAGCGTGGAATTCGGTATCGGAGAGGTATGTCGTGCGTGGCGGTAATTCGCCATTGCCGTCATTGTTGGTTTCGGGGGTTTCGGAGGGGGAAGCGAGGAAATCGACAGCGAAGGTGCCGGCTGGAGCGGGGGCGGTGGCGGTGAAAGTGTGGCGGCGGTAGTGGATTGGGACGTCGTCGGCGTGGGGTTTTAGGGTGGTGTAGACGGTTTGGAGGTGGCCGTTGAATAGGAGGGGGTTTAGGGTGCAGGGGGGTGTTGAGGATTGGCAGAGGGTGAGGAGGGATGGCGATGGTGATGGTGGGGGGTTGGAGGGGGTTTTGGGGGGGAGGGCGAGGGGGGTGGGGTGGGTGTGGAAGGTGGTGTGGGCGTGGCCTAGGAGGGGCCAGGGGTCCATGATGGAGTGGGTAGGTGGGGAGGAACTTTGTGCTTGGGGAGTTGGTGGTGGTGGATTGATTATGTCCGTTATATCCGTGAGGTGCACGTCGCTGCTGTAATTCTCTTTTCTTTGTCTGTGGTTTACGATAGGTTCATGTATCTTGTTTTGTCCATCTATTTATATCAGTTCTCTGCAAGCTGCTACTAGCTATGCCTGCCTGCCTCATGGAAAACGACGTCTCCAGCGACGGGCCACCGTGTTTTCTCTATCCGTGGGCGCCCGAGAAATCTAGGTCGTTGCTATTCTAGTCAATATGTTGAAGAAACAGAAATGAAATCTTGTTCAGTGCCTACGGCTAGAGGAATTAGATACCTTCCCCATATCTAGATTTGTGTACTGCTTCGGAGCCGGGTTCGAGCCGGAGGGTTGAGGATACCGAGCGCTTTTGTTTGTTGAAATGTCAATCCTCGGTAGAAGCCCTTGAGACGAGTGCCTTGCCAGGATATGAGATATCTGTTTTCGTCCTTGGTTCAGACAATGGTCGTCTGAGGCGCCGATGTGCCCTCCACGCGTGAGTCCCCAATCTCATCGTGACAATCCCGTTCCGAGGTTGGCTTTCCCTGAAATTCCTTGGTTTCCATAGACCGAAGATCAAGTTCCTTGTCGAAGCATGTCGAGATTGACAGGATCAGACATTGAGTTTTACGCCTGACATTGTCTGACGTTGCTGATGGCTGGATTGTAATAGTAATTCAAACTTGCCAGCATTCCGTTGAAGTGCAGTATGGCTCCGAACACAACCATGACATGGAAGATCTGATGCGAGCTACCCCAGACATCAAAAGCTCCTGGTTTAAGACGTTCGGGAATCCTTGCCTACAAATCTCCATGAGCTTCAATTCTTGGACTGAATGTACTTCTTACTTACTGCATAGATAAATGCTCCCGATATATAGATCAGCCCGCCAGCAGCGAACCAGGACCAACCCGTTTGGCGTTTGGCCTGCTCTAAGCCATAAAGCTGTACAGAATGGAACAAAGGAAAGAAGCCCACAAGTGCGAAAGTAACGAAGACACCGGCTCGATATCGCCTCCAGGAACGTTGCCTGAAGCTTGGAGCAAAGCAAAGCACAGTGCACAATACGGCAATAAGTGATACCTCATCTGGATTCAGCACACGTTCCACGTTTTTCTAGGACGTTCGAATACATACTGAAGCCCAACAGAGTCCGAGGGTTCTCTTGTGACAAGGATAGGTATAGTATGCAAGTGGAAAAGCAGTACCTACGATAAGACAGATTATACCGAAGAAGTCCATGGTAAGCCAGACGTTGTAGATTTCCGATGAGTGATTCCCCAACAGATGGAAATATGCCGATGAACCAAAGCATATGATGGCGCCGATGAGAAACAAGCCGAGCAGGACACGATCTTCGAAACCATACTTACTGCTGACTTGATTGTCGAACGTGAAGGCGACGGTGAAGAAGCCAATGGCACCGAGTAGGTGACTATATATGTTGACGGTCTGATTATGGAGATAGCCGAGACTCCGAATCGAACTCCAATGGCCACCGGAGCTGGGACGGTAGTAGCGCACGATGTGCTCGTTGTCCTGCTGCCAGGGTTCGAGACTGTCCCAGTGTAAGAGCATGCTGATACTGCCAGATAATCTTCTCAACGGTGCACTCTCCGACAGTCTTCTGAGTGGCGCAGTGATGCCCATTGCTTGAGGCTCGGACATCTTCTACCACCCTCAGTTCTATGCCCAAAAGACAACTTCGATTATCGGGACATTTTCATTGGTCATGACAACTTCATAAATGACAAGGAAAACATAGCCCAGCCTTTATACAACGTCGCCGATATTGAGAATGGGGACCAGGCTGAAAACTACTGATACCACTTCGCATCAAAAAGGTGCGAGTGGACATGAATATTGTAGCAACGTGGAATCGGTGACCGCTGCGCATACATATGCAGGGACTTCTCTTGGCTGTCCTTGCCAAAACAGGGAAAGACACGCCAGCAGGGGGCCGTAAACCTGCCGGCCCTAGGTAGCGTGGCATGTCTCCAGTCCGGATCGGTATGCGGGTTCAGTAGCGGCGGGAGAAGCCACCAATCACTTAGTCCTGATCTATGACCGCCAAGACTCTAAAACTGGAGGAGAGCTCCGAACGCAAAAATACCAAAATACCCATGCCACTAGATCGATTTCATGTATTCTACTACTAGTAGTAATAGCGTGTATTTTTCTCAGCGTAAGCTGTACTCTATTAACTACGAGCTTATTATCCTATCTACTTGTGGGTACAATTGTCCTCATTGCCGCCCGCCATTGTGTCCCCGCCGTCCACCTACGAGGCCCCCCCAAATCCCGGTGCCTTCACCGTCGTTGCGACAATTGCTGACCGATCATCGAACGGTTGGAAGAAGGGCTTAGGGTTACTTACTGGAGAAGCACCTGACTTGCGTGACGAATTTTTCCTCAGAAAAGCTGCAAATGTGTGGGGTCCTCGCTGGCGCGGGATCTTGCCAGAAGCTGCTCTTCGGGTTCTTCCGTCATGTCAACGAGGTGTCGTATGACACCGCAATATTTGAATAGCTAGACCGGAGACTCAATCAAAGGTACAGTACCCAACAAATGCCCGTCGAGTCGTCTGGATCTTTTATGTCCGATCGGTACGAAACCATATTGTGGGCAATGAATACGTTGATAAGATTCCGCTTCTCGCCAGAAATTGGCTTTCTCATGTCCCTGTGGGTGCATATAAACCCTTGAATTGACAGCTTTCCACGCTCGATTATGTTCAAAAATAATGTCTTGGTAAAAATAACGCCATTCCTGTCTACCCACTATCAATCAAACCACATTAAGTGGATCTGCTGGCACTCCTAATTGAATACGTAATTGTCGCCTCCAACCCCCGACCCCTCCACCTGGATTCTGTGGTACAGTCTGCCCTAACTGCTGTAGTATTGTTCTAATTTGAGCTGCTATATATTGTTAATATAAGGAGTACGTAAAACTAGCTCTCTTCTTACCTGTCATATGGTTGATCGCATCCGAATCAACTGGAAAATTTTGAATGACCGCGCCAGTTGTGGAGTCTACTAGCGGTATAAGAGGGTCTCGTGAAACTTTTGCATGACTATTTTGTACCCGGGCAACCGAATTGGCATTACTATCAGTGTTAGTGTAAAATAATAAAGTAATTATTAAAGATCTTACGAGGCCCTGATCTCACTTCGTAATCCTGTAATATTCTGATTAATTTGATATAGCTGTCGTTGAATTTGTTGTAGATGTTGAGCGATTTGTTGAAGCTGGACCGCTGGGGTCGTATTTAATGCTTGAAACTGTTGCTGGATTTCTGTGGCTGCGTCATTAACGAGCTGTGATGCCTGAGTGAAGTCCGGGATAGGAGCTGCCGCCATTTTGGAAGCTATATCAATATGCCTGATGACTTCGTTGTCATTTTATAAAGAAAACAACAAACGCGTGGTGCGAAAAGAAGCTACGTTCGGCGGAATTTTTACCGCGACCCAGAATTAGGTAATAATATTTGGACTATACATACGAGCCAGCTCGATCGATGACGAAAAGACGCGTGGCATTGTAGCATATTGCGATCATTCACACCCAAATTTCCAGTGTCCTGGTCTTGGATCCTCTGCGCAAGGACTCGAGGGGTCTGTCCGCTGATCGCTGGAACCTCCACTATCAGACCCATCTGATGCCGCCTCCCTGTAGCTACTGAAAGCTTATGTTGCGCCCCGCACGTCCCCGGACAGGTTATCTCTCGCATACACCGCAGAGCACCAAGGACTTGTCGAATCTCTTGAAGCAAGCAGATGGGACTGAGGCCGGTACTCGAGTCCATTCTCGAAGTACTGTAAGCAGATGTTCAGGTTGAGAAAATCTCATGGCTTTCATCATGCTTATCCGTCACTGGTCCGCAAACTGTCCAGGCTCGACTCCAGCCAGGCGTCGTGACGTGGGTTCCAGCTGAAGGATTGCGGGGAAGTCCACCAGGTACCAAGCATAAGTCGACATTTACCTTACCCGTTCCCAGATGGCGATCTTTCACTCAATGTTTATGTAGGAACAGTCTTTATCGATACCGGCACAAGGTCCTCCTAGCCAACACTTCGCGACGCCTTTGGATGTAGAAGGTTTGCACACATCTAATGTAGGATCAAGGGGAACTAATTTGCGGATCCAGCGGTACTCCAACCATGACATTGGTAGTAAACCTCTTGGATGGTCCCTAGGGCGATTGAAAGTCATTCTTGATCACTGTCGCGGTGAGTTCCACCCAGCGCTCCACGAAACCAAAGCGTCTTACCAACTTCGGCAAGCACTGAACACATTCTGATCAGATCATCCAGGTATCCTACCCGCCAAAGACTGCCATCGTTGTCGCAAAGCGAACCAAGCGTCTTGTGGATACTGTCTTGATTCCATTTGATGAACCGCTAACGTAGTAATAGCCTACCCCAACGCGGTGATCGCTGCTATCATCTTGAATCTAGTCTCAGAGTAGGTGTAGGAAGTGGTAAGTTGTGCATGGTTATTATATGTGGGTGCTATGAGAAACGCGAGACGAAGCTTGCAACTATCCACTTCATCTAGCCCTTCACACGCGATATAATCAATCACTTTGTCAGAAAAATGTACCAGGCCCGTGACACTCAGCGTCATTGCACAATACGTGGCGCAAACGCAGCACTCTGATCTCTCATTGGTGAAGCATCTTGTGTAATGCTCTGTATCCTACCATACCCTCTCATTCATGATATCTAGTTTCCATCCGTTCGAATCAAACCCCCACTCATTCATGCCAAAAGAACGAGTTAAATAATTCACGCGAACGCAAAGAAAAGAAGTGCATTGAGATCTCATCATCCAAGTTCAGCATCTGAGCCTCGAAATCCGAACAGGAAGTTGAATGGAGAATGGAGTTGACCGGATCTAAGATGGGGTCGTTGGGTGCCTGCCTGAGACCCCCTTCTCTGATTCACCGCGTCATATTCCTTATCATAAAAACCATATCTTCTCATCCGTCCTAAAATATATATTATGAACACTGCATCATAACCATACCGTTGAGCGTAAACCGACAGCAGTGAAGGCGATAGATAGCATAGCCTCACCACCAGCCCCAATGCGATCCTCATCCTCATCCCCATCCTCATCGAGTATAAGCCCAGGTTACCCATAACGCTTACGTCTACAGCTCTAGCTATGACCTATCCTCAGCGACCCATACATAAGGTATTTCACCAATCAGCACGCCGATCACAATGCCACAATAACACCCCAAGGCTGAAAGAGGAGCAACAGCTTTCCTCGTTTCGAAAATTTGAGACTGCCGCCTTATCATGGCAAATGACGCAGAGATTCGCAAGTGACTTTGGTAAAACTGACGATTTTTCCTGTTCTTGATACAGAGTGAGTGAAGGTGCTTATTACAATTCGGCCTACAGACTGTGCGATCTTAGGCCTGATCGACATGGATTTGGTTAATAAATAAGTCAGTGAGGGTGATGAAGCTATTGGTCCCTCTTTCCGATTCTTCTTCTTGTAGAATAGAGGTTCGCGTATACACTTCCGGACAACTAGGGTCTAAGTGGGAGATCTGCCACAGTTTTACAGTATACCTAAGTTGTAACTTCTAAGATATCACCTAGTCAAGGTAACATTCCGCTAACACCTCCCTCAACAATCCTTACAACCTTTTACCCTTGCTCAAATATCTTTACCTCACATAATTCAACCCTCAATCCTTACGGCAAAGAAATATGTAGCGATAGATTTCTCTCATGTTCATTCTGTTGAACTCCTGACTCTTACTCTATATAATTGCCAGGGGCTTCGGACATCTACGGTACCTTTAACACCAACGACTCTGATACCCAGCGCACAAAGAGATATTTTGGAATCTTTACTCGATGACAGATTTCTGTAAAATTCTTGGAGTTCGCATTTGCAATGCACATTAATTGTGACTTAGTAGAGGGCCGGGGTTGGCAGGAGAATCGTGATGAAAGTGAATTATGAAATGATGTATGTAAAATAGCATAAGTATAATTGTAGTGCATGTCATAGTGCAGAATGGTGAAACTATTGCGAGCGAAGTCCGTGATGGGCCGGCCATCTGAGGTGATGTAGAGGCCATGAGAGTTATCTGCCGATGACCTGTCGATTTGTACTCGTGCTTCATGTCGGATATCTAGAAATTTGTATTCATCCAATCAGAGTGAACAATGTGTACACATTGCTACGACGTAGCATCCATACGTTCCCTCGTCTCTTTGGGTAAAAACACCCACACAGTCCCAACGATAGCCATGATGGAGCAACTGAGGATCAAAAACCAATTCAATACTCTTTCCTTTCTCGGTATGTCCTTGCCAAAGATCTTCAGATGAAACGCTAATGGAAGAATGATGCAGATGCTAAACGCCATTGCTGAACCCATCAATGCCATGATAGTGTCGAAAGAGGGGACAAGGATCGCAAAAATGACAATCACAGCGATAGTGAAAATCCGGATAAAGCCTTTGATGAAGCCGCGGGTGTAGCTCGACATGCCGAGGAGGCCTGTGGTGCACGGTACGTCGGTGGGGGTCAAACCGATGAAGGATTCAAGAGTTATGTTAATAGGATTGACGCTATTAGACATTAGCTAATAATGAACGAACACGAGAGCATCTTGGAGATTATTATACTTTAGTGGTATCTTGGTGAGAGGTATGATCGCTATGAAGACCACAATAGTTACGGAGATCGAGTGCGGGTAGCCGTCGGTGATGAGGATGTTGGAAGTCACCTCATCGTGGACCTTTTGGCCGAACATGATGAATCCCGCAATGGCGATGGCAAGATCAAGAAGATACTGGAAACTCATGAGCTGGATAGTCTGGTATCTCTCTTCAATCGATGCTTACGGTGAATATATAAGTGTAGTTGATGGCGCGGGTGTACTTCTTCGGATGACGCATGTCACGGTAGATATTGGGAAATACGCTGTGACCGCCCCAAGGAGCTGAGAGTCGTCAGCAGTCAGGGCCACTAGCACAAGTGACAAATACGTACACATCAGAAGCCCGAGGCTTAAGGGTATGGTGGACCATCGCTGGGGAAACAAGCCAGCCATGGGAGCAGGATCCCTAAGAGAACCAGGAAATTGTGACTTCAAAAGACCATCGACAAAGATTAAGATAACAACTATGATCGTATTAGCACCTGCATGTCATTCTGAGAGATCTGACGTACTTCCTAGGCAGGAAATAATACCCAGGACGCTGGTGAAGCTTAGGTATCGAAGAGGAACGAAACTCAATGGTGCTAGAATGACTCCGCAAAGTATCTTCCAAGCGACCACGCCCCAGCCTTGAATCAGGTCGTCCAAGCTGTCGGCGAAAAGTACGACTAGCGCGACACAGGCCGCCAAGAGCTCAATGGTGAAAAGGAGGCCAGTGGCGATGCGAGCCCTGCGACCGAACGCTTGATAAGCAACGTCAGCAAACCCGATAAGTTGCTGATCCACATGGAGGCATTTCGCTAATACTCCAGCTGTGTACCTTGTGGTAATGGCAGCAAAGAAGAGAAACAGCAAGCCGAAGAGCCACCCGGAATACTTAAGTCCCAAAGGCAGACTAAGAAGCCCCACTCCTATCAAGACGTTGACAGAATTGAATACAGTCTGCGGCAGTGTTGATTGTCCAACAACCACCTGTATTCGGGTTCCGTCCTTTTGTTCGACAACTTTCAACAGCAAGGGCTCTCGTTCCTTGTCTGGCTCCTGTGTGCCTTGTTCCTGTTGTTGACGGTACAACTCCCCAGCGTGGCGTAGCGACGATGCATTCACTCTTGATGACAGAGAGCCATATATGCCATCGTAGCTGGAGGCGAACGGAGAAGCCAAATATGGCGCGGTCTCCAAAATCTCGTTTGCACCCTCGGGATGTGATTTCACAACCTCCCTTCGATTTGGAATTTCCTCATCGTGCTTCTGCTTTGTAGGCTCGTTATCCAGTACTGCCTGTGAAGAAGACGGTCCCTCTCGTTGCAGCTGCTGTCTAAGCAATGACCTAGATTCTGGAGGAGCTGGCGACACGCCTGGTGTTACTGTTGGAGCATTTTCCTCGTCATCTTTCAAGGTAATGAAGGAAGGCTGGCGTGCTGGGATTTCCACAAAACCTGCAGCGCGTGACCAGGACCTCGCAAAATTCTCTAGGCTATTGGCTCCGCCAGCTTGCGCAAGGGAATTCATCCGCATTGAGACGGACGATCTGAAGCAGAGGAAGAAGGATCAGTAAGGCAATCCTTGAGTATAATCGCGCTTTGTCACACACCTTCGATGACGCAAATCTTGTAAGCCATGCAAGTCGCCATGGGATGGGCCGTTGATGTTCCTAGGGGGGATATTCAATCGACCGGAAGTTCCTGAAGGCGAGGGTTCATCGAACTGTACACGACTTCCGAGCGATACCTCGGAGCCGTGTCCCGACAGCCTTCCATGCTCATAATCACCCCAACTGAAGGGCTGCTTCGAGCTTGGGCTTGGCATCACATTACCACTTTATATATACTGCATCATCATAGCGAATACATCTTGGGTCGAGAAGATGAAGCATGTAGACAGCTTGAGGCGGCGACAACGATAAAACAATAGAACTTCCCAGCAGCAAAAAGATAGATGCTTAAGGTTCGCACCAGTAGACGTCGATCGACGGTTTGGTGGTTGAAAAGGAAGGAGATTGTGTCACGCTAGGAAGATGATAGGCAAAAATGAAGAGCAGGAGTCAATGAGCAGGAACTCGAAGCAGAATTGTACTTTGGGACATGAAATCCTCTGTGGCAAGAGAGAGTGGAGACGTTCATTGAAATCATACGACAGAACATCGAGTAGTAGCTTCCATATGCAATATGTATGACATGCTCTGACAGACTCCGATCGAGGAGGGGGAGGGGTGCATGTCTATCTGATAACGGACTGCCCAATCAGACATCTTCGTCGATAGTGTGGGGAAGATGGCGTGAGTCAGTTTGAGTCGCCTATGATCGAATTGTGACACGCTATAGATAACTTCGTATGATAGGAGACATGAATGGCGATGAACAGTCATTTGGTCTTCGATGGAGTGTAGATGGAAAGGAGTGCAAAACTGGACATAGGATATTTCCAGCCCTGCCAAGCATCGTCACTGGTGGAGAATATTCTATAAAGCGGCATCTTCCGCCCTCCCACGACAAGCCTCGACGATAATTCTAGAGACACCACCAATTGCTCGAACATATTGGGAAATCAACGACCATCGTCTCAAAGTCACAGTGATCAAAAGAAAACCTGAACCACACCTCTATTGGGTCCCTCAAATATATACACCGCTCACCATGAGCGCCCCACAGGCGAACGAGGCGGAGAAGAACATCGAGATCTGGAAAGTCAAGAAATTGATCAAGCGCCTCGCTGAGGCTCGCGGCAATGGCACATCTATGATATCGCTGGTCATTCGTGAGTCTGCCCTTCGTGCTTGGTTGAGCCGTGATCCGCGGAAGGATGATGCTGACAAGATGGCATTGCAGCTCCCAAGGATCAAGTTTCTCGAGCAGCACGGATGTTGGCTGAAGAATTTGGCACTGCTTCCAATATCAAATCCCGAGTCAACCGTCTTTCCGTGCTGTCCGCTATAACATCGACACAACAGCGCCTAAAGCTGTACAACAAGGTCCCGCCCAATGGCCTTGTCGTCTACTGCGGGGAAATTATCACGTCGGAAGGGAAAGAAAGAAAGATCAACATTGACTTCGAGCCGTTCAAACCCATCAACACGTCCCTGTATCTTTGTGACAACAAATTCCACGTTGAAGCTTTGAGCGAACTATTGGAATCTGACCAGAAATTCGGATTCATCATCATGGACGGAAACGGTGCCCTTTTTGGTACTCTTTCAGGAAACACTCGGGATGTGATCCATAAATTCAGCGTCGACCTACCGAAGAAGCACGGCCGTGGTGGTCAATCTGCGCTGCGTTTCGCTCGTCTAAGGGAGGAGAAACGACACAACTATGTCCGGAAGGTCGCTGAACTAGCTGTGCAAAATTACATAACGCAAGACAAGGTCAACGTCGCAGGTCTGGTATTGGCAGGAAGTGCAGACTTCAAGAACGATTTGAATCAAAGCGGTAGGTGCTTTTCGACCTGCTCTTCGACCCATTGATTCTCGGAGTATTCCTAAAGAGCGATCACTGATCGAGATTACTACCATCAGATATGTTTGACAATCGTTTATCCAGCAAAGTGATTAAGGTGAGGTTTCCATCATATCAAGAAACCAGAGTCAAGACTAAGACTTATAGGTTGTTGACGTGAGTTATGGGGGTGAAAATGGGTTCAACCAGGCAATCGATCTTGCAGCCGGTTTGGCCCCTCCGAACTACTCATAGGTATCAAAACTGACTGGACGGCCAGAAACACTCAGTAACGTAAAGTTTATCCAAGTAGGTGTCAACCATTTCTATACAACCACCAGACCATGAGACATGTCACGACACCGTTCATCGTCGAACTACCTATCAGAAAGAATGAGACTGACATGAAAAATATCATTAGGAGAAGCGTCTCATCGCCAAATACTTCGACGAGGTAAGCATCCTCCAGCCCGTGATCTCGGATCTAAGCAGCTCGTCTCGAAAGCCAGTAACTAACTATGGGTCCATCATTAGATCAATCTGGACAGCGGCAAAGTGTGCTATGGCATGTGCGACTCTCCTGTCAGGCACAATGGGATATCTCAGCTAATCCCAACTCAGTGAAGATACACTGAAAGCTTTGGAAGCCTCAGCTTGCGACATCGTCATCGTCTTCGAGAATCTCGAGATAACGAGATGGGTCTTCAAATCATCAACTGGCTCAGAAGTGATCCTACACACCAACAAAGAGCAATCTGCCGACCGCCAGCTCTTCCAGGACAAGGAAACCGGACAAGAAATGGAGCTGATCGACCAGGGTTCTTTCCTCGAGTGGTTGGCCGAAAATTATCAGAACTACGGCGCTACATTAGAGTTCGTCAGCGATCGTAGCTCCGAGGGCAATCAGTTCGTGAAGGGTTTCGGCGGCATAGGTGCTATACTGCGTTACAAACTCAACTTCGAACAGTTGCAGGAAGTCAGTGACGATGATGAGTTCTACGATGGTACGTATCTCCACCCCTGGCCCTATCTCGTTGCACTGTTCGGAAGAGCAGAGAATTGACTGCTGTGTGGCAGATTGACGGTTTGGTAGCCTCGCATTGAGCGAGGATGCAAGTCCAGATGTCCCGCGCAGGGAACATTTGACGGCTCCTCGCGAGGGCCCTGTGGACGACGCTACGAGAGCAATGCCAGCGTCGAAGAACGGCGTTGGGGGTGGTGGAGTCATAGCACGCTTGTAAGGGGGATATCGGAGCGGGGGGGGGGATGAAGGGTGTATGTTGACCTAGAGTAACCATGCATGCACGTCTGGTAGCTGACCATCCTAGGCGAAAGATGAACGAGGGGCAAGTACGGGTGTTGCGGAAAATTGATAATGGGTACTTCGGGCTGAATACTCATGGTGACGCTTTTGATCCATCCGGAGGTTTGCGGGCTCAGGATCGCTCCTTTATCCGGGGAGAATCGGTATTGGCAGACTTGCATTCGCTCTCATTGGCACCATGAAGAACGCGAACAACCAATGGACGCTAGATTAATAGTGTTGGTGTATAGAGTACTGGATCAAAGGAATTAGCTATTAGTCACATTCATTACAATCAATCACTGCTATCTCACATGTGTAGCTTAAGATGCGCATATTGTTATTCTGTCCACCTTTTCTACTACTCTGTACCTCTTCTACCATCTACTCTAAACCCAACGCTTCCTGACAGCTGCTTGATAATCGATTCGCACCGCAAGCACCCACCGAATCGCTGCTCTTCCCACTGCTCATGCACTCCTCCCACCCGTCAAACCACTCAAATAAACCGATACCTCCTTGCAACCGCCAAACTAGTCGCCACAATCGCAGCTATGACCCCCAAGATCCCAAAAAACCACCCTAACCCCGTACTCGACCTCCCCGGCACCGGCACATTCATCCCAAACAAGCCACAGATCAAGTTCAGCGGCACCAGGATCGACGCCAAAAGCGTAATCTTCGACAAGACCTGATTGGCACGGTTACCCTGCCGGATATTATCCACGGACAGCTGGGCCAGGTAATTAGAATGGCTGCGCCCGAGCAGTTTCTCCACGTGGCCGAGATTCGACATCATGGTTACGACATGGTCTTGCACGTCGCTGAGGTAGAGACCGACTTCGCCACGCGGGGTCACGCTGTAGGATTCGTTGCAGCGTTTGGCGAAGCCCTTGATGACGTCCGCTTTGCCGCCGAGCAGACGCATGAGGGACATGACTTTCTTGCGGCAGTCGCCGATCTGGCGGAGGAGAGGGGTGAAGTCGTCCGTGCGGGCGACGAAGACTTGGTCTTCGATGGCTTCGGATTCGGTTTCGATGCGGTGGATGGGCGGGCCGAAGGTGTCGACTATGTCGTCGAGCATGGCGTAGCAGATCCAGTCGGCCGTGAGGGCCATGTAGTCGCGGAGTTTGCCGATGCGCTTGCGGACGTTGGCGGCGTGGGGGGAGACGGTGTAGGTTACGGTGAAGATGCCGGTGCGGAAGACGACCATGTAGACGTTGACGGGCTCCATGTAGTCCGGATGTTCCGGGGATATTTGGTGAAAGGAGCGGAAGCAGACGAAGTAGTATTGTTTGAAGAGCTCGACTTTCTCGCGTGCTTCCTGCGTGATGATGTCTTCGGTCGTCAACCGATGGATGCCGAAGGCGCGCTGGAAGACTTGGAGTTCTTCTTCCGTAGGGTTGTTGATATCAAGCCACCAGACACCGCCGCCGTCGGAGGGAAGGGCAAAGAGTTCGCGAGAAGTTTCTCCAGGACTGAGAAGGCCGGCAAAATCGGTGGCATGTATAGTCTGCTCAAGCTCAGAGCTGAAGAAGCTGTAGCGAGTATGCTCTGAAAAAGATGGCTGGCGATGGAAAGGCCCTTTCTCGCCCAGCGCATTCATATAAATGTCATCAACCCCATCTTTGTTGCCTATTGGAATGGCTCTGTCGTCATTGGCGCACGCGGAAGTGACTTGCAGTGAGCTGTCGGACTGCGTTATAATCTTGGGGATATCCTGGTTGCGGATGTCATTGAATATCTTTGGCTTAGTGCCTTGAGAGCTGAAGCTGTGTCTCTGCCGGAAAACACGTGGTTTCTTCAAGCTCTCGGACACGAATTCGTCCAGCTCTTCAAAGTCGATACTAAATCCTCCCTTTTCAGACTCGTCTTCTGTGGGGAAGCAGACGTCATTTTCAGCTTCGTGAAGAGAGGCAGTGTCGTCTATTTGGGTTTTGGGATCGCAAATGCTGCCATTGTTGAAAGTTGGCCGGCGGCTACGTCGATGGGTCCCTCCCGAGATCGTCCGCTGGAGTCCGAGGCTCTGCTCGGACGGGCATTTGCTTCCGGCAGTATTTGCCCTATCACGTCGCCGTGGGCCAGCGAATGCGTCAACAGAATTAGCTGGCGACGTTGACCTGGAAGAAGTGGACGAGTCTCGCGATCGATGGTGATTCTGGCTTCGTCGGCTGCGACGAGGGTTAGCTGGGCTAGTTGGAACGGCCGACCCTCGTCTCTCAAAATGGTGATCGCCCCTCCCACTTTTGTCGTCGTCGACCACGGCATGCTCAAAATCTTTTGAGATGGAGCCTGCATGACGAAGTGCATAGTTCACATTTAGGAATTCTGGTTGGCCATCATTGCTGCCGAGGGTATGACGATGCTCTGTTGGACATTGTGGAACTTGTAGGCTTCCAACGGTTTCTCCACGAGGTCTAGTAGAATGCTGATGACGATGATCATCCAAGTCCGACACAGGTGTACTGAACCTGGTCTGGGACCTCCCCTCGCTTCCAGATCTTGGAGAATCCATTTCGTCAAGTACTTGCTTATTCCAGACAAAGATATCTCTTCGCTCTTGAAAGCTGCACTATCTCTTAAGACACTGGTATTTTCTTCCTAGTACCTTCACCACTTGAGCCTGTACTGTGTGTACAGATCCACAAGTACCGGGAGTGCAGAGGACAGCGTCCTCCACGTCCTTTGTTTGAGCCAGGGCGGGTCGAGATGTAGTATCACTACCTGTAGACTATTCTTGATCGTTTCAATTCGCCGAGAAAGGTGTGGTTTTGTGGCGTCCCAAAAAACCAGTTATGGGGGCTTGAGGACGTCCCCCAAGAAGACCCGGAATTGTGGTCCTAGGAGAGGTCGGATGAAGGAGTAGTGAACGAAGCGATGCCCCGCCAATTTGGTGGTGTTGAGGTTATAGGTAGCCAGAGTTGTAGTTTAGGTATAAAAGCGAGTACGAAAGACTCTGTGGTCTTTCGTTCTCGTGGAGGGGTTAAGGTCTGAATGGGTTGCCCAAAGAGAGGTATTCTATTGTGCAGTGGAGGAACACAATCTCGTCGAGGCGGTATGGGATATTGAAAGATACGAGTACTAGGATATATTGTCTGCAACGGGTTGCATGCGGATGCTGTTTGTTCAAGTAAGTTTGCTGGTGGTACAAATGAGGCGTTTATGTTTGACAATGAGTCCTTTTTCCGCTCCCTCGGCTAATCATTTTTTCGAATTCTAGGCCCCGGCTAGACTCCTTTGAGCTTAACCAGTCTTCCATTCACGCGGACATCCGAATACTCAGTCGGTTAGACCACCTATACAACCTACGGCGGCTTCCATTCGGGAGATCGAGCATGCTACATCATTGTACATTGGTCCCAGGACATTGAACTTTACGCTTGATGTTGTATCTTCGTCTATGCTAGGACATAGAAAAATAGCCGCCAGGGCCAAGGAGTCCAGCAGTGTTTGGAGCCCAATGACCTAGAGATAGTCTCATAGTCCTAAGTCCCATGCGAAGATATCGATTTAATGTAGAGGTTGAGATGTCACAGACCTCATACCCTGCATTCGTGCCCCTCGCATTCGATAATTCGCGGAACAAAGGAACGGTTAATGTCCAGATGTGCAGTAATGGAAGCCTTACGAGATGCCGTTGCAGTGAACGATTCCTCGCGAGTTTCGTGGGGTATGACATTCTATGTGTTGCAGTGGTGCGATGTTCATCATGGATCGTAGATTACCCAGGGCCGACCTACAGAACCAATAACAGCTCTGCCATCATATCCTGAAGTCTCAACCCACGAACAAATATTTCCAGAAGACCTGCCATCACTGGTGGCTAGTCCGAACATTAGGTCGTAATGGTCGGACGTCGGGGGTCGACGTCTAGGTAGACCCAACGCAAGCGTCCAGCTCAACACCTAAAGATATAAAAAGGAAAATATTGGACTCCTGAAGAATACTTGACCTGACATGTTCAGATGAGAACGCCGATAGAGTGGCCCAAATTTACATCATGAGATTACAATGACGCTCGTCAAACGCTGCCATGCTAAGATCGAAGCCCGGTAACGCCGTCGCCAGCAAGAACATCCATCTTTAAAATCCGTCGTAAATCATCTTCAATGAATTTCATGCTCGTCGAATCATGAGGGAATGGAACATTATGTCCTCGATCAGGTTTCGACTCTGAAGTAAAGGGACGAAGAGGAGACACATGACCATCTTGCTGCTTTGGTTTATAATTCGCAGGCGTAGTGGGGTTGCGTATTCTGGATGGAGTTGGGGTACCTGGGAATTGTATAGTCTCACCTTGCTCAGGCGATGTGGGCATTGACAACTCTTTTCGGAGCTTGGATGATGGCGGACGCTGGCCCGTAAAGTGGACTTGAGAGGTGGGAGAATAGAGTAATTTTTTCAACGCTATTGTCTGGGCTTTGCGTTGCTCCTCTCGCTCAGCTTCTCGCTGTCCATTCGATTTGACCGCGACTGGAGCAGGTGAATCCCGATCAAGTGATGGTTTTTCGGAAGTCCGTGGACCAGACAGTTCTTCAGGAGCCGCTCCATCCAATTCTAAAGCGAACATGCCTCCAACAGAATTACTGCACGAATGATGTCGCTGTAGGGTTTGTGGACCTGATGTCGTACCAATACCGTTGGCCTGACTGTAGCGGCCACATGGAGCATTAGGCGCACTGCCGGTCCGGCCCTTTGCTTCTCTATCGGCGCGGAAGAATATATCGAGTGGTGACTCGACTCTAGCTTCTATATTGATGGCATGTTGGCTGTCCTCCACGGCTGGCGATTCTTCACTTTCTGAACTTGAATCTGGAGCCTCCTGTTCCATCATAGTCTTCAAGCTCTTGGTCTTGTCCACATTGGGTACAGACTTCGAGTAGAATTTTGGCAGAGGTAGTGAGGATGCTGCTGGGGAGGCATGAAAAGTAGGGCCCGCATAAGCTTTGGAGGGGGTTTCTGTTGAACGCTTAGGCGTGACAGAGTCTCGCCTAGGAGTTATAGGATCTCGGCGGGGTGTTGATGTTGAAGTATCGTTCATCATAGGCATCGCTGACACCTGAGTGAGCTGCTTACTAGCCTGCGATTTGGATGACTTCCTCTTGTTTCGAGAGCTCTCAGGAGCTGAGCCATCACATGCTTGTTGTTTGTCGGCAGATCCTGCGTACATCGATTTGGGGCGTGGAGGAGTTTGTGGAGATAGTGTTTGTGGAGGTATTGTGCCAGATTGCCCGACGGACGCGGTACTAAGGAGCGCTTCAGTATCTCCTCTACGCAAGATACGTGTTGGGTGCCCAGTATGCATTTCTTTGCTGGTATATGCGGAGAGACCAGCGTCCTCGGATGAGGGATCTTGAGATGATATGGGAGCCACGGGTTTTCTTGGAGTGTGTCGAGAGCGTTGAGCCGTCTTGCGGATATTCTCTACCTGTGCAAGCATGATGTCGGTTGTGGCTTAATAAATATGCAGCCTTGTTTGGGACAAAACGTGAAAATTGGACAAAGAGGAGCAACACGTCGCATGCAAAGGCAAGGTATAATCGATGGGGCTGTAAGACCAAAAAGGGATGATGAGCAAAGCTGTAGTAAGATTGTCCAGAATGATTCGACGGTTATGGGCGTGCGATCTTCGTACGAGATCTCAGAGATAAGACCTGCGAAGTTTAAAGGGTTCTGATGGTCGCAGTGTCGATAAATCTGGAGGTCTTATGAGTGGCGATTGTAGCTGTTCTGTATGAGGAAAGGACATTAGGGAGTCGTGGTGGTATGGTGTCTGTGACATGGTGTTGGTGTGGGTTAAGAAGGTTGAAGGAGGAAATAGTGGGGAGGCTGGTGTCATTCTTTCGAGAGGCCTTGGCACGGCGCTTGCCCCACTTTGGACGCAGATAGAATACCTCCAGGAGTCACTTCTAACATCGTCCCAACAATTCGATCGAAATTCACCCAAGACTGCACTGGTGTCACACCGCGGATCAGGTATCTTCTATTATTCTGCACCAGAGTCAAGCACATTCCCTCCAAGGGTCTTCACCATATCGCCCAGGTTGCTGAGGCCCAGCGAAACAACAGCGACCTGCGATCAGTTTCAACAGAGCTTGTCCATAGAGCTCTTTTGTCTTCCAACACCAACACAGCTATCGCCGCAACGCTGTCATACCACCCACAATTATCTGCCCGTTGCCTTTGCCAACACACTTCTCACCTGACCTCACGCGTATAACGCTCAGGCTCCCACATCATTTTCAGCACTCATCTTCTACTAGCTCCACACCATATGGCAGATGTGGACATGCCCGATGCAGGTCCTTCAGGCCCTGCTAAGTCAAAAACCCTCGTGAAGTCATCTAAGTCAGGAGGTGACGCTGCTTCCGGCGATAAGAAGAGGTTTGAGGTCAAGAAGTGGAACGCTGTGGCGCTATGGGCATGGGACATCGTAGTAGACAATTGTGCCATCTGCCGAAATCACATCATGGATCTCTGTATGTTTCTCAAGGACGTCCTTGCTCCGAGCTGACTGACAATGCTTTAAAGGTATCGAATGTCAAGCAAATCAAGCATCGGCCACAAGTGAGGAGTGTACGGTAGCCTGGGGGATCTGTAACGTAAGGAACCCCCACCTCCACAGAACTTGCCGATAGTGGTATTCATACTCTGACAGCACGCTTTCCACTTCCACTGCATCTCACGCTGGCTGAAGACACGACAAGTCTGTCCGCTCGACAATCGTGACTGGGAATTCCAGAAATATGGTAGATGAATACTTTCACGGCGGACCATACGCAGATCACGACACGGAGGCTTGCGAAGCATCATCCTACAAGATATACCCTATCGGCGTAGTTCTAGAAGGATTGGGCTTGCAGGAAAGAGGCTCGTCCCCACCCCCATTGGTGATGACTTAAAGGTGATTAGCGGTGGCATAAATTGCATAGGCAAAATCACGACCGTTACGAAGCATATTTTGAGGATAGATCACGTCCAAATGAACTTGATGACTTCCAAACGCCTATGGTATCTTGTTATGTGGTCTCTCCTTCGGTGCCAGTAATTTAGTTGATCTTCTTCCCGTCGACCTCAATGCCAACCCCCGATATCCCGCTCTTCCCTGGTAGCCATCTCTCGGGTGACCGGTTGTAGAATGGATATGGTGGGACAACGATCAGGAATGCCAGTGCTGCACCTCCAAGCCCAACCCAAAGCGTCATATATATGTCCTGAAGCGCGAAGCCGACAATAAAAGCCACAAGCTGGAGAGATGCCATGTCAGCAATCAATCGAACACAGAGGCGAAGAGAAGGAATTCGTACACCGGAGAGAGCAAGGATAATGGTGGAAATGAGCTCGGTGTTCTTTTGCCCTTCGAAGTCCTGCAGAGGCGTTTAGCAATGGGCCAAGGCAACTTCGGTAAGGACCCATACGATTTGGCCTTCAAAGAGCTCTTGAAATTGCACGAGAAGCTCGTCGGCCATCCTGACTCTGGGTGAATTTGTACACAAATTATTCTACGGTCCATCGGTCGGTCGCTGTGACAGGTGTTGGCGGAACCAATCCGCCCTCGGCGTCTCGACTTTCGACCTAATATATCCACATATATCATACCTCGTACATCTCTGTCCTTTATATCTGAGTCATGGTGTATCCACGGCAGCTCGATGCTACCCGTCGCTACTACTGCGGCATCATTTGGTCCGATATACCATCGTAGAGCTGTCCCACACAGACACAATCCTACCAACAGCCATTTTGAGAGGCACGTAGCCTGTATCGAAAATGCCAACCCCCTACAGCGTACAGCGTATGATGCCACTCGGAAAATCGAGGACTCAATGTCGACAGTTTCGACTCCATTCTTCACAACCTCCCCCAGACCTCTCGCGTTTGCGTGAAGAGATGATCGCTCGCAAGTTACCATTCATCACGGATTTTATGACACCAGTACCTGCCAGGCTTTTGAAAACGACTCTTGTAGACTTCATTCCTTATCCCAATATACAGGTGAATCATGCCAACAAATTGGCGATTGGTTATCACCTTGTTTATTTTCCTCCCCAAACCCGTCTCTCGTCTCTATATGCTGATGGCACGGATCCGTTACACTCGCCCGGCCCTCCTTTCACTCGCCGTATGTGGGCTGGTGGCAACATGAAATTCCTGAAACCGCTCAAAGTCGATCTTTCCGCCTTCCATCTGAACGAGAAAATTATCGATGTCCAATTTAAGGGCGAAGCCGACAAACAGAAAATTTTCGTGACCATTGAGCGAGCTATTCATCAAGGTAATATACCTAAGAAGCTCACGACTGACACTGATGCCCACATCCTTGAGACTCGAAATATCGTCTTCATGCGTGAAGATTCCCAAAGTCCTTCCGGAGGATCAAGTCAATTACCTGCGAGGCTTCTCACACCAACGAAGCCTCCCGATTACTCCATCAGAGTGATCCCAACTCCAGCATTGCTGTTTCGATTCTCAGCTTTGACTTTCAATGCACATGCCATACATCTCGACAAGAAGTTTTGTCAAGGAATTGAGGGTCATCGCAATCTGCTGGTTCACGGCCCATTGACACTGGTCCTAATGCTCGAAGTCTTAAAACTTTTTCTGGCTAAGACGGACGCAAGCAAACCAACAGCACGCCCCGTCGAGAGCATCAGAGCTGTCGAATATCGAAACCTAGCGCCTTTGTACGCGGAAGAGGAAATGAAGATATGCGTCAGGCGAAAGACACAAGAGACAAATGCGGGCAGCTTTGACATATGGATCGAGGGCAAAGAAGGTGGTTACGCCGTGAAAGGAATTGTACGAACGAGCATCGAAGTGCCGCATGAGAAGGACGCTAAGCAGCCTTCGTATTTCGATGAGGGGGTTGGCAGAGACAAAGAGATCATTGAGAGTCGCGACATCGACCCCAATTCTCCTGTGGTAGAGATTGCCACAAGGGACCCTACGATTCCGGAGGATGAGGAAGCATCTGTAGGCGAGACCTCAACTGGAGACGAGAAGATTCAGGAGAAAAACGACCTTGAAGATGGTGTTGATGAGGATCATGCCCCGTACTTTCAGCGCTGACGAGAGGCTCGCAACGAGGCACTAGTCGTCAGATAGATCCGGTACTGGATCTCACTTTCATGATAACGGTCATGAGACCGGCCACCCTGGGTCAATAAGCCATGGCCACTTTTCTCAAAGAATTGCATTCGCAACGTGCAATTCCTGTTCCTTTGGGCCAGCCCTCGGGAGCGAACTTACGCTGGGGAAACTGTCAACCTCTTGGACATCTTAAACTTCACGAAGAATTAATCTGTTCACTCTGTTCACGTGGATGATAGACTTTGGTCAGTGTGTATTGAATTCCATCTTATGGATGGGTACTATGCTGGGCGTAAAGTCATCCGATTACTATCCATCAGGTCACCCTCCGAGCAGTCCCAGGGCATAGTTTGATTGATGAGAAGGCCATTTGGTCACGCCATGTTGGATACCGCCTCATCAAGAAAACCCTTTGATTGCTGTCTGTTAGGTCTCCATCCAGGCAGCAGCCACGCTCAGATATCTTCAGAGCAGTTTCTTCCCTTTCTCCAAGCTCGCAATCTCGCGTGTTAATTCTCCTCTCTTGCGTCGTGTGGCTGCGCTCTCACCTGCAATGGTGTCCAGCTGCTCATCGGTCAACCCGCTCACAAAGGAAGGGCTAAATACCTTGGTTGGTGCATCGGGACCAGTGACAAGGAAGCGATCTCCCGCTTGCATACAAATGTTGTCTACAAAGCGCTTGCGTGCCACTTTGTAGTACGATTCGAGTATGTCGTGAAGGTCGCATACTGTGTATTTCGAGTTCGTCAATCTGTTGGAAGGCTGACCCATGTGGTCAAGCTTCACAACTTCTCCGTAGCCCGGTACAGTAAATGCAGACTTCTGCATTAGAGCTTTGGCCCTCTTTTGACGACTGAAGAGCTATTAGCGAATGACTGTTGTTGGTTCTACGTCCTGTTTCGAGCATACCATTTGTCCAAGTAGTCTGCAAAATAGTGGTTGGTGGTCAAAGGTGTACCGCTCTGCGCATAGGTCGGAGTCAGCATCGCCTGCTCATGACATCGGAGAAAGTCATGAGACGTGGTATTAAGCAGAGGGCAACCCGAGAGAAGAGACCCTTTCCGAGATACAACCTAATAGGCAAGAGTCTATGAATTGCTCAGACAGGCGGCATGCTCTCAAACATTTGAGTCAGCCCCTAAGAAGGCCTCGTCCCGAAATCATCTTTGGGAATTTTGATACAGAAATTGGCTCACCCGCTCACATTCCAGGAGAAAAGCTACGTGGTCGATTCCTTTTGCATATCTCTCGATCAAGCTTTCCAGCAGGACCGACATGAGACCCCTCCGAATTGGCTCGTGTCCGCAGATCAGGGACAGAACGTTAACAGTGTAGCAATGAACCACAGAAACAAGATCATGGATGTACCCTAAAGCTAACGTGTTCCAATTTGCCGATTGCTTTCTCCACACGAGTGTGAGGAGAGAAGCATCGAATGTACCCAATTCGAGTCCTCGAGAACTTTGGTAGATGGTCTCCAGCCAAGATTCAATACCCTTAGCGCTTGGCTCAATCATCTTGCCTTCCTTGTGAGAAAGGTCTTCCAGGTCCCGATGATTGGGATAATAGCGGATTTTGAAAGGATTTTCTTTGGTCGAGGCTTTTACCTCAGGTTCGATCTCTACTTCGGATGTGAATTCATACGTGTGCCCTTTGTCTCTCACGTCGCGGGTAAAGGTTTCATTGCGACGCACGAATACTGTGGCAAGACGCAGACTCCGAGAATTATCGAATACGTCGTCGCTGTAGTGGGACTTAAGCGCCTGGTCTGTGAACTCTTTGTATCGCGTAGAAAGATCCAGAAGGTATTTGTGCTGTTGTTCTTTGGTTTCTCGGGATGGACCCAGAGCCTCAAGTTCGTCACCGCACTTCATCAACCTCTTATTGATGTCCGACTTGACCTAAAAGTGCGGATGTCAGCTTCACATCGATTGTGTGAGGGGCCAAGAATCTGTGACAACTGTCATACATTTGGGAATTCGCGTCTGATGAGGTCGCCAAGCAACTCAACAAGGCGCTTTCGCAACGCTCCAACGCCTACTCGATCTTTCGGTAGCTTCTTCCATGGATTCTCCGTCGCGAAGAATTCATTCTCTTTAGTCTGTCTGTCCACTGAGCTGTCTTGTAGGTGCTCTTGGCTCAGATTTCGCACAACACACCATCCGAGATATAGAGTATGGGTCTTGCCTTCCACAATGTCCACTGTATTGTGTTCGGCGCCTCTGTCTACCAAGTCAGGCTTGGTCAGCACTCCTAAAGTCCTGAGACCCTCAGGATCGTACTCCTTCGCCATTTCCAGGATCTCTTGAGTGCCGATGTCCACATTGGCCGGAATGACTGCGAGCATTGCTGAGCGAGGATTTTTCATGTAATCTGACACCATGGATCGCACCATCGCCATGTCCGCCTTGGTTGTATTTCCAGACGTTGTGTTCCTGAAAATACCGGGGACATCGATCACACTGTAATGTTCTTGGTCAGGGCCACAGATCTCAATCTTGAGCACGTCGTTCGAAAATGTCTTCTTTATTAAGGCACCAAATACTTCCTCTTGCTCCCCAAGCCCCATAAGTTGATACACCTATTGGATGAAAACTCCATTAGTATTTGAGATCATCGCAAAAGGATTGGTGCAGCTGTGGACGAATTCCCCGAAGTTGGAGTAGGAAACCGGAACGCTAAAGGACTACATGGAAAGCAGTAATACCTCTTTCAAGATCAAAGCGAATGTTTCGCTGTCCAGTGACTGAAAGTTATCCTTTTTCCAATTTTGAAGCTTTGCGCAATGGTCTTCTCTAGCATCAACGGCTGGAATGACCGAGACTGAAACACTCTTGACTTGGCGTCTCCGGAAGGTGATATGAGTGGCAAACCTAGTGCAGAGTGCGCTGTCTCGAGGGTAAGATAGGCCTGTCAGGCCTTCGAGCACAGAGCTTTTGCCGCTATACCGATCACCATAAGTGAAAGGAGATTACTCAGAACAGCGAGTACCTACCTGGACTGGTCTCCAACCACAAGTATCTGAGAACATCAGTGGAGTCAGGACCAATATGGAGTAATGCTTCGCACCTCTGGCAGCGCAACATATTCGCCAATGTTCAGTTCGAATAATTTGTCAATAGCTTCCAATAGCTTTGGATCAGCCAAGTTGCAAGAGTTAGTCTGCTCCATTACTGTCGGCGTAATGGGAGAAGTTGATGACTGAGAGCGAAATGTGAGATGATGGAAGTTGGTGAGTCGAGGGTTGACGGGCTAGACAGATGGATGGAGCAGCAAGTGAGACAAATGATCTTGAACTGTTGAGTAAGACGGGGTTTCTATAACAGTAGTCAGTACTTAGTATGCGATTCACTCATCGGATACTGTATTTGAGCTGGAACTCGTTTGAGGCAAAATGTGGTTTCTGGTGGGAGTGCTGTAAGAAAGGGAAGATGGCTGGTAAGTGAGATCGACTGTTGTTTTATTTTTATCGAACAAAGAAAGTGAAGTGTCGCAGGTACGCAGCCGCGGCTCGGCTTTCACAGCAGAATTCACCCCCGTACGCGGATCACTTCGAAGGCTTGCTCCTATCTCCTACCAAAGGTCGACTTACTTTCAGTTGCTTATACTGTCTAGGCTACCTGCAGTATCTGTCTTCTGGTTCACGCAATAGCTTCCGCGCGTTGCATTGCATCGCAGCAACAGCAGTGTCTTGCAGCCCGTCTTACGGCTATATTGCCTGCTACAGGCGAAAGCCTACACAACGTTGGGAACAGTGAGTATATTGCACCAAGATCGAGGAGAGTTAACAAGATCTAATACTTGGTCTACAACGCATGGAGGGAGGAAACTTCGAGCATTTTACCCGCCATCCATAGAGCGTGGAGTCTTGCCTCTATCGATGATGTGAGAAACAGCAAGATATGATGACTCGTCCAAGCACACGGCAGTGTGCGGTGCGGCCTGCATGATCGCGGACTTGCAAGCATCATCTAATGATCTTTCGCTTACAGAATTCCCTGTGTACAGCGCCAGACATACTCATCTTTTTGAAGGAAGACGAATGCTGGTTATCAATATATGTTTGGTCCAAGGAACAACCTTGAATGCTCAAGAAACTCAGGGAAACAATCGCCAATAAGCTAGTCCTGATATGGACAGTGCAGATATTAGCGCTTATGTCCGTAGTATGAATCTCCTTTCGTACCAATGTTGTGCCATCCACCTTCTCTCATTTTTCATAATTGGTTCACGCACCACACTTCTTTGAAAATAGTCACGTAACATTCTTTTGAGTTCTACGATATTGCTAGCCTTCGGTTGTATGAGGCAATCAAAACCACCGTTCGAATTGTAGCCGAATCTTGCAGCCTGATATCTCAGCACGTAGCTAGATACCATGTCTTACGCCAGAGCCATGTCGCTTCAGCTGTTCCCTGCCGAGATAAAGATCCTAATCTTGTGCAGCATGCCAGACTACGAATCAATGAAGTCCCTCGCCCACGTTTCATCAAGCTATCATCAGGCCTATTTGAAAGCTCAAGAAGACGTTCTCCATCATGTAACGACAAACACACTCCACGAGGTTGGTCTCGATCTTCTGGATCCTTGGTCCGTACTCCATGCACCACGGCCTGGAATCACTGTTTCCAATAGGCTGGAAATTATCGACGCATTCCTCGAAACTTACGGGCAAGGACGGATGACTGATAATCTGCGTCTCTCTATAGAGGATTCTCTTAATATCCTGAGGTTTCATGTTAAGTTTAGATTCATCATTGACAGTTTCTGCCGACTTAATTTGAGTCGAAACCCATTGTACATGTCCGAGGGTCAGCAGTTGGGGCCTGACTATCAGCGCTCTTTGCTTCCGCAACCTTCCCACACAGAGCTCCGTCGACTCAATCGAGCCTTTTGGCGGTGGGAATTGTGCAGCAAGCTTTTTGTTCCAAATGTAAATCTTCCACATAATGCCGACACTGCTCAACGGGCATCAGACGCCGACTCGGACCATATAGCTAGAAATTTTCTTGGGCTTTTCCCAATCCATGAAATAGAAGAAATCGCCAGTTTGCAATCCTTCGTCACCTTTCACTTCGCAGGCAAAGCTATCCCATTTTTCACTGAAGCTGCGATTGCTCTTGGTCCAGCGTTAGTGTATAGCTTCATGGTAGCGCACTCAGAGCAATTGATGAAGGACATATCATCTTCTACGCCATTCCTACTGGGCCAAATCATGAGGGACACATTGCGGTCGTATGAATGGATTGTCAGTGGGGGTCAGGGTTGGCCTCGGAGAGTCATTGAAAGTTCGTCAAGAGTTGACAGTGTGCCTACTGATGGTTGGTTGTGGGCTAGTCTCCGAGGGGCTCAGAACACTGATTACAAGCTGAGAAGATGGGGATATGTATTCTGGGATCGTAGAAGACTGGACGAATGGGGCGTCAACCAACAGCGCCTGCTCAACTGGCCTTGGCCGAAGGGTGACACACACAGATGGGGTTGAGAAAGCTGATAGCCTTGGATTCTCTCAGTACACATTGTAACAGCATGCCCTGTCAAACGAACAATTGATGCAGTCAGGTTGGGAGCTGTGGACGTGGTTCATTGATAATCTGCAATTCATGGCGAAAGACCAATCAGGATCAGTGTAGATGGTTAGGAACCTCAATACAGGGAGCGTCACTCATTGTATATATCATTAACATTGTAACAACTCTACGGCAGTTTGTGGTGGTCGATAGAGCGTCGTAATTTCTGCCGGCGAAGCTCGCAACTAAGGAGGCAGCTCTTAGCAGATCCATCATGCCACTCCATCTTGCCACTGTTCCGATATTATATTGCTGTACTTTAGGGAAGATTTAATATATTTTGGATCGGCGTTGCCCCCGTGTATTCTTGGTACGCGTTGTTGCCGAATTCACTAGCGCGTCGGTAACTATTTATCTAAATTTGGCTTTGGCAGGGACAGGGGAACGAAGACCTGTAACAGCCAGAGCAAACTCCTTTTATGATGCCTTTTAACCACCACCCACCATCTGCACCGGAGACGTAAAGACGCGCGCTTTGGGAAACAATATCAATTCATCACATCATTTGCATGTTCTCATACAAGCAACGATCTTATTTCCAGCATACCTCTCTGCGCATCTGAAATGCATGTCAACTGACCCTCATCACCTTGCGACGTTGGGCCAACTTTCATAACAATGTCTGGGTAAGAATGCCCGCTCTTCCCGGCGTCCTACATCTTCAATAACCGCTTACTGACGACCAGTCCCGATAGATTTGGGTCAGCATGGCGCTCGTTCTGGCATACAATGATCTCCAACGACCGCCATGCCTCCCACGATTCCCCTTACCGCACGGGCCAACACATGCCTCTAAACCAAAGCCGTCATGCTCCTCTTACATCCGTCGCAACAAGCGCTATAGACTCACGAGCTGATCTCAGCTCACCCTACGGCGAAGATACTTCTGGACAGTTCACTCCAGGTCTACAGAATGGCATGGCTCAAGCGCCTGGTACACCGGGGGCTGGTCCAATGCACTCGCCCACATCACCGTACTCACCCGGCATGCGGTCAAAATTAGCCATGCGACGGACAAATGCCAATGAGGAAAACCCTTTCGATAACATCACTCCCGGAGAGATTCAGATGCAAAGTTTCCAAGAAGGCCTTCCTCCGCCGCCTCCTGCCGCACATTCTTGGAAAAAGATTGAAAGTTGGGTAGGAAGCAACTATCAAGAACTTCGTGATCAACTCAGCGAAGGCGCTACCCAGAATGATATCAATGAGCTGGAACATGAGCTTGACTGCTCGTTACCCATAGAAGTCCGCGAATCACTACAGAAACATGACGGTCAGGAGAGAGGGGGCAGGCCTACCGGCATTCTCTTTGGCTGCATGCTATTAGACTGCGAGGAGATCGTTCAAGAGTGGAAGAATTGGCGTGTAGTAAACGAAGAGTATTTAACAAGTCCACCTCCGCAGACCCAGTTTCCTCCTAGAGCCTTCCGCGGTGCATCTTCTTCATCAGCGCCACCAGCACCACAACAGTCCGCCAACCCACTCTGGAGACAGGATCTGCTCGATCGGCAGGATTCACAACCATCCAGGGCTATCCAGAAAGCGTACGCCCACTCCGGCTGGATCCCTTTAGCTCGCGATTGGGGAGGAAACAACCTTGCGGTTGACCTCGCGCCTGGTCCAGCTGGGAAGTGGGGCCAAATTATCATCTTTGGACGGGATTACGACTGTAAATATGTTGTTGCTCGCTCTTGGTCAGCATTCCTAGCAATGGTTGCCGACGATATGAGTGGTGAAAAGGTCTTTGTCGACGAGGAGACACAGGAGCTGAAATTGCGAGAATTCAAAGCTGCTGGTGTCGAGCCAGCATATCTCGATATTCTGCGCTGGAGGATGGACCAGAAGTATGGGAGGAAAGGTCCTCGAAGGAGGCCAGGCTCTGTCGGTCCGACTGGTAGAGGCTCTCCATACGGCAGTCCGACGGAGGAAAGAGGTCGCTCACCGCAAAGATTCTCTAATCGTGGATCAACAACAACCCAAAGCCCTCGTGGTGCCATCGGCAAACCCAGTCCTCTCGCTCAAGTCTCGGATGATAATTCTGTACCGAAGATACACACTGGCGGTGATGCCAATCTGGACGCCTTTACACACAACACAGCAGCTAGCGAGCGAGGTGGAAATTTAGTAGAGTTTGGAACTCCAATTGCTCCTAAGCCTAGCCTGAACCAGGAGCCGCTGGGCAAAGTGATGGAAGCGGACATTCCAGGTGTGCTGAGTGATGCCACCAACAAAGACTACCTTGCCAAGCCATTGACTGGTCTAGGAGTTGCCGGCGTCGACGAGATGAAGAGTGTGGAAATATAAGGTTTGACTGCGACATCTTTTACGCTTATTCGGATAAAGGTCTTCATCCACCAGGGCAGCAATTGTCCACGCATACGCAACAAACGGAGTCTCCACTAGACCTAAGGTATCTGAAACTGGGTTTACCACGCTGATGGTCAAGCCTATGAGCTCTGTGGCGTCTCACGCTTACAGCTACTACGCTCATCACGTATGAAGGCGGTCCGTTGTCATCCACACTCGGAGGGGGCACTTCTCTGTACTTTACGCACACATGATCTTCTTTTGGTGATGACATGCTTGGGGTAGGGGGATCATTCGAGGTCGCTCAAGGATAGAAGAGCTTGAGCGAGTTTTTCACAGCGTGATAGCCATACCCAGTGCAGTGGCACAGTCTCATAAGTTGTTGAAAGTTTGTCCAAATCTCATGATTCTCAATATCTATATTCACTGTGACAGCACGTTTGAGGCACGCCACGACAATCTACTTGCGCTCGTCTCTTACGTCCGATCGGAGCACCTAGCTTCCTGCTCCACACGCTGTTCCTCACTGCACTCCAGCATATCCCTCGTGCTGTCCGCCACAGCAAGCGTAGGCGTAGATACTGGCTACGCCTCTATTGGAGGGACAGACCTGGGGTCTTTGGCATGGCGCTGCCAGCAGTGTCGCCGCCGGTGGAATGCTCTTCGATCGCTTAGCTGAGAGGGTTTCCCTGCTACGTCTTTTGCACGCAGCCACTCTTCAAATTCGCATCAATCCTTTCCGTCGTCATCGTCAATCCCAATCATCATCATCTCCATCGTTCTTATCCTCATCGTCCTCTCGCCCCTCCACTCTCCTCCCACTCCCCCCAACACCAACACCTCCCGCTCCCATTGCCCCCCCTGCCTTCCGCAAAACCCCAGCCGCAATCAACCTCACCTCCAAATCCCTCGTCTTGAACGTATCCTCGCTATACCCCAACCCCTCAAACCCCACAACGCGATCCACACCCACCCCATCCACAAACGCAATCACACAAGGCAGCACCCTAACCTTCAGCTTCTCCACCAAGAACGGCGCATGCTCCACATCGATCCTCAGAAACCGCGTCTCCAAATGCACAGGTGCGAGCGCGGCCAGATGTTCATCCATGATCCTGCAGCGATTGAAATCCGGTTTGAAGAAATGCACGATGCAGTATTTTGTCGCGGTGGTGGTTTCCATCAGTGCTTTTTCGTTTTTGATTTGGAGGTAGGAACCGAAGCCTTGATTGCGTTGTTGCTTGGAGCGTTTGAGGTCGAGGGATAGTTGCTGCATGCGGGCTTCGCGGAGGTGGGCGATGGAGGGGTCGTTTGCGGTGTCGGTTTCGAGGGAGTCGAGGAGGTCGTCTTCGTCGTCGGAGGTTGAAGTGGGCATGGTGGGTGGTAGGTGAGAAGGTTTTGGCAGGAGAGGAGCAATTCGGTTGTGGGATGATGATATTAGGCCGACTGGGTCTGCGTGGGAGATCCGGTAGGGTTGTGGCACAGGTACTGTGGGAACAGTAAGAATTGATATGATACCTACGAGTAATGATCGGGCTATGGAGCTATCACTCTTCAGGCGCGTCACGTCCCGATATAGACTGCCAAGCCATAGGACTAAAATGGACCCCTGGAAGGCCTATCAAGTTAGCGTTTCGTATTTGAACATCAGCACGAAAAAGACACAGATCATACACTCTGCAGACTATACAGATATCTCGCACGTCGCCGAAGATATCTTGTTTGAAGGCGCTCCAATTGACGAAAAGGGAACGTCATCCTGCCAGAATAGCTCCAGGACCACCCAAAAAGGGCTGCGGAACACTCGACGAACATCTACAGCTACGAATCACCTACCATGGCCAACGACAAGAAGCGCGATGACCTGGGCATCGAACTCGGCACCATACGCAGCTACGAGTCACCACCGAGCTCGCCCATGACTTCTCGAACACCAATGATACCAGCGCCATCGGGGCCAGCTTTGCCAAGTGGACCAATCGCCGGCAACCCCATAGTCCCCGTACTCAGCTACTGTGCTTCTTCGATTATGATGACTGTGACGAACAAGTTTGTGCTTTCCGGGACCGGCTTCAACCTCAACTTTTTTCTACTTTGCGTTCAGGTGAGTTGGATATATGCTATATAAGTGGAATTGGTAGCTGACAGGGGACAGTCCGTTGTGTGTGTATTGGCGATTCAGACCTGTAAAAGCTTTGGGGTCATACAATATCGAGACTTCAAAATGGATGAAGCTCGAAAATGTGAGAGTGCCTCACAGAAATAGCCTTCCAGCGACTGACATCTTCTAGGGTTCCCCGTGTCCCTCGCCCTCATTGTCATGATCTATACCAGCACCAAAGCTCTTCAGTTCCTCTCGATACCTGTCTATACCATCTTCAAGAATCTGACAATCATCCTAATCGCCTATGGAGAGGTTCTATGGTTCGGTGGCTCCGTCACTGGCATGTCACTTTTCTCCTTCGGACTCATGGTGCTTAGCTCGGTCATTGCAGCCTGGGCAGATATTCAGCACGCCTTGTCAAGTTTTGGACACGCAAGCACCGAGGCATCGCAGCAGATTTCAACGCTGAATGCGGGTTATATGTGGATGTTGTTCAATTGTCTCTGCAGTGCTGCATATCTGCTGGGTATACGGAAGAGGATCAAGTTGACGAACTTCAAGGACTTCGACAGTGAGTGGTTCAGCATTTATCGTTGATCGCGATATCTAACAGGCTTTGTAGCCATGTTCTACAACAACGTTCTCTCTATCCCTATCCTCCTTGTTGCATCGATTTTCGTGGAGAATTGGTCCTCCGACAACGTTATGAAAAACTTCCCCGCGGACCGCCGTCAAAGCATCATCGCTGCTATGGTCTTCTCTGGACTCTCATCCGTGTTTATCTCATACACCTCCGCCTGGTGTGTTCGCGTCACATCCTCCACCACATACTCTATGGTTGGCGCTCTCAACAAGTTGCCAATCGCAGTGAGTGGCCTAGTCTTCTTCGATGCACCAGTCACGTTGCCCAGTGTCTCAGCTATCGCGGTGGGATTCGTTTCCGGCCTCGTTTACGCGCTTGCTAAGGCCAAGCAATCTGCCAAATCGAAAATGGGCGGAGGATTGCCGACGACGAACCCGTCGCTAGTGAGTGCGAGTACGCAGAGTGCGAGAGACTCTTTTAAGTCCTAGGTTTTCCATCAAGAGTCGGGAAATAAAGGTATGAGGTTGATATACAATTCGAGAAGAGGGATTAGGGAGAGTAATATCAAGGCATTATTGAGGGAGCAGGGCGTTGGGAAGATCTATAGGCACAGCTGCTGGATAGCTCTGTATTACATGCCATTGGTCATGGCCTTCTATCTAAGAGACGTTAGAGGGCGTCTGATTATCGATGCAGAATGTTCGGTTCCGCGTATTAGAGGACTTACCAACCTGCATTATAGAATTTGTATTGCTCAATAATTTCAACCAGTAACCTGAAATAGCATCTTAGGACGAACGTGAGAATCCTCCTATGGACTTAAGAATGGATAATCCTCGAGAATGTAGCAGTGCGCCCGAGAGGAGACATGTGCGACATGTGAGAAGTTGAGTAAAATGTGATTGTTTTGTTCTTCCGCCGACACTTGATACTCCCTCCACACCAGCACTGTTCTACTGGTCTTGAAACAGTATGGGTCTACACTCGACCGACCCGAAATCTCTCTCCTGATAGCATGAGTAGTCATCAACGTCTGCCCCTCCCTTATCGTCACCAATTAGAATACCGTCTAACACCATTCTAGATGCATCTCTGCCTTCTCCACCACCACCACAATCATCGTACGCTCCTCTCCCCTCTGCCACATTCGATTTGCTAAACCCTCCAGCCTCTCCTTCACAGAGGGTTTCCTCCTCGGCCAACTCTCCGTCGTAATCCTCATCGTCGCCTTCATCAAATTCTTCATCTTCGGCGAACCCCCCTCTCCCGAAACCACAGCCTCCGCCCGCGCCCTCGCCCGCCGAGACAAAACCTCACCCCATCGCCGCTCCGTCTCCCTCACCTCCTCATCTTCTACCCCGCACAAGCTCAACACCAAACGCTCCTCATCGCATGTGCTACGCCCGCCTCCGCGCCTGACGACGGCTACGATACTGAGCAAGACATACTACAACGTCAACTCCCACCAGCCCGAGAGTCTGGACTGGTTCAATGTCTTGATCGCGCAGACGATTGCGCAGTTCAGAAACGATGCCCATGACGACGATGCCATACTCACCAGTTTGACGGGAATCCTGAATGGGGCCCAGAAACCGGATTTCGTCTCGGATATCAAAGTCACAGAGATCAGTCTTGGCGAGGAATTTCCGATCTTGAGTAACTGCAGAGTTCACCCCGTCGATAATGACGATGGCAATAATGGTATGGAAGGGCCGAGCCTTCAGGCTCGTATGGATGTTGACTTGAGCGACTTTATCACCATGGGCTTGGAAACAAAGCTGGTACTAAACTACCCAAAACCGCTGACCGCCATCCTACCAGTCGCCCTATCCGTAAGCGTCGTTCGCTTTTCAGGAACATTGTCCATCTCCTTCATGCCCAGCCATCCAACACCCAGCACCACACCATCCGACACACCGCAGCAGCAGCCCCCCAGCACCACGCCCACCACCCTCGCTTTCTCCTTCCTGCCAGATTACAGACTAGATCTCAGCGTCCGATCGCTCGTCGGATCCCGCTCGCGCTTGCAGGATATACCCAAGATCGCGCAGCTGGTGGAGAACAGATTGCACGCATGGATCGATGAGCGGTGCGTGGAGCCGCGGGTGCAGCAGGTGGTGCTGCCGAGCTTGTGGCCGAGGAAGAGCAATATGAGGGGGCCCGGGAGTGCGGATGGAGAGGGTGGGGAGGGTGGGAAGGAGGTTAGGGATGTGACGGAGGAGGCGAGGAGGGAGGTTGAGGAGGAGAGGAGGTGGGGGATGGAGGCTGTGGATGCGAGCGGGTTTGAGGAGGGGTTGAGGTGGCGGAATAGAGCGTTTGAGGGGATGCCGGGGGGAATGCCGGGGATGATGGTCTCTTAATGGCTGCTCTATCTCCTCAGTCCACGGCTTCCTTTACAGCGGGCTTTTCGCCCTTGGCCGCGTTGCCGAACTTGAAGATGAGAGTATTTAATCGGACTTTGTGAGTTCAATCCGTTCAAGGCCTATCTAGAATATTTCCTCTCTGCATGAACATCGCCTAGGTACTTGAGAACTCTCCATATTACAACTAGATGTCAATATGTCTATCTATACCCGATCATCCAATTCAATCCACTTCGCCCGAACCCTGTACAATATAAACAAAGGCCCTCCATACACCCTCCCCCTCCCACTCCCACTCCCACTCCCATTCCCACACCCTCCCCCTCCCACTCCCATTCCCACACCCATCACCCATCACCCATCACCCATCACCCATCACCCATCACCCATCACCCATCACCCATCACCCATCACCCATCACCCATCACCCACTCCCACTTATTTCCCACTCCCACACCCATCACCCATCAACAACAAGCCCAAAGTCCCGAGTCTCATTCGCCTGTGCTCTCAAGCTTGAAGTCATCTGCAAGTCCCAATCATGTATGTGTGAATTACACGAATCACCCTACCGGTTGTGTTTTGACAATATGAAATGGAGGATGCAGGTATGGGATGGGGTGGGATGGGATGGGATGGGATGGGATGCTTTCGTTTTTGATCTTTGGTGAGGGAGGGAGTGGGGAATTGTGAGAGTACGGATCTGTGGAAGGGGATGGGGAAGGGGAATGGGAATGGGAAGTGGCGGGTCCTGAAAGAAGGATGGGGTTGGGATGGGGAGTTGAGTAGGTTGGTGGGTTGGTGGGTTGGTGGGTTGGTATGATGGATGATGAGCGGAGTAGAAAAGGGTGCGGGAATAGGGTATTTGGTAGTAGGTTTCAATCTATACAGAATCTATGGAAAGAGATCGGAGGCATGATACTTTTGAATGGGTCTAGCTATTCTACTAGGAGAATGTTCTGTTATGTACCTTGGACGTCCGATTAGTTGAGAATGTGGATGTATTAAATGGATGGATGGGACTGTCAATTGGGATGTAATAGAAGGGAGACGGGTGGTTGGTCGTGATACTAAGGAAGTAAGTAGGTATGTATGTGAGTGTGTGGAGGTATGGTGTATACTAGTTAGGATTGGAGTTGTGGGCCGATTCTTATTCTTGGGATGTGGAGGAGGGAGGGGGGGACTTTGGAATCGGGTTGTGGTCGCGATTTGGATTTGAACAGTAGATGGGTGGTTAGAGGTGAGATTGTAGCTTGAATATCTGGGTTTGGGTATATATGTTGGCATTGTGTGATTATATTCGATATTTCGCTTTCGATTGATATGTCTCAAAGGCTTCGGTTTAGTTGGAGCGGTGTGGTATGTTGGTAGTTGAGCGTGTGGTTTTGCAATGATGGGAGGAGAAAGAGGTCGGAATGGGTTGAGTGTGCTTGAGTACCTTTGAGGGGGCTGGGTTTCTTATGTTATTGGTTGATTGGCTGGGGGTTGGAGGTCCTACGACAGTGTAAGGCGGGGAGATCTTCGAGTGAGGAGGGTTCGTCGGTGCCCGATAAACTGAAGTGAGGATTTGCCATCAGATCCGGCGTGTATTAGGGGCGTTTGTGACATGTAAAGAATCTCGCTGTGTGAGCAGACATTTTCGTCGTGGCGATGTACGGCGATTTAGTCACGCTAGCGACAGCGCCATCGTTCGATCGTGTCCGCATGGTACGTACTGTTTGGGTCCATTCCGTGCTGTGATCTGTGTATTTATTGTTATTACCAGGGGCAGGGCGAGTAGGAGAGGGAAACATAAGCTCGCTGTTTGGCCTGTATGATCCGGCGAAACAAAGCGGGTTGGACTTGTAGTAGTATATGCAAGGGATGAAGGTAAACAGAGCTATTATCAGCGTATCCCGTTATGAAAAAAAACGTCAGGCATGTACAATAAACCTTGTCATACAGCAAGCCAACAATACCACCATATGAATAATCAACATCAAGCTAGAAATCCACTGGATTCACCTCAACCTATATCCAGAAAGAATTGCATTTGTTCCCTAGGAGGCGTATGAGCCGGGACCAATAATAGACGCTCTCCAATCGTCAATCATATCTTGAAAAAAGAAATGTACGCAAAGCTAGATAGTATCGATCTACTCTATAGAGCCATCATTCCACATACCTACCGGCAACGAGGGGTAAATACAAATACAAATACAAAACTATTCAAACAGCAAGCGACGATTCTCAAATAACGGGCAATTTTGTAATTCGAATGTACTTCTTTTAGCGAAGATATGAAGAGATTCACACTTTTAGAAACGGCTGGGAACGGGAAGACACCACGAGATAAAAAGGCTGATCAGTAGTACACGTCTGTAAGGTAGCCAGTCTACTCTCATATCATCATCACCATCATCATCGTCATCATCACAATCACCAAAACAAGAAAGCGATCACCACACCTGAATTAGTAGCGAGTAAACATAGTCCTACAGCGATTCAGCTATATTCCGAAGCTGAGGATAGAAATGGAAGTGCAGTCTCACGAACACGTATTATCGACGGCGAGAGAGAAGCTTGAAAAGTTCCTTAGTGTAGGTTTGAAAGGTGGTGGAGTGGAGTGGAGTGTTTTGGTGTTTAGGTAGTAATGAATGGGGGACGGTGTTGATGATGGAGGTTCATAGGGCTGGATATAAGCCTTAGCTGTAAGGCCATCCGGGCCTTGGCATTACCCCCTGAAACAAATGCCTTGCCAAGATACCTATGGGATATTGTAAGATCGACCACTTCTTTTCTCTGCATCCGGACAATCTCCTTCCACTTTGATATCGCTGATACAATTCCGAGTTAGACGAGCTCAGATCCAAAATATACTAAGCTATCCGGTAGCAGTCGGCGTGTAGAACGGATGTCACGTCTCTCCTGTATTGCGTCCTCGAGGCAAAGAGCGACTGCCTTGTGCCATACCCCCACAATTGGATACTTTCGTCCCCGCCTAGATAGACATCTCCGCCACTTCCTTCTTGTTCTTCCGTCTAGTAGTGATAGGATGCCACTATTTCACATTCCTGCTTTTGATGTGGATTCTTGGTCTGGCGACAATGTTGAGGGCGACATGTGGCGACTTGCACCCTGTCATTGATGATGGTGGTTATGGCTGTATAGTATGGGCCTATTTCGGTGAACGGAGTTCGCACGTCGGCAAGGTTTGTTATCTATGCCCGGTGTAATCGATAGAGCACGGTGAGTCCCTTAATCCTACTGCCCGTCCAGTAAATGTGGCAGAGTTATGGCTTTCGCACCGCCTCTACTCCTGATGTCGTGCCATCTCCACTCCGGATATCGTACCTCATTAAGCCCCCTTCTTTCCCAAAATCTTCACACCCCCTTTTCCCAAATAGCTGGCACCACTCCACACCGTCGTCCCGCCTACGACCCACCAACTGATTTGGAGCGCACTCTGCGCGGTTTCACCCATCGAGCTCGGAAATGCCAAACCCGTCATCGTCGCCCCAATCAGGCCTAATTGCAGGAAGGTGTTGACTTTTGATATACCCGTCGGCTTGACCTCTGCACTCGGCAAGCTGAAATCCCAATACCGACTCAACGTCCTCGGTGGCGGTAGGGAGACGTAGCGATAATAGAATGCGGTCAGACTGAGCAGAACGTCCCGTCCCAAGATGAGCACAGCAAGTGGCATGGGTAGGATGTGTTGCCAGCCGAGTACGCCAACGACGATGGTCATGAGTGCTTTATCGGCCATGGGATCTAAGACTGTGCCGACGACGGTGCCAGAGTTGTAGCGTCGCGCTATCCATCCGTCGACGAGATCGGTGATGCCGGCATATACGAAGAGGGTGAGGGCGTAGGGGTATGACTGATGGAGAAGGAGATAGCCGATTAGAGGGGCGCAGACGATGCGGGTGGCTGTTAGGAAGTTGGGGAGGGTGTAGATGTTCTCGTGGAGGGCGAGAGGGGTGAGGGTGGGGGGTTGAAGTGGGGTGGAGCTGGGCTGGATGTTAGTCGGACCTATACTTAGTTGTGAGAGCAGGTTGAGAGCGGTGAAGCGTACGTTGGCTTTTCTGGCGTTTCACTATTTCTGCTGCTTTGAGTGGATAGACTACGCGTCTGCCTTTCTTTTACTCTCACAATGGCTTGTATCATCAAGCTTCTCCGTCGTCCAATTTCTAATTTCACGCCCCTGCTCAGATGCTGTTGCACTCCACATCTCCTCCCCTTCTCAAGCTGGCCGCTTTTCCATTCCAGGTTCGTACAGCTCCGTGTTCTACTCCGTCCAGCATTTGCGCCCCATAGGCCTAGCTCGTATGCTGCTCCTGGGTGTACACTCGGTCGTCCATACCCTCTCAGCGCTCCGAGTCGTCCCCATCTTCCCAAGGTACCAGTAACTGCCGTCGTCATCACATGATGCAGCAGCTTAGGCCGTGCACTATGTGGAGTGGTGCACGAATGTGTTGGCTCGGTAGCTATGGGGTGTCCCAAATCACTCGTTTCTGTCCTCTTTCATTGAAAATTCGAATGGCCGAGCTCCGCGTCCTGGCCGTAGTGTTTGAATAGTCGAAGAGACGTTGATGTTTCAGCTGGAACCTTGGCGTGATCTACTCGTCTGCACTTACCCGGTGGGGCTAGAGCGCATTAGCGTTCTCTCTCACGTGGGTGCCCGGATCGCCATCACCTAGCGTCGAGCGGAATATTCTGTGAGAGGCTAGACTACTTATTTACTTGAGTCATGTCCCGTGGAAGAGTCGAATTGATAGATCAATAGCACTGTGAAGGACCCACTACCACTGTACTACTACTCATCCACGATCTTCAGTGAAGTCTACTAGATGATCAGGAAATTCCACGCCACTCTGCTGTGCGATGAATTAATTTTCTGTCCATATCACTAAGTCAATGGTAGTGAATCATGCCACTGACTATACTCATTACAGGAACCGCCCAATGATAACTGAGCACCAAAATTTGAAGCTGATTCACCTCAACTTGCGTTTGTCCACCCACTGCGACGCTACGCCGTGGAAATCCAGGTCTCCAAATGCATCACCAGCTTTGGCCCCTTTAGCCTATGCCAAGACGCCGATACTCTTAAAATGCCTTGTCGATCAACGTTGATCAATTACCACGAAAGGAAGTTTGTGCGCATACTATACAGCCGTGCATTTGTGAAAACTCGAGACTTAGATCGAGACTTAGAGTGATGTTGATGCCGATATCGGCAATGTCGATATCGCGGGCAGCAGTGCATGACGGTGCTGATCTAGTTGCTCTGCCATACCGCCATACCTAGGCAGATGATCAACACTTTTCGATGCAGCGAACACGCATGGAGCGTAGGCTTGTTCGCATAGGAATCGAGTCTAGAACGCTTGCATAGCCTGTATGCTCGAAAATGTTACGCATACGTCGGCAGCCGTGTTATGGCGCTGGAGCGCCGTAGGCGTGCTGGGGAGAGGTAGGAGATCTTCCATTGATAGGGTGTGCAGAGGTTGCATTAGTAATGGGTCGAAAATGTCGGCAGGGGGTGTGAATGTATGTGTAGCGAGTCTAGACTTAGTATGAACGGTTTGGACCTTTCGGATGATTCATTTAGTAGCCCAGTATAAGGGCAATTTGGCGAGGGAAGACGCTAAACGATATGATTAGGAGCAACATTAGCAGGCTTGAATCGGCGAATTAAACTTCTCCAATAGGCATTGAAGGGGCCTCCAGTTCGCAAAAGAGGATGCCGATCCTGGCAAGCCAAGAGACGGTGAGACCCTGCTCAGGACATGCAATCAAGGCTGGGCACGATAGGATGTATACGGCGCTCCCTCAGGCCGCGGTGGCCATGGTTGTGATGAGTATGGCATCTGCCAGCCTTGGTGTTGTTGTGGTTGGCTTGTTGGCATTCCCTCGATTTTGATACCAGCGGAAGAGTATGGATCGTGGCTTAAGCCATTTTCGCCTGATGCTCCGGAAGAGAAATCTTGCAAAGCGGTTGGCCGAGGTAAAGGATTAGCGGCTGCATGAGGCTGATAGCCAGAATGAGGAAGTTGCTGTTCTCCTGAGTGGCCTTGATAATGGGGCAAATGGTAGTGCACCTGCTGCGATGGCTGACTTTGGTACTGCGGCTGTTGGTTTAGGTGCGGGTACGAGTGCTGAGAAGTGTGTTGGGGATACTGCACTGGAGGAGCGTAGCCTGGTGTCGTAGGTGCTATCGATGCGTAGCCTGCGCTCGAAGACGGAGGGTGTGACGGAGCATAGGCGGCAGCTTGGTAACCCATCGGCGACGAGACCTGCGGAACTTGCATATCCCGATACATCCTCGGGTCGTACCCGTTTGGGAAGCCATACCCTTGGTAAGTATTCTGTTGTCCATCCACCTGATCGTACGTACCGTCGCCGGCGTCGTCGAAGTTTGGGAATTTGAATTTGGGCTGATTCAGCAGCTCACCCCGTATGGGCAGATCCTTCAGATGGGGATCATCCCTAGGCGTCCGTAGTTTGTGTTTGGCATCTTCTAGCGAGTAATAGGAAACCAAGTGATGTTGGACGTTGTGCACCGTGACGGTCATGGTCTTCTTGAGCAGTCCGTTCTCCTTGAATTCGTATGAATCTACCAATGATCCGACCAGCCCACGATTGGCGTCTTTGTCGGATGTCTCGTCCGCCTTGATGCTAGGATTAGGGGATGCTGGGGGAAAGGGTCTACTCTCATCGGTGACTGGTGTCGAAGAGGCGCTGGATGGGTAGGGTTCGCCTGGTTTGATTGACCTTTGGCTCCGCTTCGTGGCTCTCTTCTTTTCCCCCGGCGGGAAGGGGCTGTTGAGTTGACGGTATATGAGGAAGTTGGTCAATATCCGGCTTGGACTCCAGGGTATCCCGTCTGTCCATCTCTTGATGCCGGATGTGGCCTCTTCGTAGACGAAAACGTTCCCACTGACAATGAGCTGGTTTCGTTCACGATCGTGCGGCCGGCGGAAGCAGTGGGCCAGAGAGCCGGAGAAGCAGGCTTCGAAGATGATCAGAGCATCTTTGGTTGTCTCAATATGACCCCGCCATGTTGGTGTACACGCAGGTGCTTTGCCAGTATTCATGGCACCGAAGCATCTGCAGACGCTGCAAGGCTAATTTACAGCGGATGGAGTCTAATCGCACTGTCAATAATAAGTTTGGTTGTACAAGGGCAGGGCGTAGGACTTACCGCGGGAGGTCAAATCCAAGAGAAGGTTCGTAAGGAAGGATAATGTTTCGAAGGTTGATAGAAGCTCCAGCAGATTGAGTTTTCGGTAAGGGATTAGAGTGGAAGTGTGTTCTTAGTTTTTGACTGAGGCTCTAATTTGATCTTCGGAAGGATCTCAAAGCTGCAGGAGTATTACTTTCTCTTCGAATCTTCTTCAATATCGATCTTGATTTCGAACAGGTGCAGATACGAGTGGGCGGACGAACAGTTTAACAGTGTTGAAAGGCGTTCCCAACAAATATCCGTTAAAAGTGGGCTTGTGGAGACTTGGTGAATTCCCTGAATGACCTGATGACTCGAGAGGGAATTCGGTGGGAAAGGCGTCAACTGGGGGAATGGGTCGGAGATGAGACCGTTGTTCATATGTAAAGTACCAGAATCCTTACGTGAATTTACGACAGATTCAGGTCTAAGCTCCGGGATGGCCTTGACTGGTGCAGGCGTTGGAGGGATCGCAGTGGCAGACTATGGGAATGGGGATGACCGGATGTTGTGGACGAGTCTGTGCGGCTATAGACTAGTGTTGAGAGCCCTGAACATCTGCCGCCTGAGAACCGACTGGTGAATATTGAATCATGCGATGTTGGGGGGAACTTGACGAAGGGAAAGTGGTGGTGGCCATGCAGTTATAAAAATTTCAATTGGCAGCGATGTCGAATCCAGCGGTGGATGATAGCATTACTTTATTATTAGGCTTCATGCAGGTCCACCTTACTAGTAGTCTTTGGTCTATGCTCAATATCGAGGTACAAGTGTATGCGATGGTGCGACAGGCATCCACGCGTCTGCAAGCTGCTTCTGCTTCTCCCTCCTTCGAGTCGTGTTGCAAGAAGGTGGCCGGTGGTGGCTACGGTAGTAAGGGAATAGGATGAATGAGGAGGAAAATGCCAGTGGATCACTGGCATTGGAGGGAGGGAGCAGGGGGGACCCTCGCCGTACACTTTATCTTAGCGCGAATCGACTGACCCAGCATTAATGCCGTCTGTTGGCATTTCAGCCGACGACTCTTTCCATCCTTTTTACTCACTACCTCAGCTCGTATTCTTTCGAAGGGTCGCGAATGACAAGCTGTACATCAGATCTGCTTGTCGTCTAGTTGATCATCCTAATCCGAAACGGCCGCTGCAGCTTGGGGGGTGGTTGCATTGCCCAAGGACCTCATTCAAGTTAGATGGAAGGCACGAATCAGGCTTGGCTGCGTTCAGAATCGGCAAGTCCATCCCGTGACTGCTAGAACTATTCCTTCTGGAAAGCCAAGAGTCGCCTTGAGCCTTTGAAGGGGAGGGAAGGGGGGCGTACACGGGACAGTAAGTCAGTCACCAAACCACCAAACCACCAAACAAGCCAACGAATCCCGAGGATACAGATAGGGGTAGCCACCCGCTTGCTAATTTCTACCCCCTAATCAGGGTCTTCGGTCTTGAGGCACAGTTAGTTAGGTGGCTAGGTAAGGTAGTCAGTCAGCCAGTTAGCCAATTGTAGCCTGGCGTGCGCCTGAGCGGACTTGCGGAGTTGGAATTCGGTGGTGGTGGTGGCTCAAGTGCTGGCCTTGGCCGCAGTCGGTCCTCGGTCTAGATTTCTACAAATAGCCGAACTACGGAGGGCCACTAGGGATCTCCAGTTGCACCTCCAACATCATACTGGCTGAGCTCCTGCTTCAATTCATACCACTCCTTCGCCATTCATCATCGTCTTCAGCTCATGCCTTCAGCTGCATCTCCCCATGCCAACTCTCCAGACTTCCCAACTTGCTCCAACATAGAATACGAGACTCAACTGGAATTTGCAGAGCAGACTAGCTGCATCTGGCTGCATCGATACTGCCATCTCCAACATACTAGTAGTACATCCTTGCGACAGCCGCATGTGAGAGCTACTCTATGCATTGGTGTCATGAACGTACCAGGTCATTTCTTCCAATTCTTCCTACTCTTCCTGCCTTTCCCCCGCCCGCCCTGCATGCGCGATGTGGCTTTATGCATGAACGTTAGACTGTCTATCAGACTTACTGAAAGCTTGGTGCGGGAAACGGCGAACCTCAACCCTATCTGAAGCGGAGATAGAATACTGGGGAAACACTTAATCAGATGGAATGGGAGTGATAAAGTATATTCCAAATGGGTCGTGTTCAACAAACTCGACAAGTCTACCTAACTCGATATGCGGCCAAGGCAAAGTCAATCGTCGCTGAAGTCAACCACCACCTCTGCTGCCCACTTTTTCATCTCTATCCTCGTGCATCCCAAAAAGGGTGGAGTTCGTATCCCGAAAGGCTCGCTGCGCAAACCAAATGTCCCACATGAACCCAATCACCTCATTGGAAGGTCTCTCCATGTCATCATACCCAGGCATACTTCTGGATGCACTAACACCCAAGGAGATCTATCACTTCACTGGCAACTGATCATTCTGATGGTGGTGTGACCATGTCAGACCCGCATATGTCGCTTGCGAAACATCGGGAATCTTGTTCCTGCATCATGGCAGCAGCCTGCACCATCGCAGGCACCGCAAGGATCGGGGCTGGGGTACCGTCCACACACCTGTGGCAATTGAGAAGACTTACAACGTCTGTGGCAATACTGATAAGAATCAGGTGATTGTCTATTTGACTCGTATTCGAAGATCGTGCAACCTCGACCCATTCAGCTGAGCTTTGAATGGAAGTGCTCTCTTGATATGAGCTGCAGCTTCAGTCTCTTCCGCCAATAGTGCTGCGGAGCCAAGTAATTTATCAGGTAAGAATGTTTATTGATGTACGAACAAGTCACACTTCCTTCAGCTAGATGGCCACTGCTCATGTACAGAGCAGCTATCGTCGTTGAAATCGAGTGGAGCCCGCCGACCAATGATCGTGATAACGTAATTTGTTCCAATGTGCGAGTCATCAACTGAGGATCTACTGTTTCGTATCTGACAGCCTTCAATGAATGCAGAGAAGCCGCCGTGCATCACATCTTTACTTGGGGGGTGTCAAAAAAAAGGGAATGCCAATCTTGACGCGCCAACGGCATCAATCACTAGCCCTATTACCTATCAAGATGACACACCTGGATAGCACCGAGAACCAGCTTCATTCGAAAATTGGTCATTGACCACTATCTCTATCGATTGGCCTCAGGGTCTTCATTCTCCCCACCAGGCCATCAACAACGATACTATGCCTCCTAGACGTTAGCCATCGTCCCATGTCATCCGCTACCATAACCAATATTGGTGTACATGTCCTCTAGACCATGTTCAACCTCCAAAATTGGACACTCTTCACCATCAACGATCGTAATCTACCACCGTTAAAACGAAGTGTCCATAGTACGGACTGTCACAAGGATCAGCGGTTTGGCCCAACTATGCACATAGGTACATAGGTGTACCTATTCTACCCTCGCCGAAATTGCATTGCCTTACTTGAGTGGATACTATGAAACGCAATTAGCAATCGAGACTTCTACGTTCCTCCCATCCCCCTCTCATGGATTGGCTCTTGATTTCAAAAACAATGCCACCATAATAGCACTTCCACATCTGCTTCCTGGATGAAATGGTTTAATGCGACAGGAGTTTTCTCGCATGCCCGTTTGCTTGTGTTGCTACCTTGTACCAACAGCTGCGCCGTTCCGTATCTTCACTATAGGTTGCATAACTGCCATATTAGATACAGCTGGCATGAACTAGTCCAGATATCTCACGATCCTAAGTCACAAAAGCAGACAAAACCTCGAGCTCAATAGGGCTTCCCTAGGACTTTCCAGAGTCAAGGCAAAACTGGCAGCGTTCCGACATTCACGCCCCAGTGAAGAGTCGGACCCTCAGTCTACGGTATACTACCTAGTCTTATATTGCAAGAGCCTGCCATGGTTATACCTTAGAAGACGAAGCCTCACAATCGAAGCCGAGTTGACGTTTGCCACTTCCCCAGCAGGCCGAATCAGAAGAACTTCACCAGTAGCCCAATGCGCTAGATCTGACGGATGGAGTCACCAGAGATCTTGCTGCTGTGCGAATCGCTGCCCTTAAACTCGAGTCCTATGAGAAGCTACGCGCATCTTACCGCGTTCTTCCGAATACAGATGGCCTTCAAGACTTCAACATCAACGCGGCGGTCGCTGGTGGACCTATAGTTGCTTTCTGCAAGAGTATGAGTGAATACTTCGGCATGGACATACACAAGGCGACGTTTTTTGGAAGACGACCTAAGAAAGACGCTCTCTATCTAGAGAACCCCACCTGCTTAGATGACGACCTCATCTTCGACGCCGTAAAGCAGCCTCAAAGGGAATGAGCCCGCAGACTCAATTTATGTACAATGCACAAACTCAGCAAGGCTCCACCTGCCATCGTCCCATGGCAGCCCGATGGGGATGACGCTGTCAATGCTTCCGTCATCACCAACGACTTTCCCGAACGAATGTCTGGATGAACACTCCAGACATCTTCAAACCTCGAGTCTTACGGCTCCCTGATTGCAGTGTGCCCAAAGCAGTCGCGTCATCGAAGGATTCGCAGTCATGAAGATGCTCCAAAACTTAGTATCATGTGCTTGATTGTCGAAGGAGGACTCGCAAGGGAGGCTTGCGGAGGGCGATGGACGAAGACTTGATAAGGCAACAAAACCGTTATGCCCCAGCGACGATGGCAATAACGCTAATGAGCTGTGACAGAAATAATCCCGATAAAGCCTTTGAAGTCCTTATCGAAACAGACTACGCTTTTGGGACAGTATCCCGCCCTGTGATGTATACGTTAGCCCGGATTCATATGAATATGCCGAGAAGCGAAACAAGACACCCAGAGAGAGTGCAGCAGCAGAGACCGCCAAGGGTCTATTGCCGGCAGCAGACTTAGTAAAGACGACGAAGGCGACGAAAAGGGGAGCGCAGCCTCTTCGTTATGACAGTTCAGACAAGCAAATCCGCATGGATGAACCTACAGAGGAGCGAAGGAATTTATGGCCTCACCTACGTCCATTGAGGGCCTACTTGACAATTCCCCGCAGCGCCATCTGGTAACCCAAGATCCAAGCAAGTGACACCTTACTCCAGTCACAGCTGGTTCGAGATGCCTAAGGTGCAGCACCATCGGACTTCAGGGTCAGAGATAAGCCAAATGCCTGGCTCTCACTCATGGCCAGATAGTAAACCACACTTCGCAATCATCTCGGCGGTGCCGCACAAAAATCCCAGTCAACAACCACACTCAAGGATTGACTGGCATCTACCCTTGGTAAAGGATCAAAGGAAGCCCTCGAGGAATCCGTGGGTCGTGAGATAGCAAGTAACTCTCCTCTTCCAGAGTGGTATTTGATGAAACAAAATAGGATCCTACGGCGACCCTTCATCCCTTCGTCAACATTACCTTTATGAGGCACAACGTCAATCTGTCAAAATGTATAGGCGACGACATTGCACTTACGATTTTTGTCAGGTTACTGACACTTCAGCTCCCGAATTGACGCTCGTCATGGAATGGAAGTCTTGAATCCGCTATCGTTCTGCTCAGCAGCTGCTAGAAATTATCCTAACACAGAGCCTACTTGACATTCAACACGATCGATGAGATGTCCGTATCAGCCGTTGCAGCACAATTTACCTTTCACTTAGCAGCAATCTCTTACACGCCACTGACCACACATGAACAGCTTCTTTCCCCCAATATCGATGCCACAATTGCCGCGCCGGTATCTCTGTCAACTACGCATCGAACACTTACCCCATGCCCTCCCGCGCAAAGACTCCCAACGAAGTTTTGGATCTCTAGATAAATAGGTCTGCCCTTCATTCCATAGCAGACAAAGAGAATAGGGAGGGACGTTGGGACCCCAGCGGCAGACATGCAAGCTTTCTCATATGATGACGGCGACTGGGAGGGTAAAGAATAGTGTGCGAAACCTTGGAATGTCGTGGAAGGAATACAGCAGCATGGTTAAAGAAGATCTGTTGATGCAACGTATGGAAAAGCGAAGGGCAATGTCACTCGGGGATAAGGCATGAGGGCACGGCAGCTCCTATCCCATGTCCTGGCACGGCATCCGTTTCAGCGGTTGCTGCCGAGGTACAGCCGAGACGGATGCCAGGACATGGGATATTGCCGTTGCGCAAGTTTCGGTATTACGTCAGCTACTTTGGCATATATCTCAACAGCTTGTGGCTGCTGCTTGCTGAAACATGAAGGTTGGGGAGACGGCCTTTTATGGTATTTGGTGAAAGGGTGTATGGGCTGTGTCGAAGGCGTGGGGGATCTAGAAGTAGAGATCATGCAAGTGGGGATGACAGATATCTGATCGAGGGAGTGCGATGGTAGGTTGATTATGTACTCGTTATTCTACTGGCTGGTTTGACCATCTAAATACAGCGCTGCAGAGGGCAACCACCAGGACCGGTATCAAGGGGAATTAAATCACCTATTATCGCTCTACCGTATGTGGAACTGTCGAGCTCTTGAGTAGGGTCCCTTAAGTCTTAGGAGGATAACCACCACTAATAGCCCATCCTATACGCTTATCAATCCTAGGACTCTAACATATACCATGACTCAGACATTGGTCAAGGCCTCACTGTCACTACTAGAGGTGCTACGTAGTACCGGACCCTAACAAGGCATTGTGGGCTCTGAAAGAGTTAGGGAACTATTCTAGATAGGCAGTGAGGACCCTTGAGGATGCTTATACCCCGGGGTAGTTGGCCCCATAATTATTAAAAGACATCGGGGTTGTAGGCGCTACGCCGATATCCCTCGTTCATGATAGAGCCTGCTAAATCGAGAGGAAGGCTTTGTAAAGTGGCAGTATCCCAACCCGGGCACTCGTCTCAGGGGTTCTGCCAAGGTGCTAGCCGAGATCCCTGCATGGACGTTTGATGGGATAAGGCTAGTGATAGTGAGTTGCCAAGACCACTAGTGGTTGGTGGGGTAACGACATCTCAGAACGTGCGAAACCGTATCGTTCGACCTAGTTGTGAAGGTTGCAGAGGGCATGGGATATACCGCCGAAGTTACCTATGCATGACCTCATCGATGGTCACTTCGTCGCCCTCCATGCGGCATTGAAGCATGGTAATATGGACGGCAGGGCGTTGGGGCAATGTCATATACTGCCTGCCACAACTTTCTTCAACAGACCTCTTCACTTCAATCGACCAGCTAAAAGTTTAGCTTTGATGATAGAGTATGTGACGGTGTGACGAGGAACGGAATAATCTTCAACGCTCCGCGATTTGCCTACAGCTATGCTCCACCAAAATTTGGCATCTTGTGCAGACCATGTGCGGAAGATATGATATTAGCGCAACAAGGCAGGATTAGGTATTTTTGCGTCTGTCGTGCTGAGTAGACAAAGACCGACGGTTGAGTATCAAGCTCTACACTGTCGGCGATATTGTCTCGGCTGTCGACAAGTACTCCTCTTGATTGCAAGGGACGTCTCGTTGACGTCTTTGGAATTGAGAGAGCTTGGGTCGCTGCTGGGACAGGATACAGAATCACATATCTTTTCGAGGAATACAGTGTGCACGGCAAAGATTGTCGTCAGGGGATGTCTTGAGGTATGAAAAGAGGTGGAGAATATATTTGTGAAGGGGATGCCGAGTTCGAGTGGGCAGCACGGTGTTTGTTGGTGTGGTGGATGGGAGGAATGGGAGGCTACGGCTCTTTTGAGAGAGAATAAAGCGGGGGTGCCTGCAACCGAAACTGGAGCTGTCGAGGAGCAAATTGGATCGATCGAAGAGTACACTATTGTTGATGCGCGATGTCATTACCTACACAAGATAGGTTGGTGGACAGTCTGGTCGAATCTTTGAATAGAGTGTCGTTGTTGTTGGAAGACCCTGCACTGACGTTGTCGCATGTCAGAGCTGCCCTCTGTGGTTGAAGATCAGAAGAGTTTTGTTGAGGACCTGGCAGGACCTAATCAGGATTATATTCGCGGCCTCAAGCTCGGGATCTGTACTCCTCCGAGGACAAGTGAAGAAGGTGTCTGGAGTGGTAGACTGGATGTGGGATCGAGTTGCGACGAGGGCCAGACGCCCAGAACCATGGCCATGGCTATCGCAAGAACAAGAGCAAGAGTCCTGAGCGTATCGCCACCACGAATGTCAATATTGATAAGATGTGCATAAATGCCAACATGAAAGGCATGCCAATACTACGAAGATTTGAGAAAACCGAATCCTTACGCAAGACATAGGAAGGGGATCAGGCATGGCAACGCTGAGGATCAGCAATACCAATCGCAGGCTCATCTAGCGAAAAGAGCCTGAGCTCTCCTTGTCTCATTCACCAGTCCGCTGCTACTCTCCCTCCTGCAACGAAAGAACGACCGCAGAAGAAGCACCGAAATCCGAGCCAAAAAGACCACGAGCGCAGGGATCACTGGGGATCACGTCCTGTCTTCTCAAGGGTGCTACGTTACGAAATTGGGTCAACTCCTCAAGGAAGCCCTCTTCCGGGGCTGCTCCCTGGTTCTCTTTGAATGACTTGGATCATACAAGCATTTTTGGTTTTCCTTAACACTGAATTGCTCTCAAGCCACATGAGTTTGCCTTGAAGATAAGACTCGATTCAATACAGTAACGTACTTCACCAACCATGATCAGATTCGCGGAGACCAGAGGATGCTTCTAATGCTTTGACACCTCGTCATGTCGCATCTACTAAGATTCAAACTTCAACTCTACCACTAAGTGGAGAAACTTTTTAATGACAACGAAATGCTAACAATTCTGATAGGAGTCCCTATAACTTACCGCCGAATAATACAGCTTCTTTTCCAGTACTGATCCTGGGAAGATTTCAATAATTCGTAGCGTGGTTTGAGGATCTTTTGCAGTGGTAATGCGGTGAATTGGCGGTAGATATTCGATTTCCTCTTGGTCGGTCCGGGGAGTGGTGACAATAGCAGTACATACTGCTTCTATGGTGTCCTGACATTACATTTGGGTTGTCCTATTTCGGACGGTCTGTAGTCGAACGACAATAATATATTGGTGATGATGATGTGACGGTCTTGAGAGGAATTTTGGGGTGGGTCTTTCTCTTTCATCCATGTTGATCAGCCACAGCTAAGGCTGGAGGATTTTCGTGATGCTCAGCTTTACTGAACCATGATTCGTAGGTTATCGACATTGTTAGAAGGTTGACAATTAGCCAGAACAGGACTGACGCTCATTGAGGATTATTGGGAAGGAGGGAGTGCTCCATCCTCGGGTGTTCGGGCACATTGCGGACACGTGGAGTTGCTACGGAGTTGGGTTTTCGGTATGAAAAGGAATCCGAGGGGAATGGTGCCGACATATAGAATAATGGGCGTTTCACCACGTTCAGGGGATCCCTTTCCTCGCCAGCGAATCATAGAGTTGATGGGTTGAACACGCGCGCCATTGTCATCTTTTCCGTGGTCTACGGACTATCTCGGGGTCTCATGATTTTCGAGACCAGATATCGAGAAAGATAAGGAGACCACGTCATGGACAGGGGCTTTGGCTGATACTCAAGCTCATGATCTCACGCTAGCCGCGAGCTACACACACCTCTCGTTGAATAGACATTCACGTTTTGAAAGGGACGCTGTTTTGTAAGGGACAGCCAGTTGGCGATGGATGCATTCCTGACGATACTGATGATGATGCGGCGGCTCCAGACCATGATTATTCTATATCGTTCGGAGTAATTCTAGTTTTGGATAGATTGTGCTGGGGACAACACAAGCCACGAGATACACGAACCACCCTGGACGGACATCCCGATACCTTCACGCCGATTCGAGGACGCACGGACTGGCCGTCTTGTAAATTTGGATGGGTGAGGTACCTACTACGTAGTGGTTAGCGTTGCACAGGCCAGCATGAGGCACACTTCCATCCGGGTTTGAATGATCGCCGAGTCTGCCGAATGATGCAGCACCTTTGTACTATGGTACGGGGCAGATATCCATACATGAGGCAGGTACATCTCTCCAAATATAATTCTCCGTGGAACGTGCAATGGTAATTGGCGTTCATGCAGCGATTTGCGAGGCTAAAAGATCTGTCATGCATGATCAACATGATGAGCCAAGCATCGGATACGCGCCAATGAATTCGCGTCCTGCGGCGGGTTCAATGCACCTTCAATAAGGTTGAGCTGCCAAAGAGAGTTTTTGAGATCGTGGAAATGCGACAACGTTTGACAGTGCAGCATCTGGGTCACAGCCGCCGTGCGTCTTTTCTCTCGCCCTGCTCGACCGCATTTTGGGGACATGCTCTTCCACGGAGCGAATTGTGTGGATAGCATTAACGGGCTAGGATGTACGAGGTGCATGGAAAATCGATAATACATAGCCAAGTCCTGCAGAGAAGGAACGCCACAACTTCTATCGAGCTACAAAATCTCTAGGGCGGGCCAAAAACGGAAGTCCTATCCTCAAAGGGGAAACATACGCGCTAATCAGCGGGAGCTAGATGTCCCTAAGCGACGCTGCGCCAACACGACTGGACTGGATCCGGGTTATCTCAGTCTTCAACGTCTCGCTCACCAATGAATCGTAGCTTCACAACTCCGCTGCAGGATTACATTCGCATCTACAAAGATTCAATGTATGTACGAAATACGGGGGTATCCAGCTTGAGTTGGCCATCCCAGAATTCGCCGATCTGCAGGCTATAGCTCCTAGTGTACGGGCACTTGAAATATCTATCCGGAGCACTCTCTTAGTGGCTTTCACGATCAGGTCCCGTACGGCATCAGCGATCGGTATCACGCCATGTGCGGTAGGTACCAACGTCTTGTCGTCACAGCTCGCTCTGAAAGCTAATATTACCTATTCCCCGTGGGTGTCTGAACGCTTGAGTGGGTCCAATTATATATCTCCCATTCATCCCGTGGACCGTCACTCACAATATCCGAAATTCCTTTGACAGGTCTTTGAATGTCTGAGCTCGACGATTTGCTCTCACACCTTGCTGTGGAGCTGCCTACGGATTGCAAGAATTAATACACAATGCCAATTCACAACCTGAGGGGCAAAGTCTTCTTTAGATCACTAGCCTTAGCCTGACCGTAAGTCCAGAGCCTAGCTGCCCCACTCGCGCTACGTACGTGCAGACGGATCATGCAGACCTCGTATTTCTGGCGGAGAATTTCTTCGCGCTGTCTTATTTTTGTGTGCTCGGACCCTTAAAGCAATGGCCCACGGAGGCTTTTCCTGTGACCCAAGGCTTTCATTTTTCAACCATGTCGATCTCCCTCCAGCCCATCCCGCTGAAGTCGCGGAGGGACGAAACCGATTGGCGCTTCTATACAGCACTGTCGTGGCCTTCGATTACCCCATTTGGATTACCACCTACATGAAGTGCATCGTTTGGGACGTGCTAACATTCGGCTGCCACGTTCATGGGCCAGCTTACTAACCCAATGTTGATACTGTGAAAGCTAAGGCTCGATTGGTATGTTAGTGCAATCCGAGGCTGACTTGCACGACCGAGTGCTGCTATTACAATTGGCCAGTACTTTACTCCTAGATGGCGCTAGGTCATCGATAAATCTATCTCACCGAGCGAAACCACCACGAGGGCTCTGTAGCAATTCAAAAGCAAATCCTTACCCTTGCGGAGATGGACCTATATGCTAGACCACAAGGGAAGCATCGTATAGGCTTCTGATATAGAACACGTCGCGAGCTAATGGTATGCAGTATCCCAACAAGCGTACTACTTTGGGTTTTAGTAGCTTCTTTTCGTCCGTATTCTTGCCGGGTGGATCCACTACCATCTCACGAACGGACACTCTGATTCTGCAAAGATCTACAATGGAAAAAGAGCCTCAAGCATGCCTTGAGAAGCATGCCACAGCACACACGCCCTTGGCTTTCGATAGTCTGCGTTCGTCCGAAGTTATGTGGAATACCAATGACCAGATGCCTGTCGGGCATGTCAGTCATTCAGACTCACACGCTGGCATGTCTTGCTATGCATTACTGGTGCATCTTCGAGTCTTTGCACAAGCGTGGCTTTCTGTGGAGACCCAAATCGGTACCAATAACGATGCTTTTACTTGCCAGTATAGTCATCGCGGTCGAGACCACCGAGCGTCGAGTATAGAATACAGCGGTCTACCCACCGATCTTCCTTGTCCCTGAATCCCTGTCGTCTCCCTCAATACTTGCTCTTCAGATTCGTCGTCAGAGCCAAAGACATGGCCCGTTCAATGATCTTGTTCAGCTTGCTGATTTCTTTTGATATTCTCGGTCTCATCTCTGCGTCTCCCGTCAAAAGAGATGCGTGTTCGTCTGACAGATTCAAAGACCTTCTCTGGCTATCGACATACCCGCCTGCCAATGCGTATTGCTCACGGAACGTTCCCATCTCTGCCGTCACCATCACAGACGATGAAGTGGAGAAGCGCGACAAGAACGAGGGCGAACAAGATGTCACTGCGTCGTCGCCCGCCCAGAGCGCTGCCCAGTCCTCAATCTGGGCAAGTGTCTTGACCCAGGAACCGCAATTCATCAATACGATCTGCTCATGCATCGAGACAACCCCAATCGTCAGAGTGACGCCGACTTCGTCCAAGAAGAGCTTCAACTCTACCGTCCCGGCAACCCGATCTGCGGTACCCCTTAGTACGACTGCCAAAACCGCATCGCTGCCACTTAGCACAGCCTCTTCGACGAAGGCAAGCTCAACCGCCGTCAGCACAAGCTTCTCGTCATCCAAGTCCATTATCGGCACGAGCGTCTCCTCGTCCAAGTCCATTATCGGCACGAGCGTCTCCTCGTCCAAGTCCATTATCGGCACAAGTGTCTCGTCATCCAAATCCCTTGTCGGCACGAGCGTCTCGTCATCTAAATCCCTTGTCGGCACGAGCGTCTCGTCATCTAAATCACTTGTCGGCACGAGCGCCTCCTCATCCAAGTCCATTGTCGGCACGAGCGTCTCGTCATCCAAGACAATTGTCGGCACAAGCGTTTCTTCGTCCAAGACAATGGTCGGCACAAGCATCTCCAGCAAGTCTTCGGTATCACTTAGCACAGGCTTCTCCTCAAAGCCTTCAGCTAGCGGCGTGTCTACTAAACCAATCAGTCTAAGCACTGGTGGATCATCAAGTCCATCCATGACATTACGGACTGGGGTGTCATCGAGTTCGTCCATGACTCTCAGGACTGGGGTGTCATCAAGTCCATCTTTGACCTTGCGGACTGGGGTTTCATCAAGTCCGTCTATGACCTTGAGGACCGGGGCGTCTTCCAGTCCATCTATGACTTTGAGGACCGGCGTTTCATCAAGTCCATCTATGACCTTGAGGACTGGGGTATCTTCCAGTCCGTCTATGACCCTGAAGACAGACATGTCTTCCAAGGCATCATCTATGACCTTGAAGACCGGCGTTTCACCAAGTCAATCTATGACCCTGAAGACAGGCGTGTCTTCCAAGCCATCGTCTATGACTTTGAAGACAGGGATGTCCTCTTCCTCCAAGCCATCATCTATGAGCTTGAGGACAGGGGTGTCCTCTTCATCAAGTCCATCTATGACCCTGAAGACAGGTGTATCTTCCAAGCCCTCGTCTATGACTTTGAAGACAGGCGTTTCCTCTTCCTCCAAGCCGTCGTCTATGACTTTGAAGACAGGGATGTCATCTTCCTCCAAGCCATCATCTATGACCTTGAAGACAGGCATGTCCTCTTCTAAACCGTCTGCGAGCGGGAGTCTGAAGCTATCATCCATGACTCTAAAGGCTGTTGTTTCGCCGTCTGCGAGTCCAAGCTTAAGGACTGGTGTTTCATCATCCAAGCCATCGTCTATGACTTTGAAGACTGGAGTGTCCTCGAAACCTTCTGCAAGCGCGACCCTAAGGACGGGTGTCTCGTCCTCCTCCAAGCCATCGTCTATGACCTTCAAGACCGGAGTCTCCACTTCCTCTAAGCCATCATCTATGACTCTAAAGACCGGTGTGTACTCGAGACCGTCTGCGAGCGCCACCCTAAGGACTGGCAGTTCTTCTAAGTCATCGTCTATGACTCTGAAGACCGGCGTGTCTTCTAAACCATCCGCGAGCGCGACATTAAGGACGGGGGTCTCGTCTTCTTCTAAGTCATCGTCTATGGCTTTGAAGACCGGCGCATCCTCAACCGGAGTGTCCTCGAGACCGTCTGCGAGCGCCACCCTAAGGACTGGCAGTTCTTCTAAGTCATCGTCTATGACTTTGAAGACCGGTGTGTCTTCTAAACCATCCGCGAGCGCGACCTTGAGGACGGGTGTCTCGTCTTCCTCCAAGCCCTCGTCTATGACCATGAAGACCAGCGCCTCTTCGAAAGCGTCTACAAGCACGAGCTTGAAGCTATCATCTACCCTGAAGGCCGTCGTGTCGTTAAAATCGTCTGTGAGTGCCGGCTTCAGTACTGGCGTTTCATCTAAGTCTTCCGTAACTTTGAGCACTGGGGTGTCGTCAAGATTGTCTACAAGCGCGAGTTCACGGAGTGCTTCATCACAACCGTCTGTGAGTGGCAGCTCCATGCCATCAATGAGTGTCAGATCTACTACTGGCGCTTCCTCTAAGCCATCTACGACTTTGACAACTGGTGCCTCGTCAAGGGTCACAAGCGTGAGCTCAGGCATCGGAGCCTCGGTAAAGCCATCAACAAGCGCAGGCTCGATGACTGGAGGCTCATCACGATCGTCCTCAAGCGCGACCTCGACTGCTTCAGCCTCATCAAAACCGTTGATGAGTGCCAGCTCTAGTGTCAGCGCTTCAACCAAGGCATCAGTGAGCGGGAGTTCCAGCACCAGTCTATCAACCAAGCCAACAGTGAGCGTGACTCCCACCCCAAGATCCACTACCCAAACATCCGCCACATCGACCTCCGGATCGACCACCAAGCGTTCGCCAACCGCACCTTTCCCTATAAGCACCGGTGGGTCCGTCAAGCCATCATCACCCCGAAGCACCGCCGCGAGCTTCAGCCGATCTACCGGGGTCACCTCAAGGAGCTCATCAACTCGAAGCACCGCCGCGAGCCTCAGCCGATCTACCGGCGTCACCTCAAGGAGCTCATCGACACGAAGCACCGCCGCGAGCCTTAGCCGATCCACCGGCGTCAGCTCGAAGAGCTCATCAGTATTAAACACTGCTGCGTCACGCTCAACCACTTCATCGAAGAGCTCAACAATCCTAAACACCGCTGCATCACGCTCAACCACTTCATCGAAAAGCTCAACAATACTAAACACCGCCGTGTCACGCACGAGTACCCTAGCCACTTCATCCTCCAAGACCTCGTCCATCCGTCTCTCAACCGGTACCGCAGCCTCCACAAAACCGTCTTCAACCGCGTCTTCAACCAAACTCTCCTCCTCCTCCCCCTCCGCAACGAAACCCTCCTCATCCCCCTCCGCCACAAAACCCTCAACAACCCCCTCCTCTTCCCCATCAGCAACAAAACCCTCCCCCTCCGCCACAAAACCCTCAACAACCTCCTCCTCCCCCTCCGCCACAAAACCCTCAACAACCTCCTCCTCCGCCTCCGCCACCAAACCCTCAACAACAACTTCATCTCCCTCCGCCACAAAACCCTCCTCCTCCTCACCCTCCGCCACAAAACCCTCTTCCACCCCCACCCCATCGACAAAAACCCCCTCCTCATCCCCAACCTCCACCCTCCCATCCGCAACCGCCCTCCCACCCCAACCCACAAAGCGCGAGCTCTCACCCTTACAAGCGGCGCCCGCATGGATACTGGAAGAGCGGAATTACGAGGAGCGAAATTTGGCCGAGAGTGGGATCTAGAACCGGGATATAATGTCTACAAACCCGGCGTTTGGACTCTCGTATCTGCATACGGAACATAAATAACGATCAACTATTTACAAGGGCGGGCCACACCGCCATGAACGATTCAATGTAATTACTTCATTTACAGTCATTTATTCAAACTTGAAGATTCATATTTAATCCTTCGGGCCAGAGTTGATATGTACACCCCCCCCCCCCCCAATTGTCTGAATTTTCTCCCCTCCCTCAGCACACAACAGTAAATCATCCGTGTATCGGGACCATACCTTGTCTTCTACTTACTATCCCTGACCTTGACGACTGTTCTAGCCAACTGTTATACGGTGGGGGTGGGGTGGGATTCTTGACTCTCTGCTTTTTCTCCTGGTTGAATATCGCCATGTTCCTCGAGATTGATACACTGGGAGTCATGGCTTGAGTAGCACGCGTGCGTGGCTACAAAATCGGGTTCGGCGTCATCATCGTGCCCTCGTGAACGAACGTACGTAGATACGCTCGTTTGCTTAGAAATAGTCAATCCGCGCCAGAAGACAATAATCCCACACTTTTATCAGAGGCTGCAGTCGATTTCATCTTCGCCACCCGGTAATCCACTAGGTTCCGTCACCCTCTCCTCACACTCTTCCACCCCAACCCCTTCCCTAATCCTCTACCCCCAATCCCCCTCAACGCCTCCCCAGCCATTATCCACACCACCTCCTGCGCCCACAGTGTCCCAAACCACGACGATATTGAAGTTCCATCAAAGGCTGCATCGTTGCATCGTTCGCTCCAGTCATTCCACCTTGGTCCCCGCTATGCCATCCCACCACTCACCCCTCCCTCTTCCCTAACTCTCTACCCCCAATCCCCCTCACCGCCTCCCCAGCCATCATCCTCACCCCCTCCTGTGCCCACCAAGGCCAACCCCTCACACACGCCCCCACCCACTCATGCACCCTCGGCAAAACCACCACTCCCCCCCTCCCCCTCAGAACCTCCCCCACCACTGCCTCCGCCACCGTCTCCGCACTCAACGTCGGACTAAACCACCTGTCCGTATTCACATGTCCCTCCGACAACCTCGTCCTCGCCCAGCCAGGACATACACACAGCGTCTTCACACCGGAAGCCTCGTAGTGTGTCTTCAGTTCCACGCCGAGGCCCTCGTGGAAGGCGAGGGCGGCGGCTTTGGTGCAGGCGTAGGGGACCATGAGGGCGGGGGTGACGTAGGCGGATAGCGAGGCTAGGGTCACGATCATGCCGTGGTTTGTGGCGATCATGTGGGGGAGGAAGGCGCGGACGAGGCGGAAGTGGGCGAGGATGTTGAGGGCGAAGGTTTGGGTGAGGGTTGAGTCGGGGGTGGAGAGGATGGAGGCGGCGGTGCCCATGCCGGCGTTGTTGATCAGGATTGTCGGATGGCCGTGGGTGGAGTGGATCGTTTGGGCGGTTTGGGCGATGGCGGGTGGAGAGGTCAGGTCGCAGGGGAGGTAGTGGACGGTGGGGGCTGCGGTGGGGGTGGGTTAATTGTGGGTGAAGGTGCGGTGGGGGTTTGGGGGTTTGGAGGTACGTACGGAGGGGGTAAGTTGGGGGTTGGATGTCGAGGATTATCACTTTTATGGACCGGGCTGCCAAGAGGAGGGTGATGTGTTTGCCGAACCCGTCGCTTCCACCGGTGACGACGACGAGCTCTTTGCTCCAATCCCAGGTATGGGTATTCCAATTATTGAGAGATCTTCTGTTCAAGGCGCCGTTGCAGATTCGTATAATCCCAATGAACGCTAGGATCCTGAGGCAGACGGAGGTTTGTACATAGGAATGCGTGAGCTCCTTGCCTATGTTGGTGTATGTTGCAAGAAGCAGGAGCGGCACGGTCAGTGCAGGATTCAAGATACTTTTCTTCACGATGAGTTGAACAGTATCGGCAGTGAATCCTAGTAGGCAACGAAGTCAGCCATAATTGCACATCATAGGCTCTATATTATGACACGGCCTAGATAGCCCACCTTCACGAGGCAGCCAGCCCTTGTGGACAGCCATTCAATCGAGTAAACTCCTGCAAGTATTCAGAGGTATCGAAGGTGTCAAAGTCGGACACGGCTCGCCCTCATTTCAATGGTATTCATGAGTCATTTCTGTTCTCTGAACCATTTTAACGACTCGGAAAACCTAGTTCTCATGCTCAAGATGACGATGCAAACCCGTTTGAGGTGGATCAGGTCGCAGAAGCGCAGGTCCGCATAGCCTCAGGCTTGTCTCCAAGACGTGCCAAGGCGGGGATAAGGCTAGTGGCTGGCCTAGCCCAAACGAGATAGCTCCCGATATGCCCACCTGCCTTAAGCCCGATGTGAGTAAGATTGCAATATCCCAATGCGTGTGAAGGCTGCTAGACCTTATTAATGACAGTGTATACGTCTCGATATTACTCTTTCGGTATCAGTCATAACACTCTGCTACCAAGAATCCTGACACCTAAACGTCGACTTTCACGCTGAAAGCCTCCAGGGTAGTTTGGAATCCGAAGGGACCTGCCATTATCATCATGACTGTCAAATTCCTGCTGCGCCGCTCAATACAATCTGTGACAGTATTCATCGTTAGAACAGAACCGTCTGGAATCCCTGATTAAGGCCAGAAAGAAGTGAAAACCTCACCCACAAGCAGCTACCAGTTGGCATATCAAAGTCCACTGCGCGCATGAGAACTTAGCACTAACCCTTATATCCTCAATGATTTTGGTCGGGTTTACTGAAGTAAAAGGGTTGTGATGCTTTGCAAGAATGGCCGCTATGGGCTTTCTGAAGAGTAACATCAAGAGTTCTGCTGTACCCTTCCAAAAAGCCGTGCAATGGAGAATGTTGCTTTCGTTTCCTTTCTGGACTTGTTCGTTGCCATGTGAGCTGCACAGCAATGAGATGTTGGTATCTCTTAGTCCTCTTCTGGCCTTGCTGGGAAATTTTCCTTCAGAGCGGCTCCAGGGTTATTCAAGGTGTTGTAGCTGTGAGGTGGCGTCGATGTAGGGTGAGATTTAGAGCGGGTGTGCGGTGATTGGGCTTTGCTGAGCGATACTTCACACTTGATAGAAATAGTCATTTGGTGTAATTTCAAGACTTCCTGGTATAGCTTACAGCAGCTCGACATTTGATAGCACGACGTCATGTGCGGCGAATTTTATTTATATTATGTGCCATTATTTTCGCAATACTATGCACTAAACATCTTCGCTATCCCCGCGGCTATTGCTTGATACATTGTTAATGTTGGATGTAGGGCGTTCAGCCACATATACTCTCCAAGCGTCTGATTACTGCCGCAGCTAGAGTTGAAGGTATTTGCTCCATGACGACGCCCATCGTCATAATACGCCGGACACCAACCTGTCGTGTTTTTGATGTTGATAGTTTCCAAGGTGATTGCCGGATCAGCAATTACAGAGGTGAATAGGCTGTTGGTGTCGAATTCGAAAATGTTCATTGAAGTAGAAGGGGTGCTGGAATGGTATTTCTGGCCCAGTGTTTTGATGAGAAGCTCGAGTCGGGTGTTCCACTGCGTTTGAGAGTTAGTCAATGGTATTTTTCTGTTGTATTGGCAATGAGGTTGAAAGACAACGAGTCGCGGTAGGCATGAATGCTTTGTTCCCAAGTACACTCGGACCAGCCAAGTACGACCAAGTCATTGTCTTCAGCCACCTAGGACTTACATTCGATATTAATGGTTTCAGACCAGCCGGAGGATTCGGAGCAAGGTCCATTGGTGGCTCATTCAGCAGTAAGAAATTACGAGCTCCAGCTTGGTAGAGCTTGTGATGAGACGTAGTGAGCGATTGTGCAGCAGTGTAATCGATAGGACTGCTCGGAAGGTAGACATACCTGCTCCACTGTGTTTTCATAGCTCGCAAAGATCTTATTGAGGGTTTGATATTGAGTGGAATTCGCCATTGGTAACACTAGGTTCACATCATTCACCCCGAAAAAAGCAATGAACAAAGTTGAGCCTGCACTCCAATTGCCACTACTTGCATTGCCATAAGTAGGAATGAAAACGGTGTTGACTTGATGTACGAAGTCGCTGCCGTGAGGAGTAATACTGCTGTCGATCACACTGCCTGTTTGTGCTAGACAATACGTTTCTAACACACTGGCATTATAGGTGGTTGTCAGGTAGACTGGCCATCTAGCACCGTTGGCGACTACATCGGCTGCAGTGTAGTTTCCAATAGGATTGCCGAAGGGCGACAAGGGCGATGGCTGGACGTCTGTCCAATTGAAACCAATATTAGACCATGAATCGCCACTGAGGAAGGTCAGGATCCAATACGAGATTCGAACAGCGTTTGTATACAACGGTGGCGACAGGTACCCATTGCACTTCGTACGTACAATATGAACAACCTTTCCATCTTCGCCCAAGCACTTTGCGGAGCGCTGCCCTGTGGAATCGTCGGTAGATTACCTGCCTGCGCGCGGGCAACGATTGTGAACATGGTGGCTGTAGAGATCGTCAAGACCAGGCTGGCCATGTAGTTCATCCATGTAATTGCGAACATTGGATGAAAACGGTCGTTCCGTGGTAATTGCCCGATGATATCTGTAGGCTCGGAAAATTGCTAATATCTGTCCATCGGAAAAGCGTCGCGACTGGCGGCAATGAGGATCGATCTCTATTTACGGTCAAACATACTATAGAGTGCCATACATGTGGCACTCTCCGCATCCTTCCAAGATCTGGAGGCTAGCATATGGGCTAATCTCGCGTCTGAGATCCTGCCCCTGCTCTGTAAAGTCGTGTCCACTGTGTGGGGATAGATGCCAATGATCATGGACTTAACTGCCATGGCGATTGCACTTTCACGACCAGTACAGAATAGTCTTCCACTTCTGTTGGGCACTTGGAGAAGTTCTGGCAAAGTACTAGGACAACGTCCAGTCGTAGTGATAATTATCTGACCACAATACAACAACGTTCGGCCGCATTTGCCTCAGTACCTCAGACGTGCTATTTGTTAGTCGCTAAGCCCCTTTCAGACTAATCTTGCTGACTACACAGCCGAGTGGTGCCGCGGTCCTGTCAGCGTTGCTAACCCGACGGGACTTAGCGGTCTGCTTGCTGGCCAATGGCACGTTTGAGGTACTGAGGCAAGGCTGCATTTGGCAAAGCATGGTGTATGAGTCCAGACCCTAAGAGGTTAGAATTGAACTCTGGGAGCCGCCCGCGCTTCACGATGTGATATCCGCTAGTTTTCCTATTCAGTGTTGAACAACCCAGGCAACTCCAAAAGTATACAGTCGAAGCCACTTAGATTGTTATATATTCAATATTCGGCAATATGGGTAGAGTTCTTTTCATAAACACCACCACGATCCATATCTGGATCGAAAACGGCAGTAAAGTCGGAAAGGTCAAGGGTCATAACTCCTCTATTCCAGTCTCCTGAAACCGAGCCCTACAATTAGTGAAGCATCTGGCGAGACCAGTTATAAAGAGTTTCGAAATTGGAGCCCTGCGTCACTAAGCTATTACGAACCGCTCAGTGGCTTGCGTTTAGCATGAACACCACTTGGTACGCTGGGGTCACACACGATATCCATAACCCGAGTAAGCTTGGGAGAAATCTCGTACGAGATCAAAAACATGTTAGGTCGTCGCACGGTTTGCATTGCTTGGTTAGGCATGGGATTGCAACGAAGGCCGGTAGAGCTGTAATACTCTGAGGGCACTTACCTACCAACAGTATCTTCTAATTTACTGTGATATGTGAAAGATATCTAAGGTTTTCGAAGCCAAAGACTCCTGTTGTTCCATTTTTGAAGCAACCTTGATCCGATTTCGGACGTGCACGATCTCGGTCCATCTTGAGAGTGATACATACTGAGCGCTGGTCAAACCAAACCCGAAATGGTTAAGACCAGGCCTTTATCACGCAATGCCTCGTGAATTACATGGATTGGGCCCGTGGTTTCAGTTTACCCGCAGGCCTTCGTGCGCTTCTGGGGGCTTTCCAAGCCAAACCGCGTGTTCCGACCTCTTCGATCTCAGCCAAAGCCTGTGACAGCTACTGCTTTGCCTCAGGTCTTGATGCGAGTGAGGGATATAGGTATTCGAACCAGGAAGAACGCAGTTGTCTTTGTGCGTTGATTGATGAACATTTTCTATTACGCACCACTCGGGACCATCTGAACTCATACATTATTACCTTTTCTACGGTACAGGGCTGTTGAAATGGCGACCACTACTGAGTCTTGCATGCGGTACATAAGGCGTCAAGTGGTAGCGGAAGGGGCGCATACCCTAGGTTATATGTACCCGCCGCTACACTAAGATACCGCGAATCTCGTACGTATGGGAGGGTTAGACTTCTATGAAGTGTTGCTCTCGCACTATTACATCAAATAATTTCAAGGTCGGAGGATCTCGCGAGTTCCTGATTCACCTCCATGCATGTTGTAACACAGCATTTTGATGGAATCTGCTTGTGGCGTTGCAAATGCGTTACCTCCTCGCGCTATATCCAGCCATTCGCCTTGTCGTTTCTCTCAGCATAGCCTCGCCCAACTTTCTCAACCTTCAGCCTTCGAATGAATTACTCCTGCCCGGCAACTTTACCCTACGAACGAACGTTTCAGGACCACTCGTGACGAAAGCCCCGAAATACGATTGTATCGGTGGGGCCGACTATGGTGATTCCGTATCTCTGAGGAGTTGCCGTGACGCCCAGCATAGTCTCTTAGAGAATCTCGAAATCAGTCCGATAAGGATTATCAGCTTCAAAGACAGACGTGGTATAGGAGGGGCCGGACATGCTGATGTTCCTTTGCCTTATATGTCCTTGAGTTGTAAGTTTCGGTGCTCTACATTGATGCCATTAGAGGTTTCCGCTGATGTTCAAGATAGCTGACGGTCAATGCGCCATTGAGATCGTCTCCGATGCTGAGGGCATTTCCGAGACCGCAACAATAGCGGACCTTCGAAGATGGGCGCGTGATATGATTACCACTTGTAGCATCAATAATAACGAAGTCAAAGGTGGTACGGCGCGAAATCTGGGTTAGTTCCTGCTCCATACTTATCCGGTTTTCAAGATCCCAATGACAGCTGCTGACATCAACCAAGGCAAATATGGCAATCTCGGTCTCATCCTTACGAAGTTCGACCACCAGCGAATAGTATGTGCAGGTCTAGCAAGACCAAACCTCAAAGACTGTGAAGCATTACTAGACCAAATGCCAGCTACAGACATCTGGGAAGAGTTCGGCAGTCGTGATGAACCAAACGTCGAAGTCCCTATTCCGTGGGTAATCAGTGGCGGTAGTGTATCCCGATAACAACGAGTGAGTCCCAACTGATTACATCGGTAGACCATCGGAGATGCCGGATCACCGTGACTTCAGATGGGCCCCCAGATGGAGAGAAATGGTACACTCTATGGAAACTATCGGCAGCTGTTGTAAAGCTATGTGTCTCCGGTAGTGGCCGAGCAGGTATCGCCTACGACTCGGGTAAGTGTACCGACCCAGATCCGTTCTACTACTTGGTGTTTTTGAGAGCTGATAATTACTTCTAGGGCTTTACTATAAAATGATAGATATTGAAGTGAGCTAGCTTGCATTGTTCGGCGCCACTTGGAAGAGAAGCAGATACATCGAACCGCGTGAGGTACACCATTACTATGCATCAGGATAGTAGCTCTCCGCTTCGCCACCATCTGACTCTACAACCCAGGCGAGGAATACATCGCAGCCATGTCAGCTCTAGTACTACGGTTCTCTAGCGCCGAATTCGAGATAGGTACCGAGAGCACGATCGCTCATCAAGCCTCGTGACCACCAGACAACTTGCACAGCTAGACACTACCACCCCTAACATCTACCTGCTTTGCTAAAGCGACGTCGTTGAGTATAGTGGTATGACTTGCCGCCTTCCCAACTTCGTTCCCAGAGATCAGCGCTTCCTCCAGTTACAGAAATTCGATCTTCCATTTCGAGTCAGATATGTTCGCAAGCTGCGGCATTGCTAGCAATCCACGACCCTTTGGTAGCACTGATCTACCACCTTATCTGAACTTTTTCGTCACTCATCACCAGATCAGCATCATGTTGATGAAGTTCCTCCATGCCGGGAAATTGACTTGCATCAGCTCAGAAGGCCAACAACTAATCGACCCATTCTCTTCGCTAGCTTCTCCTCGCTTTGAAATGGTGTTTAGACTTACTCCTCTTTGTTATCTACTGGTGATCAATCTGCTCAGACCTCGGGCCTGTATCCCAGAACGCGCTGCCTTTTATAGCCACAACAGTCTCAGTCTTCTACCTAGAGGACTGTCTTCTTTTCCAGCAATCGGCTAATCAAACACGCCAAGATCTGGTTTCCTCGATCAGTCTCTAGTGGTGAATTTCCCTTCTCCACGTTTACGACCAATGGAAATCTCGCAGTAATACTCAGAGAAGCCTTAAATATCTTTCCCTTCTCTCCCGTGTTCATCAACATCACGCCCGATGATCATCCACTTTCGACCCCGAACCTAAAAAACACCGCATCCATCCACAAGTCAATATCCTCGCCCTCCTCTAAAAGCTTTCAACCCAGCATGATTCCCCGTTTTACTCCCCTCCCCATATTCCGTATTATCCCAGCCCTTATCAGCACGCCTTTTTCCACGCAACGACCAACAAGCCATTACTGCCATGCAAAACAGACAAAACGACCAATCCTCATCGCACAAGCACTCCACTCTCCGACATCGGTGTGCAAGGAGCTTCTATCTAGGAGCTCGAAGCCGATCAGCGTTGCTCACGTTGCATGAATAGTCCCGAATGAGATGGCGGTGTAGATCATGTTGTATGCATGGATGGTAATGATTTTTCAGCTGCACAGTGTCAGAGCTCGACGCCACAGACGATAGAGTTGCAGAACCTTCGGTCTGCTGTTCGTGGTCTATGAGTAAAAGGGCTGATTTGATGGCATGCTCCAAGTGTGTTGGTTCTGGGCTTCGCGGCATTAGGCCGACAAGAACAGGTAACAGCTTTGGCACAGCGATTCACACAGCCCTGTGGAAGGCTGCATGAAGCGGGTACGATTTTCCGTATATCTTGAGACTCAACCTACCAGGATCTATCAAAGATCTACATCTCGATTATCACGTAAAGAATACAGTTGAGATTACAATTGGATGGGATACTTATAGGCTGACGATAGCTGTACTGGTTTGTTGTTAGAGATGATTGACTCCACAAGAGCGAGACTCAGAAGAGAGCTGTCTCTCCACCGGGAATACAGACCACAGGAATTAAGCGGAAAATATGATGGCTTTAAGGTCGTACCTTTTGAAGGATACAGGAGTTAACCCATGTGCTCTGGACATGATAGGTCTAGCAAAGGCTAAGCCTACAAAGGTTAGATTGGATATGCTAGTAGTCTCCTTTAAATACGCGCTACGCTGTTCGGGGATTTCTGAAGGCTCCAAGCGACTATGCGACCCGCTCAACGGCGTTGGTTCAAACAACATCTGATACACGACAGGTGGTATACCCGTCGCCCCTATCCCATGGTAGGGAAGATCTGTAGAGCTAATGCAGGCACGTGGGCTCACAACAACTCGGACACTCGGAGCATTTCAGATAGATCCTAGTGTCGGAGTAATCTGGACATCGGCGTGGCATAGTCCAATGCTAACTCATCTGCAGTCTATCTCATTTTACATGCATACGACACGCACCTCTACACCGCATCGTGTTGCTCGTCTAGTGCAGCATTCTTCCCTTTCCATGCTCATGTCTTTATCATTCCCTAGCCGCGCATACGGAGCTTGCTGAAACGTGGAGCTTAGCCAAAGCCTTGCAGGTGAAACATCAACCAACATACGGAAGGGATATCAGCAGGATGCCTCCTGGTGCTATGACGGCTCGCGAAGCTTGGTGCGAATGTTCGGCGGGATGCTCACCCCGGACCAAAGGATGTCAATTTTGAGGGCGCATCGTTGCCCTCTATCTTTAATTCGTGGTGTAATACTACCAGATCTATGTCCTTATTGCGCGATACCCACCGATACGCAGACTATGAGCAGACATCGATCCTGGCAGTCAATTCTGCTATGCTTTTTCTTACCTCTTTTCCAAGTGGCAGGGCCGAGGGGAGCAAAGACTTCTTGCTACAGAATAGCTGATGAGAGCAAATCCGCGCCGGGGTCCATACCGTCCCTGATTCTATCGGTCCTTTTCGGTCTGGTTTTGAATCTTTGCGGCTGAGATTGGTGAAAAAGCCCGCCTCTTGGCCGCCTTCAGTGCCTTGCGTCCGGATGAAAGATTTTGCTTGAGTCCTGGATCCTGAAACGGGCGTAGCGCCACGATGCGACCAATAAGATACCGCCATTGACTGTTCTAGCGCGAGAACGACTCTAAGCAGCACCACGCTGGATATCATATGTAGGCTAGTGCTCCGTCTCACTCTCGTTTCAATGCTCCTTACGCGGGATAAGGCATCCTTCAGCGCGGACTACCTACTGTACTGCATGATGTGTATATCAATGCAGCCGTCGCTGTCATCATCCGCTCTTGCTCCTACAATCGAGCCAGCCTCTGATTTCATAATCTATCTTTTGCAGGCAAAAGATACCTCGGGAACATTGATTGTTCCACTGCGTCTCTACGACAATCATACAACATTAATAACCTCGTGATCCCCTCGAAGACTGTCTCAGCATGTACACCGTCGCTCTCCTCGCGCTGCTAGCGGGCAGCGAATTTGCAAGCGTCCAAGCAGCGCAGATTGGACGTCGTCAAAGCGACACTCCAGTAGCTCTGTGGGGAGCTTGCAACTTCCCGAGCCAAGGCATCAATGGACCGTTGCCCTGTGCCTCCGGCAGCGAGTGCATATGTAAAGACAATTGTACGAACTCCCACATAATCTTCCCAATCGTGAAAAGCAAAGAGAAGAAGACTGACAAGATTCTAAATAGCATACGCACAATGCCGAGAGCAGGTAGACGGTTCTTGGACGCCACCCAGTACTTCATGGCAATGTCAAAAACCGGGTGACACCGCGACAGGGTCGAATGGTGAAGCCCCATCTCCCCCATCTCAAGCACCCCCTACAGGTGGCAATATCGTGGCCACGGGCAATCAGCCCGGATCAGGATCCAAAGCAGCCGCGCCGGCCGTGAAGAACGAGAAATCAGCCGCGAAACAAGTCATGGGCGCATCCAACAACGTAGCACAGCTCCCACCTAGCGCCGACACATCCACCCCCGCCACCATCGGCGACTGCAACTCCGTCACCGCCCCGTCCGGTTTCGACGGCGTAGCCTCCACCTCCGTAAGGCCCCCTGGCCCCTTTCTACCCATACCCATACCATTCCAACCCCACGCTAACATCCTCCCCTCCCCAGTACTACGGCTGGATGGGCTCCGCCTGCAACTGCGGCCAATCCCCCTGGCAATGGTCCAACACCTCGAGCTACTACCACGCCGCCGTGAACCAAAAGCTCTTCCACGGCACCCTCAACCCTTCGGGCCAACCCAACTGCGGCACCGCCTGCGGCCAATGCTACCAGCTCTCCACCAGCGGCACGAACGTCTACAACGACGGCGTCGGCTCCGGGTCCACGATCACGGTCCAGATCGTCGACGCGTGTTACTCCGCGAACGACCATTGGTGCGGCGGCACGAGCGACGACTTCAAGGATTCGAGCAGTTGCGGCGTCCATTTCGATCTTATGACTGGGGCGCCCGGGACGAGTGGACAGGCGGCTGTGGGGGCGGATGGGAAGGTGTGGAATGGGGGCGGGCAGATCGTGTATTATACGCCGGTGGCGTGTCCGGAGTCCTTGTCGTCGCAGTATCAGGGCTGTACGTGCTGAGGTGGTGCTTGGGGGAAAGCGCTTGGTGGAGTTTGTGTTGTATTCTGACCTTTCTTTTCTTTTCTTTTCTTTTCTTTCCTTTCCTTTTCTTTCCGGCATTATTGGCTCAAGGACATGAATCTACCTTATCCAGTAAAGAATGTTTCGAAAATTCAACACTTACCAACTTTCCTTGCTTGCTGTTGATTAATTCGCAACGGGATGGAGGGATTAATGAATGAGGTAGAGCTGAAAACCTGCATATAGCCTCTTTGGCGAAATTTAATAATAGCACACACGTTATGTTGTATCGGGAGACATGACACCCTCTCCCCACTTATCTCCTCATAATCATAGTTCCTTTTACAGATATATATATCAGGACATATATCAGAACATATATCAAAACATACGCATACGCATATGTAGATACCCTATCCCTATCCCTATCCCATCCCACCTATCCTCAACCCCAGCTCTCGATCTTTCAATCCATAAAACAAAATACTTCAAAAATAAAAACCCACCTCCCAACCCAACCCCTTCCCTCACCCTATTCCAATAGCATCTCAATCTTACCTTATTTTCCAATTTCCAATGCGCAATCGGAGATGAGGCGGGGGGGGGGGGTGAGATGGAATATAGAGATAAACGGCGTTCGGGGGGAATAAAGAGGTTGGGGACTTTTAGTGTTGATTTCTTGGAATGTAATGGTTTGATTTGATTTGATAGATATAATGCTTGAGATATGTGATGTGGGGTGGGGTATGTACGACGTGGGGGTATGATGTGGTATCAGGCGCTGTAGGAGGCTATGTAGTACTAGTTTGAGGATGGGAGGGGTTAGTGGGGTGTGAGAGTGGATGAGGAGGGGAGGATGGATGGATGGATGGATGGAGCTTACGGTGAGGACGGATTCCATGTCGTCGTGGGAGAGATAGACGTAGAGGATGAGGGCGTGGTCGTGGCAGAAACCTACATGGGGAGAGGTAGGTCAGTGACGGTGTTGATATACGCTGTGGAGATTTCGGATTTTCAAGAGATGATTCAGGTTTCGCATGGGGGGAGCATGCGGTACTCACAAGCAATGACCCTCCCCCCCAACCTCCCCACCCCCAACACCCGCCCCCAATCCCTCCCCTCAACCCTCACCACACTCCAGCTCTCGTCCCCCTCCCGCTCCTTCATCCGCGTGCTCGCATGTCCCCTCACCCCCTCCTCTCCACCCTCAACCTGCTCAGGATCCAGTTCCGGATTCGTCAATCCCTCCCATCTGCTCTCAATCTTGAGACTAGCAGTCTCTACCCCGATACGCAATACACCGTGCGCGTTCGCCGACAGCGTGAGCCGCGACGAGGAGGCCGGGGCGTCGGCGGTGCGACCTCCGCGGGCCGTGGAGGTAGAGGTGGAGAGGGCGAGTTTGGTGAAGCGTTCGGAGATCGCTTTGAGTTGGAGGAGGGGGGGGAGCATGATGTGGACGTCTGGTTGGGGGCATTGCGGTTCGTGTATGGCTTCTACTGCGGCGGCCGCTAGGACTATGATGGGGATTTCTTGCGTGATTGTCGTTTCGCGGTCGTGAGGGAAAGGTGCGGCGGCCGCGTTTGCTTCAGCGAACGAGTCATCGTTGGTGCTGGGGTCGTTGGTATGGAAGGGCGCGTCGTCGGTGTTTCGCGTAGTGGTCGTTATGGAGGTTGTTGGTCGGGCGGAAGTGAGATTGTTGGTGATGATTGTCAGGGAGAGGAGCGGGATGTTGTCTTTTTTTGTGAGGCGGATAGAGGCTGAGGATGCGGTGGTAGCAGAGCGTAGGGCGCGTGTAAGCGGGGCAAGAGGGATACGGAGGTTAATCGTGTTCTTCTCGACGGCGGACTGGATTGTGTAGGAGTCAAAGATGGTGTCCTGGGTATGCGATCAGCGACGCGCATTTAGTTGGACGATGCGGGGCACTCACTATCGCAAGGACGCTGCGAAGATATTAGGAACGTATATGATGTGTGTGGAGGTACGTGAGACGAACGCCCACACTTGACTGCCCTGCTCTGGGACCACGGTGAATCGAAGCTGTTCATTGTTGAGTTGTAGCCAGACATCCTTGCCGAGGGACGATAGTGATGCCGTCAATCCTGGGAGGGGGTAACTTAGCTTGCGTTGAATCAGGCAGGCAATGTGTAGTTACGTGTAAATGTACCGATGTTCCTGATTGAAGCTTTGAACCTCATTATGGTTACACGAAGCTGGTAGAACGGGTCAGTTGGACTGTGAGACGCCCAGACGTTGGAGACGAGATCTGAATCGTTGGTGTAGGTCGTCCTGTTCGGAACATATTTGTCGCATGACTCCATATCCGAAAGACCAAGGAGCATGTTCGACGTGATTAGTAAAGGAAACGACCGCGATACAGTGTACTCGAGATAAGTCATGAGATTTTCAATTAAGTAGATACATTAGAAATAAGGACTATGCCGCTAGTAGAGCTATAAGAAGCAGCGTAATTTACACAGGCTGCTTAGAACAGCGATGTACGCAAAATTGTCACATCTTGGTGATTTGGGTGAAGTGGGCGAAAGGACCCGGTTCGGATCATGGCTAGTGTAGCCGCACGAATGTCGGAGTGTGTATGCGGACCGGTGACAGTAAGGGTCGTAGCGAAAAGTCATGGTCATTATGTAGTGATACTCGAGGTAGTGAAGTCTGCGTAGGAATTTGCTGGGGTCCGAGGATGAAAGCGCTGTGAGGTTTGTAATTTTCCGTTCCACCCTAAGTCTATCGGATCTTCCCTTTCAGACCTTCTCTTTCAGGCCCCCAATTCTGTCTAAATCGAGGGACTGGAATCGTCCCAAGTCCGATTTTTGGTATGGTGGCAGGTGGTCGTCGTCGTATGGTTCCAATCCAATACCTCCGTTCTCGCTGATGTGGACGACAACCACGCGACCAGACTTGCGCTTACCAGCATCATCCTCCTCTTCAGGAAAGGTGATGCGAATTTCAGGCAGGGGGCTCGTTGGGGAGCCTGGGCGGGAGGATTCCTCCACCATAACCTCCTTTTCGTTATAAATGTTGATGGCATGGGCATTTCGGCCATATGGTGATGCAGTGATAGTAAGGCGGCGGTGATTCGAGAACTTGGAGTTGGGGTGGCATGCTTGGAACGGTAGGTCTCCGAGTTTCTGGAGCTGCTGAGCCTTGCGGTGGTTGCGGAGGATGAAAAGGCTAGCGACAAGTGCGAGGCCAAGAAATAGGAGCGCAACGAGTGCAATGAGGAGGTTCGTCATCGTGGGGTCAAATGTGGTTGCAGTGCTGGAGTCGTCTCGGACGACGAGGCTTCGAATGACGGGCATGTTGATCAAATGAGTGTGGGGCTTCAAAAGCGCTTCTGAATGATTGTGTGTCGTTTGATGGATGGCAATAAGCGTTGCTGGCTGCAGGACTCAATGGTTCTTGACGCAGATTTGAGGTCAGCTACAGCCCATCATACTGTGACGATCTCTATCCAGAACGCTGACCTGAGGGAAATCGCTAATCATCAATAACAAGGTAAGATTGAGAAAGGAGTGGATTGCGAAGTGAGCAGCTGAAAGAGTGAAGCTGCCACTTGCTCTGTACTCGACGCACTGCTGACCGGAGGAATAAGGGTGTGGTGAGGAAGGAAAAGGTGATCAGGAGGGAGGTGGAATTCCGGAGTTCGATAGCGCCATTTCGGGCCTTGGCGCCATCAACACTGCAATTTCCTTTGTCCTCTTTGGGACGGCGCTTACGGGCACTAAGGACAAGCTAACACCGACCGAATGTGCAACCAATCAGCCTGCTCATTGAAATCATGTTTCCATAGGACTGTGCAGCAACAACTCAATACACTCTCCCGAGGACAAGACATACAGGTTTAACACGACGACGATGAGTAGGATATACGCTCGATATGCTGTAGTTGCTGCTGATACATGATGAGGCATTGCGTGTTGTTGCGTTGGCCTATCGATGCCGTGCGAGGTGGATCCACAAACTTGCAATGGATACGTCCAGTCCCCTGGTAAGAGCTTATCCTTTTTCGCTGGAACTCTATTATGTGGGCACGGGGAAACGGTGTGCCTGACAATCAGTGTCTCAAGTGTAGCAAGGCCAGCCGGCGGGTCAATTGGGTGGGGCCGTGATGATAAAGTTCATCATAGTGCGGGATGGAGTGCACAGTCGTGCTGTGCGTTGGAGCAGTTGTCGAAAGCACTCTGCCAGACTCGTCCGGGGTTCAGCCGGCATGCCATCTACGTCTGACATCTTGGACGAGAGGGGGCGATGGGTAAACTTGAAGAAGCTGACACAGACAGGCCCCACTTGTCGTTGCTCTCTGGTACCTTAACCAGGAGTCGGTGATGGAGGCCTCGATAGCATGGAGCAGGGATCGTACTGTACTTGACATTGCACACGCCAGCAGCGACGATGAGGGCATGCAAAGCATTGGGGGATGATCTGCCTCCGGGATGTGGGTATCGCACTCGCTCGCATGGGTCGCACAGTTTATCGATTGTTCAAATGGATCACATTTCACTGCATGCGATAAACCCTCTGGGCCACCCACAGATACCCCACACGCGCACACGTGGCTGATCGAGATCCATGCAATCCGTGAACACTCGTCATCAGGTGCAAGTAACAGCTTTCATTGATGGTTACACATGAACGGCGACTGTTGATTATGGAGCAGTGGATAAGTGAATGAAGCATAGGTACACGGTACCTACCGTCGAGGTAGAAGTAGAATGCGATGAGGGCGTCCCTGGAAAGAGGGCTGAAAGGGAGACTAACTGAACTAACCGAAGGAGGCTAGGACTGGCAGGGGCGCGACCAGATCCTCCCGGACATCGGCAACTCAACCCTTACCCTAATACCCCTCAATCCCTTCTGTCATGTCAGCAAAGGGGCGTGGCATGGTGAGTAGCCGTTACCATCGAATAGTGGGTACAGACAGTGGAACTACGCTTCCATCAGGAGCTGGACGGTGCAGAGGCTGAAGATGCTATCTCATGGATTGAATTGATGATCATCCCCGCTTGCTATTTATGGTGGGAGAGACAGGCCGCCTATCTTGTAGTGTCCGTCGCCAAAAGGTCATCCCCGGACCCTTTCACGCCTCTGATGGGGCTTGTTCCTCTTAGGCCCACACTCTAACGGGGTCGCACCCTGGTTGCAGTTCCATCACAAACGTCTCTCCGAACTCTGTACTCTTGACAACATACAGGCATAAGGTATCATTCAATATTGATCTCTTTGTTCTCCGCCTACGTGACCCACGACTTTTTCATGCTTAACGCCCCCTTCGAGAACAATAGTCGCCCTCACACCCTTTTCCCCATTCTCTTACAATCACACCCGATCGCTTCCCCCCCCCACACGACCACTCCCAAATCTCCCCAACATTCCTCACGCGCACCGCTGCAGACCCCCCTTGCTGCGCTCTCCCAAACCCACCTTCGACTCTTGTTGAATACAAAACCTCGCCCATTCCAGCTGCTCTCTATGCTGTTAATTGGCGGTGAAACCCTTTGGTGGTTTGGCACGGGGATACTGGTCCCTGCAACCAATTACTGTACGGCTGCCTGCTGATTCAAAGACACTCCATTGCCCAAGCCAAGGGGTGTCAACAACCTTGCTTCCGGCCATCTCACTTATATTGACCGTCATCTCCATTCCAAATACCTTCGTCATCGCATCTGTACATGGAATCGCTGCTAGCAAGCTCAGGCCGAGGATCTCCTGTGTATGTTGATCAGATCCATTCCCCAACAGAATGCAGTCATCTCTGGAAGACGTCGACGCTGACCTTGTCACCTCTCCACAGCGATACTATACATAGTGGTCCGTCTTGTACAAAGCAGCTCGAGATTAGGGATACATACTGTCAGCGGAGATATAAAGACCGGACACCGCGCATCGTTGAGTCTTGCCCACGGCAAAAGAGCCAAGCTGCTAGCTGCAAAAATGACTTCGACAGTATGTCTTCTGGAGATTCACTACTGAAAAACGCGGTGGAGGATGACACTGACGTTCAACCAGCAGGCTAGAGCTCGACCTGGGCCATTCGGGATTGGACCAAGCTCATCAAACAATGTATCGAATAAAGGCTTTGGATCTGGGTTTAGCAGCGGTAGCGGCGCATGGAATGAAGGCATCTGGTCGGACAAGGTCATCGGAAGTGGCATGAAGAGTGGAATACAGGACACCGGTCGGGCGCAAAGTCAGTCGAGTTCTCGTTGGGTTTCTGTCCAATGTGACGCTGACCGCTTGGAAGATGGCCTGCAGGTTTCGGGCAGTTCTGGAGCAATCACCGGCTCGGGATCTCTTCTGTCTTCCTCAGAGTCGGAAGGCTTCAATCTTCGCCAAGGATCGTGGAAATCCGTTGAGGATCCTTCTCCTGGACTATCGCGTGTGCATACAAACGGCTCAAGTACATCATCAATGCACCATCAAAATAGCAATCAACTCAATACTCATTCTTTCAACGATACCAATTCCGCCAACTCAACGTACTTCTCACTAACACCAACATCGACCAATATTTCCAGCCGACCATCGCAGAAGAACTTTCTGGATCCCACATCCGGAAGCTTTGTTGCGGCGACTTCGGACCCCAGCAGCTTGAGTCGTGCATCACGGCATAACAGCGACGAGGAAACCAGATTTGCAGCAAGGAAGATGGCCTTTGAAGGCACAGATACAGGACTAATCATGCAGTCGACACGGCCGTCTTTCAACAACAACGTTACCGGGTATAACGGTAGCACCGCAGCCAGCCGGAGTGGCAGTATGCCCCCGTCGCGTGGTGACGTGGACCCTTCGATGCGCTATCCTAATGACATTTCACAATACTCCCGGTACAATGAGTCTGCTGTCCATGGCCAGAACCACCTCTCGGCACAGGCTCCTTCTTACACGATGCCAGCCAAATCCACAGGACAGAAGCATCCTGATCACTTCAGTCCTTCGCAACTGAGCCAGCTGCTTGGGGAATTCGGCAATCTGAGTGTGGGTAAAGACATTCCGCAGAATTGCTACCCTACAGAGAGTGAAGCTTCTTACGCAATGTCATCCGGACATGGAAATGGGTACACTCAGAACCTGCTGCTTGAGGGAAACGACATATGGAGGAAAGATGACAACGGTTACCCAACCCAGCAAGACCAATTTTCTCCTACTGGCAGTGGTTCTGGTTCTTTGAGTTCTCATCAGGGCGCTCGCCGCGGCGCAAACTTTGGCGCACAATACTCGCAGTCTTCAAGCGTGAGTGATGCACGTCTCGGCCACAACCTGTACTATTCCACTACTGGCACTCCCCCAACATATCAACCGCGTGTGCCCTCACGAGGAGGGTTCAGCAATGGCACCCTCGTCACGGGACAAGCCGCCTTGCTGGAACGTAGGCTACGAGGCTTGCAGCAAGAGCAGCAGACATACATAGTGCCTAGGGGCACCCAAATGCACTACAGTAATCAAATCTCGCATCTACCGGCCTACGACTTCCACCCTCAGCCAGGCTTTAGAATGAACCATATCAACCCATATTACCCAATGCCTCCTATTCCTCATCAAATGGCCGCTCAAAACATCCCGAGAGGGCCAGCACGGGAACATGACGTTGTGCAGCCGGTACGAAGTACACTACTGGAGGAATTCAGAAACAACAGTAAGACCAACAAACGATACGAGCTGAAGGTCAGCTTCGATTCTCACATCCTGACTAGTGCCTTTGCTAATACCTACAAAGGATATCTATAGTTACATTGTTGAGTTCAGTGGCGACCAGCACGGTTCTCGATTCATTCAACAGAAGCTTGAGACAGCCAACAGCGACGAGAAGGATCAAGTCTTCAGGGAGCTCTTCCCTAACGCCTTACAACTGATGACCGACGTCTTCGGTAATTACGTGATCCAGAAATTCTTCGAACATGGCAACCAGTCACAGAAAAAGACATTGGCAAACCAAATGAGGACACACATCTTAACTTTGTCAACACAGATGTATGGCTGCCGTGTAGTGCAAAAGGTCAGCTTCCGTGTTTCTGAATTGGTTCATCATCGCTGATATCTCAGGCTCTCGAACACATCCTTACCGACCAACAAGCGCAACTCGTCCGAGAGCTAGAGAACAACGTGCTGAAGTGCGTGAAGGATCAGAACGGCAATCATGTCGTCCAAAAAGCCATCGAGAGAGTGCCTGCCGAGCACATTCAATTCATTCTAAATGCCTTCACAGGTCAGGTCCAAGGTCTGGCAACGCACCCATATGGATGTCGTGTCATACAACGCATGCTCGAACATTGTGAAGAGCCCACGCAAACAGCGGTCCTTCACGAAATACATGCCAGCGCTTCATCGCTCATCCTCGACCAATTTGGCAATTACGTGGCTCAGCATATAATCGAGCATGGCAGAGATGAGGATCGACGCAAGCTTGTTGGCCTTGTCATTTCGCAGCTCTCCACCTTTTCCAAGCACAAATTTGCCAGCAACGTGGTCGAGAAGAGCATTCAATTTGGATTGAAGGAAGAAAGAGATCAGATAGTTGCCACTTTGACCGCAGTCAACGACAAGGGCGAAAGTCCTTCCCAATCCTTGATTCGGGATCAGTTTGGCAACTATGTCATTCGTGAGTACTGCTTTGCGGATGTAACGGCGCTGCTGACATTCGAATAGAAAAGCTACTCAACATCCTCAAAGGCTCCGAGCGCGACGACTTCATAGAGCTCATCAAGGCTCAACTCACTCTCCTCAAACGATTCTCTTACGGCAAACAGATCGCCTCTATTGAGAAAATCATATATACGACTCCCTACCCTCCTCACCCATTTACACCCAACAGTCTGCCGCCTCCCGTCATCGACGCTTCCGCCGCGCCTAGCCCACTCGTGACTGATGTGTCCAAATATTCCCAAACCAGCTCGCTTCCAAGCACTCATGCCAGCTTCATCATTGGGCCCGATGGGTCTCGTAAATCGAGCGGCAGCAACGAAGTTGGGATCATGACACCAACCTCGACATAATTATCCAGCATTATGAAAATCACCCTACGACGAAATGTGCCATTCTCTTGACGCAGCTCTGCATATACAAGTATTAGGGAGGGCCCGTTAGACGTCTTCTTGCTACAAGTACACCATACTTATGGCGAGGCCCAGTCCTCGCTGCGTTGATTCCACTCCTTCCCGCACGGAGCGGTTCCTGTTCTGATTTACTGTTTATGTGCAAGCGAGGTGCTGTAGGGATACTTCTGAGATACCAGGACTGATTTATTAGGGATAGGAAATTTTGTCTATTCGAGAAGGGAAGGATTGCTAGGGGCTGTTGGCCCATGCTCTGGCGCCATTGACTTCTAATATATAATCTTTTTCGGTTGACGTATGTGTCAGGAATGTGGATGATATTACCCGGGTAAACACATGCAATCATAGATAGCTTGTACATATATCAATAGAGTATTGGCTTTGAGATCAAGGCAAACTTTACGACATAGCAATCTGAAAAAGAGACAAACTCTGTATCTTGAATACAAATATATTTCTACCTCTGTTGCCAAGTCCACCCTCAACGACTCCTTGGCAAGCCTCAACCTCTCCGCTTCACGCCTCCTACCAAAATGTCTAGATAACAGTAATCGAATGGCCTTGCTCTGGCAAGGCACACACCGGTACCTTGCTCACAGCCATGGACTACCAAGACGAATCCAGATCTCCCGCCTCAGCCTCCTACAATCCCAAGCTTCAGCTCCCCGCCAGCTGCGATCCGCCAGGGCCACAGAATCCGCCCAAGCAGCGGGTATGGATTGTGAGTCCAAAGCTCGCTCACCGTCTTCCGTCATCCTCTGACTAGGCTATGCTCGCTAGGTCTTCGGGGCCACAGGCCACATGGGCCGCTCCGTCGTCAAAGCCGCCCTCGCCCACTCCGACCTTGTCACTGCTGTCGGTCGCGCCTTCAATGATGATATCTCCAGCATGCAGGATCAGCACCCTACGTCTCCCTCCAGCTCAACTCACAGCCACGGCTCTAACACTGACTCCCCATACCTTCCCCTGCTTTGCGACGTTCGTGTCCGTGAAACCGTCGCCGCGGTCTACGAGAAATCCCTCGCCCACTGGGGCCGCATTGACATCATAGTCAATTGCTCCGGCTACGGCGTGATCGGTGCGTGTGAAGATCAGGATGAGTACGACATTAGGAATCAGTTCGAGACGAACTTCTGGGGCACCCTCAACATCATCCAGCTCTCGCTACCATATTTTCGCCAGAGAGGAGGTGACGATGGGGAAGGCGAAGTCGGCGGGAGGTATCTGATCTTCAGCAGCACATCTGGAGCGTTGGGCGTGCCAGGTCTGGGACCGTTCTGCGCTACCAAGTACGCTGTCGAGGGATTGATTGAGAGTATGCTCTATGAATCCTCGCCTTTCGGCATCCTCGCCACGCTCGTCGAGCCGGGACATGTGCGCCGTGACGACCCTTCTCCAAACAATACCACCACTCCCTTACCGACCTTTGGTCATTTCTCCATCAAAACCGCGTCTTCTCCTTACTCTTCGCCCACGGCACCAGCGGGCCATGCGAAACGGATGGTGCAGTGGCTCGGGGACAAGCAGCCTACGTCGGCCGTGAAGGCGGCGGAGTTGGTGTGGCAGCTTGGACATTGCAATTTTCCACCGCTGAGGTTGCTCTTGGGGAGTTTTGCGGTTGAGAGTGTGCGGGATCGATTGAGGTGCGTGACGGAGGAGATAGAGGACTGGAGGTTTCTGAGCTTTAGGGGCGAGGGTGAGGGCGAGGGGGCCGAAGGAAGAGATGGCAGCAAGGATGAGGAGGATGATGGAGGGGATGGAGATGTGAAAATGGAAGGCGATGGGGAAGAGGAAGATGGGGAGGGAGAAGTGGTATTTTAAGGTGATCAAGAGAGGGTTTAGGCTGCTAAGATGCACGCCTCGAAGAGTGACGCCTATGGTCATTTCTGCTGAAGTCCATACCCAGCTGTCGCGATCCACGACACCAGCACCCAGAGGTAGGACTTCAAAACGGCATCACGAGAGACTAAGCTGTCCAAAATACTGCATATGAAATAAGATCAAATCCGGCACGCAGTTTGGAGATTACGAATCCCTCTACCACTGCCTGGAAGAGCTTCAAGAAAGACTCTAGTCTTTGCTTCGAAAGGGATCGAGCCAACGATGATTAGACGATGCGTGTGGAATGCGATCATTGAAAGCTGGCTCTTTCCAATGTTATCATATATACTATTTGAAATCAAGATCCGTCGCCTCAAGAACTACCGCTCAGCCATATCATCAATCAATACAGAAAGTATACCTCAACCCTCAACCACGCCCCTCAAAACCACAGCGCAGCTTAGCGCAACGATAAAAATATCCATAGTACCAGCCAGTCAGCCAGCGTGCCCACTCCATCGTTCGTTCATGAGTAAGACAACGCGACTTCTATCGGAGTCTATGGGTCTTTTTGCCGCGGGGTTTTTCTCGTATGGTGGTATGGTGATATGGGGTGGTGATAGGGACAAGGGGGATAGCATATCATATCGCATCACATCCAAATATGATAAATCATGATCCCAAACCCGCACCACATCCACCCCGCCAAAGAACTAAGAATGCTCTATACTGTGTGTGTATAAGCCCGCCACCTAAGCCCGCCTACCTACGAGCATAGCATAGAATCCGCACTAAATACCATACCCAAACCAACAATATAAGTTCTAAGACTCCTTCCTACCTCATACCTTCCCACCTCGTACCTATACTTCACTCACCTACATAGTATATCAAAAGCCATAAAACATACCTAGCTACCAATAGCAACATGCTTACCTCATCTTCATCTTCATCTTCATCTAAGCTTATCCTTTTCCGAACTTTTCTGGGGTTTTATGTTTGATATGATATGATAGATATTAGGTACGAGTCTAGTCTAGTCTTGTTTACTAAATACCTTACTAGACTACCTTACTAAAGAATGAATACCTTAGGGTTGGACCGTAGCGTAGCGTACCGTACGTTGCATTCGGGATTTTAGGGTGGTGTTCGGTTTTTTTAACGAAAAATTATGAAGAAGAGACGAGAACTGAACGGGGGTATGGGTGTCCAATCATCTACAAAGAACCAAAACTACGGACTCTCCGTCACCCCAACGCCGGTGCCTGGAGAAGGGTAGGGATGGATGGAAGATGGACGGAGGATAGGCGGAGGATAGATAGATGAATAGAGGGATGGATGTAGAATGGATGGATAGATTGAGGGATGGATGGATGGATGTAGGGCTGGTGGGCATGGGTTGGAGAGAGTGAAGGGGGGGCTTAGGTACAGGAGAGTAGATGGGAATTTCAAAGGGATGTTGGGGTTTCTAACGAAACCAACAAAAGAAGAAACGAGGATTGAACGAGGTATGAGATCAATTCATTTACTTAGAACCGCACCTATAAACCCTTAGGCATCCCTAACGCCAAACCTATCTCGCCGTGTTGAGAGTCCCATTCCCGATCCCCATCCCCTTCAGCGAACCCAAAGTATCCGACGGCCGATACATCGCCACGTTGATCGATCCCTTTAGACCTATCATTTTGCGAAAACAAATCAGATCATATCAATACGCCATCTCAACTTCTCAAAGCTAATAGATAGATCGACAAACAGAGCACGAAAGAACTGACCAGTAAACGCAATCCCCTGCTGATGTTTCGCGCCACAGATACCCCAAATGGCCGTTGCGGACTGCCACATCTCGTGCCAGTTGGTCCGTTGCGGCGGGCCGTTGGTGTTGAAGAAGAAGCCGCATTCGTGGGATGCTGGTGAAACAGAAACATGATCAGCGTTTTGATTCAACAAGTTGGCCTATGGAATCAAGGACCTCGTATGCTAGGAAAGGCTTTCCGGGTGAAAAGTTAGCAGCAAGAAGAGAGAGCGGGAAAACGTACGTCCGGCCAGATCAAAGGGTAGATCCACGTCAACGCCTCGATCGCCCTTTTTGCCAAAGACCTCGATGTCCAGCGACGCGGGCATCATGGAGAGGAGCTCTTGGCATTCGTGGACGTTGCTGTATGTGGACATTTGCGTCTGGCATACTACGTGCGGCTTGTATTCTTCGATCGTGATGGAGAGACCGGCTTTTTGACCTGTATGGAATCGGATGAGTATTTTTGATTGGTTTCGACGGATTTTATGAAAGTTGATGAATTAATGCAGGTTGGGAGGAGAATGCCGTCGTGCTGTTTCTATGAGCGACGTACCATATCCCGTCGATTTGCCGCCTGCGCGTTCTGGCAAGACGCAGGTGTTCAACAGATGCAAAGCTGCGGCGCTAATCTGTGCCATTGTGGCATTATCGCCCGTGCTTCCTGGAGAAGCTTCGACGTCGAGCACACATTTGCCATCGGCTGCAGGTTCTGTCAGCTTAATAAGAAGGAGGACGGACAGTGCATTCGTATCTGCGGTCCAGAGGAATCACTGACCGCTGATGAACCGATAGGGAAGAGGATAGTCGTAGATCCCCTTCGTTCGGTCACCGAATTCAACGACCTTGTCGTCGTCGCTTAGTTGTGTATATACGTTGAGACAGCTTTTGACGATGGGCTCGCCGTAGATATTCTCGTCGCAATTCGTATGTATTCGGTTGTTGGTGCTTGCGGTGAGATTGACGTTGGATGGACTGTTCGAGGTAGCTGCGGTTGAGGACGAGGATGGTAAAGGGGATCCAGTAGTAGCTACAGCGCTGTATTGTAATGGGCGTGGTAGAATCAAGCTAGGGTTATTGGCAAGCTGAGCTGGTGATAGGACAAGCGCATTGGTGGTGGATATAAGAAAGGCAACAGTAGCGCCTATGTGACAGTTGTAGAACATAAGGAAGATCCTAGGTGGTCACCTGAGTATTGTTCGTGGATATCAGAGATGAGTTGACCGAGTATATCATGACGGCCTTTTGAAAGACATGTTGAAAAAAATGGGTGGAGCATAGTCTATGCGATTCGCGGTCGCAACGTGTCTTCGATGGAAGCCAACACAAAGTCTTGCGGGTAATTTCCCTCAAGTGCGATTTTGTTGTGCAATGGGGGCATACGTCGTAGCGACCGCGAGGCCTTAGTCAACGACAATGTCAACCGCAAGGATTCATGCGACAGAGGAAGTAGCAGTGACAATGGCGGCCTGTACATCGGACGCAATGACTCCAAAGCCGCGGTACTATAGCTATCTATATCCGCTTCTCAGGGGGGCGCAAGCGGACTGACGCTCTTAGGCGCTGTGTGATGGCCTCGTTTGACGATTGGGAAGGAGTTTTGCGGGTATATCATCAAGCTTACTCGGGCCAGATGATGCGCGCAGATTTGCAAGGCATTGCGCAGAAGTCAATGTTGGAGAGTGACAATTGGGATTAGCAGACATATGATGATAATAAAAAGTCATATATATTATCATAAGGAATACCTTGATGTATGAGAAGGTGATCGAAGTTGGGCGAGTATCTTGTAGATATCGATCGCTAAGCCCCTTGAGGTTAGCTCTGTTGAAGAAGGTGTCGGACGTTCATGTTTGACATTAGCCTTGCCCATATGTACAGCACAGCACAGCACAGCACCCGGCTGCGCAAGACCTGTATCTCTTTATCCCATCCTGGGTATCATACTTCCCGGTCAAACGCCTGATTGAGGGCTTCCAGCGCTCCGCAAGCAGACGCGATCAACGACCACCAAAGCAAAGGGTATCCAATGATTCAAAGTATAGTAGACCGACTTTTGTCCTCAGTGTCTTCGATCAGACATTAGAAGGGGCCCGACTCCTACCCTTGATGAACACCCTGTTCGTCCCTCCTACTTTTCCTATCGCTCCTATCGCCGCTCCACCACTTCCACTTCTGGCCTGCTCTAACATCTCTTCCACCCATGCTTGCTTTCTTGGTGAGATCTCAACCTGTTTCATTTTGGGACCAGCGAGACCGAGAGACGGCGAGTCCTCTTCGGGCCATGACATGCGAGAATTTGGACGATACGACGGATCCGAGACGGGTGTGTGCGGTCTCTCGAGTTTTCCTGGTGTAGTGTGCTGTCTTTTGAAGAATGTTGCTGGGCTGGGCTTCGATGAATTGGAAGATGTTGGCCGACTTGAGGGTGACCCTTGGCTCATGGGCGACGACGGTAGACCCTGTATATCGAAATGGGCATCCGATATCGACCTTCTGCCGTGGTGTCCTGCGTATTCCTTTAGATACTCTGCCAAATCTGCCCAGCCCCCACCTATGCGCACCATAACGCGCTCGCCTGCTTCACCAACTAATCTCACGAAGAGTTTGATTGGCACTTCTTTGCCAGATTGATGCAAGTGATAGAGCTTGATTTCAGGCTCACCGCTCCGTGACCTCGACTTGGAAGACGTCGGCTGTGCAGGCGCTAGCGTCATTGTTGGTAGGGTAGTGGCCGTCTGGGCTCTTCTCAAGCGCAAAGCAGGTGAGCAAGAGGTGGGAGTCTTCGGACGAGGGCCAATACCATTGACCTCTGGTGCATCAGGCTCTGGACCGGAAGTGAGGCGTATATGTGTGGGTATTTCTGTAAGTATAGAGCTTATTCGAGCCTCAAGCCGGGCTTCTGAATTCTTCGGTAAAGCTTTCTCGGGTGTCGTTGCAACAGGCTTCCTCTGGATTTTCACCGCCGTAGAGCCAGAACCAAGATCAGCCAATTGCGGGTACTTGTGAGGGGCTTGCGGCGGAACAGAAGACCCTCTTTTGGCTAGCGCTTCAAGTGCTGGGGCGTCGTCTGCTTCGTTATAGGGAGCTGTAGGCAGTATCTGCATACCATGCTGATGGAATCCAGATCTCGAAGCAGAGCTGCCTTCCTCAAGACACTCTGACTCGGAACGCTCCATGTTCACAATAGCAGAGACATTGGGCTCCTTCTCGGTCTCTGGGCCCAAGCCTCGGACTCCGGATGGTCCACAGGAATAGCTCTCGCTTCTTCGTACCATAATCTTGCGAATCTCATGTTTTGGAATGATTTCAAACGACTGCATTGAAGCACTTCTCGTTCTTACGTGATGCTTTGGGCCTGTCGGCTTCAATTGCTCATTGTTTGGCAACACCGGTTCCTCGTTGTCGGTAAGCTCTGGTGTAAACGTTGATGCTCGGCTACGTTGGCTGTAGGGCGAAGTGATACCAGCTGAGCCGCCAGACTGAAGATGTCCACGGCCAGCCCGTTCCGTTTGTAGACTCGAGCGCCCAGATGTGACTTCAGGTGACATCACAGCCTCGTTACTTGACCATGGATTTGTCACCAAGGCTGGAGATCCCACATACTCAACTATAGAAGCGCTACGGATTTCTGGACTAGACTGATTCGAGAAATAGTCTGAGGTTGCAGATCCGGGGTATGAAATGTCAGAGCCCATTCCTGACGATGCGATGCTGTCAGCGAGGGAGTTGCGATTTTTTAGCATGAGTGGCGCGGGTCTATGAGCCGACTTATGGGGGTTCGGGCTACCCTTCGTCTCATTGACTGCGTCGCCATACTGAGGAATCTGCCATGCTCCGTGCGACTGATCGTGAAAGTCAAATAAGTCCTGACTGAGTGAATCATCCGGCCTCAAGCTCACGTCCTCCAGAGGTATCTCGGAGGCGTCTGCGTCATGGAAATGTGGCAATGTTGCCGCCATTATGGGAGGAGACTGTAAGCGGTCATGCTCACACCCAGATTTGCGATAAACACCTTCAGATTTCACATCCATATCAGACGTATGCGTGGGCTGCCGCGCGTCCAGAGGTAGCCCGCCATCTGACGTTAGACGCCCTTGAGTCTGCACATCTTGATCTAAAATGAGAGCATCATTGAGGTTATTATATAGCACTACTTCGTCGGCCTTCACAGCCCAGGTGCTGTAATCATTTTCAATACTTTCCATGGTGTCAAACCAGTACTCTGGCAAAGTCTCTTTGCTCCCTTCCAAGAGATCAAGCATGGTGTCCAGCCTACGCCCTAATTGATGGATCTTGTCTTGAAGTCCAGCTTGTATATCAACGTATGACTCACGCGATAGGTTCGATCTGCGATTTGCAGTGGAGATATCTGGCTCTGCAATCGCAATCCACCCAAAGGACAGAGATTCCTGACAGTCTCTATAATCCCTGAAGAACGCCGGCACATGCCGTAAAATCATTAGACGAGTTGTCCAAAGGCTCAATAATGAGCTAAGTCGCGAGAGAATTGGCAGCGCTTGCACTATGGTTCCAGTAATAACAGCGGTAAAGTCGTCCAGATGCTCATAATTTACCGTAGAGCCAGAGATTGATGCGCTCCGTGACCGAGGCCTAAGATGTGTGCTTCGTACGTAATTCTTGAGCTCCTCGACTTCCAAGGTCTCCATATCGTCTCTAATCGTCTCAATCCGTTCCTCGTACCCTTGGACTATCCGCACAGGTAGCCCACCCCAGTATTCTTCCTCCTCCGATCCAACTGGATTGTATCCAGGCCACAGCCATCCACTTAGCTCCTGATGCCATTCCTGTAACTTCTTACCTGCAAATGCTGCCTTGATTCCCCATGCTCTTTCAGAAGTCGAAGCAGAAGCAACACTGTTCTCAATGAAACTCTGGCGATTTCTCTTCCCAGTAAAGACAACATCCGTTGCTGTGAGGGCTTCTAGGGTGCAAGTCGGCGACAAATTGGACAAAAGGGGATTTATCTCATGATCTGTAAAATATTGGCGACGTGAGAGGGTGTGCGACAGAGGCGATGCAGGATTAGCGAGGCGCCGTGACAAGTTGCGACCAGGGGTGCTAGGTTCCATGAAAGCTGGTCAAGGCATAGAAATGCCAGATATTGATATCCTCTGTCGATAGCAATAGCGATAGCAATAGCAATAGCAATAGCAATAGCAATAGCAACAGCAATGGCATCAAAGGGCGACCAAAAACCAAAGGGGTCGCTGCCAACAAACAAATGATATGACATGCATACAGGTACAGGATGCATGATGCAGGGCAGCTGGCTTGCTGATTGGAGGCCATGGCTAGGCGCGCGCTTGTCTGCCGCAATCGTAGAAAAAAGTGAATCTGGTGACCGAAGAGGCTAGCCCCAGGGGTGGCAGCACATCGTTGGATCCTTGCGAGCTGCTCTTCCATATATCTGCAACTCTTTCGGCTCATCGTGAAGAGTCGACAATGCTTGGTCGCGTGTCTCTTGGTCCAACAGTGCCACTCTGTGAGCCACCAAGCTTGCAATGGACCACGTCGTAGTAAGGTTTCGGCCTCACGAATCCCGCTAATCCACTCCAGTTGTGTACAGAGGAAGATCCATTTGTGCAGTGTGATGCATATTTGATGGGACTGCGATGTACTTGTGACAAGCAAGTCATGACTTTGGCAAAGGTTTGCGCCTGTCGCATATCCAGTCTTTCGGCCTAATTCGGATATTGTGCTGAGATGGTCCTTCCTTCTCACGGCCTAGGTAGAAAGGCATAGCTTCGAACAAGAAGAGGCTGTCATGGAATTCCATGGCATATTATCAAGACTCAGACTTCTCCAGCGACGCCCAGCAGGCACCGAGTGTTCGGTATATGCGCGTCTCGGTGATTCGGTCACAAAATCGCTTCCCATCCTATGCCTCTCTAGCCGGATGCGTGCAGGAGCTTGTCTTCGTCGGTATTCCAGATCAAGCTTCCACAGCTGCAAGCTGTACTCTACTCACCGACATGATCTAGATGACGCTGATCATGAGGCAAGTTGCCTATAAACACATACAGTTGCCCAATTCGCGGAAAAAATCGTTCTCATCCTTCACGTTGTACTTTGAATTTGTCCGTCGCGATGTTTGTTCTCTTCCTCGGTCTGCTTGGCGTTTGCCAAGTGTCTCTTTCCAAGACGGTCAAGTACGATTGGAGCATTGATTGGGTTACTGCAAGCCCGGATGGTTTTACGCGACCTGTCATCGGTATCAATGGGCAATGGCCATGTCCTCAGGTCGACGTGGATTTAGGAGATCGGCTCATCGTTACAATCCACAACAATCTTGGCAATGAGTCAACCGGTCTCCATTGGCATGGAATCAATCAACGTGGTTATGCGGACATGGACGGCTCTGCTGGAGCAGCGCAATGCCCAGTGCCCCCAAACAGCAGCTTCACTTATGACTTTCCGGTACGTGGACCTTGACTAGAAGAGTTCAATGTCAGATCTGACCTTTCCCTTAGATAAATCAAGTTGGGACATACTGGTACCATTCACATACTCAGGGGCAATACCCTGATGGTCTTCGAGGTCCACTGATCGTCCACGACCCCGACTTTCCCTATCACTTTGATGAAGAGATTACGATGACCTTCTCAGACTGGTACCACGATCAGATGCCGACGCTCCTCAACTATTATCAGTCGTCTGCCGATGTCACTAATAACAGCATCGTACCCGGTCAAGCTCCTATCCCCCAGTCAGGGCTCATCAACGACAGCCAAAACAATACCATCCACGTACAGCCAGGCAAGACCTACTTGATCCATATGATTGATATGGCCAACTTTCCAGGTGTGGCGGTATACTTCGATGGTCATCCATTCACTGCTGTCGAAGTTGACGGCACTTATACCGAGAAGCACTTCCTGGGTGATCAGAATCTCCGCATAGCTCCTGCGCAACGATGGAGTGTGCTCATCACGACCAAGAATGACACTAGCAAGAACTTTGTCATCTTCGCTACCCTCGACGTCAACATGCTGTTCCCAGCAACGGGTCGTCCGACTATTCCTGGTTGGAACGGCAACACGACTGCATGGCTAGTCTACGATGATGCAAAGCCTCTTCCGCCTCAAAAGACCTTCTACTCGTTCGATTTCTACGATGACTTGGCTTTGATACCCTATGACAGAGCCCCACTGCTCGAACCCGTTGATCGGCGCTTCACGATGGACATGCAAAGCGCCACCATTGATGGCATCACCCGATTCACCATCAACGACATCACATACTTGCCCCAGAAGGTGCCTTCCCTATACACTGCGCTTACGGTCGGCAACTACAGCACCAATCCCCTTGTCTACGGTGTCAATACCAATCCATTCGTACTCAAATACGGAGAGATCATCGAGCTTATCATCAACAACCGCCATGACAACCTCCACCCCATGCATCTCCACGGCCATCAATTCCAAGTCCTCGAACGATCTCCCCCTGACGGAGGAGTCTGGTCCGGCACATACGCCTCCGACGTCTCCGCGACACCCATCCGCCGAGACACCGTCATGCTGAACAAGAATGGCTACTCGGTCTGGCGATTCAAGGCGGATAATCCCGGCGTCTGGCTCTTCCATTGCCACATCGAATACCACATCACCTCGGGTCTCCAGGCGACCTTCGTCGAAGCTCCGGATCACCTCGGTCACCTCAAAATCCCGAAGGACCAAATCCAGGCGTGCAAGAAGTATGGAATGGATTACCAAGGTAACGCTGCTGCCAACACGAGGAACCCGCTGGACTTGACTGGTCAGGTTTTGGCAACCAATGCCAGCGCATTCAATAATAACCATGGGTTAGTGTTTAGCTTACCTTGAAACTCTTACTCCAATAGCGCTGACACTTTACCCCAGGGCTGTTTATCCCCCAATAGTAGGCGCCGGCGGAGCGACGTCAAAGAAGCGCAGCCTTTTGGCCCCACGGAAGCTTGCCAGGTTAGACCAGTGATCGTACAACGTAGGCTGAAATAATGACGGTGCCTGTATAAATTTCTCTTCTTGGATCAGTAGGCTCGACTGAGACCTGAGTCGCTCATCTCGGTCTTCACTGGCATGGAGTGTGCTCTATTTCCTGTACAGTGGTGCAATTGGGCTCCTTTGTATTCAATTTCTAATTTCTATACCATAATTGCTATATACTAGCCAGCTAATATACCCACCAAAGCTATCTTTCATTCATATCGCCCTTCGTTCAAGGGTGATTATTCCGAGACGTGTTTCCTGTTTTGGTGTCCTAAGTAATTTAGTCATAGGAGTATGTGAGAATTGATGTTCTCGGTATGGATTGGAAAAAGTAACAAGACACCACTCCGATCTCCAACATCTGCGTTGTGTAGATTCGTAACCAGCGCCAGCCGCATAAGACACCATGTATCACAAGCCCAAACGCAAAGGACTCCTGCATCACAGATAACGAATCCAATAGACCACAAGACCCAGATCGTCAAAATATACCGGACGTTCTCAGATCTCAAATCTCATATCTTCCAAAGAACAAACCACATATAGGACTATCGAAGCCGATACAGACTCCATAAATGCCAAAGATAGTATTTCCTATAGATGTGCTTCACCTCTAATTAAGTTGTACAACATATGTGGGGTATAAATGGTTTCGAAGGAGAACAGGGTACATATGGGAGACTTGTTTCGGAAAATTGATGATGCGTTGGATATGTACGTCTCTTAAGATAGTCATTTCACAGACGACTCGGCGACCGCCACCGCTTTGATCAATCAGCATACGAAGATCGAAGTCAGGAACAGCATAATCCAACAAGAATCCTAAACAATGTCATGAATGCTTTTTCAATAGAGGATAGCGACCAACGCCTGCCGAAAGGAGTGAGTTCCAAGATCATAAATGCGTGAAGTCCGTCGCTATGCATTGTATGTACAGCATTGTAATCGTCATCCAACCATATCTAATCTCCGAAAGGCTACTCATGTGCGTCCCAACCTTCCTGAAAAGCATCCGCGTCTCCCATCTCATCGCTGTCCCAACCATCTTCTTCGTCGTTCTGGACCAGCTGCAGAAACCGCTGAAGTCCGGGCCCATTATCGAGTGCGACAGCAGCCGGTGGAGGTCGATGCGCTGGGGGTGGAGGCTCGTTGTTCCGTGCCACAGCAGGAATCATAGGTTCTTGGGGCAGGACCGGTGGGCCATCTTCCTCATCGCTATCACTGTCGAGTTCATGAGGAGCATTCGCCCCGCCGCCCGCAAATGCATGGCCAAACTCCCCATCATCGCCGCCTTCAAGCTCCCACAAGCGCATATAGCATTCGCTTTTCCGGGTGTTGTAGTGTTGATATGGGTTTCCTTTGTCGAGGTAGGCGCCGCACAGGTAGCAGAAATGGGTATCGCATTTGAAACAGATCATGTGGTTGCATCCATGAGTCTTTTGGGCTCGGGCGTCGCAAGTGGGGCAGGGTTGTGTGTGCAGCTTCATGTAATCCTCAGAGGCCCTCTCTTCGGCTGTGAGTTCGAACTGTGAGCGAGGGAAGCACACATAGAATTCGCCGTGCCAACTTGCTTTGCATACTTTGCAGAACGCGAAGGTACAATCTTCACAGATCGCAAGGCGTTCTGCGGGTGGCGGCAGTAATTCCTGATTCATGTTGCGGTCATACGGTTTGGTTTCGTCGCGTTCATCGTCTGCTTCTGCGTTTTCCGAGTCCTGCGACTTGTTTGGGCACCTAGCTGGACCTTGACACCATTGCCGTGGGCAGTAGACAGTCGTCCTATCAGACTCAAGTCGTTTCTTTCGCTTTAACTTGATGTACCTCTGTACCATTTCCTGCTCCAAGGGTATCTGCAGCAATTCGCTTGGCTCGAGTGTCCTATCTTCTTTCCTTCTTGCATTGAGACCAGGCCCGACTGATGCCGACATCTTTCCTGGCTCAGCTCTGCAACTCGGCGTAATGCACTTGACGTTGCCGATATCTCCCTCGGTGATGCATGTATTGTAGAAGTCTTGAAGGCATTCAACACAGAAGACGTGTGAGCAGAGGAGGAGGCGATGGCACACCGCACCCTTCTTCGGTTCTGCGGTATATGATTAGTTGAAGTTGTTCCCTACTAAGTATCAGCAACGTCATACCTAAACAGATACCACACTCGAACGTTCCTTGGTCGAACTTCATTAGTTTCGCCTTTAGGTCGTAATCTAATAGAGGGATCTTCAATTCTGCTGCCACGTCCAACGCCCCTGCTCCGCTCTCGAGCAAATCGAAACCTCTGTCTGCCGCTTCCCGCAGGTAATCAATGTATGAGAACACCACCTGGTCTCTGCCCATATCCTCCCATATCTTGAGACCAGATTCGCGAAGCTCTTGAATCTTCGTTTCCGGTAGCCATGAATATTGAGAGTCAAGATTAACAACGGGTGGCTTCTGAGCAGGATAGCCTTCTGGCAGTGAAATGTGAAGGTCTAGAGGAGGTAGGTGCGATAGCTGGTGAACGTTTTGGGCATGGCCACCCTGATGATCAGCAGTTGCGGACTCATTGCCCGTCGAGATGGAGTCCGGAGGGGTTAGGAGCCCTACTGGTGGTATCCCATCGACCGTTTGGAAACGTAAGAGTAGGGGTGCGATGGGCTCAATGCCGACTTGGATGGATGCCGAAAAGGGATGAAAACCATCAGGATCGACTAGAAGTTCCGGATATATCGCTGCGATAGTCGACAGTTCCAAGAGGCGCTCATCCTCCGCTTCCTCACCGCCCGGGTCATCGGCCATTGTGGCGATATATGAGGGGGGAAGCACGCATGAGATGCCTTTGATATAGGTACATTAGTAATGTTCAAGATGAGTCGAACGGAGTCCAATAGTCCGTGGAGCGTTCACACAAGCGATCACGCATGAGTCAATTTTGGCAACAACGGCCTAGCATACTCATTCACTCATTCTACTTTGATACTTACCGAGTGATCGAGACGCGGCAGCCGCCATTAACGCCCCAAATACAAATAAGTAGATACCTTACATATACATTGGCGCAGGAAGTTTCTGGCCGTTCATTCATGACTTGAGAGGGTTGAGTGCACCTTTTACCCAGCGCCGCTTCCACTATATGCTATCTCTCATGATTTGTTGATTGACAATGCGAAAGGCTCTCGTCTTCCTACTCACCATGACTCCATGGGCTCCGACACCCGACTGCATAGCATTGGATAGTGAGTTTGGATACGTTCACACACTCCTCGTAACGTAGTGGCTTCGATTCTACACCTTGGCCTTGCCAACAGTGTTACTATACCCATATCAGTCTAGCATCCAATTTTTCCTATCAATAGCCTAGACTGATCGTGATCTGCTTGCTCAACCCTGAAAGGAGCAGGTAAGTCAGCTTCTTCATGTTGTGTGCTAGAGGGCATATTTCAAAGGACATACCTAGGTTCTTGAAAACACCCGATCTATCTCTTTTTACGCACAGGGTAAATAAAGCAACTGCAGCTTCCCAAATGTGTAACCAGCTCTCCGTCGTTCGGTCGGCATTCATAGGCATTGTTACCAGAAGAGGCCCGTCGGCTGTTTCCGTAAGCAAGAAACGAAAGTGTCAAAGCAAAGATTGATTGGATGTATGGCCTACCGTCGGGTACTCTTATTGGAAGGAAGAATGAAATGTCCTCGTTTTGCGCCCTCGACGGTCCAAATCCAAAAGGCCTCAGACCCGTGCGCATTGTCATGAGTGTGTTTTCGCACAGCGCCTTCGACATTCTCAAATTCGGTTCATTGCTGCACTGGACGTTGGCGAGCTCTGATTCAAAACTACCAATGATGATGTTGAGCTGACCATCTGCGTCTAATTGAACACGTTATTGGACATGATCCTGGCCGCACGATTCTGAATCATGACGGGTAGACACTCGACTGTGATCGACGAGCCGACAGGACAGAATATGCAAAGATCGCACGTACTGAATCCATTGTATACGCCGCCTTGACCCAAGCCAGCCACACATTCCTCCAGGAGGTCGTCAGTAGCAGTGGCAATTTCATGATCCGCAGCTATGCCTTGGTTTCTTCTCCCTGACTTCAAGGTAATATCCTAATTCATTGAATCCAATAAGTATTCTTCAAGGACCATCAGGGCTTTAATCAAACAGAGTGGCAAATATGAATAGATTCTTCCGGGATGTAAGCAGACTTATTGGAAGATCTTCTTACAATGGTGCACTTTCCGTCGTCACTAAAGTATCGAAAGGGTAATCCTCTATCATGAATAAGGCAGTCAGTATGAATCCAGTCGATCGATGTTATTGGCGATATACAGCGGAGCACGAGATAAGCCTGGAAGGGGCATGGGCTTCTTTGATAATAAAGATTGTATGGAGAACTGAAAGCCATACATTGTAGATGGGGGAGGAGCTTCATAACGATGCCTGAACACATGTTCGTTGGAACCATGAGGAATCTTCAGCCAGGCATTCTCACAGCTCTCGAGGATTGGGGCATTGCCCTGAGTGGGCATGCAATTTATCCTGCCCGGTGCGGACAAATTAGCCGCCGGCGAATCGATATTCGTTTCGTTGATGATATGACCAAGTAGGTTGGTCGCATTCGGAAGATTAGGAAGAGCCAAATCGCGTATAGAGAGGGAAAACGTCGGCGTCGCGGTGGCCAGAAGAGAAAGAACAGCTAAGATCGAGGACAACATTATGACATTCGATAGTTGAAACCTCTTATAGGTGGCACGCTGGAAGCTGTAGATATATGACCGTGGCTTTCTGAGTGTCTCGTGCTCATAAGGTCCGTCGTCCGCCTGTTCGTCGTCACTTCGCTAATATGTCCACCATACGCTTATAGTTATCGCATACAATCAGTGCGATATGTATAAGCGCATAACCTTTTGACGCAGCGCAGCGTGGTTCTCGCTGTGCTTAGATGATCTAAATCAAGAATTCGAAAATCACGCACAAACAAACAGCTCTCGATCTCGATGATACACATTCCATACTCATACCAACGAGCACATGTTTCACGTAAAGATACCTCCGAGATGTATATGGCTTCATGATCATGGACGAGGGGAGTGAAATAAGGCCCTCGTTACTGATTTTCTGCGGCAAAAGACCAATGTGACGGAAGCGGACTCACCTCCGGCTTGACTACTCAAAACCGCACCCAACATGAATCGATCACGTGCAGCCACTGTTGCTTGCTTCACAAGGATATCATGTTGGCTAGCCCGGAACTCCACTCAGCACTAAATTAGTCAATCACCCTTTCTTCGCTGACCTCATTCTACCCCTATCCGGCTCCCAATGCATACACATACTCCAGGAACAATTAATCTGAATCTTGGACGAGACCACACGAAGGCAGTAGTGAATTCTCGATCCATACAGCAGGTGGGCAGTATGAGCAAAAGAACGTCTAGTATATCATCAACGTGCTTACAGAAGTGCCACCGCCTCTCCCTGGGTTCAGAAGCATGAATCAGGTTTACACTCATAATCAGGGGAAATATAATATGACAAACCTCCAAAGAGTTTGTCCCACCAGCGACTCCTTAGCGAACAGTCTCTTGCACGAAAAACAGAAAGCTACTGTGCTTCCTAAGAAGACTACACAAGGAAATCACATACTCCCCAACCCCCAAATCATACCGACGCTCCCAGACGTTACCCTGCACCCACAACCAACCTCAGCCACATCACACCCCACCCACATTCTCTCATCCTTACCCCCTTAAACTCCCCCCTCCACTCCCTCCCCTCCCCCAACCCAGAAAACCCTTCCCCTCTTACATCTATACACTCAAATACCCACATCTCTCTACTCACCACTTCACTTACCCCAACACAACCAATCACCCTAATAAGAACCACCACAACATCAACATCGAAACTTCCACAAACGCAAGCGAAATCCCCCTATCCCCTTTATCCAATCCCGAACCTCAATCCCATCCCATTTATCCCATCCCCCAATCCCATCGACTCCTGCACTCCCACCCAACATCCCACCCAGCCCATCCAACCCATCCCTCACCAGCACAGACGACAATACCAGCGTCATGAACCATCACCACATCAGCAACCAACGACCAACCCTCCCAAACACAAAAAGAAAAGTCTCCAACTCCCCAAAGTGCATCTTCGCGATCTTCGTTGCCAGGAGCTGTCAGCCTGGCGCCATTCATACTTACGTAGTATCCCAACCACCCATCCAGCCCTCATCATCCTGGATCACCTTACTACCCCTTCCCATCCCCATTCCCATACCCGTCTCCAACCATTCAAAAGCCTACCCACCTTATATTACAAAATCCCTCTATCTAATACCTATTCCATACCTATCACGCTCTCCCACCATTCCTGCTCTGGCAACACACATCGCTGAGGTGGCTGCTACGAAAAACCGCATATATAAACAAGGACAGAACATCCACAATCGAACTCTCGTCAACAAGTTCAACATTTCACGAATAGTAGGGAAAGGATTGCGCATAGTTACTGCGCTCAGTTCCTTGATAGATGATTCCATGAGTGACATTCATCTAAACCGAAAGGAGATCATTATGATGCTTATAGTGTGTGAAGGGATGCGGCGTTATGGGTAATGAGAGCTGAGGTACAACAATATTGAGAGAATATAATTGTTAGGGGTATTGAGATTTGCTACTGGCAATGTGTGTTTTAGGAAAAAGCGATGATGTTTTCAGGCCTTTGGCCAGCGTGTGCAGACTAGGAGTGTATGTGATGATGCCATGTATTGAGTTGACATGTAGGAGAAAAGTCGTTGCTAGATTCACCTCCATCCATCCGTCGCCACGTTGATGTTCTCATTTGCGGACAGACTCTCGCGTAAATACTATAGTAGTATCGCTCTTCTTCGGATATTGATGTCCACCAGTGACGTGTGATTCGAAACTTCAAGAAGATGGTATAAATACATGTTCGCGTCATAATCATGGTAATAATCGCTACGTCAGTCATACATATAGATGAGAGGCATGCCAAAAGTATGCCTGCCAATACTATTTTGATCACGTACCAACACCGCCACCATGCTCCGCCACATCCTTTTTGTCCAGCACTTCTACCTTCCTGCTGAGCAGCTGCCTCAATTCCGGACTGATCACTTTTTCCTTAGCTTTGACTGGTTCGACTTCCCCACTGCTAGGTCGGCCGCGTCCGTCGGCCCCGGTAGCGGTACCATTTGAGCTGCTAGGTCGTGAGGAAGACGGTTTATCTGTGGGCTTCTTCCGCTGTCGGACGGGGGCGGCGGGGAAATTGTTTCTTTTGTCGATGGCCTCCACTGTGCGTTGAAAGCGGCGGAAGAGAGCTTGGGCACGAAGGAGAATGGAATTGAGGTCGATTGTGTTAGAGAGTTCGTTAACTTGTAAGCGATCAGTATACAATGGCGATTGATTCAACCTTCATCCCGGCAACTTGCGTCCCAATTGCGGAGTGCCTGGGGCCTTGAACCCGGTGAACACTCTCCGAAATGGGACACAGGCCGCCACGATGGGGTTTGTCTAAGAAATACTAGAGAACGTACCGTATTTTAATACTTCATCGAAGTGTTTCAGGTGCTCCATGATCACATCGCGATGCTTTTCGAGGATCGCCAGAGCGATGAATAAGTGGAAGTTGCTGCTCAGGAAATCCGTCCATAGTGATTCCCAAAGGCGAAGAACATCAGGCCATTCAAACTCACGCTTATACCATACGAGCAGCATGCGGAAGAAGAAGAAGAAATTTGTGGAGTCGGCGGATTGGAGGTGGAGGTAGAGCGCAGGGTCCAATAGCTGGAGGAGATGATCCAGGGTGAGAAGCTGCGTTCTCATACCGGATTGGTCGCGGAGGAAGTTTCGTTCCTGAGTCTCTGGTCAGCACTGGAATTCATCGAAAGGTGCAACCACTGTGAGGGTGAAGATGCTGCAATGTGCAAAACACTCCACGACAATCGTAACCCTCCAATGTGCGCATGGCTACTTGCGGGGGCTGCCAGCCCCGCCGGTTCATACATTGTAAATTGAAGCAGTCGAAAACATGACAAATAGGGCTTACCATTCGGTCCATAAAGCCAACGAAGCCCCAGAATGCTACTGCATCATCCTGCTCAACTGCGTAGATCGGAGCAAGGAGGTCGCTCATTCCCTGGACGTAGCCCAAACCGCGGTTGTATTCGTTGTAGGTAAGAAGCATATCTTTCATCTGTTCGAGATGGACGTTGGTACCAACCTCGGCGAAAGGCGAGTCTGGGTCCGGATGTGGGATATCTTCTCCCTCAAACAGAGGGATATGACGGTCGGTGCGATGAACGTCTTTTTCTGTTCCGATCGCAAGCAATGGGATGTGTCAGCCTTTTTCTGCATATCGAGTGAATCATATCCCATGTCAATTATTGCCCACAGTCCCTGGGCCATTGGGGGCGCCAAAGTTTGATCAGAATATAACATCAAGTGCTGGGGATATCTACCTATTCTTCCCTTCTGCTCCTTCCACCACTCGCTTTCAGCTGTAGTGTCGCTTCCGTCGACCATGCGGTCCCACCACGCGCCCTTGAGCCTAACGAACTCATCACGTTTACTGTTGAGCATAACCTTCCTTTCGTCCGCGGTACTTGTCCATTCATATACACCTAGCAAGAATAGCCAAGCCTCTTTGCGCACGCCATCGCTAGGATTGAGGCCCCCAAGAAATATTCGCTCTTTCACCTCATCCACTGTGACTTGCAAGCGTCCAGTCTGAGCATCGAAAAAGCCGTTCCACTCTTTGATCGAGACTGGCTTCCTCTTCTCACCCAATGACAAATTGCCAGCCTCCACGTCTAAAAGCTCGAACTCGCCAACATCAGTATCCGCTAATTCCAGAACATCCTGAGCAGTGAAGATCCGTTGGCTTCTCTCCTTCTCACTCTGCTCTGCAATCCCCATAGCCCATCTCGCTAAGTAGACTCTTGCACTATCAAACTCTTCTTGTAGAGTTTGGACTTCCGGATTCTTGATCAGCCTCTGTACCTGAGGTGGAATCTTAGGGTTCTCCACTATGTCCTGAGCAGTCCTCTTGGTGAAGTTGGTGACCTGGCTCATTTTCTCCAAAAAGCTCCATCGTGCCTGTTTCAGTGCCTTCGTCACAGGGTCCATTGCGGCGTCGCGACCACTGCTCGACGCCGCCCTCGGGCCCGAGATGGACATAGGTCCTGCTGCCTTGGCACCCAGCTGAGGGCTGTTCGGTAGAGAGATCTTGCCCCCAAAACCGAGCTTGTCTTCCGCGCTCGGCTCGATCAAGTATACTGAAGGATCCGCCCCTGACTTCTCAACCACCACGTATCTCTTTAACCAACGTAATACTTCGTCACCTCCCCAAAATGTGCTTCCATCTTCACTGAACGGATCAAAACTCTCTCTGACGCGCTTCTTCTTCTGCAATATGGTAGACTGACATTCGTCGTCATGGAAAAACAGGGCTGGAAAGCTATCGCCCGCCCGAGTGTTGATGACGACGCTTCCAAACCACCATCCCAGACTCGGCGGTCTTATGAGCAGTGAATAAATCTCACTAACGGGAACGGCAAACGCATATGAGCCAACTGAGCCACTGTGAGTATGAGTTGTAGGTGGTTGAGGGACGAGTGGTGTCTGCTTAGGAGGTGATGATCCATCTGAGAGCTCGACTTTGACATATGCATCGAGTGAATCGCCTAGAGAAGATTCTGGGAGCCAGGCGAGGAGGTAAGACGTAGTTCTTGAGGTGGTCGTAGAGGAGGAGGAGCGCTGTCGGGTATCGGTAGTGGGTTCTTTTTGTTGAATGAGAGCTATGAAACCAGGGATATTATCCTTGGATGATGGTGTGGGATGTACGTAGACCTAGCATTCTTTAGTCAACCATGAGGGACCAAGTCTCAAGCAATGCAACTTCCGAGATAATGACCGACCTAAGAGATGGCAAGGACATCGGTGAGAGGTAGTGTCGTCAAACAAAGGTGACATACCTTGCTCTTGGAGAAGAGTAGCTTAACGCCACGTCCGGAGCTGCTATGCATTATGGTGCTGTACTCTTCCTCGTCATTGTCGCTCAGGTCATATACCGAGGCTGTAGGAGATGTGGGAAGGGCTGGGGACATTGGAGGAGTGGGATGTGCTGCGGTGGATCCCATGGTCATCTGGCCGAGGTAGTCATCCAAGGCGGTTCAGGGCGGATTTAGCCTTAGGGAGGAAATGCTACGGACCTGAGACTCAGGCGGAGATTCTTAGGTGCATCGAGGGAAGATATATGCGGGTAACCTGTGTAACATATGGGATTGCAGGAGGATGAAGTGTGCTCTGATGGGCTGGTGGGGCAATGCACAATGACGAGTCTCATCACCCGAGGCAGCAAGAAAGTACCCTTTCCAACATCTTGCAACTCTTGTTCTCATTGCTTTCGTATAAGATGAATGCTACAGCGCTATGAAGTAAATATGTACTGTGCCTCGCAGTGTACCAGTCGCCTACAGCACCCTCCTTGGATCAAGGCTTGCAATATTCGCAGACTTCGCCTTTCCATCAAAGATGAATTCTGATATCAACTTGCCAGTACCTGGCCCATTCTGGATACCTATCCGCCATTAGCCCTAGCTTTAATATGATCTGGGATCCAGCTATACCCCAGCAAGTGTGGCCTGCTGCCATGAAAAGGCCCTTGACACCGGTCTCCCCTATCAAAGGGCCGCCGCTGGCTGTCTGAACGTTAGGTAAGTAGCAAGCCTGCCTCGCAGTGACTTCGCCGTCGCGAAGCTCGTCCGAAATGGAGGAAACATAATCGATGATGTCCTGACAGCGCGATTGGTCAGTCACAACATCTGCTGATGTTTTGGGCAAAGGCACCATCGTGTCGCCTTCGCCGCAGGCGTACGCCTCATCACCCGGTCGAGCGTAAATCTCTGGTGTAACCTGCTTTGAGTGCGACCCTTTCGATTTTAAGAAAGTGTCGGTTCGTCCAAAGCTTGGTGGTAGAGTGATCTCCGTGAACAAAGCATAGGCCGATATGGGACTCTTCGATTTGATGGTGACACTATGCGCCCTCATGGCCGAAATAGGGGCTGGTGGGTACACAGACTTTGTCCAAGGGCCTGCTGAGATAAGAACATCGGTAGCTGGTATTGTATGAGACACTGAGGTTTCGTTGTTGGTGTATGTAACCGACTTCACAGCGCCGCCAGACCTTTCGACATTTGACACGGAGCCGAGTATTATATCGACCCCTTTGTCCTCGGCAAGCTGAGCCATAGAGGTTGTGAATTGGTATGGATGGACTTGAGCAGTATTGTCTGGTGTTCCCATTTCATAATAGCTTCTTGCACTGTCTGGTGAGACCCAATCCAGATCTTTTGGTATTCCAGTAGCGTTTAGTCTTCCGATTGCGGCTGTATCCCTTTTCTGAAGCGACACTGATTCGCCACCACTGGCATTGCCATTCCGAGCAGGCTTTTTGTCTTTCACCCGTCCTTTTGCACTGAGTTGCCCGCAATGTATCTTTCGGTATCCCCATCTTAAGTCTCCACCGTGTTTAATTGCAAGTTCTTCATGGAGTCTGTAACTCAACGGCACGATACTGCTTGGATATGCCCATAGTCCCAGTAAACCGCCAGCTTTTCCACTTGCGCCTCCGGCAATCTTCGACGCTTCAAGGAGCGTAATTTTGTGCTTTGATGGGTCGTAAGCTGGATGCCGTGTCAGGAAATAAGCTGATGTGCATCCGATAATACCTCCACCTGCATGCCATATACATCAGTGCCGTTGACATCGACTCGGGCCTCAGGGTGATGTCAAGAGTGGCGGACCGATTATGACAATCTCACGCCTCTCCACACTCTCAGCCATACTTGATAAGAGCGCTCTGCACAACGTTGGTGTCAAAGTAGCCAGGGTAGTATACTGTGAAACTTAGGCTAACTGATGGGTTGCCATTGGCTGCAAGCATTTCGCCTGGTGCCAGGTAGCGGGGGTGATCATTAAAGGTTTCCAAAGTGACTGATGCGGAACGAAATCTTCTTCATGTTGCTGCACTTGCTAAGATAGCTATACCTATTACATGACTTGAACCATTGAAGTTCTCGGTATCGTCATGGGTCAGCTACGGGTAATAGCCTGCACTTCCCAACGAGGCCGGTCAAGGTATCCGAGCAAAGAAGATGGCGCCGTACCTGAGGTCGCCCGATACCGAAACAACCTGGTAGGTCTACGCCGTCATGTACAGCAGAGAGGGGAGTAACCCAATTTCTTTCCCGTCTAGATTGCAATGTCACAGTGCGAGAACCTTTTCTTTGTCGCCTATCTGGATAAAATTCATGTCTTTAGACCCGAATTCCCCCTCCAGGGTTTGCCAAAAGTGCCTGAACTCATTGTTGACCTCCCCGAATCTCGGACTGGGCGTGGAGGCCATTTGGACCTGAGTCGTCCTCACGCTGTCAATCATCTCATGGTGGGTGACCTAGGAAATGAAGAAATTCTTGTTGCTGCTTGCGATGATGGTGACGTGATTTCCTACACTATGCACTCTATAATTAGGTCAATTGAGCGGGTCAGAGCGAACGATGCTCAGTCTCATCGGGTACCACCCGTCGTCGATGGTCAATGTCTATGGGAATATCCTGCTGCAAAACCATGGTTTTTGGAGAACGTTGGCCAGAGTGCATGGGGCCTTGCCATTCACAAGGAAGCACGCTTTCTTGCTGTCAGTTCGAATACGCAGCTTATAGACATATTTGCGCCTGCGTTGATAAATCCATCTATCCTAAAAAGCGATACAACGTGGGATGAATATAGTCGTCACTCAACCGACTACTGTGTTGGGGACGATATGTGGAAAATCCTAGCATTCTATGCCCCTTCGCATCGGATGGACAATCTTCGAATACGTCTGTACGGTCATACGACCAACATACCAAATATCACATTCGCCAACGTCGACCATCAAGGCAGATATTTGGCAAGCACTGATATCGAGGGGCATACATTCATTTGGGACATCTACAGCGGAAGTGCGATATTTCGATTCCAGAGCAGCACGTTACCCAGTGAGTAGACGTTCACCTCCTCTAGCACCCATTCTTCAGGCTGACCATAACGCAAAAGCTATGCGAGGCTGGGGTGTAGTCTGTTTAGATCTGCTAACTTCGAGGCTTACTAACACTGCCAACCAGACATTCGGCTGCGATGGCCATACTGATGAGACGAATATCGTCATTGACATTTCAGACGGCTGTCACTCTATACCAAACAACTCACAATGGCATCCAGGCTTTGCACAATACGGTGCTGTACCAGGAACATTTCCAATCGATGCTCTGTCCATGTTATCGGAGCCGCAAGTAGCAGGATTAGAATCTGAAGAACTATCATCGAGTGGGGACGAGGAAATGTCAGGACAAGAGCCGGAATTTGATGATCAAGTAGGATCAGAAGCCGAATTTGAAGCCTTGAATGCAGATGCCGACCAGGAAGGAGCACTCAGCCCTGAAAGTCCTCTTGAATATATTGCAGGAGAATCAGGAGACCTATCTGCCTTGGAGACTCCTACCGATCTTCAAGGCAACAACGATGACCCACTGATGACAACCGAGGAGGATCATGGGCTGGTGCCCGCTTCACCTCCAGCACGAGAACGCAAAGCAGGTACCAGGCTACTGATGGACAATGTTCCAACTTACAAACGCGTACAACTGCCCTTCGATCTATTGCAAACAAGCGTGAGTGACATATGCCTGTTCTGTGATATTCACTACAATAAATCCACTGGAGAACCGGCACACAGTCGGGTTATATCCCAACAAGCCTTGCATCAGAAGCTGCCGCCAGGCCTCCACCAGCTCAGTCATATAGAACGGCTGAACATGATTGCGCAGATTCCAGAACTGGGGGTCGTTATTATTGGGAATCAAGCGGGCCGCGTCGGGATACTCACTGCTACCAGGTGGGAGGGACCACAGCAATCGGGGTTTAGAGTTGAGTATATCCTTCCGTTCAGATCCCAGGAGGAAGAAGGACTCCGTCCGGAGAAGGCTTTGATGGGCATGGCTGTCAGTCCGCTTCAAGGACACGCGAATTTACCAAACCCAGCCAGCGTCCAAAGCACATCCCCAGAAGGAGAAGCCACCCGACGGCCAATTTCCTGGGGATCTTCCCGACGATTTCGACTGCTGTTGGTTTACTGCGATCATACGATGCTGAGCTATGAGATATCTCGGCCTTTGGAGGACGAGATACTGATGTTGTGATACTAGGCATGATGATCAATACGAGGGTTAAGATCACGAGGAATGTATGCTATGGGTCATTTTGGAAGTCAAAGGTGCTATGGTCAAAAGGATGATACCCGCTGATATTGGCACATGAATGGTTTACAGGCGTAGTTAACAAGGCTCTGCACATGAAACCTGAATGATATACACTTATCTTAATAAATACTCTTCATGTTACCGCGTCTTCTTCTTCTCCTCAGCTCCATACCGCCTTCTCCTCCTCTCTTCCCAAACCCTCCACCCCGCCTCAGGCAAATCCTCCTCCAAAACCAGATCCCTCCACCTCCCCATCCGTCCCACCCAACAATCCAACCCCCACTCCACCCACCCACCTCTCCTCAGCACCTCCGTGACGCCAAACCAAGCTATCGCACTAACGACCCCAGCTATACATCCCACAACAACCTGAGTATGCGTGTGATAATTGAGATATATCCTACTCATAGCCACAGCCGCTGCCAGCACAAACGTCGAAAGAGCTAGGACCAGCTTTTGCGCAAGATTGAGCGGCTTATGGCTGTAAGGTCTCTCATCTCGGTGCGCGGAGGCAGGCGAAGGAGGCGGATGGTGCCGAAGGAGGAGGAAGAGGGAGAGGGAGAGTGAGAAGAAGGCGAGGAATTGCGCGTGGGAGGAGGGCATGCCGTAGCCTTTTCCGTTCATCTCTGCGCGTTGAAAGAGGAGTCAGACACCCTTCCTGACAATGCTCCCCCTACCAAGTGAACTCTGCGGAGAAAAAGCACTGCCCTACCCACGCAGAAGCGAACTCACGTTTCGGCCTCTCCTCCTTGATAGCTCTCTTCAGCATGAAATTCAAGGCTTCGCAGCCCATTTGTCCGGTGAACATGAGGAGGATCTCTACTTCGCGCGTGGACCATATTAGGGTTACGTAGATGACGCAGAGGGCTTGGGGGACGAGGGCGAGCCAGGCGCATAGGTAGGAGATGGGGTCGGAGGAGTCCTGTGGGGGGATGTTAGTGGGTTTTGGGATGGAATAGGTGGGGTGGGTGGTGGGAATGTACATAATGGACATGGGTGAGGGAGAGCGATGCTAGGGGAGCGGCTTCCATCTTGTTTATAGAGGAGGAAGGTGAGGGCTTAAGTTGAAAATGGATGGCCATGGAAAGGGAGGCCGCGCCATGATAGTACGCGATGCAACGCTGCTTTTAGCGTGTGCAGTTTCAATACGATTGGCCTGCTGCAAGACCCTGACCACGACCCCACGAATTACAGCAAAATTTTAACTCGACGAACTCATTAAATTAGTTATATCTTCCACGTACGTAGACGGATTTCTATAATTCTTAAAGCGTTTAATACCGTAGATAAATGCGTATCTTTTAGCCTACTTAGATATTTATTATAAGTCGTAGTTACTAGTAGGGTACGTCGGGAAGGTAAAGGCACAGCTAAGACCATCGGCAAACTAGGAACGTGGAATAATACAGAAAAATGCGGAAAATGCGTACATGACAGGCGCGCTCATGTGTCAGCCCTGGGGCTGGGAATGACACCGTGAGTTGGAAAAGGCGCATTTAGCTGGATTTAGCAACTTTTAGAAATACTAGGTAATAGGACTAATAGGGGATAAGTCCTACTAATTAGCTATAATATAACTATATTAGGCTAGTACTAACTAGGTAATTATAATAAAGTACTAAGTCTTATTAGTAGTTAATAGTACTAATACTTAGTAAGAAAATTAATCGCAGGCGTAATATTGGTATAGGAAACGGGGCTAGGCTAGGGGCGGGTACTCTACGCGTATGTAAATTATGTAAATCGACTATATTTAAAACTTATATTACGCTAGCGTTGATAACGTAGCCGCTATAGCTCTAGCGAGCTTCCCGTTTCTTCCCGGCGCTAGAGGAAAACCACGGATTTAAGGCCTTAAATCCGGATTTTCTATATTTAGGACTTTTAGGCTAGAATAAAAAAACCCTAAAATTTTCCTATTTATTTCTAGTATTTTGCCTGGAAAATGCGCTTTCACATAGATTTAGTAGGTAAACTTACTAAATCAGCTATATCTTCCACGTACGTAGATGGATTTCTATAATTTTTAAAGCATTTAATACTGTAGATAAATACGTATCTTTTAGCCTACTTAGATATTTATTATAAGTCGTATTTACTAGTAGGGTACGTTAGGAAGGTATATATACAGTATAGCGGGCAGAGCGGTACTAAGATACATAGATTTCGTGGGTAAACTTATAGAATCAGTTATATCTTTATCGCTAATAGACCGATTTATATAATTTTAGGGGTATTAGATACTATAGACTTATACGTATCTTTTAGCCTATTTAGATTTCTATTATAAGTATTAACTGTTGAGTAGTATAGTTATATAACTCTAATAAACTCAGCAATTATTTTCAATTTGGCGGGGTCGGGGTCGCGGTGTTGTAGCACGCTAGTCGCATTGAATTTACACACGGTAATTTAATCAGCTTGAAGTATGCTTTATTAGGTAAAGCGCAGCTTGGCGTGACTTCTGTATCCCGAAGTTCAAATATTTGGCTCTCATCATATCCTACATGCCTATCAATTGATAGCAACACTCGCTCTTCAGGCTATAGGAGGAGCACGAGGCGCGTAGATAAGTATCTGGATACCCTTTTCTTCCCCCGTCACAGTGTGGCCGCTGACCCCATATTTCATCTCCACACATTGCTGAACGATGTTCCCAGCCCTCAAAGCGATGATCCGCCACGACGAGTTGTCCGAATATGCTGCCGAAAGCAAGCTGACCTCCACGATACACGATCCATGTTTGACAATCACCGGTAGACGATGTCGTTCTTCATTCGACGATCTGCTGAATTCGGGATAGATGTATTGCCTATCATAGGGGTCCAAATGAACGTCGCCGTCCATGTCCTGTGGCAGCTGAGCGATAGCGGCTTTACAGTCGCTGGCACGCAGTAGCTGCTCGGATGACACGACGCTGCAGCGGACTGTGGCATCGACTGGTCGGGTGGCTGCTGTGATATTTGGTTGAAAAAGTGAGGGTAGAGTTGGCATGGTACTTGCGTCAACAGCAAGAAGTGTGAGAAGTACTAAGATGGTAGATATCATCTCTTTTCGCTGCTTGATGCGCAAATGTGCATCTGAATCGGAGTTGGAGGATCACTCCTGGCAGGACGACTCTTGATGTTATCTTGCAATCTGCAAAGTTCTTATCGCGTTCTATTTTAAAATATTGGTCGGCACATGGTTTCTCGTCAATTTACTGCACATATACATGCGCAGACAGTCGTTTGGCGAGCTTCTAAATCCCCCACCCGACTGAGTCAATGTCGCGTGTGCGTGCTAGAGCTAGGTATAGAATCCGAACCGACCGCTGCAGCTGTCGCGTGGTCGCCATCAGCCTGCAGACATGACCATTATTGCGCTAAAACCTACTCTGGTAAGCTTTTGTAAGGTGTTCCACATTGATATCTTCAACACAAAAACAGCCGCTGGTCTTCATCCAAGCCTCAATATCTTACCATCGCACAACAGTGAATTGCTCCGACAACTTGGCTCGTAATGAATCTCATCGAACCGGAAGAGAAGGACTTGGAATTCGGCCTCAACATTAGTTTCTGCAAAGGAGGTTTAAGATGGACGTGGATTATGAATATTCCGGACTTGTCGAGGCTCAAGTCAACCCCAAACTCACCATATCTTGGAGCATTCGAATATCAGTCAGTTTACATGGAATATTTCGAGGCTCCCACTTGATTCCATGAGATACCTATCCATATAGCTCCGCCTATCTCTATCAATCAGACTGCTGAGCAGATGAGTTCAATTAGCAAGAGAGGAGATTTCCATGACTCGAATATTGATCACATCTCGTCACTGGGCTTGTGCATATACATATATTGGTCTACCAGAAGATAAAAGGATTAAAATCAATTGCCGTGGACGAAATCTGAGAGACAAAGTGCAGACTCATGAACTTGCTATCGGTAGTATCGAAAATGGCGGAATCAAGCTGAAGACGCTGGATTGCTACAGTATGAAAAGCCTTACTACTTCACGCGCTCGAAATCACCATGAAGTGGTGACGGGTAAAATTCCCACTCTGCAACCCCCAAAGAAGCAATTAGCACGAATCACGCAAGTTTCAGAAAAGATCCTGTTGTGTCCAGAATCTCTTGATAAATAATTCATCCATCGTTTAGCTAACGTTGGAGAGTGACATTCTTGACCCTAAAGCCTTCAATGGACACATATTCACATCATATGCAGCTCAATAGCACTCAAAGCCGTTCGAACCAAAAGCTGACGACAATTACACGTGTGGAATCTTTAGGTCCTGCTCACTCGAAATGATATTACTGCACCTCAATCGCTGAGATTAAGTCGCAGCCCCTTCCATTCGTGGTGCTATGGACCTAACCTAATTCTCAAGTTCTGACTATAGCTCGCATGTATACTAAAGTCATTACAGCGGAACCAGAGAAAGGGAACCACACCCTAGGGAAAATGGTGATCACTACGCGTCCCACCTTGTACTCAGATCAACTTTCAAAATTTATTGAAAATTGGCCCCTGGTAGCCAACATACCAATAACAATCGTTGCAGATTAGACAGCCAACCATGTTCGAGCGATGTTGATGTATTCCAGCGTAATCACTACCAATATCACATTCTTCAATTCACCGCCCACATCATCAGCTACCGAAACATGCCAATTTTCAACATCATCATTCAAGAAACAGCTTTGCCCACTCTACTCAAACGCCCCGTCCCATAAAACTTAAGCTGCCCCCTAAGATCCGGTTCCGTCCTCAGGAAAATCCCCTTTGCCTCCACAAACCCCCTTTCACTGCCCAACTGCATAGTCCCCAGCACAAAAAGCGTCGCATCTATCGCCGTCAATTCGCTCGTTGGCGTAATCGTGAACGATACCTTCCCAACCGACCATGTTGTCATTTGGTGATAGAGGCGGATGTTTCGTTGGTAAGCCAACAGGAGGGTGGCGTCAGCTGCTTCCAGGGCACGGAGGCAGTCGTAGCGGGGGAGGGGGATGTTTTGGGTCATGAAGCGGATGTAGAAACCTGGGACGGTGGGGAGGGGGTAGAGGAAGGGGTCGTTGAAGAGGTCTGTGGTATTGAATACGCGGAGACTGTTGGTCGTGTTTGCGGTCTGATTGGGTTGTGGAAGCGTCATATGATTTCCCAAGGCTTCCAGCCCTGCAGTCGCCAGAGGTGAGCTCGAGGGATCGGTGAAGGCGATCTCGGCTACTTCGGAAAACCCGTATTGGGTGCCCCATTCCATCATACCAACGATGAAGAGCGCCGCTAGTGCGTAGGTCAGTGTTTTCCTTGCTCTGAGCGTCAGGGACACCGAATCTATGTTGAATGTTTGCGTTTCTTCGAGGATCATGGTGTGGCCTGGGTTCTGTTGGGCTTCTCTCAGGAGACTGTACTGGGCGACGATGAGGGCGTCGACGCAGTCATTGGGTTTAAGGGGACCGCCATATGCGTTGAAGCGGATCTTGAATCCAGTGGCTTCTGCAATTGCGAAGTATTCTGGGCGATCGAAGTTGATGGGGCTATGATGTTATCTTAGATTATTGGGACATATAGATGATAGTATTTACCTGTTAGACGTGGTATTAGCGAATGTGCTAACAGCACTGAGTGGAAGGCTTAGAGCAGAGCAGCAGCTATTGACTTTGAGGAGCAGGGCGAGCGCGAATAGTGTTACGAGGCTGGAGAATACCGCCATCATCATTCGATTACATCACGGCAGCAAGATCTAGATAGGGAAGATGCCAGCATATGGTGATGTATGCAGACGCCGTTCTCTTGAGTGTGCCAACCCGGTCGCGTGGGTGGGTGGCGATATGCGAACTAGCGAAGTCCGCGCGAGACATATGTCTCCCGGACTTCTATCGTATTCCTATCGTATTCCGTAGTACGTTCGACGAAGCTGGAGAACGAAATTGAGAGTCACAGTTTTTAAGCCGCCCAGGAAACAATCCCTGAAGTGAACCAAGTCGACGAGGATCAAGCAGCATGCGTACCCCTGGCCTCAGCTCCCTCCCCGGAACGAACATAATAGCCTGAAGAGGTGTGCATGTGACTCATTGCATCATCCTTACAACGAAGTGAGCATCTTTACCGTGCAAGATCAGATATTGCATGCCCGAATCGTAAAAGCTACTACGCTCTCACTGCGCAAGTGTATCGCACCAAGCATCGGATCACGGTGCAATCAGGCATCCACTTCTGCTATAATATCCAACTCGAATTCCGCTAGAATTCCAAAGCTGTTGCATATCGGTGACTTGACGTCTTAGTTCGTGCAATGATCTGATGTATGATAATTCACCCGGAGTGAAGGGCTTTGGCGGTAGGAGTATGCAAATCATGCCTTGAATCTTTGAGTATGAAGGCAAATACTATCCCTAGTCTCACCATCGAGTCCTTTGTATCTGACTTGAGGGAACGCTGATTCACGGCGAATTAGACTCGCGCGTAATCCTAATATACTTCAGCTTTTTGCGGCGTAATTGAGCATTTTGTTTGTGAATAATATCCCAGAAAAATTGAAAACTCCGGTTGATTGCATCAATTTGTTTGGTTCGAGAGCATAGCGATGTTGAGATCGTAGTTCGTCCAGATTATTGCATCCGTTGGGCAAATTCGGTTAGATACAATGCCAATTTCTGCACATTCTCCATCGGTACAGCATTGTAATTCGAAGCACGAATGCCTCCAACGCTACGATGACCCTTGAGGCCTAGGAGCATCCGCTTTTCGGCTCCTGCTAGAAACTCCTTCTCCGCCGTCTCATTCCCTATTCTGAAGCATATGTTCATCCTACTGCGCACATTTCTGTCGGTCACAGGCTGATATACCCTAGGGTTTGCATCCAAGACCAGGTAAATGGCCTCTGCCTTTGCATTCGAGAGAGCCTCTTGCCCAGCCAATTTGGAAGAGCCGTGGGCAGAAAGTAAACCACGCATGACCTGTCCGGCTATCCAGATGGAAAATATTGGCATTGTATTGAAGAGTGAGTCGTTCCTGGCGATGATAGGCCAGTTCAGTACGACTGGGGGTGACCAGACGCCAATAGCATGCAGAAAAGACGATGATGGTATCATAGTCAAGAGGTCTTTGCGAATGATTACCAACGTGACATCTGTAATTCCAATGTTCTTCTGTGCACCCCCAAAGATCACTCCATATCGGCTCACATCTACTTGCCTACTAAGGAAGTTCGAACTCATATCAGCGACAACTATCCTCTCCTGTTCCTCAGGTTTTGATTCAAGACTCTTCGGAAAGCCAGGGAACTCCACGCCATCGACTGTTTCATTGTCACAGTAATACACGAACGCTCCACTCTTATGGTGAGGCGTCAAATTCCAAGTATTCTCAGGCGGTATAGCTCCAAACTTGCCTCCATTATCTTGGCGACCGTCCACAGCGACGTTGACAAAGTCTCGACCTAAAGGTTCCAGAAGATTTGCCGCCTCCTGAGAAGCTTTCAACGACCAAGATCCAGTCACAAGGTAATCCAGGCGTAACTCTTCTTGTAAATCTATCCGCACCCTCTGTAGTATCGCGTCTGGTGCATTTCCAAGCTCTTTCTGTGCTGCTCTCCTTCTCTTCTCAACCCACACTGCCACCAGATTGAAGACTACTGCAGAGAACTCGCCGCTTCCGCCCCCATGCATGAAAAGTACTTCGTAATTATCAGGTATAGCAAGGAGTGAGATTAAGGCTTCTTTCGTGTCAGCGAGGATTTTAGTCGCCGTGGGCGATCTGTGAGAAATTTCTACAAGGCCAAGTCCACTATCTTCATAATTGATCAAAGCCTGAGCACCAGCTTCAAGGACAGATGTTGGAAGAGGAGCCGGACCAGCCCCAAAATATGAGACCTCAGCCCTGGTAGGCATATTATGGATATCAGCTAAAGGAATCGTCTATTGTGGATTGTGGAGGTAAACAACCTGCCAATCATGGCAAAGAGATCATTGGGTGAAGTAAGATATAGACTGTGACCCCAGGGACAACGCACTTCAACAAATTAGTTTCAGAAGTTGAGAATTCACATTAATATGCGTATGAATCAGTCCAAAGCGTCGGCAGGTTTGCCGATATATTCTAATAGAACTATTCTACGGGTAGGACCTTCTAGAAAGAAGAATCGCTTCTTCAAGATTCAGGGTGCGACAGTACTTGTGACCTTGACCACGACAAGATGCTGGTACTTGATTTTCTTGACCGACGGTGAAGTACACATGCTAATCTAGATCCAGAAGGGCGCCAGCATTCTGCTGCTTAAGCGCAGATTACCGCAAATCCGCCCACGTTGTCTGCCTCAGCTTCTATATCATGGATATGGAACGTCCACGCCGTGCCGACATGCAGACGTCTTTCCCTCTCAAATTCAGAATCCGTCTTCGGCCGCCGTTCTCTCCTCCCTCCAAACCTCTCCCCATGTCGCCCAAACAATGACAGAAAAATTAGTCCAGCGCTATTCGTTAGACCTTAGAGAAGGCCAATTCGTTAGGTCAGGAGACTATGTGATATTGCGTCCACATAAGCTAATGACACATGGTGAGATGTGAACAGTAGGACCAACTCCTCAGGCGTGCAAGGAGCTAATATGTACAGACAACTCTTGGCCAGTTGCGCTCAAATTTTTTGACATTGGCGCTAAGAAACTATTTGATCCGACGCAGATGGTGATGACTTTAGACCATGATGTCCAAAACCAGAGCGAGAAAAACTTGAAGAAGTACAGACAAATAGAGGCTTTTGCTATGTCTCAAGGGGTTGACTTCTATGGTGCTGGGCGAGGGATTGGACATCAAATTATGTGTGAAGAGGGATATGCGTTCCCAGGAACGGTGTCCGTGGCCAGCGATAGCCATTCCAATATGTATGGTGGGCTCGGCTCACTAGGAACAGCTGTAGTCAGATCTGATGCCGCTAGTATCTGGGCGACAGGAAAGACCGCAAGTTATCCCGAGCTGGTGCAACCAATAATTACTGACTCTTTGACCTTCTAGTGGTGGCAAGTGCCCCCGATTGCCAAGGTTACGTTCACAGGAGTTTTGCCGCATGGCGTCACTGGGAAAGATGTGATTGTAGCATTGTCCGGTCTGTTCAACGAAGATCAGGTTTTGAACCACGCAATCGAATTTGTTGGTTCAGCAGAGACGATGCAATCTTTGTCCGTTGATGCTCGACTGACCATAGCAAATATGACTACCGAGTGGGGTGCTTTGAGTGGTCTCTTCCCCATTGACTCCGTTCTCGAGGGCTGGCTAAGGGGACGGGCCACGGTGGCAGCAATGAATCAATCCATGGATCTTACTGGAGCACTTTCCCCGCAGCGCTTTTCCCACAAACGGATCGATGACCTCTATGCGAATCCCATGTCTGCCGATATGGGCGCCACGTACGCCAAACACTTGTTTCTTAATCTGGCGACCCTCACACCGCACGTAGCAGGGCCTAATTCTGTGAAATTGGCTACACCCCTCTCAGAGCTGACAAAGCAGGACATTAAGATCGATAAAGCTTACTTGGTATCCTGTACAAACTCAAGAGCATCTGATCTTGCTGCTGCCGCTCAAGTCTTCAAGAATGCAAGAGCGAATGGAGAAGTGACTGAGATTCCCCATTCGGTCAAGTTCTATATCGCCGCAGCGTCAAAGGCAGAACAGGAAGCCGCCGAGGATGCTGGAGACTGGCAGGTTCTACTTGATGCAGGTGCTACGGAATTACCCTGTGGATGTGGGCCATGCATTGGACTTGTTAGGGATCACCATAAAATACCATAGTAGAGGAAGACGCTGACTTGATGTTCTCGCAGGGAACGGGCTTACTAGAGGCGAATGAAGTTGGGATAAGTTCCAGCAATCGTAACACCAAGGGAAGAATGGGGAGCCCTGCGGCAAAGGCATACCTTGCGAGTCCAGAGGTTGTAGCAGCGAGTGCGTTGTCAGGGAAAATCGCAACCCCAAGGAGCTATCAACAGCCAGAAGACTGGACTGGCGTCGTTCTGGGGTTAGGCGATGGTATCAAAGAAGAAGAAAGAATGATCACTGCTGAAGAGGCACTGGAGAAGATCATTGGCGAGCTAGACAGCGTTATTGACACAGCAGAGAAAGAGATAACGCCTGATGAAAGAACGCCGATGAAAGAGATTGAGATTCTTCCTGGGTTTTCCGAGAAGATCGAAGGCGAGATCGTATTTTGCGATGCGGATAACATGAATACCGACGGAATATATCCGGGAAAGTACACGTATCAAGACGACGTTTCTAATGCAAAGATGGCAGAAGTTTGCATGGAGAACTACGATACTTCGTTTGGCTCCATTGTACGAGAAGGTGATATCCTTGTCTCTGGGTTCAACTTTGGCTGCGGTGAGTGGTTTCGAGCTCATAGTATCTCGTACTGCAACGAATGAGTCTTGACGCGTGTGCTGGGGGAACTCCTCGTTGCGCCTCAGGGCTCAGAATCTGTCCTCGAATTGCAATCACTGACTGTGGAGTTCGTTATTAGGGTCCTCGAGGGAGCAAGCTGCTACCGCTATTCTAGCGAAGAAGATACCTTTAGTGGTAGCTGGTAGTTTTGGCAACATCTTCAGCCGTAATTCGATCAATAATGCTCTGATGAACCTTGAAGTTCCGAAACTAGTTCGAAGGCTAAGACAAGCCTTCTCGGATTGTGAGCCTCTTGAGGCTTTCCAACAGAATATACACGAGCCATCGCGAAATCGCGAATCTTTGGACTCCCCTCCTCCAGCGCCTCAAGCGACACCCAGGTCAGAGAAAGTCCTTACGAGAAGAACGGGTTGGAAGTTCTCATGGGACGTAAGGTCAAGTACAGTGTCTGTGCAGGAAGGTGAATCAGGCATTACTTGGCAGCAAAGTGTTGGCGCCCTTCCGCCTAATGTGCAGGAGATCATAGCCGTTGGCGGTTTAGCATCTTGGGTCAAGAAAGCAATTGACGCAAGTCCTTGACTTAGAACAGCAACCACATCCCTGCATAGCACCTGGAATGTTGGATACAGCGTTCGGTAGCTTGCCATTCCGGCCTTCGCCAGATCGGCTCCGGATCTAAAAGACCGCGTGCTGTTTCCTTCCACAGGACCGGGAGGTACCGCCTATCAGTGCGCGAATAGAGCATATTTCAGATTAAGAGAAGTATGTCAATTGCGGTGCGATGTGTGAGAGAAAGTGCGGACGTAAGACGTTGGAAGTCTGCCGCCGCGATAAATCGGGTGCTGAGGGCCCGAACCGGGTTAGTGAAATGGGCAGAGAAATGGAAGCCGAAGAAACCCTGATGCTAGGATGAGCACATCATCAGAAGACTCGATTGAATTCGTCGCGTCAGATACTCGAATGATGTTGTCGAACTTTGATGTACGTCGCGCAAGATGTCCTCGCGCCTCGCATCCTCGAGAAGGTATCCTATGTTGCGGATCACCACCGGCAAACGACTGGCTCATTGCAATTTTCAGCCGGTAACGAGCTTCGTAGTCTCCTCAGCTGCGTAGTGACCCTGAAAGAATCCTGCAAGGATTGAGCATTGCAGATGCAATCACGTATCTGATGCAAATACTGCAAGAACTTCTGGAGGACATCTAGCAGTATACGGTTGTATCAACTACCAAGTCACAACAATATTCCGATGACTCTCTCGGGTCGAATCAGTCCTTGAATCGTATATTATAAAATTTATACATTGGGCTTTTCTGTCCAAAGGCTATGTGGGATTGCCATTACATAGGAAATACTCACGCCCGATTCCTCTTTCCTTTTTTATCTACTCCATATTCTATCAACTTTCTCACAATCAATTTCCAACTTCTTCACTTTCAAATCTTCATCCATCTTTTTTTTTTGCCATGTGCTTTCTAGGCCCGACATTTTCAATTCCCCTCAGCCATCGGCCCAGACCCCTTGCTCAGCCCATAATCTCGCAACTGATGCATTACGCGTCCGCTTCAAATCATCTATCTTTTCCTGAAGTATCTCAAGCTGCCTCTCGGTGCATTTGCGATCACGAGGATGAGTTTCCAGCAGGAGATGAGCAAAAAGGCTAGCGTAGTCCAGTTCCAATTCGTTGATATTATTATCGTACGAGGACGCGATGTCTTCCTGGACCTGGCGGAAGCACTCGACGCATAGCGATGGAGCGGTAATCGTGTTGGTATGTTGAGCAACGACGTGAAAGCCGCAGTGTCCATGGACATGATGATCTTGGTCAGGTTGCCTCTCATAAACATCGCAGTGTCCTTCGGGCGAGACTTCGAACTTTTTCTCATGGCCACAAGCCAAATGAATCCACATGGTGCCGATGCACATCTTGATCAGGACCAGGTCTGCACACGCAATGAAAGACTGTATGGAGGTCCGGGTCTGGGTGCGGGTACGGTATGAAATGTTCAGAAGATACAGTCAACGGATGAATAGTGTGGGTAGCACAGGTATGTGTCGACTATATATGTGTGCAATGGATCTGAGGGGTGTCGTTCACCCTGGCATTGTCCACCATTGCACGTAGGGTCTCTTTGTGGTGTCAATGCTATAATAATTGTGTTGCTCTCGCGATCTCTTTGTCGATAACCAAGTCCTTGTATAGAAGCTGATGGACTCTACAAAGCTCTTGTGCCCCTTCATTGTGCTCGAGGTCTTTACGATTGATCTAGATGCTACAAGAGATAGTACCTTTCCCATCTTTCCTCATCGCTATCGCCAGGTGCCTCTTGCACCAGTCCACTCATTGAATACCTTACTAACTTCGCTCTCGCTCTCTTTCGTTCCGGACTTTGCATTACACCCGGTTCATCCGAAACAATCGATCGATTATGGATGCAAACATGATAGTACCAGCACATCCCATCGCAGATCATGGAATCAGCATCAACGTTCCAACGCGGAGCAATCATCGCCGAAACCGTCATCCACCTCTTCTACACGCGACGGAATGGATGAAAGCGATGTACCATAAGGAAACCCTCCATCCCCTATCCAAAAAAGAATCAGATATCATCTGCCAAGGAGGTGAGGATGCCATACTACCACCAAAGGCAGGACCTACATCGCTAGGCCACACACTGGCCCATAAACGTCGCGGAAGGATTTACACACCACAAGCATCACGTCCCGACACATTAGCCGAGACGTATGAAATATCCCGAAGCCTTTTCAAGTCTACCCTGAAGCAACCAAAAACCCCAATAGTCGCGAAAGGCGAAGTGGATCTACGTAACGATGGTGAGGTGTCACCCCAAGACATCTCAAGGCCATTATACAGGAATGAATTAACGCTACCTTCTCCCGAGATTCCAGATGCTATCCCACCACAATGGTTTTGTGACGCAGCTGCACCACCAACACTGATATCTCCCAAACCAATACCCCGGTCAACATCTCTCAAGCTTGATTCCAGTATAACAACACTACCTCTTACAGAACCACTAATCGAACAACCCATCCTCCCAGGTCTTAAAGAAAATAACCCCATATCTACGCCAGTACTCCACCTTCCACACACCCCACCATCTCCAACCCCTCCAACCATCGAACCCCTTCCCATCTCCCAATATCATACAAAATCCGTATCTTCCACTCCTACACTTACCACACAACCGAAACCTACAAAAGGCGCAAATTTCCCCCGTATCGATTATGGACCTGTAGGAAAGTATACAGCATTGCATTCGCACCCTATCAGTGAAGAAGAGCGGGAGTTTTCGATATGGTTGGGGGAGGGGTGGAGGGCTTGGAGGGGACAAAAGGGTGATGGGGGAAGGGGAGTGGGCGGTAGGGGATTGAAGAGGGGTGTTAGGGGGTTTTGGTGTGGATTGTGAGGGTTTGGGATTCTTTGTAGATAGCTATATGCAATATAATGGAAGGGCAAGCGCGTTTTTGGGCGGTATATGCATGGGAGTGGGTGTAGTTGATTGTGTATGTTGTGTCTTGCGTTATGGTATTGGGTTATTGGTTGTGGATGAGTAGATCTCATCCATTTGTAACTTGACATTCGGGGAGGTAAGAGCTTCCATACTCAACTAGAACCAATTTGATAGTGCTCTCAAGTCTCCATCTTCGTATAAATGGCTTCGGTGAGACACGACTTTGGCTTTCTGGCGTCGAGACAATTCTAGTTCTCCAATTTTCTACAAACGGTCTCGGTGTTAGTCTAGGATAGTATCTAAAGCCGAACGTTGTATAGTCTTTGAGTAATACCATATCGATCTAGGAGCTGATACTAGCCGAGCCATGCGGGTAGTATCCTTGACTCACTCTGAGACGGAAGTCGGACGATTGGATCAGCTGAGGATTGAAGTGGAAAGGGGAAGTCACGTGCAGACGCTAACGACCCGCTCTGTCCCGTCAAGGCTAAGCGGCTGAAACAACAACTCCATCCTGCGTTGCACTCCTGCTTTCTGGATAATGTCGACCACTAAGGCCATAGGAGAAGTACGATCTGAGTTGAAGCCTCGCGATGAATGCCAAGTTGTCGAATAGAGAGTGTCTTTCTAGCAATGAAATAAGATTCTTCGCCTCTCATGACCAAGTCCATAACGATTATTTCGCCTCGATACTCATCGAAAGTCATCTGATATGCCTTGTTATCCTCACACATGTATCATCAAAGATCCAAGGATTGGGCGGGTCCGGTATAACGTGGGTTAATGTTTCACCAGTACCCCGTCCGTTGTCCCATCCCGCGGATATTTCCCGATGGCCTCAGCCTCTTCGGCGGTTACCGCAATGGTCTACACCTCGCGGCGAAGCATGTACATTATTCTTGGCAATATTTTTACTTACTACAATCAGTTTTATTGATACTGGCAGACCGGGAATATCGTTGTCTGACGTTAATGGTGTACCTTGACAGCATCAAGACTTCTTTCGAGGCTGATAGATCTGCAATGTCATGCAATGAATGATGAATACCTTGACACGAAACTTACCTCAGTCCCACTGGGAAGAACCTTTGTGATCGTGATTCGGCTGTGTAGCGGGAAACTTTTAAAAATGAACGTGATCGAATGCCGATATTGCCGAAGCCATGATCCTTCCGAATCCTCCTGCCATAAGTTACCGTCATGTAACTTCGGGATTTTAGGGCAGTGCTTGCAACGGCTCGGGGGTTTTGGAGACACGGTTCGGAGAATATACCCGGCTTCGATCGCATTATGTGACTGTTGGCATGTGGCAGCGAGTCCTGTAGGGCTCGGAAGGGGCGATCCTAGGCCGCCTCAATTTTCGAGCCATTCTCACACGTTTGAACGAGGAATACGATGAAGGACAGACGGTGCTAAATTCCAGCGGCATGGGTTATCACTAGACTCACCTCGAAACTGAGAGGACTCAAAACAGGGAAGGCTGGGTTTAAAGACTTCATCTTGGTCATGTGGATGGATCGATGTGTGCAACTAGCACCGCAGGCCATTCACGGTACCATTGTTACATCCTAGCTTACTCACACTACGTTGTCACGGCTTGAGCCGATGTCAGCACGCCTTTTGATGGATCGATAGCGGCTCATGGTAATTATCAAACAGCGTATTCCGTTTCTTGGCGAACCAGGTTGAAGGTCGATCCAACTACATGATACAGGATGCGTAGATTGCACTGCCTTCAAGGCTTGGCTTATGAGTATAAGTATCCTGTCAATTTGCTTTCGAAAAAGCAATCAAGTCTTCTCCATCTCCTTCGAACCACAAGTTTGAACACAAATTAATACCAAATCTTCAAATACCGATCCACTGTGGCCCTCGATTGTCATTGCCAATTAGTACTATATATCAAGATCACTATGCTCTCGTCCAAGGTGCTATCCCTGTCGACCTTCGCCTACATGGCCATCTCTACTTTGGCCGCACCAAACCTACTTCCAAGGACAGCAGCTCAGTACGGAGATGGCCCTCGAGACGATTATCACTGCGACGGAGTTGCGCAGCAGAAAAAGAACCTATATGCGCAACAAGGTACCACACTAGGTAATACTCACATGAAATGCACCTTGATGAGAAGTCGTCCGTTACTGATACCGGAGATCTCGCATAGACTACGCCATTGCCACCTTGGAAAAGTACTACTCCTGTCAATCTCCGTATCTCAGTACCATTCTATCTGACACGACATAGTTTTGGGGGAAACTGCGGCAGCCCAAATGTGCTTTCGAATTATCCACATGGCGATAACAAAGACGGCCCAGCCATGAATTGCGGCCCCTTCAAGAACAACTGTAAGAACTCCGAAAAACTGACCTGACCTACGTTCCGCAATGGCTAAACGCAATCAGTGGCGAGTATTCAGGCGCACTGTGGTGTTGCTCAGGGCAAAAGCGGAGCGCAAGTCTGCGATCTGCTAAAGTAAGCCTACAACCTATCAATTCCGACTCCCCCGATGGCTAATTCATCATGTCTGATGCAGTACCGACAACGCAGCAGCTGTCCAATGCCAAGCAGACCAGATCCATGCACTCGGGCAGACAGGGTTCTTCCAGCAACAGAGGTAATCAATTGCAGTTGATCCACCACCTATATCCTCATCTAATGAACGATTTAGGTGCGGACACCTTTGCACGCCTACCGAGACAGGGTAAGTCATACGCGTAACACTTTTGAACTCTGATTGACGGATTTTACAGATGTGGTTCAGATCCTACATACACATGTGCCCAGGGAGGCCAGGACTATGCGGACGCGATCACCCATGTTCAATCAGTAGTGGTTGCCAATCCAGACAACGACATCACCGGAGGTTACCAATTGCACGCTATCTAGGTCGCTACTAGTCGGTCGCAACGGCAACGTGCAATAATCTGGCCGCGGAGGTCAAGAGTCGGCAGGATGCGGAAGAGAGTAAACACTTAATCACGGTCTGGTACCATGTGGTTGATCTTTGCGTGTTTGCGTTTGGAAGTTGTGCATGCAGGCGAGAGCGCCCTCAGTTTCATTGTCAAGTTAACTCATCTGTTGTTTCATCATGATAGTGTACTACAACGATAATCGGTCGTTTACGTTTCAAACCCTCGCTTTGGATGTTCACTTCGTAACATAAATAATTTCGCAATCGACGTCCTTCACATCTGTCAGACCGGTTTTTGGGCCCAGATAATATGGCTGCTCGTCGATTCTAGATAGTACATGTGATGGACAAGCCAGGAAGATTGCGAAAGTTGCGAGATGCTATACATACAGCAGGTATCACACCTCGCTTGGAACTATGGGTTCTAGCTCATAAGATCTACAACACATTCGACAAATACTGAACGATGGCTAAGTACACATCAATCGCGCCGAGTCAAGCCCAGCCAAGTCAATGATGATGTGACATACAAAGTTAACTCTATCCCATACCTTACCTCCTCAACCCACAAACACTCTATGACTAGTAGTAAGGGAATCGACTGTGAACTTCCTTATTCCATCAAGCGCACTCCATCCCCTCCTCACCCACAAACTACTCCGCCACCCTCCACCTCTCCTCACTCCCATCCCCACCCCCCTCCCCATCAACCCTCACAAACCCCTCCCCAGCACCCAAACAAGCATTCACCCCCCCTCGCCACGGCACATCCGCATAACGGTAATAAGCAAAAGTATCCAAGATCCAATTACGAATCTGCACGGATGATAGCGGAGTACGGGGGCTACTCAACAGCGCTAGTTTTATGAGTTGGGGGTAGGTGTAGGGGGGTGGTGTGGTGGTGGTGTTGGGAGCGTGGGTTGGCAGAGGGGGGAGGGGGATGGAGATTTGGTTCGTGGGATCATGGCTGGTGGGGAGCGCTGGGGCTGGTGTGGAGTATACAACATCCTGCAGCGTGTCCGAGAAGCCGATCTCGAAATCAGCGTCGGATGCAGCGGCTATCAGGTCGTCCTGCGTCGGTGTGAGGTAGGGCGGTGAAGACGGGATGGTATCGTGCATGTCGGCGGGTGCTGGGGTTTGCAAGCCACCACCACCACCACCACCACAAGCATCATCGTTGATGGTTTGCACGTCGATGACATCTGCGATACTTTGCGACTTTTTCGCCTTCAATCGGGTGATGCGATCGAGATGGGCATTTCTCAGTTTGGCTTTGCGGACGGTACAGTTTCGTTGCACGGCCGCTCTCCTGGCTGAGGATATCTGGTCGGGATCGGTGTGGATCTTTGCTGTTGCTGTTGCTGCTGCTGCTGCTGCTTGCTGATCACTGGCGCTGGTGCTGGGCAGGATGGGTGCAGGGATGGAGGGGGGAAAGGGGGTGGATACGTCGTCGGAGGCGAACAGTTCTTCGGCGCTGAGCAGAGGTGGCTCAGCGTCGTAGGTATCGTTTGTGTTTGTGAATCCGCATTGTGGATCTTCCTCCCAGGGCGGTGGGATGCTAGTCAGCTGTGATGCTTGCTTCATCGCAGTGTCCCACGCGTATATTGACTGGTTGTGTCCGTTAGTCTCCGAGGATGGTTCGGAGCATAGGCAGGACTCGCTCTCACCCGGTGACGCTGCTTCGACCACCCAGTCTTCCATATCGAATGACATGTTTTCCTCCTTCCGTGGGGTAGGCTCTGTATCAGAACCGGGCGCAAGTTCGATCTTGGAGCGTTGGAGGCGAGTTGAGTGGCTGCTAGATGGAGCACAGTGAGGTTGAGATGGGAGAAGGGGATTAGTGGAGTGAGAGGTGGGAGTGGATGGAAGACGGGGATTGTGAAGCCAAATTTCATCATTAAATGGATCGACTTTCTTGATCAATGGCATTGTCACGGTGGTTAACAAAACCTATCAAGTACACAAGGTCTTTCTTCAAGCTTTCGATACGGTTATGATGGTTATATATAATTCCATTGTCTTTAACAATAAACCTATTCACAAAAGAAATCAGTTAGACCATGCTTTGTTCATGACAAGTACGAAATAGCGATCGGGCTAGATTCTTAGGGCAGAAGTGGCCAGAATAAAGGTCTAAATGAGCCTGTAATAGCATGCACAGTAAGCGGAAAAAGGAACAGGAAGCGTGGATACTTGGTAGCACACGGAAGCAGGAGTAGCTAAATTAGCTTGGTAACATATAAGCGACATGTTTGGCCCCAAGAAAACCGGTTGGATCCACCTCCAAAGCAAGTGGGAACATTACAATGCTGAAAGTAGCTGCAAGACGAGGAATTCAACCACCGCGAATGATTTGATAATAGAGTTCGGAATAAATAATGCTAGCGCAGGGGTGAAATGAGGAGACATTTGCTACGCCATTTCAGATTGTTGAGAACATGTCGCTGCAGTGGGAACGGAATTTGCTGGGATTTCGCTTCACATGGAATTTTCTGAGGACGCGTAGAAGCGTGAAGGAAAGATATCAGTCCCGCGTTAAGCTTCTTCCACATGAGAGGTCCATACCAGAAGTAAGTCGGTCCTGTGTTGGGAAATATGCAGGAGCGATCAAGTATAGGATCCGCTCTACTAAGGGTGGCAGTCAGTCGTATCATGGCCCCGTTAAACTTCGTATTTAGACCTATACCCATAATTCGAGTGAATGGTCAGGTGACAGCCCATACGGCTAGCAGCCAGTCGTATCCTGGACTTGATACCTAGGCCGATACCCATACTGTACAGGGCGAATCCGAGGGTAGAGGCACCCGAGCAATGCTGCGGAAGAGAGAATGATGAGCCTACATTGATTTACGAGACCGTAGCTAGAGAATTACCTCCTGGTTGGGCATGGAGTCTATGTTACTGTCCGCAGTGAGACAAGATTGGATCACCCACATGGTATGACTGGTTTGTTCATCTTCTATAGTCATAATCCCTATGCCTCGAGTGCCTCTGTTTTGAATGCGGATCTGGCGAGTAGCTTCGTTCCCGTGGCCGCCGAGGAGGCCGGTCGTGATCTCCTCTCCTCTCATAGCTTCGTGATCGATCCCTTGGGCGACTATGCTCATGATACCTATCATCCGAACCGTCCCTAGGTCTGTGTCGTGATCTGTTCCTCGATCTATGCCGCCGATGCGATACGCCATCGTCATATGTATGCCTTCTGTGTCTCCTCTCCCTGCTCCTGTCGCGACTTCGACTTCTCCTTCTCTCTCTCTTCTTGCCATCGCCTTCTCGTCTTCGCTCTCTTGTGGCTTGACCACCGGCTCCATCTAAGCCCACACCACCCAACGTCTCTCGATCCTCGCCCGCTGGACCTCCAGCACCAAGAAACACACCGAAACCAACACCCTTGGCTTCCGCCTCCTCATCCCCCTCAGCAGTCTCCTTGATAGCCTTCTCGACCTCTTTCTGCCCTAGTGGAGTCGTGTTCGCGTTGCTGCCGCTCCGGTCTACTGGTTCATAGCCTAAAGCCTTGCTCAACGCATCCTGTTCCGCTTCTTTAATTTTCCTGATCTCTTCTTTCCGGGCTTCGGCAGCAGATAGGGCAGCAGGTGAATCATCGTTCTTGGCGTACCACGAAAGATCTTTGTTCTTTTGCCAACGACCAACTGGTGCCATAAGCGAGTGGCCGAGGTAATTTTCGCGGTGTTGTGAGTCGCGGACATCTTCCCATTTGAACTCGCCTCGACCGCCTCTTCATGGAGATGTCAGCTTGTAGCTCAGTTACCGGGTTCGAGCAACCTACCGACTACCCTCCTTGCGAACACCTGCTACGAGATCCATGGTCAAAGAATTGTATGACGGGAAAGCGAAGACTGAACATGGCCAAGCAATGATCGGATCTAATCTAGATCTGGAAATAAGCGTCGGGCTAGTCTATCAGCAATATCACGTGATCTGCTCGGCGCGTTTGATCCCACTCCACACTTCAACACGCGTCAAGCATCCTTCTAAGCTTTTAGACTCAACATTGTAACGAGGTGCCGCCCTCTGGATCCTCAAAGGATTGACACCATGCCTGCTCAAAAGGTCTCTCGTGATCGACATCGGGTGTCTGAGTATCCCACTATACCTCGGGCAGAAAGGCCTAGAAAGTCCGAACCAAATGAAGTCCTACGATCACCCATCAATCGCAAGCTCCTTCATCCACACCAGAGGGGAACGTCGTACAAGAGTTCGTTAGCAAGATCTGAATTCTTGTCGTCTGTCAATACAAAAGCTTCACACCCACCGAAGAAAAACAGAGGCTCAGTACCGGAAGCTATTGTCACATCATCCGTCAAGCAGCTGGCTCGCTCGCCAGCTCAACTAGCGCAGGAAAGCCGAATCTCTAAAACAAATCAGCTTCTCAAATCCACCGTCAAAGGTCCGCGTCCGCTCGCTCGTCTATCAAAGACGCGAGTGTACAATGAACTCAACACAAAGCCCATCTACATCGCCTACGCACAATGCGTGTGTGACCTTAAAGACGACAGTAACGGAGAAAACAAATTGCGTCGCGCAGAACGTACTGGCAAAGCTTTGTATGTGCTTGATAATGACGGCACCCATGTCGTTTCTTGCGCCCATCTACGCAACTGCGTTCGCTTTGTCCCGGAGTACCCTGTCAGGTACGACCCTGCAACGGTAGCGAGCGACGTCTTACGAGCAATCGGTTCTCATCCGCGTGAACCAGCCCTCAATCAGTATTGGAATCTCAAACTGGCAACCGAATTGCAGGCTATCACAAACCTCAAAGGAGGCTGAGTGAATTGCTGGGCCGGTTCGCAAAGATCGTGTACCATGGCTCGCAGCTTGCGTTGATCCATCTCATGCATGGGCGAACTTGTACAATCCCTCGGCCTGAGGAGACTGGGCGTGAGATCGAGAGTACGTTAGCTATCTGCCACCGAGGCACTAACGATGTCTTTGTTCCATATCTATGGCGTGTATCGACTTCCCTTTCTCAGGCTCCCTCAGCGTCGCTTCCTCCGACCCTCCACTTGGTGGGGACGGGTTTTCAGTACGATGATATTTCGGGGAGTCTCAGCCCGGGATTTCAGTGAGAACCATTGTAACAGTCTGGGGATGATGCGTCGTGGCTCCAGCTTTCTTTGAGACGATTAACGAAATTCCATCTAGAGGTTCTTAACGGGCTGGCTCGACCCTTGTACGATATTTACATGTGGCCAAAAAACCTCCAATAACAGCTGCGCCTACTGACAACGTCATTCCACTGGTAGAAAGCATAGACTCTAATTGTGATGAAGGCTGCGTAGTTTCCCAATCAATTGGAATGATCATGATCGATTCTTCTTTTTTTTCAACACTCAATCCACATCGCCGTCTCCTTTGGTGCCATTTTTCATATCGCTCAGCAAATGCCACTCATTATCATCTTCTCCATTCTGCCGGTTATACCCCCACAAACCTCAGCTCGGCCTCTTCCAGTTTGTACTTCATATCCCATCCTCATACTAATTACCTATCCAAAGCCCTCGACTGAGTTCTTTGCATGAATACAATGAATACAAGCGTCAATGAAGAATTGCCATAGTATCAAATCGAACCGTTAGTTTTTCGCTCGAAATATTCCGAAAGTCCATTTCCCGCAATGCATTCTTCACTCCTATCTGCACCCATCGAGCTTCGTGAGCCATCACGAAATACAGAAAGCCTACATTCCATCCCATTCCACCCATAATGGGGGTTTCCCAATCTCAAATCACTATGTTTTTTGGACGACATACTCCATACTAGCTACAAGGACGTTCTCTTTCTCCCCACAAGATCAAGAGGAGTCTACGGACCAGAGCATCAACATACTGATAACAATCCGAAGCTATTTCCCCTATACCAAGTAAAAATTATTCCCGTCCTACCTTGAGACATCGCCATTCATTCCTTTGTAAATTAGCGAATAGCGAATTACTATGCAGGATAAAGTTGAACATGAACAATATAAGACGTCTGTCTTTGACTCGATCCGTAAGTTTAGCGTGTGCAAGACTGGTGTACTTCCTTGGCGTTTGACACCCCGCAATGCCCGCAAAATTATGGTGGAATGAATTGCTAAGGAGGTGTGTCGAGTCTTGCACACGCTATAATATCATCCCATGTTGCCGACTGCTCCATCAATCACCATCCAATGCCTTAGGCTAAATGAGCGACAATGAATGCCGCGTCTTTCAAGCTCACTCCTTCGTCATGCTCGACATCTACATCCCCTCCTTCCCCTTCTCCTCCGGCCCTGTAGAGACCTTACCTCGGCTCGTAACGAGCTGCGCTGGCTCCTCGAGCATGCCATAAGCGCGACCAACAATGCTGACATAAAGCATGCCCACTATGAATCCCGACAACGACTCCGTGAACTGGTGCATCAGCGCGAAAGAGGGAAGCCGTTGCAGTATATCTTAGGTTCACAGCCTTTTGGCGATCTCGAAATTATGTGTAGAGCTGGAGTGCTCATCCCGAGGTCAGCAGTTTGCACAATTCTACTGCTTTCACATCGCTTATGCTTATCTATTTGGCGTAGACCCGAAACAGAGTCTCTTACGGTCCATCTTGCTACCCTTGTACCCGGACTCTCCAGCATACACCAACAACCTACACAGCGCCTCCGCATCCTAGACCTCTGTACAGGAACAGGTTGTATTACACTTCTCCTGCATCGCCTTCTCTCTTCCGAAGTAACAGATATTCGGCTATGTGGCGTAGACCTCTCGGTCACTGCTACAAAACTTGCAAGAAAGAATCTGCAGCACAACATCCGGCTAGGGCATTTAGGACCAAGCGCTGAGAATGATATCACCTTCATTCAGGATGACATCTTTGAAGACAAGACGAAGGAATGGCGAACTTCTAGATGGGACATCGTGATTTCAAATCCGCCCTACATCTCACCCGATGCCTTTGACAAAACGACAGCTCGCTCCGTGAGAGATTTCGAACCCAGGACAGCACTTGTACCACATCAAGATCAACTAGGTACCAAGATCCCAATGTCTGATCAAGAACAAGGCGACATGTTCTACCCGAGACTGCTTCAAATAGCTCAGCAAGTCGACTCCCGGGTGGTACTCATAGAAGTAGCAGACATGGCGCAGGCTCGAAGGGTAGCCGATATGGTAGTCGAAAGTGGGCAATGGACCGGGTGCGAGATATGGAGAGACTGGCCGGCCCAGGGCGAGCATAGCAGCGTTGAGGTGGTAGAGATTGCTGGGAGAGAGGTCAGAGTGAAAGGGGAAGGCCATGGGCGAGCAGTGCTTGCTTGGAGGAATGATGGTGGGAAGCACGTAGGCAATTGATAGCACAACATGACTCAGTTGAACCCAAGCGGAAAACAAAATGTGCATTCCTTTGAATACAGCGCGTCTGTCCAGAGCAACCTACGGAAGGCCTACCAAAACATCATGAAATGGATGGACAGCTTGGACAATTCCACAGCGGAGATGAAAACCATCTCATTTTGCTGCGATCAAAAACCCGACGAAGTGCAAGTACCTCCCAAGACACCCAAGTTTCAACCCCGATCAAACCCTCTCAGTCTTGAAGAAGAAACTTGTCCTGCAAATCCCGTCATACACGCAAGTAAGTCATCCTCTCTCATGAGGAATCTCTGTTCCGCAGCTCGTCCAATAGTCTTCCCTACACCAAGCTTGCCTTGGTACAATGTACGACATATTAGCGAGGAAAACCCTACATGATACGCAAAACCCCATCTATGCGCGTATAGGTAAAACATTGTTATAAAGTCTAAAACCGTCAACGTGTCGAATTGATGGTTGGGTCCATCCTGTGTCATCCTGATGTCCTGCTAGGCAGGTAAGAACCGACCCGAACAGACCTTTAATTGCGATCTCCAACTTAAAGTCGTCCGATAACATCTGCAAGGCTCGTCATATCTTCCAAAAAGTAGTCATTCTCCCCCTTAACAACCTCCATATCCTCATAAACATCATCAGTCCACCGACGTACATACACAGTCCTCATCCCCGCCTCCTTCCCACCCCTCACATCAGAAGCATGCGCAGCAACCATGACCGACTCCTCCGGTCTCACATTGACCAGCTCTAGCGTCTGGCGATAGCTCTCCGGAGCAGGTTTGTATACACCCAGCAACTCGCTCGAGAACAACATGTCAAAGCTCAAGCCGGAGGACTTACAGAGGTCAAGCTGTAATCGTGTAGTGCCGTTTGCAAATACGAATACTTCGTACCCTGCGCTCTTCAGCTGCTCGATGGCGGGACGGACTTCGGGCCAGGCTGGCATCGAGTGCCATGCCACTACACATTGATGCTTGGTCCCGTCGTCGAATGAATCTTTGTGCTCTGGATGCTTCTCCAGCAAAGCATCGAGGGTCCTGCGTAGCGTGATATCGATATTCTCTGGAGGCTTTTTGGTAGCGAGGCGGGCAGCGTTGGCATCAAAGTAGTCATGGCGCCACTCAAGAGCGAGCTTCGATCTCTCGCTTTCGGCGATGGACTGTGGTAATGCTTTAATTGCTCCGCTGTGCCAGTCTAGGCACGTGCCCATGAAGTCAAAGAAGACTGCTCTGATTTTTGTGTTCGCCATGCTCTATCGTGCTGCTCTAATAGTGAGCAGACCGGATAGGTAGAGACAAGAGGTTATTTGTGGAAGCGGCGGGGTAGTTAGCTCCAATCTCACGTGACTTTGCTGGTATCGATGACATGACATATATTCGGGGTGTGCAAGATAAAAGTTTGATAGGACATTAGTGATATCACGTTCCATCTATCCATAGCCCTTTGTACGCATATACAATAAGAAGCCGCACCGTATAATCGCCTTTGTTGAGAAGTAAACAGATCCCAATTTGAGGCTTAACCGCACAGAGTATGTCGCATCTAAGCGCTTGCCTGAAAATGAGGATAAGTACGCAAGCGCGTGAGTACGATAACACCATCTCTGAAAATCGGGATGACAAATGTGAAAAGCCCCCTTGTCGAATATGGGAAGGCTGATGAGAGGAAGGAGGGAAAAAAGTTTATTTATGATGGAGAGAACAATATGCAGGAAGAGAGGGGAGAACTAAAGCTTTCCTGTCCTTCTCCGCATCCTCGCAACACGTCCTCAAATTATGGGCTCATACTGCCTCGCACTCTCGTCCTCCTGATGCTCGACGAGCTCTCCCTCCCAAATCAACCTCAAGCTCTTTAAGTCTTCATGTTGCCAAGCTCTTGTAGCTTCCTCTGCCAAGGTGCGATACAAGTCAGACGCATGCTTCGTTTGAACAACTTTATTGATGTCAATCGAGGCAGGTTGAGCGGAGTCTATTGAGAGACCGAACAAAAGTACTGTGGAAGCACCGAAGACTCCCGCACCGATCACAATGAAGCGCGGCATCGTATAGAAATTTGCGGGGGGGAAATATTGTCTATGAGCAAAGACTTTGGGTCATGGAAACATTCACGTGCCTTCAAGATAGATGCATTGAAACCCGACCCTGTCCCGGAGGATCTAGTAATCTGGTTGCCGCTACATCGCCTTGCAACTCAGCGATGCAAGATTCGAGACAGAGCATGGGTTTTGTTGGAATTCAGGCCGGGTCAACCTCGGTAGTTACTAATCAGGACTAGTCGGGGGGCCTTATAGACTAATAGAGATTTCTCGTAATAGTTATTCCATTCTATATAGCTATATCTATCCATTTAGTTATTATAATACTATTATACTATACTTAAATTATATATAGATAACTTATTAATTATTATACTATTTAATAGGTTATAAGCCTAGGTTTAGTATAACCTAGGAACCGCGTAATTTATATAGTAAGCTTTTTAATAAGTCTTAGGATAGTCTTAGAAGTATTATTCCCTAAATTATTTATTATTAATAGTATAATAGCTAACTATTATAAAATCTAGAAGCTTAAAGGTAAGGAGAATTATAAGTAATAGGAAGTAGTAGTTTAAAACCATCTTATTATTAATAACCTAGATCTTATTATTAACCCTAAATACCTACCTCTAATTTAGATTAAGCCTACTAAAGGAGGCGTACTACTTATTAATAAATTATAGGATAAATATATTAAGAAGGAAAAGATAGCCCTTACTACTATCTAGATTACCTATACGCTAGCTATTTATATTATAATTAAGAAGATTATAATGGCTAAGGATATATAAGTAAAATTAAAGTTATTATATAAGATAGAGTCTTATATAATAAGAAGAGTAGTCTTCTTTACCTTAATAGCCCTCTAATCTAATTAGTTTAAAGACCTTTACGCCTACCTTACTAAGTTTAGTAAGTATAGAATTAATTAAAGTAAATAGGGACTCCCTTATATTAAGATTTTCTAGCCTCTATCTTTAAGAAAGGTCTATTAAAGTATATAAAATAGATAGTCTATACTCTTACTAAGATCTCTTATTCTAGGAAGGAAGATATTAACTTTAAATATATTACTATATTACTTACTAATAAAGACTTAGCTAATAAGGCTAAGGATACTAAGGCTTTTACTAGTAATTTTAGTAAATAATTAAAAGTAGGCTAATATTAAAGTAATAGATATTAAGGTAGTAATAGCGAGAAGTATACCTTTTATAATAATAACTATAATATTAATACTTATTTTTACACTTATCTAGACTTTATACTAGCGGGATTTACCTTTAAAATAAATAAAGAGCTAAAAGTATAGAATAATTATTAGTAAAATAGGAAAGGTCCTAATTATTAATAGAGTAAGTAAAATCTTCTAAATAAATGAAAATAAGATAAATCCTATACTACTTACTTTAAGTATAGCCTATAGTAAAATAAGTCCTATAAGATTATTATTAACTTAGGAGATTAAAAGTATACCTTCTAGGACTACTCTAAGTTTACTAACTATTTATTAGTCTAGAACTATATAGTATTAAGACCTACTAGAGGTAGACTAATAAAAGTTAAGGGTATTAGGATAATATTAATCCTAATAGTTATTAATAATAAAGTTAATAATTTTCTATTAATTAATATTTACTACGTCCCTAATATAGAGTTTAATCTCTTATTAACTACCTAGCTAGACCTATAAGGCTATAAGTACGTTAGTAGTAATAGAAAAGAGATATTCTATAATAAATAAAGGTAGGAGGTACTATAAGCCTTCCTATATAATAGGATATACTAGCTAGAAATAATATAGATATAATAAATAAGAGCCTTTCACCTTAAATTATCTATATTAACTAAGAATAACGCGTTATAGACTTAATAATATAAGTAATACAGCTATATTAGTATAAAAGCTACTAAAGTAATAGTATATACTACTAATATTAATTATAAGGCCGCTAATTATCTATAAAAAATTAAGTTATAAGAATTATATAAAAGTTATATATTAGGGAAAATTACCTAATACCCTTAAGAATACCTATATATAGAGTTACTATCCCTAGCTAATACTAGTATATTAACCTAGTATTAGCTAGCTATATAACTACTCTTAGGGGATATACTAATATAATAGTCTCTATATATAAGGTATTAGGATTTTCTCTTATAGACTATATATCTAATAGGGGAGAATTACTAATAAAACTCGCCTTTAGAATAAAATACTAGAAGAATTAGGGGTATTAACTAGCCTTTATCTAGAGTAATAATAAACTCGCCTAGGGCTATAAATATTAATAGATCTATAAAGAGAATAGGATATAATTAACCGCGTTAGTACTATATAACCTATATTAGAATAGGATTACTAAGAGAAAGAACCGGACGCTATTTAGTAAAGTTAGAATAATCCTTATTAATACTAGACTACCTTAGGAGTTCTAGGGTAAGGCTATCTACTATATTAATTATATTAAGAACCTTATACCTAGTAAAGACGGGAAGTCCCACTTTAAGAAATAGTATAGCTTTAAACCCCTATTAATATACCTAAAACCTTTTAGATATTAGTACTATTTATTTAATATATTACTAAATAAAAAGAAACTAGATAATAAGGCTATTAAATACTACTTCCTTAGCTATAATAGTAAGAGTATCTACTACGTATAGGATATTAAGGGATAATATCTTATTAGGTTAATATATATTATATTTAATAAAAAGGCTATTATACTATTAATAAAAGATAATAAGCCTTTAGTAGATAGAGAAGATAGTAATAACTACGTCGTAGACCTCCTAAGCTACCTCTAGTTAGACTAATTAGATTATAATAGTAAGGTCTTAGAGGGAGTACCTCCTCCTAATTAATAGGGTATTAAGAGAGTATTAGATAGTACTAAAAATACTAAAAATACTAATAATACTAGTAAATCTAGTAATAAATTAGTAATAACTCTTCCTAATAGCTAATCAGTATTAGGCCTAACTAATAATATAAATAGGCCGACTAGTCTAAATAGATATAATTAGGATAATCTACCTAAGTTAAATTAATATAAGTTAGATAATTAGACTATAAGAATTAGCTAAGCGGAGTTAGAAATATTAACTATTTAAAATTAGAATAGTTATAATAGTTAAATACGCTAAATTACTACTAAAATACTATTAGCTATTATTAATAAGATATCAGCTAGGAATAGTAAATCCTAAAAAATTATTCTTAATTTATTATATTATTCTAGTTATAATAAACTACGGATTAACTATAACTAGACTAATAAGTAAGGCCTAAAGTCTTCTAATAACCCTAATAAGTTTAGGGCTATACTTACCTACGTCGTTACTATTAGTAAAGAGCGTCTCTATCTAATATTAATAGATAAGGCCCTTTAAGGACCTAATAATAAGAAATAGCTCGCTACTACCGAAGAAGAATTAGCTAATTATACTAAGTAGGAGATATAGAAAATACTATATAAGCTACCCTAGAAGGTATATATCTTACTAAGAAGATAGGTCCTATCCTATAAATATAGGCTAATAGGTGAAATAAGTAGATATAAGGCCTAGTAGGTAGTTAAGGGCTTCTACTAAATTAAGGGGATTAATTTTAACGAGACCTTCTTATTAACCTTAAAGGTATTATTATAATATCTTCTTCTTACCCTAATTACTAAGTATAGGCTAATTATTAAGTATTTAAACGTTATTACGGCGTTCCTAGAATTACTTATTTAGGAAGAAATCTAGGTAGAGTAACTATATTACTTTACTAATAGTTAATAAGAATACGCCTATTAACTAAATAAAGCTTTATATAGCCTTAAGTAAGTATCTTATAAATAGTATAAGACCCTTTATAAGGTACTTAAGTTACTAGGATTTAATTACCTTAAGTATAATTATTATATATTTATTAACCCTATAATAAAAGTTATTATTATAGTATATATAGATAACTTATTATTTATAGTATATAATTAGGACCTAATTACCTATATAAAAAATAAACTTAATAAGAGGTTTAACTTTAAGTATATAGGAGATTTAAAAGACTATCTAGGTATAAATATTATTAGGAATCTAGATAAATAGTCTATTTAGGTTAATTAAATAAAATATATTATATAATTATTAAGATAGCTTAATATAGAGAATTATTTACTAGTAAAGTTACTTATAGAGTAGGTATATATTACTATTACCCCTAATAGCTATATAGCTCCCTTATCTAATAGGGAGGCTTATTAGTCTCTTATAGGAGTATTTAATTAGTTAAGTATTATAACTAGGCCTAATATTACTTATACTATTAGTACCCTAAGTTATTCTCTCTATAACCCTTCTCTATAATATATAAATACGGCGAAAAGGGTATTATATTACCTAGCTAGGATAATTAATAATAGCCTAATCTACTAACTAGGTAAAAATAATAGCCTAGTAGGTTTTACTAACGCGTCCTACTATAATAACTATAAGACGTCTTACTCTACTAGAGTATATATCTATAAACTATTTAATAGCCCTATTACCTAGTAATTTAAATTATAAAAGCTAGTAGTAATATCTATATATAAGTCTAAATATATTACTATAATAGAGGTATATAAAGAAGCTCTATATCTAGGCCCTATACTTAAAGAGCTAGGGTATAATAAGGGAGTAGTACTAGTACTCCTAAGTATTAATAACTAGGTAGCTATAAAATTAGCTATTAACCTAATTAATTATACTACTATAAAATATATTTAAATAAGATACTATTTAATTTATTAACTAGTTTTTAAAACTAAAGAAATCTATCTTAAATAGGTTAATACTAAAGCTTAATATATAAATCCCCTTATTAAACCTATTAGTCCTATTAACTTTAGCCTAGCTAGATAATAGTTAGGACTAGCTCTAGGTAAAGTATAAGGGTATTTAAATATAGTAGTTAATAATAGGGATACTACCTTATTATTACTAATCTAAGAGGGAGTATTATAATTTAGGCTAGGTTAACCTTAGTAGTTACTAATTAGGACTAGTTAGGGGGCCTTATAGATTAATAGAGATTTCTTGTAATAGTTATTCTATTCTATATAGCTATATCTATCCATTTAGTTATTATAATACTATTACACTACACCCAAATCACGTGCAGATAACTCATTAATCATCATACCATTCAACAGGTTTCAATGGTAAGCTGACCGATTATTTGCGCTAGTTTTTGGAAGTCCGGGTCAACCTCGGCTGATGACAAGTTGGGGGATTTTGGCGTAGAATACACCAAGAGAGATTCTTCCTCCATGCGTTCCTTTCTTCATTAGTTGTCAATACTATTGCACTACACCCACGTGCATATGTCTCATGCCGATCATATCGTTCAACAGACATTACTTTGAGTTGAGTTGGTGGGCTACTGTCGCAACCCCCAGACTGTGCCGCTGCCAAGGCTCACGGCCTGCCAACCACCACCTCTTCTGTTGGCGTGTTGGTAACACCATTCCATAGCGCAGCAGCAGCAACGAAGACGGGTGCCTCGCTTTCATTTATTCCCAATTATCATGTCCCTACCACGAGCAAAGTCAGTCGTCGAGAGATATGGGGGGAAACCTGTACTGGACCCATTGAAAAACCGAGGTAATAACACACATTCCCAACCGTTCTTCAGCTGACAACCCATAGCATCACAATCACGCGGTATCAAACAAAACAAGTCTATTCCGCCTATTCGTAAGAGCGCACGTCTACAACGAAGAGAACGTCTCTATCAACAACCGGAGATACAAAAGCAACTATTTCAGCTTCCTTCTCCAGCCATTACCACGCCTGACAAAGTGGTATGCTCTACAACTCCTTGACGTACAAGTGCGAGCACTGACTTGGGCTAAGCGCCTAGGAGAACCAGTCAAAACCTTCAATTTAAATCGCAAACGGAAGCGGAGTAAAGAGCTTGGACAGGATCATAAAGCTGAGGTCAACGGACCTGCCCGTACACCATACCAAGCCCAGGAAAGACATATTCGGAAACGTCAACGAACCTCACTTGCGAATCCCATCGTTGAGAGCGCAATACGGACAGATTTCTGTGGTGACGCAAAGAGTAACAACGTCGACCCGATCCAACGCTGGGTGGAAAAAGGAAGCTGGCCTGGAGAACATTTTAAGCTGGACAGCAACATGAGTCAGTCTGTTACCCGAAAAGGGTCCACACCATCTCTCAGCAGACGTGATTCGGATATCAGCGGTGTTTCTTTGAGAGAGGGAAAGAATCCTGCTGTCAGAAGTAGGCGTTACCAGCACATACTTGAATCCGTGGGCATCTACATGGGCCAGCCTGAACCGCACCTGCGAGCGGCCCAAAGTGACAAGGCCCTTTGCCAAGAATTACTCAAGAGAGAACAACCAGTCCCAAAAGACTCTCTATTTAACGATGAACTATTTGAATCGACTTGTGAAGATATAGCAAACCGAAATGAGGCGAGAGTGATTCAAGACATTGGTCGATTGATCGTCCCCGCTCCAGAAGAATTATTTCGTCGTGGGGCAAAACACCTTAAGGACTTGATTGAAACCGTTGATGAAAGCTGGATCAAATCCATCCCCCTCGTCAAAGGTCCCCGCCCGCAGCCCGACTTTGCTGTAGGACTCAGATCATCTGCATTCACCCCTGATCAACTTAAGAAATTACAACCCTCTATTGGTGATTGGCAGACGACGTCTCGTCTAGTAGCTACAGATGAGATGTATTTCCCACTCCTCACAGCGGAGGTTAAATGCGGCAACGAAGCACTAAATATCGCAGATCGCCAGAACGCTCATAGCGCTGCCGTTGCGGTAAATGCTGTCGTTGAGTTGTATAGACTCGTGTCCCGTCAGTACGAGCTGAACCACAGAATCCTTACCTTCTCAATTTCGCACGATAATGAGGCTGTAAGAATGTACGGGCATTATGCGTTGATCAAGGAAAACCACACTTCATTTTACCGTCATCCTATAAAGAAATTTGATTTCACCAGCGAGAATGGCGCAGAGAGGTGGACTTCATACAAGTTTACGTTGAATGTCTTGGAATTATTTTATCCAATCCATCACGAAAGAATCTGTTCCGCCATTAACCAGCTACCCAACCCAGAAGACTTCGCTGTAGAGTCCTTCGAACAAAACGACAGTGAATTGACCACCTCGTACTCACAACAGAGAGGACCGGAACCTCCGTCATCACAGACCTCCGAACCTGTGTTCAAGAAACCAAAGGGAAAAGGCAGGAGATAGTTGCATATTGGGAAAATAGAAGAAAATATATATGCAAGTCTTCAATCCTGCTCTTGAGGCGATCAAAACACAATCCTAGTTAATTACCTTCCACGTCCAGACTGCTCCCATCCTCCCTGTTGCAAGCCTTTCCTGGAGCTCAGCCTTATTGTCATTGGGAATTTCATGTCTTCCAATCCGCCTTGTAGTAATGACTCGTTCTGGGCTGCAATCAAGGCACTTCTGCCAGCAAGAGCGCGGTCTTCATCCTGTTCCGCCTCAGACCCGCAGCACGTCTGTGCTACTGGCGGCTGTATCTTCAGTACTGGTCTGACCGTAGACCTGACGAACTCAAAATTTGTCCTTCAGGAGGAGGCCAATTCGATTTTTCCATTGATATATATTTTGTAATATTTGTCGTCATTTTGAACAACTATGTATAGTGTCGAGTTGGCCAACTCGTTCACTTTCTTAGATATTGTTGCGTTTTTCAGTGAGGCAACTGACAACCTTGTGCAATGTCTCTAGGACGGGTTGATATGGAACAGTCTCTTCGGGATTAGCTACATTATCAGAAGGCGAACGGGATGACAGCAACCACAAGTGGCGAAACTCGCAATTGGCAACATCCACAGCTAGAGATCCATGACCAGCGACATCCACAACCTGCGGCATCCAGAAACAGCAGCATCCAATGGATAGTACAAGAAATTTGTGACCGGCGCTACAGTCTATTCACTTCTGAAGTATAGTCTATATAGACTGTTCCTCAATGCTTTGCCGTTTTAATATCGTAAGGGCTGGCACTAAGGTTTCTTCTATCGTACCTAGTCCATCGAGACAAGATCCAGTCATAGTTGGTTGTAGTGCCATCCTGGAGGGGCTTACCGCTATTGATCTTGGTCTTGTCCAATGTCTCTAAACCATTCGTTTCCGCATCATTAAAAGAACTCCGCTGCAGTGCTCTTGATTTTTACCATTAGAGTCGATGTTGAGGTTAGGCCTACAGCGGGACAAAGGCTACCTTGGCTATTGAGACGTATGGAGCGAAGAGAGAAAGAGGCTGTATTTATATAGAGTGGATATATGATGACAACGTATATAATAGCGCATTTAGTACACGGATAATTTACTATAGGCTACGGGCATCTAAAATTAAAGGGAAAGAGCGAGCGAAAGATAAAGAGGGCAAACGTAGGAGACAGCGTGGTAGGCGGTCAGTGGAGCTATGACCGGCTCCTTTCTGACTAGCATCTAAATTAGGCTAGCTAGACGCTCTCGTTTAGACTTATAAGGACATTATAGTAAAGCGGCGGCACCTAGGTCAACAAGCGGTCACGTATTAGCCTGGGTTCGGGGAAACTATATAGGTACATAGTTTCCCCGAGCCCACATGACCGTCTGCTGACTCAGCCGTCGCCGCTCTGCTAGCGCGCTAAGGCTCATTTTGTCAATGTACTCCCTCTATGCTCCCTTATGCTCCCTCTGTGCTCCCTCGTGCTCCCCCCCTGCTCCCTTATGCTCGCTCGTTGCTCCCCCGTGCCCCCCTTCAGCCACTTCCTATTTTTCTGCCGTTCGCTCTGGCTGTTGCATTCTTGCAAAGTTTAGACGAGAGCGTCCATTCAGCTCGAATTGGATGCTGATCAGAGGCTCCATATTTGGCTCTACCGAGTGATTTTGAGTCTACCTGTTTAAGCTCGTCATATGCTCTGTTCCAAGTAGACTATTGAGATGCACTACAACACTGTCCCTGTCTCGTACAGGAAACAGCCTTTCCGCAGCCCAAAGATTGAACAAGAGCTTTCATTCGCTGAGAAAGTCGATCCAGATTCCTAGGTGAAAGAATTCACTCGGTCAAATTTGCCGGGAAGCCCGGAATGGTCGAGTTATCCCAAGTTCCAAACGGTGCTTTTAAAGCGTCTGTGACCTGCTGAATTACCATGGTAGACTTCTGTGGTCTAGTTTTGTTCTGGTGTATCTTGAATGAATCGTATCCATCCTCGATATTATCGTTTTTTGAATACACATGGACGTTATTGGCGGTGGACTTTGGATCGCCACCCCACCCATCGTCAGAGTACATGTTGAGCGACACATGGAGCCGGATATCACTGTTCGATGTATGATGGGGGGAGCTAGGGTCTTCAAATCAGTATGATTGGCAGGGTGAATAACGCTGCAATTTCGCCAACTCACGTGACAAAGACGACTAAAGGGGGAATAGGAGCAGTCGGAACCTTCCCCTTCGTATCCTAAAGATTCGGGTTAGACAGTCAGGCAGGAAAGGTCGAGCGAATGAGCTTACAGGTGTCGCAGCATTCCATGCTGCAACAAACTGACTGATTAGGCTCAACATATTTTCGAGGTCTGGCGCTGGAAGCACTCCGTGGGGGAATAAAACGCCTAGCTGGCGACCGCCAACATTTATAATAGTACTTCCAGGATTGGGATTGGAAGTCTCCATGGCGTTCGCTGGTTAAGAAAGCAATGTAGATAGTCGCTGCTCTTGTTCTTTGATTTTGTGTCGTGAATTGCAATAATGAACTGGAATGATTTCGGGGAGCCTTGAGCGTGAGCAAACTTATATACATATTGCAACGTGCGATACTGATGTGTCTGGCTGCAAGCTAAATTAATGCAAGAACAAATGTATTCACAGATAGGCTGATAGAAGGACAACGAGCTCATCCGACTGGCTGTCAAGCTGAGAGACTACTGTAGAACAGGTCAAAGACGGAGACTGCTTTGCAACTGCTCGAGCCAATGATCTTTGATGCGGCGTTTTGAAGCAAGCTGAGGACTGACCATTCGCACATATTCAGTCGACATTTCTGGTAAGATGATGGTGATAGCTCTCACTACCCCTCTGTCCTAGATAAGCCACATTTCCAATCAGGAATGCACTTTCTAGCCAAGCTAGCACGCCCTGCATGACTTTCAGCTCAAAGATCAACGCAATTTGCAGCCACGAGAAATCCAGCCGTGAACGCAAAGCCGAAAGCCACTCGTCCTGGCATACAGCTGACTCTCTCTCGAAATGCCGGCCGATGTGCGAGCTGCAACGGACGCCGTAAGTGCGCGCAAATATCTCCCGGTTTCTCATACCGTTTGACAGCAAGTATCTCCATCATCGCATATTGATCGCCAATGTCCATAGCAGAGTTCATGGCTCAGATTGCTAGGATGAGTAATGCGTAGAAGAGTTCACCCCCTTCTGGTCCAAACTTACTTCTGGTCCAGCCCTAAGGGGTTAGTAGCCCGGAGCTCTTGAAGCTCCGTACTCCGTCGCCTAGCTCCGGGCGTGCTCTAGGTACTCACGTACTCTTAGGCCTTAATACTATCACTTCTATAGATCCTCAGCTAGGCTCATTTTATAACTAATTTTACTATAATACGGCAAATTACAAAAATACCACACTTTTCTGGAATATTTTCAAAAATGCCACCCCCATATTTTAAAAATACTACACCGGGGACTTACGCACCCTGGACGCTGGGCGCATCAGTCCTAGGGCCGCCTTTCAAGCCTGAGATTCCGGGCAGAAGACCCTATAGCAGCCCCTATAGCAGCTACCGTGGTCTGGCTACCTTGGTAGGGCTCCCCAGGCAATTACCTAGCCTGAGAAAAGAGCGCTGAGTACCCTAAGCTCTAGGGATAAGTCCCTGAAGAAGTTATATTTTACCCCTAAAAATTTTATTCCCTATGATAATAGCGACGGTTAGGAGGTCTATATAGGAGGTCTCTAGGCCTGTCTATGCCCTAGGGATAGACTTACCGGAAACTAACTTACGGGGCCTACTGCGGGGTGTTCCGCGCTGCAAGGGGGCTGATGCGCCCAGCGTCCGGGGTGCGTAAGTCCCCGGTGTAGTATTTTTAAAATATGGGGGTGGCATTTTTGAAAATATTCCAGAAAAGTGTGGTATTTTTGTAATTTGCCGACTATAATAAGTACTCGCGTTTAGGCGTTCTATAACTCTTATAGCGGAAATAAATTTGATACAGTACGTGGTTATAGCAAGCGAGGGCGTGAACTAGAAGTAAGTGTGGACCGGAAGGGGGCGATGTAGACGGAGAAGTACGCGTATCATGTGTAGACCAGAGTACTACTTGATCAAGAGCCTTTTTCAGCCAGCCACACGGCGCCTCTTTAACAGTCGTTGTCATTTGCTATCGACATACCAAAAAATCGCGAAATTTAGGGTCGGGATATACACAAAAGTGCACTACAATCCTCCTTATCCGTGCTCTTTCCTACGAATACTAGGGTTAGCCTGCAAGGCTGCCAACACATTGTATGCGCCGCCGTTACTTCTTAATACTCCAACAATGTTTCCACCATAAAAAAGCACTGTCCCTGAGCCCAAAGCGTTCTTCATTCAGCTCATCGTCGGCGAGAATGGAAGAGCCAGCCTTTTTCTACAATGGAAGTGACGAAATGGAGGACATATATCAGTATAAGCCAGGGGGCTATCATCCCGTGCGCCTCGGCGATGTGCTGCCTAGAGACCCTGCATCGACTACCCACAGGTACCGTATTTTACAGAAACTCGGTCATGGAGCGTTTGCCACGGTCTGGCTCGCAAAAGATGTGACCAATCAACTGTAAGACTACCCTAAGCTACTGTCACAACTATCAGGGTGAGCTAATGTACTGTTATATAGCGGTTATGTTGCCCTGAAGTTGAACGTGTCAAGCATCTTTGGCAAGAACAACGAAGCCCGCATTCTTTATCTCCTCAACGATTCTACTTATGACCAACCTGGATATCGGAACATCATCCGCCTCCTTGACGACTTTAGCATTGAAGGTCCGAATGGTAGTCACGATTGTCTGGTCACAGAAATCGTTGGTACCATGCATGAGGTTAAATCTCAACGGAATATTCAGTTCCGGCCCAAAAACATGTCAACTCAGGCCATGGCTGGTCTATCATACATACACAGGAGGGGGGTGGCTCATGCTGGTGTGATTATCCATACGCAATTGCCTTTGAAACCGCTAGAATGCCATTGAATTCTTTCCTGGGTGGCTGCTGATTGGAAGAGCAGATTTTCACTGCGGCAATCTCGGGTTCGGCTTACCTCAGCTGCAAGATGTATCTGAAGAAGCTATTATGGACCACTTTTCTGATGTTGAATGCATCCCGGTCATCCCATGCAACCCTGAAGCTGTCAGCGACTCTTTCCCCCCATACCTAGTCACCCCAATTTCCATCATGGACTATTTGGTGGGTACACAAGCGATGCCGTCTACCTCCGAGAGCTTCGATCTGAAGATCATCGATTTTGGAAATTGTGAGTTCAGGCAGACGTCTGTGAAGGCTTCGATGGCTCATGCTGCAAATAATTAGCTTTCAGTGATCAGGAAACAAAGCCGCCGCCCAATACACCAATTTCCATCCGCGCCCCTGAGGTGACATTCTGTGAGCTCACAGGTGGGGAGATCGGATCTAGCTGGGATAAATCAGTAGACATTTGGGCTGCTGCCTGCACAGTGAGTGTTGCAGCCGGGCCATGTGCTGGGAATTCTTGCTATCTTCCCGAGATTACACAGCTCATACGACTTGTAGCTGTATGAGTTGAATTTTGGTCACATCTTATTCTACGGGATGGGCAAAGGAGACGCAATCATCTACCGAACCATTCAACTAGCCGGACTTCTACCACCTTCATGGGTGCAGTATTGGGATTTGGAGAAGTATAGCAAGCAGAACAAAAGTATGTAGCCTCTCCCTGGATTCTCTCCCTAGAGGGCATTGCTTTAACTTTGTCGTCGCAGAGTTATCGAACATTGATCCGGATACGTTTTGGGCAGATCGCGCTTCGCAACTGACCAAGCCAGATATTTCTGATTCGACTAGGAAGGAGATATTTGGACTGATTGACCTGCTGAGAAACATGTTGAGAATCGATCCAAATGAGAGACCGGGCATTTCTGAGCTCTGGAGTCATTCATGGCTGGCGGGTCAGAAGCCCGAATCATTTCAACCGAGATAGGGAGTGGAATTTCAAGGGTTGTAACGGGCTTCGTGATACCGCCTCAAGACCAGATGCAAGACTGCACCCTGAATCGTCCTGCATCATCCATGTCATCCCTCAACATCAGCCTCGCTTTTCCATCAATAGCTTCGTCGAGTCCTCGGGATCCAGCAACAGATTGGAGAGAGATGGGAGGGGCATGATGTGCTGGCGTTAGGCTACTACAGCACTAGCTGATTGGCGCGGAGAAGATTAAATGCGATCGTACGTCGGATCATCGAGAAAGCATTGTAGTTGCCTAGACACTGCGTCTCATATCCTGTCAGGACTTCTGTCCAGTATTATGGTCTTCTCGTTGGCTAACAGAAGCGCCCTACGAGCGCCGTGTTTCTTCATGTGTGTCAGGACTTGTGGCTTAGAGGCGGTTTAGCAAGGGATCTGTCGAGATCTGTTGCTTGTATCTCCCGGCGCCACGTGCTTCAGTTGCCGCCCTGCGCAGCTCCCAGGTTGCACTTCTGGTGTCCTTAACCTCAAATCGCGCATCCTAAGCTTCACATACTCACGTCGCGCCTTATTTATATATATACGAGTCTGATTTAGTCGTTCCATCTACGCCGCCTGACATCGCCAGACGTTGCACAGAGGCAAGGAGCTATGGAATCTCGATAGTCTACTTTCTAACGGCGGCACCTTAGCATGCTGAAACGAAATCCCGAACTCCAGGTTTGGGGATAGGCCGCATCAGAAGGCGTGGCGCATCGTTCTTTGTCCACGTACATCCCTTCTTATCATTATTGGCAATCTGTAATCAAGCTATGGGCTAGGTAAGACGTAGGCTAGGCAACGCCAGTGCTTGTGTGAGACAGAGCTTCTACGCGCAGTTGGAAGTAGTGTCTACCACTCAAGTCGCTTCCACGAGAACAGTCGAGATTTCTATACAAGCGCATCCTGGCAACGACATAATATGCATATGGAGTGCACTAACCATCAAGAGCCGGTGTGAATTAATCTGCTTATAGTGACCCGTTGTCGATTGTGACAGGCACTATCATCTGTCCCACAGCACAGACAACGATGTTATCACTTTCGGCGGATTCAGAACCCGGCCGAGGCCACCCTCGGTGATGTACAGAACAATCTAAAGTACCTGGCCTTGGGCGCGCCGTTTCCCATGTATCCCGCTCCGGCGAAGCCGGGAGTCGCTCGCTCTGGCTGTCGGCGTGCTCCTGTTTAGCTGTACAAGTTGATGATAAGTCGCTTTGTCGCCGTGGAAAAGGGACTTGGAGATTGTATAGGAGAAATGCATACGGCGGGCAGACATCGACACAGAAAATTTGTTTAGAGTTCAAGTTTGAAGTTGGAAAACTCACCTTATCCAACAACAGGCCATACTCAATGGAAGGCACGCGGAGTCTAGGCAGAAGAGGGCTGTGCTAGGCAGTAGAGTCTGTACCAGGAAACAGTGTCGACGGATGTTAAACATGAAAAAAAAACATTTCTCAGCATTTTATAGACTAGTAATAATACGTGATATGGCTATTGATGGCTCAATAGCGACGGATCGGTCTTAGCGCCTTGGCGCTTCTAGTTACTGTTTGCTTCTCGCTAGATAGATAGCTTCTAAATTAATGATCCTATAGAAAACCTATACATCCGTATTAATGGTAGTAACACTACGTTAATCTTAATAAGTACTAATTAATTACTTATTAGGTAAGATCTAGAGCCTATTAAAACTAATACTAACTCTACTAGCCTTTAGTAAAGCGCTTATAAGGCTAAAAAACCTAGAAGTCGTAAGGTATACCTACCTACTAGGATGGATAATACTCCTCTTACTAAGATACCTTAAGATACCTTTTTATAATATTAAGTTCTACCTCGCTATTATCTTAAGGTATTCTTAATAAAAGCGGGGTCTAAGAATTTACTACTACTAAGAAGGTAGTAATAACCCTACTCTTAATAATAAAAAATCTACCTCCTCTAACACTATTTATCTATCTATAATTTAAGTACTTTAAGAATATTATAAGTATATAGTAAAGGACCTACTTCGCTAGTTACTATAGTATTACTTATTAGGTAAGAGATAGTTATATTAGCCTTCTAACTTTATAATTTTATTAAGATAGGATATTAATACTCTAATCTTATTAATAAAATTAGTTATTTTATAATCTTATATATTATCTTAAAGAAGTTTAGACCTCCTAGGTAATTATATCTAACCTTAGTAAGAGAGAATAGATAATAGTCTTATTCTACTTCCCTTAAACTAGTTAGTTTACTAGGAGTTAAAGAATTTAAGCTATCCTAGCCTCTTAAGTAGGTAATTAATTAATCGACTATATAAAAGGTAGTAGTTAGATTTAAGTAAAATACTATAGCTATTTAGTAATCTCTTAAAGAACTCCCTATTATAACCGCCTCGCCGCTTATTATAATTGCAAATTATAGGGGTTATATAGTAATATAAAATCAGTCTATTTTCATAGTTAGACTAATTCTTAAGAAATCTAAGAATTATTCTACGGGGGATCTAATAAACCCCTTAAAGAGACTAGTAAGCCTTATATATTATTTCCCCTTACGGGTTAATATAAGGCCGTAACGTATACTAAATATATACGACGTAGAACCTATTTAGTTAGTTATAATAATTACCTCCTCTCCTAAAGAAACTCGTCCTTAAGTTTAGTATAAATAACCTATTTAATTAAGTTTAATAAAAACCTTTAAACCTAGTATAAGATATAAGGAAAAGAACTTAATAAAGTAAGATTATAACCTATATAGTAATTATAACGCGTAGTACTTATAGCTTTATATTATAATATAGCTATCTATTATATATAGATATTATAATCTAAAGTATACGCGTTATATATAATAATTTTTCGTGAATAATAATAATAGCTAATTATATAGTATAGTATCTAATATCTTAATATCTTAGATATTACCCTTAAGTTAGTTTACTAGCTCTTTACGTAAATATAGCTAATATAATATAGCTTAATTTAATACGAAATATATATAGTACACTTAGCTCTTATAATAAAGGCTAAGGTAGATCTTAACACCTAGTTAGGCGATCTAATTATTAAGGATCCTATAAAAACTCCTATTATAAATCCTATAGAGATTCCTATTAATAATCCTATTAAGGAGCCTACTCCTCCTCCGCGTAACCCTATCTCTAAGCCTACTCTTTACTTTAGTTCTAACGCGAGTATTAATAATCCTTTTAGCCTAGATAATAATCCTATTATACCTACTTATTATCCCTCTTTTATAGATATAAGTACTTAGGTATATCTTAACTATATAACTAATATAAAGTAGTATATTATTCTTACCCCTACCTCCCTAGCTATATATTCCTAGGGAGCTCCCTATCTAAAATAAAATATATATAAGAGGTATATTTACTATATTAATAAAGGACTTATAAAGTATAGGTATTTATAGTTATATTATACTTAGCTTATATACTAATAATATAGGTAACGCTATATTTATAATTATTAATAAAAAGAAGATTATACTAAAGTAATATAAATATTATATAAAAGTCTATTACCCCTATAACCTAATAGGTTTTCCCTATCTTCTTAGATTATTTTTATAGTTATAGCGTATATTAACTACTTAACTTCTAGATTCCTAATAATATAATCCTAGTTTATAATAAGGTAATTAAGCTTTATTAATTAATTAATAGTATTAACTATCTAAATATTCTAGAGGATAATTAAAGCTTTAAGTAATAGGCGTTACCCTTATAAATATTATAGTTACTATCTATTTTAAGCTAGCTTCTTATAGCTATATTATAGGACGCCTAGGTAGTAAAAAGAAACTAATAAATATATTAAAAGTATAGACTATAATTCTTTATATAATAGAGTATATTAGGGACACCCTCGCGGGTATTTATAATATTAAGTAAGCTAAGGTATACTTCCTTATACTTCTATTATATTTATTAATTATTATAACTATTATTTATATATCTTTAAGTAGGCCTTAAGCCCTTAGCCTCCGGCCTAGAGGATAAGATAGATATAGATAATAAGGAGTAGGTACCTAGTATACTAATATTATATTACCTATACTTATATAGGTAGCTAAGTAAGCTTTAACTACTTAGCGCTAGGTTCCCTTCTCCTAATTTAATTAGATAGTTTTTTATTTCTTTCTTAAGTTATCCTTATATACTAGCGCCCCTAGGGCGTTTTATCTACTCCTAATAGATAAGATATAAGAGATTAATACTCTTTATATTTACTTTTAAGTAACTAATTAAATATCCTTTTTTACCTTTATTAATTCTATCTTAATATTTATAACTCCTATTTATAATAATAGTACTTTTACTTTTTATTAAAGTCTTCGCGTATTTCTTATATATTATCTAGATTTTCTTCTAGAACCTATTAATTATATTAGGGAGGATATCCCTTCTACTTAATAAGATACTAGAGTTTACCCTTCTTTATCTTCTTATCTAAAATCTCTTCTAACTCCTACTACTTATTATTATTAATAAGTTCTAGAGGTAGTAGCTTAAGTATAAAGGTATTACCTTACCTACGCGTATACGGCTCTAAAAGAGAAATATAGAAAACTAGGTAGATTAAGTATATTAATAGTAATACTAGGTAATATACCTACTTACTAATAGGTCTAAGGATATAGAATAAATTAATAAGCTTATAAGATAGCTTTCTACTTAGTTACTTTTACTTTAAGTTCTTTATATTTAGTATAATTAAGTCTCCTTAATTGAAAGATATTAGCTTATACTTCCTATTATAGAACTTTACTTATATTTCTAATATATCTTACTATTAACTCAATAGGTCTTTATATAACTTATAAAGTTTTTAGATATATTATCTTATATTTAATACCTCCTCTTAATAAGTTCTATTCCTAGAATATATAAGAATCTTAGGCTAATAGTTATAATAAAGCTTAGAAGGATTATAGCCTATTATTATATTCTTTATATTATAATATATAAATTTAGCTAAGGGTAATAACCCTACCTAATTATTTTATCTATTATTATAGTAAGTTCTTAAATAATATTCTAATATCTAATTTTAATATTCTATTTAGCTATTAATTTATAAATAGAAGGCTATACTTAGCCTATACTTTAACTTTAAATAGTAGTATAAGTTAGACTAATAAGTACTTATAAATAGACTCCTTTAATCTAATATAATATTATTAGGAGTATTATACTTTAAGAAGACTTCTTTAAATAAAATATTTATAAGATTAGTTACCTTAAAGTCTTTTTATATAGGAAGGTAGTAAAGTATCTTTATATACCTATTAATAACTATAAGAATAGTATTATAAACCCTTTTATACTATTTATATAGGGGAAGATCTATAATAAAATCTATTATAATTAACCTTTATAGCCTAGTAGGCTTAGGAAGCGTAGTTAAATTATTATATAGTTAATATTATTTCACCTTAACTCTTTAATATCTACCTTTATACCTATCTAGGTATACTTTTAGTAAAGGAGACTAAGCGTCTTATTAAGCCTAAAATACCCTATTAAGGGGTTATTATAATAGCGCTTTAATAGCTCTTTATAAACTAATAAGTCTTTAAGAATATATAATTCTTTTATTATAGCTAAGTAAACCTTAACTATTAAATATCTATTAACTAACTCTTTTAACTTATCTATCTATTATTTCGCCTACGCGTCGCTAGCTAATAAAAATATCTTCTTACTAAAGTACTTTAATTAATTTAATTATAGACTTTAAAGTTATAATATATACTATTTTATTCTCCGCTATTATACTAGCTAGAAAATATAGAATAAGTTATTTATAACTAATAGTTCTAGTAATAGGGTTAAGCTATTTCTTAGCTACGTTATAGGTACGTTAAGGTAGCGTCTTACTTATACTCCCTATAATTTTAAGTTAAGGGTCTCTATACCTTAATAGATATACTCTATCTAAAACTATTATTTTAATAGCTATATTAATAATTCCTAGTACTACTAATCTTATAGCTAGTACTAGTATCTATAACTATCTTACGTATATACTATATATCGCCGTAAGTTCGCCTTTATTACTAGAGGGTTATAAGCCCTATCCTAGTATAGGAAATATATAGGCCTCTACTATAGTATAGAAAATAGGGTTTAATAAACCCGCTACTATTAATAGCTTTTACTATAATATAGGGATAAGTTTATTTATTACCTTACCCTCGCTTCTATAATTAGGGCGCCTCGATAGCGTATTAGCTAGGTTAGTCTTACCTAGTCTATATTTAATAATAATATTATAAGTCGAGAGTCTTATTACCTATCTTACCTATTAACTATTTAAGGCCTTTATATTTATAAAACCCCTTAGGTTATTATAATTAATAAGTACTTTAACTAGATGGAAACTACCTTCTAGGTAGTATCTCTACTATTTAAAGACTATAACTATTATAAGTAACTCCTTATTATAAGTTTTATAGTATTCTTTAATAGAATTTATTTTCTTACTCTAAAAGGTTATAAGATACTACTAACCTAATTCCTAGAGCTATAATAAAATACTAGCTAATCTAAAATCTAATATATTAGTCTTAACTTATGTAGGTAATATAAGACTAAAATATCTTAATATTAATATATTAAGAAATACTTAATAGATTATATTAAATATATACTCTACTTTATTAGGCTAATTAAAAGGACCTATTTTAACGCCTTTTATACTACCCTTTAATAGTCCTATTAAGGGTAATATAATTTATAAATACTAATAAATAAAATAATAATAAAAATTTATACTTTATAGAAGCTCTTAGGTCTAGGCTATAACTAGATAGTATCTACCCTATACTAATCTATTATAATACCTTTAATTAATATAATAAATCCTAAGAACTCTACTTTAGTTATAAAGAACTAATATTTCTTTAAGTTAGTAAATAATTTATACTACTAAAGCCGCTTAAGTACTCTACGTATATAATCCCTATACTTTATATATAATTCTAAATAGATAAAAATATTATTAAGATCATTAATATAGAATTTATTTAGTAACCCTATTAGGGACTTATTAATATAAGCTTAAAAGGTTACTAGAGTATTTATAAGACTAAATAGTATTACTAAATACTTAAAATAATTATATTATATATAAAATATAGTCTTCGACTTATCTCCCTTTTAAATCTAAATATAATAATATATATCCTTAAGATTAAGTTTTATAAAGACCTTTACTCTATTTAGGTAATCTAATATTTTACTAATTAGGGGTAAAGGATATCTATTCTTAATAGTTACCTTATTTAACCTACGGTAGTTAATATATAAACGTAGGCCTCTATCCTTCTTTAAAATAAATAGGATAGGTAATCCCGCGGGACTCTTAGAGTACCTAATCTATCCTTTTACTAAGGCTTTATCTAGATAGCGTCTTAATTCCGCTAACTCTATATTTAATAGGTTATATAAGGGTCTATAAAGCGGGTTATTAGTTATATTAATAGCGTAATTACTTCCTTAATAGGATAGTAGATATCTAGCTTCTTTAACTAAGAATATATCTAAGAACTTACTAAACTCTAGAGGTAATATATATAAATTAACTACGTATTCCTTATCTAGATTATTTACTTCTACTACTTTAAGTTTTAGTTATGTAGGTTCTAGATCTATAATATTAGAAATAAGGAGTATATAAATAGTAGGCTATTTTTTAAAAAACTTTATAAACCGCTATAGATTATTTAATTAGAATAATAACTTATTAATTCTAAAACGCTACTTCCTTATACCCGTATTAACCTTAATACCTATTATATACTATAGAGGTCTACTAATAACTAGTAGTAGTCCTACCTTATCTATTATATAGAAGATATAAGTATACTAATAAGAAGAACCCTAACTATTAATAGTTTAATATATTATATTATATATACTATAATAAAATATAGGCTTACTATCTATAAAGCCTAGATGTAGTAACTTAGTATCTTCTATATATTTTAAGCTCGCTTTAATAGTATAAGCTTAAAAGATAATATTTAACTAGGAATTATAATTAAGATATCCCTTATACTTAAGAGGCTTATACTTTAGTATTATCTTAACTTTATATTAATATAGTATTAGAAGTTTAACCTCTACTCCTTATAGCCTCTCCTCTAATAATTTAGAGTCCTTAATAGGGTCTAGCCTTTTTCCTACTCCTCGCTTACGTATTAGTCCTATTTACTTATAGTACTAAGGTTTAGGCGTCTTCCTTTTTATTAGAATCCGCCTTATTTTAGCGGGTTAGAATAACTTATAGTATAGTAGCCCTTCTTATTATAATTCTAATAAGTAATATCTAATAAGTCGCGTAATTTAGGCTTACTATAACTACTCTTACTACTATAACTACTTACTCCTTATCCTTTTATAGTATTATCCCTATTTATTTATAGTTTTTTACCTTTATTATAATCTATATACTTATATAGTATATTTTACTAGCCTTTCTTACCTAAGCTTTTAGTCTTATTAATATTAGCCTTAAGGCGTACTAATAATAATAGGAGTTTATCCCTTATATTAAGTAGGGACCCCTAATTTATAAGGGTAATTTAGAGCTCTTTAGTAAGTTTAGTATATAAATTTATTACCCGCTCGCTTTTAACCTTTTTAGGAAGTTAGGCTTCTAAAGATATTAAGTATATTTTAAACTTATAAATTACTTATATTAGGCGTTAGTATATATTAGTATACTATTAATATACGCTTAACTCCCTATTTATAGGATCCTTAATATAATTTAGTAAAAAGTCTATAAAATCCTTCTAACTTAATATTTCTAATAGATAAGAATATAAATAAATTATCTAAAGTTATTTTAAGTTACTTTTAAGCGCTAGTATTATAAATAGAATATATAATATCTATATAGTAAAGTTAAATAGAGTCTATAGAAAAGATATATTATATTATTATATCTAGTCTTAATATTTATAGATATTCTTACTATAATAGTTAGGAATAGGGGTTAGCTTTAATATACTTTAGATAGGACTAGAGTACTCCTTAACTTCGCTATATATATACTTCCGACCTACAATACTATTATTATAAAGAGAAATCTATTCCTCTAATTCTAGGGCGGTAATATCTACTTTAACTTCTTTAAATTATTAAATTTATAGTAACTCTTCTCGCTTACGCCTTACCTGCGTAAGGCGTTCTATTATAGGGGGAATACTTCCTTTATAATTCTCTAAATCTCCCTTAGGGGTATTTTTAGTGTTCTTAAGTTTATTTATATCTCTTATATAACTTTCCCGTTCCCTTTCCTATTAGCTAGGATTATTATTAATAGTATTTAATAGACCGCTTTTATCTTAACTCTACTATAATAGTATATTACTTATAATACTACTAGAGCGAGTTATATCTACTATAACTAATAATAGATTACTACCCTTAAATAGGTAGAAGAATTAGAATTATTATAATTATAAATTATAGGGGTTATATAGTAATATAAAATTAGTCTATTTTTATAATTAGACTAATTCTTAAGAAATCTAAGAATTATTCTATAAGGGATCTAATAAACCCCTTAAAGAGACTAGTAAGCCTTATATATTATTTCCCCTTACGGGTTAATACAAGGCCGTGACGTATACTAAGCGTATGCGACGTAGAACCTATTTAGTTAGTTATAATACTACTAACGTCTCGCCCGATAACTCTAATAGAATTAAGTACTCTAGGCCCTAAGATAATTTTAGAAACTTTCTAAGGTACCTCTTAATCCGCTAAAGAGGTAATCTATAATAAGCCTATTAGACCCTAGCGTACTACTAATATAACCCTAGTAGCGTCTAAAAGTAACTCCTAATCTACTATAAATATAGCCGGCGTTAATAATCTAATAATCTAATAGATTATTTAAGAAGTTATAACTACTATAATTTAGGCTTACTAGACGGCTAATTTAGTAGGAGCTAGACCTTCTAGACCTCCTAGGCCTTAAGGCCCCTAAGGACCTGCTAGATTTAATAGTAATAGTATAAATAGAGGGGTACGCTAGAACCCTAGTAATATTAGTTTCTTTAATCTACTTTATAACGGGAAATCTTCTACCTTTAGTACCCTAGTAATAGAATATACGCCTAAGGAGATATATTTTTATAATATCTATTTATTTCTTAAGTATACTTATAATATAGTAAGTATTAAAGGCGATAACCTAGTCTATACTTACCTCTAGACTTACTTAAAAGGTACTACCTTATCTTAGTAGCTAAGTAAGCTATCTAAGAATAATAAGAGGCTTATAAAAATAGGCGTTAAGATTAATAAATAGGAATAAATACTTATTAATAGATTTAGGTAGCCTACTAATATAGCTATTAATTATACTTTATATAAGAAATATACTCTTTATAATACTTCTAATTACTAGGAGCTATATAAATATACCTAGAAGATTTTATAGGCTATTAAAGATGCTAACCTTACTACTACTAGTAATTAGCTTAATATAATATATAATAGACTTAATTATAACCTCTATTATAATATCCGCCGTCCTAAGGTAACTATAAAGCTAGAAGAATTCCTAGATAACCTTAATAAATTTAAATAGGACTAGTAGATATATATAAGCTAAAATTATTAAAGTATAATAATAGCTAGGAAGGAAATCTTATTAAGTAACTATTTAAGAAATAAATAATCTACTAGGAATAGTTAGTATATATCTTATTAAGGATATTAGCTAAATTTCTAATAATAGTAATTCTCTAATTATCTAAATAATTACTAGAATAATACTTACTCTAATTAATATAAGAGGCCTAGGTAATACTAGGGTTAACCTTAATAGGTAGGAAATTAAACCTTAAACGCCCCGCGTCTAATACCTTTACTAGATCGCCGTTAAATAATAGCCGGCTATATAAATCTAGATCTATTAGGTTTACCTCCTAGGTAAAACTAGTTAAGGTAATAATAGTAAAGCTATAATCCGCTGCTACTATAACTAAAGGTCTACTATAATAAGGTAGATAAGAATATAGAAGACACTATTAAGGAAGATTATAATAGGAGTTATAATACCTATTATAATAGTTATAAAGACTAAGAGGATACTAATTATAATTAAGAGTATAAAGAGGCTAATAGGATATATTTACCTAATAAAAGCCTAGACCCTAATATCTACTTTATAAACCCCGTTAACCTTTAATCTTACTAATAATACTTAAAGGCCTTTACCTCTAAGAATAAGCTTTTCCGCTACCTCTATACTAAGTAGGTAAACCTAGAAAAGTATACCTTAGTAGAAGAGTTATTTAATAAGGCGGATATATTACTAGTTATTAACTATATTAAGGTAGATAAGAGGATCTTAATTAAATTAAATATTACGCCTCCCTTAGGAAGATTAGGCTATATATTTTAGGGGTTTTACTACGTAACTCTAGGTATTAAGATTATATTAGAAATCCTTAAGGTATATATAAATATAGGCTACTTAATAATATTAATTAACCGCGCCTTATTATTTTAGATTATATCTAATTTAAAGCTTTCTAAGCTATCTTCTCTAATCTTAATTAGAGGACTAGGTAATATAATATATAAAATAAGTAAATACGCGAAAATACCTATTTCTATTAAAGGTACCTTATTTAAGAAACTAGTTATAGCTAAGATAATTATTAAGGTATATATTATTAATAGCCTCTAAGCTAATATACTTATTAGTAACGACGTAATAATACCTTAAAAAATATATCTTAACCCCGCTAGCTAATAGATAACTATCGGCACCTACTAGGATATAGTTATAGAAATTAATACTATTACTAAGTTAACGCCTCTAGTCTATTAGATAATTTATACTAAAGGAATAGTTATAATCCTAGTAATATCTACTACCTTAATACCTATATCTTACTAGGGTAAGGAACTACCTAATAATTATAACTTCTTATTTAAGCCCTAGTATAAGGGTAATCTAGGATATAATAGCGGCGTATTTACCTATATTATCAATTCCTCTTTATTATTTATATAGTTATATAATATTATAGATTAACCTACTTATATCTCTTACTATACCCGCCTTAATAATATTATTAAATATAATTAGATAGGAGTGTATCTAATTAGTCTTAAAGATATACTACTTACCGCCTGCAGTTAGTTAATATAAAAGCTAAGGTAGTTATAGAAGTCTAAAATTACGCGAGGTATTACTATTATAGTAATTATAGTAGTAATAATAGGTATACCTACGCCGTTATAAAGCTTATCTATAATTCCTGAGATTAATAGCTAGGGTACTACCTTATCTACTATAATAATTAATCCTCTACTAGAGTATATAATACCTAGCGGAATAATAGTCTATAGTAAATATAGGGATATAGTTAGGATTACTACTATAGCTAATAAATTTCCGGAAATCTAGACTAATAACGGATAAACTGTTAATATCCTAGAAGATAAGTAAATACTAATTCTACTTAAACTAAAAGTAGATCTAAAGCCTTACTAGGTATACCTATTAGGTTAGAAAGATTAAGAAGTTATTAACGGGACATTTAATAAAATATATTAATAAGGTAAAATAACTTAGTTAAGCTAGCTAATAAAATTTAGTTACCTAGTTTTTATTATTTAGCAAGATATACCTAGAGGTAGATAGAAAGGCTAAGTTATTATTAATATTTATAGCCTAAATAAGATTACTAAAATAGATAGCTACCTAATACCTCTATAGTTAGAAATTATTAATATAGTAGTATGTTACCTATTTATCTCTATAGTTAATATAATAGGCTACTTTTATTAATTTCTTATTAAAGTAGTAGATAGGCCTAAATTAACTGTTATCTCTTATTACGGCTAGGAATAGTTAAATATTATATTTATAGGGTATAAGGGTTTACTACTATATATATAAAGATAAACTAATAAACTACTTTAACCTTTATAAGGTTTTACTAAGGTATATATTAATAATATAATTACCTATTCTAAGACTTTAAAAGAATATCTAGGATACTTCTAGTGCCTTTTTAACTTATACCGTTAAAAGCGTATTTCTCTTAGCCCTACTAAGTTATTTCTAGGTTATCTATCTATTATACTACTTAGATAAAGGGTAGATAGTCTAGGATTATTAATATCTACTAAGAAAATTAGGGCTATCTAGGCCCTAAAATTCCTATTAAATTTACGGGATCTTAAGATATATCTTAGGCTTACTAGTTAGTTAAGATTATTAATTTATAGATACGCCTAGATTATCTAGCCTTTATAAAGTAGGAAGACCTCCTTAATAAAGGAGCTCCTAGTTAATAGGGTAGGCGATAAAGCTAAAGGTATAGCCTAGAAATACTAATCTATAAAGGTAGTTATTAATAAACCTAGTATTATTAAAGTTAAGGTATATAAAATATTATAAAAGGTATTTAAAAGTCTAGTCTTCCTTATTTATTATAACTATATTAGATAAATATATATTAATTTAAATGCCTCTAAATACTAGGGTTTTATAATAATAGTTTACTACGTTAAAGGAGACCCCTTACTTAATAGGACCTTTACTAGAATTAGTATTTAGCCTATATTATTTCTTAGTAAGCTCCTAAATAGAGCTGAATAGAACTATTAGCCTATTAAACTTAAGGTAGTAGGTATAGTCTAGGTTATAAAGAAGATAAGGTATCTTATTAAGTTATTATAAATACCTCCTATTATTATCTATACTAATTACTCCGCCGTAGTACTAATATCTAAGTAGATAATACTTATAACTTTAAGTATAAATAAATTAAATCTTTAACTTGTCTATACTTTATAATATCTATCTAGTTTTAATATTACTATATATTATATATTAGGTAAATTAAATATTATACCTAATACCCTATTATAATTACTAGGATCTAAGTAGATATTATAGGACTAGGAAGGTATTCTAGATATCTTTTATAGATACGTGCCGTTAGAAGAATTAGATAGAGTTATAATTTTACCTAATATCTTAGAAGACGTTTACTATGTTATATTAGTAGAAATATCTAATAATTTTAAAACCCGCCTATAACTTACTTACGGGAATAATAAGGTATAGATAAGGATAATTAGGTTTCTAAGATCTATATAAACTAATAAGTCTACTACCTAGGAATTACTTAAAAAACCTAGAATTTAGTTTAAGCTTAGAAATAATCTATTATATTATATATCCGCTAATAGTTATAAACGCCTTTATATACCTAAGTCTATAGAATCTAAAGTATTTAAGATTACTTATAATATATCTAATTATAGTAGTTTTTATTATACTTATAATAGACTAGTTAACTCCGTCTTTATAAGGTACCTATTTAAAAGATTACGCGCCTATATTATATATTACCTAGATTACTAGGTATTCTAAACTACTTACTACGCGCCGTATAGGTCTCTAATACTAGTTAGTATACTAGTAATTCTATTCTACTCTATAGTAATAGACTTTATTATTAAACTCCCTAATATTAATAGGTTTAATATACTTTTAATAATAATTAATAAATTTACTAAAAAGGTCCTTTTTAAACTAGGTAAAGATACCTAGGGTACTAAAGAATAGGCTAATACTATTATTATCGCCTTATTTAAAAGGGATTAGGGAATACTTTAAGTATTTATTAGTAATTAAGATACTAAGTTTATATTAGTATTCTAGAAAATAGTCTTTATAAAGCTAGGCGTAAGTATACTAAGTTTATATTAGTATTCTAGAAAATAGTCTTTATAAAGCTAGGCGTAAGTATACTAACTTTAATAGCCTATTATCCTTAAATAGATAGGTAGTCTAAATTGATTAATTAGTCTATAGAGATTACCTTATACTTTTACCTATTAGTATATCCTAAATCTAGCTAGGTAGAGGTACTTCTATTTCTTAGTACTATTTATAATAACTCTATAAATACTACTACTAGATTAGCGCTAAATAAAATTATATATAAGTTCTAAGTTAATAATAATTTAGGTCTATTATAAGATCTACCTCCTAAAGACTATAGTCGCTTATACTAAGTAAAGCGCGATTCTATTAATAAAGCTATTACCTTTACTAATACTATTACTAAGGTATAGTATAATAAAAAATATATCGCCCTTAACCTATAATAAGGCGCCGTAGTTTACCTTAGGCTATATTATAGGTACTAATTAAAAGGGCTAGTAAACTATAAACTATCTAAATAGCGGGTTAGCCCCTTCTAAATCTTAAGAAAAGTCGGGAATCTAGTATATTAACTTAATCTACCCCCTATAATAAAGATATATCTAGTTATTTTAGTGGCTTAACTAGAGCCGTTACCTCCTACCCCTAACTTATATTACCGCCGCCGTCCTAACTCTAAAAACCTTCCTACTATTAAGAATAAGGATATAAACGCCCTATTATTTAAAATTAAACGGCTTCTTAATAGGAGGATTACCTAAGGAAAGCCTAAGTACCTAATAAAGTAGAAGGGTTACGGTAATAAATAGAATTAATAGTATAAACTATTAGATCTAACTAATATATCTAAATTGGTAGTAAGTTATAATATTTAGTATCCCTTTACTACGTAACGTCGTAGACGAGGTAAGTAATACTCTAGATAGGTAATAAAAATTTATAGTAAGGGCGCGTACTTTTTTCTATTTTATAGGTATATTAATATGTAATATAGCTATTAATAGCTTAATAGCGACGGATTAGTCTTAGCGCCTTAGCGCTTCTAGTTACTATTTACTTCTTGCTAGATAGATAGCTTCTAAATTAATAATCCTCTAGAAAACCTATGCATCCGTATTAAGTAAACTCGGAATTATCTAGGTTACTAGGGGAATTAACCCCCGAGTTCTTATCTTTTATATCTATACTTATAGATATACTAGTAGCTAAAGGTAGCTATTCTAGTCCTATTATACTAATTCTAATTATAAGTAGCTACTCTAAGAATATAAATCTAACGGCTTATAAATTATTTAAGGAGTATACCTAGTATTCTACTTTATAAAGGGAGACTAACTATAAAGAGCTTACTTAGTATAATCCCTAGCTCTTTATTACTAGCTAGAAAGATATAGGATAGTATAGGATATTTATCTCGCTAGCTATCTTATAATATAGTATAGGATTAGTAATTCTAGTCCTATTATATTCTAGGATAGTATAGGTTTTTATAGGATAATTCTATAGGATAGGTTATTTATAAGACTACTTTATAAGATAGGATATTTTTAGGATATCCTATTATTAGTAAGTATATAATATAATATTTTTTAAAAAATATTCTAAAAATCTTTCTTATATAAAAAGCTATAACTAGAAAGTTAACTAGAAAGGGAAAAAGGGAAAGTAATACTATTTATATAAATATAAGAAAGTCTATATTTATACTAGTTAATTATACTTAACCTATATTAATTAGAGTAAATTAGTAAGTACTTACTCTAATTACTAGTACTTAACCTATATTAATTAAGGTAAGTAGGTAAGCGCTCGCCTTACTTACTATACTAAGGTATATTTAACTTAGTAAGTAACTATAATATCTACTAAGGCTTATATACTAAGGGTATAATATTATAATAATAGAATAGTTATTAAAAGTTAATATTTTTAATACTAAAAGTAGTTATCTAATTAAGTTAGAGATATTTATACTTAGATATATTACCCTTCTATTATATAGTTAGTATTACTAACCTAAAGGGGCCTAGTAAGCTACTTACTAACTAGTAGTACGTCTAAGGTACTAAGGTAACTATTAGGTATTCTAGTTAGTGCGCTTAGTCAGAAGGTGACTATGGGAAGGTGACTGTCCGGAGTTGAACCTCAGGGACCCCCTATTGCCGAGAAAACCCTCCTATTCATGCAATTGGAGACCAATCCTGCCCACTCGATGCGAAGATGGCTGATCCTAGTCGGGTACAGGCTCCGAACTCTGCTCCCCATGGAGCAAGCACTACGGTGACCGCTTCGACACAGCATATGGCACGATCATGGCTGGCCAGCAACGCTGTCGACCTCGCAAGCGATCTTGAAGGGAGCGAACCCTCCGAAAATAATTATGTGCTGGGCGAACAAGGCGTCCGAACAAATAAAGAAAGTATGCTGTCTCCCAAGCACACGTAAGCTCTGCTGACGGGCGGACTTGAGGCTTTGGCAATAGCCGGTGACCAAGCCAGCTATGTAAATGTTCTTGAGTCGACACGAGGGATTATGTTTATGGGAACTCCTCACGATGGAGCTGATGTCGCTAAGCTGGCTTCGACCATCGCCAATATAGCGAGTTCAGTAACAACTTTCAATATGACCAATCTCAACCTTCTGCAACCTGGTTCGGAGCCTTTGACAGATATATCAAGAAAGTTTGGGTTTATTGCGCAGAAGCTTAGAGTTGTGACTGTGGTCGAGTCAAACAAGACTCTGATCCCCTACTTACGGAAATCCATTCAGGCAAGTTTTCATCTATCCTCGGTTCACGAAGATATCATCAAGTCAGTTTGACTGAGTATATTAGATTGTGCCTCAATCGTCCGCAAGACTCAATCTGGGCGATTGTGAGACCGTCTTCAGCATCACTGATGCCGACCACCATATTGTTTGCAAATTCCGCAGCGCAGACGACGTGCAATACCAAAAGGTCCAACGCGCTGTCTGTGATTTGGCAAGTTTCAGAGATAGTAAGTGAGGATGCGTTATTCGATGGCGCCAAGTTAGAACGATTTTCTGATCCACTAGCTATTAGCTGGTTCAGCAAGTCTGTTTGAGATCCCTTTTGAGTCAGACGGGGATTTTGTTGGCCGGACATCTGTACTAGATGAGATACATAAGCATTTTGGCCGTCCAAATGTCCACAGTCGCCTCGCTTTGTATGGTCTCGGTGGTGTTGGGTAATTGAGAATCCCTTAATAAGATTTCAAAGCGTAGCTGATGGACTAATGTAGAAAGACCGGTATTGCCATCGAGTTTGCGTATCGAACGTGTAGATTGCAGCCGTCGACTTGGATATTTTGGGTACATGGAGCCAGCTCGACTCGATTTGTTGAGTCGTTCCGATCATTTGCAGAACGTATTGCCCTGAAAGGTCGCAGTAATCCACGAACCAACATACTCGAGCGGGTAGCTCAGTGGCTCAGGGATGAAAGAAATGGTCGATGGTTAATGATTCTCGATAATGCCGACAATAGCAACATCTACTCTACCACAGACACCAATAAGCTAGATGAACGAGAAGAGACTATGTCGCCAGGATATCTACCACTGTCGGCGTACCTACCCCAAAGTCCAAATGGCCGCATATTATTTACCTCCAGAGATAGACGGACCGCGTTAAGATTGACCGGCAATCGGAGTGCAGCGGTCATTGAAGTTAAGCCAATGGACTCAACGACAGCATCGGAGTTGATTAGGAAAAAGCTTTCAGCTCAGGAAATCCGGGATGCCGACTTACCTGCGTTTGCTCAGATGCTTGACCATATACCATTAGCAATCACGCAGGCATGTGCTTACATCGTGGTGGAAGAGAAGACAGTAGGGCAATACCAGGAACTCTTCGAGGAAAATAAGAGCCAGCAACTACATCTCCTCGAGATCGATGAAGGCGACATGCATAGGGACTTGCAATCATCCAACGCATTGGTTACAACATGGCAGATCTCCTTTAAGCAGATCAAGGCCGAGAACCCTCTAGCCGCTGAGATTTTGTCCCTTATCGCTGTCTTAGATCGTCAAGGTATTCCAAAATCGCTTCTCAGGCTCGAAGATGACTCCGTAAAGCTCAATGAAGCTTTGACTCGCCTTCGCGGATTCTGCTTGATCAAAGCTGAGAGGGGAAACGACTCGTTCGAGATGCACCGTCTTGTACAATTTGCATTGCGTGCCTGGCTGAGTGCCCGCTCTGAAACGTCGAATTGGACGCTGAAAGGCCTCGAGATCCTCTGTCGAGACTTTCCCCGTGAAGCCTTTTTCCGGGCCACCAGCTGGTCCCAATGCTCACTCCTGTTGCCACATGCCCGCGCAATCTTGGATATCGAATACGAAACGGTAACGCCCAAAGTTGGGGCGAGGTTACTCGTCCATAGAATGGAGCTCCTGAGTCTGGTAGGCTGTTTCCTCGACACTCAGGGTCATTTCGATGATGCAATCAGTTACCATCGCCGGGCCTACGATATCGCGAGGACCTGCCTTGGCCCCACGAACCCTATGACCCTCTCTCACAGCAACAACATAGCGGAGAGCCTTTCGCAACAAGGCAAATTTGCTGAAGCTGAGATGGTTAACCGCGACAACTGGCAACAGCATTTGAAGATACCCTTGAATGCAAGAGACGCGAAATGGGACCAATTGTCATTCAAACTCCTAGGAAATCTGGCGGCGGCTCTTAACAAAGTTGGTAAGCACACCGAGGCCCGCAAACATGAAAAATATGTGATGGAGAAAAAGCTAGGATACGGCGGGGACAAGGAAGACGCATGGATCAGCATGAACGCAGCCGCTTCCGGTCTCGCCGAGGAAGGCAAGCTTGAGGATGCCGAGACCCTCAGTCGTACTACGATAGAGAAACAGCTTGATGGACTTGGTTTGCAGAACCAGCACACCTTGGAAAGTATAAGGACATTGGCCATAATACACAGCAAAAGGAAGAGATTTGCTGAAGCAGAGGAAGACATCAACCGCGTGATTGATGCGGAAAATACTTTCCTGGCCGAAGGCCATCCAGATCGGATAAGGTCAGCAAAGCTATTGGCGCAAATCCTGCAGAATCAGTGTCGTTACTTAGACGCTGAGACCGTCCTCCGCGTAGCCCGAACACAAGCGGATAATTTCGCAGCAGAGCCGTCCCTTTTGAAGATGAACCTCCAAGCCGAGCTCGCCATCATGCTCTTGGAACAAGGCAAGAACGATGAAGCCATGACCTTGCAAATAGAGGCATTAGCTCTCCGCGACGAACTCCTTCCCTCGCGCGATCTACTCACCTATACCCTGATGTCGAACTTAGCGACAACCTTCTGTAAAATGGGGAAGATTAGGGAAGAGCGAGGCACGCTCTGGGAAATACTCCAGGGTCTCGTCGAGCTATCAAGTCCTAACATGGAAGCCATCATCACTGCCCTGTTAGCCTTAGCCAAGTCCATGGATCCTCAACAAGGCTTGAGCGACCTGAGGGCTATCTCCATCTGTACGCGTATCCTGCAAGCCCAGCAAGCCCAAGATCCGGGTAACTCGGCGGCCGTGAAGCAACATGTGACGACCCTCAGCCGGATGCTGCTAGGTTTCGGCCAGCCAGAGTCCGGTCTCGAGCTGGCAATGCGCTTCCGTGATCGCTCGGATCCCTCCTCTGCCCAACCTGTCATGGCCTTGCTTCAGAGCCGTATAAGGGATAAACGTATCGCAGAAGCGGAAGTGTTCCTTGAAGAACTCATCGCAGACTATATCGCTGTACTAGGATCGGAGCATCTTGTCACGTTGACGCATATGGGTATGCTGACCTTACTCAAAGAGTTTAATCCTTCCACTTTGAAAGACCTCAGGCGGAAAATGGCCAGTATTGCAGAAGGGGAAGGAGATGAGGAGTTTCCACGGACGGCGTTGGTAATTTGGCTACCTGTTTTGGTGCAATTAATAGCTGATCTAGGGGAAGGATCTTAGGAAGATCTATGCTCTTCCTATGCTCCTTTAACCATGTTTTTGGGAACTGGGTAATATGTGTGGGAAAAAATAAGATAAAGAAGGATTGCGTAAAGTCTGTGGCTATCTATCGAAGATTCCGCTCGGTTTTACAGCATCGCTCGTGAATCGCGATTGACAGGAAGCTTTTCAAAATAAATAGCAGTCTCTTCACAAAAGCCATTATAAACACTCCATATACAAACACACTATTAGCTTATGCATAAGACTCTGGAATACTTGGCGTGTGAGAATTGCGCTCCGCCTGCATATGACAGTAATCCACGATGATCTACTATAGTATAATAGTATAGGAATGGTATTCTCAGTAATACGTCTCTATTACCGTTCTGTAAGTAAAATTCTACAAGGAATTTATTAATATATAAGGAGTTAAAGATTTAAGGCATTTCCCTATATTTTCTTAGAAGCTTAATATCTTAATAAATCTCTTCTAGAATTTTGTTAATAGAATAGTAATAGGGTAGTATAATTATATAGCTACTACTATATTAATCTTACTTACTAATACCTATAATATAAGATATTATATATATATAATAGGTAAGAGAGCGCGATTTTTTTACGCTAAGTAATCTAAAGTCTTATATATAAGCTAATATACTAGTTTAACTTACTCTACTTTCTTCTCTATTATAGTATCTTAATAATTAATTACATCTAGTCTTATAATAATTAGTACTATATTATCTTATTAGTTCTAGCCTTAGATATATTATCTTTATTAGCTAATTTATATAAGTAAAAATAGAGCTAGAATATCTATATATAAATTATTATTATTTAGTAGCTAAGTACTAAGCTAGTCTACTACTATTAGTGTATATATAAGTTATATAAAACCTCTTATATCTAAGTAATATAATCTAAGAGTAAGTAGACTAATTATAATATATATTTCTATAAATTTAAATCTATAATAGAGTTTTTATCTAATCTATTTATACCCCTTAAATTTTAGTAGAGTTATACTAGAAAGTTAGTATTTCTATAAGCGAATTTTATTATATTAAAAAGGTAAGATATACCTAAAGAAATTTTAGGATAGCTAGGGAAATAAATACTTTTTACTATACTAAATTTTTAGAATATTAAAATTACTCTATCTTATTAATAAGGGTAACTCTCTAGTAATACGTTTAATAATATAAATTCTTATATTCTTAACGCGGAGTAGTTCTACCTACTAAGAGCTTATTCTTAAGTCCTTTAATTATAAGGTAAACGACGTAGTAACTATATTATAAAATCTAAATTAGAAAAGTAGAAATAATAGATTAGTAGCTAGTACTTTATATCTAAAAGTTTTAAGCTATATAAATTAATCTATATTAGTTAAATATACTAGAATATAAGAGAAATTTTAGTAAGGACGCGTATAAACTCGCTAAGTATAAATAAACTCTAAAAAAATTCTATTATACTTAGAGCCTAGAGGTTTAATACTAGCTCTAATTACTAAATATACTTTTTATAATACTTTAGTAGCTTTATTAACTTTTAGTAACTTAAGAGTAATTTCTCTACTATTTAATAGTTAATTAGTTAATTATTTATACGCTTATTCTAGTATTATTTATACTAATAAAGGTAATTCTTAATACTTAGATACCCCTCTTTAATAGAGAAGGTAGTAAAGCTACCTTAGCCTATCTAATAAGATATAGAAGAAATATTTTATAACTTAAAACTCCTATTTATTATCTCCTTTTTTTATAAATTTACTTCTTAAGTAGCTTAATAAGTTCTTTCTATTAGAATTATATTACCTATTATATCTAATTAATAGTATTCTAATAACTCTTTAACTACTTTCTTTTCTTTCTACTTTATCTTTAATACCTTTATTATTTTTAATAGTAGAACTACCTCTTAAAGATATTTCATTTACCTTAACTAAAGTTTAATAAGTTAGGACTTTTCTAGGTAGCTTATCTTTATTAATTAATAGGCTATTATATAAGTACCTCTTAGTCTAGCTAATATCTCTTTAAAGTTATAAGGTCTAGCCTCTTTAATTAGATTTAATCTTAACTCTTATAAATTTAATTAAAAGAGGAGGATATACTTTATATCCTATTTTACTTAATTATAATTATATTTAAAGTCCTAGATCTTAAAGATTTAAATTTTAAGTAGAAATACTTTAAAATTCTTTTTTCTATTATAAACTTAAATTATTAATAAGCTTTCTACCTTCTTTAAGCCTTAATTGTAGTTAGTATAATTACTTAAGAGAAGCCTCTTTACTACTAAAGCCTAGCTTTCCTTAAAGGTAGTTACTTAATAAGCCTCTTAATATTTCTTTTATTAAAGCTACTTTTAGTTTTTTACTTATATTAATAGACCTTTTATTAGGTATCTATTATTACTTAGTTAGACCTATTTCTCCTTCTCTTATATTAGAGTAATAGCCTAATTATTAGAGACTAGAAATAATATTAGTTTAATAATATAGTATTCTAGTATAATTAGAATAAAAGTTATAGTATTATAATATATCTATAATATAACTAATATAGTATATAATAAGGTTTTACTAGTTCTAATTAAGTTATAAGCTAATATAGTACTAAAATTATAATACTAGTATATAACTCTATTATACTTCTACTTTAATTAGTATTAGATCTTCTTATTCCTTACTATTATACTTATATAAGTATTATAAAGTACTAAATAATTTATTACTAAATAATTAAGTTATTTCTAAATTAAGAAAGTTACTACCTCTACTATTAATATAAATACTAGTATTACTTTATATATACTAAGAATTAATCTTAGATAGTTATTTTATATTACTTTAAATATATGTATATAAGTCTTTATAATACTAACTATTCCCTTTAAGTTATAAATAGAAGGAGTAGCTAATAGCTCTAACTACTTATATTAGCCCTAATATATATATCTTAGTCTATAAGAATTAATAATAATATAACTTAATATAATATACCCTAGGTAAGCTAATAATATAGAACTATTATATTAATTCTTCCTAATAGGAGCCTAGCTTATAATCTTATTAATTAGGGCCTAAGGACTTATAATACCTAAGATATAATATAATATAAACCTATTTGAGAAATAGCTAGTATATAATCCTTATTACTTATATATTAAGGAGATTATAACTTTAGAGGTCTAAATACTATTAGCTCTAAGATAGCTTAATAACTATTTAACTAAATAGCTATCCTTAAAGCTAAAGTAGTAAAGTCCTAACGCGATACTATTAATATAATCTTATAAAGGGGAAGAGGCTTAATAAATCTATTAGGGCTTATTATAAGGCGTAGTATAGCCCCTTTTATATATATACCTCTAATAGGAGTATAAGGGGCTTATAACCTAATTTAAGTAAAAAAAAGGTAATAAATAGAAAATAGCTTTCTATACTTATTATAAGCTATTTAAATACTATATTATACCTTTTAGACTAGCTAATACCCCCTTAATATTCTAATTATATATTAATAAGGCGCTATTATACCTTATAGATATTATAGTTATTATATATCTTAATAATATCCTTATCTACTCTAATAACCCTACTAATTATAACTATTATATTAAGGAGGTTTTAATAGTATTAAGAAAGTATAGTCTATTTACTAAGCTAGAAAATAACGAATTTAGTATTAATACTATAGAATTTCTAGGGTTTATTATTAGCCTTAAGGGTATTATAATAGACCTAATATAAGTCTTAACTATTATAAATTAGCCTACTCCTATAATTATAAAGTAAGTCTAAATCTTCTTAGGATTTTATAACTTCTATTATTAATTTATTAAGGAATATAACTAAATTATAAGGGAATTAATAGAGTTAATAAAGTTAATAGTTACTTTTTAATAGTTATAATAGACTAAATTAATATTTAAAGAGCTTAAAAAGGTATTTACTAAGGTATTACTACTAATATATTATAATCCTAACCTACCTTTATAAATAGAAATAGATATAAGTATATATATATATTATTAAGGGTATATTCTTAAACGAAAGATAATACTTATACCTATCTAATTATATTTTATAGCAATAAAATTAACCTAGCTAAAATAAAGTATAATACTCTAGATTAGGAATTATTAGCTATTATTATATCCTTTTAAGTATAGTAGAAATACTTTAAAGGAGCCTAACATTATATTATAGTTATTATAAACTATTATAACCTTAAATTATTCCTTACTATTAAGACGCTAAGTTAATACTAGGCCTATTAGGTAGAGTTTCTTTTAGCGTTTAACTTTAAAATCTAATACTAGCCTAGAAAGAGGAACCCTATTAATATACCTTTATAAAGGGCTAATTATAATAAGCCTAATACTACTTATACTATAATCCCTCTCTTTAAGTTAGCGCTTATAATTATTAAAGAAGGGCGAGATATAGCCTACTAAGTAATGATAGACTTAGAATTAGTAGAATAGGAAGATAATTAAACTAAGAAGCTCTTATAAACTATTCTCAAAGAAATCTTAGAAAAACTTAATATTAATATTAGAGCTATTAGGGCTAAAGGACTAAGCTATAAATAGCTACTAAGCCTTTTATATTTTTAAGGTAATTATTTCTATATACCTAAAGATATAGATTTAAAGGTCTATATTATATAAAAATTTTATAATTCCCTAATAGTAGGCTACCTTAGTTATAACTAGACCATTTTAATTATCTACTATAAATTCTACTAACTATTACTAAGTAATAACGTAGGTGATTATATAAGGATATATAATACCTACTAAAGAACTAAAGCTTTAAAATACCTATTATATAAGGAATTAGTACCTATTCTAATTCCTAATATATTATAGAGGTCTATTATAGTAGACTTTATTATAGACCTCTTAAATAGTAAAAGCCCCGTTAATAATATCTCTTATAACTATATTATAGTAGTAATAGACTATTTTAGTAAGATATACTATTATATTATATATTATAAATTTATAACCTTTAAATAATTTATAGTATTATTCCTATAAGATATATTTTAATTATATAAGATACTTAATATAATTATTAGTAACTAAGATACCCTCTTTACCTTATACTTTTAATAAACTCTTATAAAAGCTCTTAGTATAAATTATAAGCTTTTAATAGCATATTATTAATAAATAGATAGCTTAATAGAGTATTAAAATTAAGTTATTAAATAATACTTATAAGTCTTTATAAATTACTAATAGGATAACTAGGTTACTCTACTTAACCTTAGAGAATATACTTATAATAATACTATTTATAATACTATATATTAAAGCTATTACAGGTCCGTTATCTAAGGTATAGTATATATAAGTTATTAGCTATCTAGAATAGAAAATCTATAATATCTATTAGTTTACTTATTATATAGAATCTAACTAGGTTAGGCGTAGTATATCTAAGGATAAATATTAAAATATTATAATATAACTATATAGGAAAATCCTATACCTATAATAAAAGCCTATTCTTTATTTCTAGTAGTAGAGAGCTTAAATTATTCTAGTTAATAGATACTCCTAGCTATATTAGCCCTAGTATAACTACCTAGGAAATAGTAAAAGAACTAAAATACCTTAATATAATTACTAGCTAGAAAGATATAGGATGGTATAGGATATTTATCTTACTAGCTATCCTGTAGTATAGTATAGGATTAGGGATTTTAGTTCTATCCCGTTCTGGGATGGTATAGGTTTTCGTAGGATAATCCTATAGGATAGGATTTTCATAGGACTACTTTATAGGATGGGATATTTTTAGGATATCTTATAATTAGTAAGTATATAACGTAGTATTTTCTAAAAAAATATTCTAGAAATCTTTCTTATCTAGAAAGCTATAACTAGAAAGCTGACTAGAAAGCTAATATTTACCTTTCTAGTTAGCTTTCTAGTTATAGTATTCTATATAATAAAGATTTCTAGATATTTTTAAAAATAGTAGGATATCTTAAAAATATCTAGAAATCTTTACTATATAGAATGTTATAACTAAAAAGCTGACTAGAAAGGTAAATATTAGCTTTCTAGTTAGCTTTCTAGTTATAACTTTCTAGATAAGAAAGATTTCTAGAATATTTTTTTAGAAAATACTACGTTATATACTTACTAATTATAGGATATCCTAAAAATATCCTATCCTATAATATAGTCCTACGGAAATCCTATCCCACTAAAAAATCCTATCCTATCCCCGTCTTATACCGTTATAAAGATATGGGATTAGGACCTAATTTACCTATCTTATCCCACAGTCCTATACTATCCTACGTGAGATATCTCGTAGGATATCCTATATCTTTCCGGCTAGTAAATATAATCCTTAAGGAAGAGCTTATTATAGCCTAAAATACCTAGGCTTAGTATTATAATAAGGGAAGGAAGCCCCTAACCCTCTAACTAAGAGACTACGTTATATTATATAGTATTAATATCTTATTATAAAGACCTTATAAGAAGCTAGATTATAAAAAAGTTAGCCCCTTTCTAGTAGTAAAAGCTATTATACCTAATACTTTATTATAAAATTAAGTTACCTTTATAAATAAAGGTATACCTAGTATTTTATATATATCTAATAGAACCCTATTATACTAATATAATTAAAGGTTATATTACGCTACTACTACCCCTAATTAGCGAAATTATAGAGTATAATAATAAGAGAGAGTATAAAGTAGATAAGATCCTAGACTTTAAACTCTATTATTATAAATTATAATATCTTATAACCTAGAAGGGGTATAAACTAAAGGAAAATTTATAGGAGTTAGTAAAGGATATATAAAATATATTAGACCTAATTTAATAATTCTATTAAAGGTATCCTTTTAAAGTATTATTATAATAGTATAAGTATAAAGCCTTAGAGGTATAAAGCCTTAAAGGTATAAAGCCTTAAGGTATAAAGTTATAAATTAGACCTTTTAAGTTATTTTAGAATAGGTATTAATATAAGGCTATTTCTTATATATTTAAGAAGCGTAGAGCTATTATAATATATAATTTTAAGGTATAAAGCTATTTCTTATATATTTATAAGTATAAAGCTATTATAATTATATAATTTTAGGGTATAAAGCTATCTTATAAGAAATAAATTATTTAGCTTTAGCTATTAAGTTTATAATTATAATAATAAGCCTATTAACTAGAATTAAGTTAATATTTTATACTTTATAAGATTTACTACTTTATACTCTTATAAATCTCTAACTTAATTATATCCTCCCTTAGCTTAATAGTCTATTAGCTTTATATTACTACTTAAGATAATAAACTTTATATAACCCTATATAATTTAAGCTTATATTAGGCTTATAAAACTAAGGAAGGGGCTAGTAATAAGATCTACTTATACGTAGTACTAGTTATAAACCTATTACTTATTAATAGAGCTAAGAGGTCTTTAATTTAAATATAGTTAGAATAAAATTAAGATATTATATAATAGTAGAGCTCTTTATATAGAGTTTTTATACGCGTAGCGAGCGCGCCCTTAATATATATAATAATACCTACCTTAATTCCTACTAGTAGTATTAGCTCTATATATAAGAGACTCTAGGTTAAGAGATAGAAGGTATTATATTAAGTAGAAGAGTTAGAATAATAGGCTAAGGCTACCCCCCCTAGCTAAGAGGATTATAACTACGCGTAGGAGTAAGAGTAGTAACCCTATAATTATAAGTATAACTAGTAGGATTTTAATATAATCTACTTTCTCTTATAAGTAGATTATTATATAGCTTAATACTAGGAAATAGTATTATAATAGTAGTAATAAAGTATATTTATACCCCCCCTTAATAACTTTAATAGCTCCCTCTTATATATTATATAAAAAAAATATAATAATTTCTAATAAGAGTATTATAAGTCTTCTACTAGGCTAGTAGTAATAGTAACCTAATTTTATAAGTTAAATAGAAAAGGATACCTTAATATTAAATAATATAAGAGAGGAGTAGCTAGGGTAGTAATAGATTAATAGGAGGGCTAAGGGTACTTATTAATATTAATTAAACTATATAAAGAAGGGTAAGAGGGTAATTAAAGGAATATAAACCTTTTAAGAGTAGAGAAAGGAGCGTAGCCCTAATAAGAGAAAGGAGTATATAAATATTAAGATCTAAGACTAAGGTAATATAAAGTATAAGGGAGAGGATAGTATATAATATTTAAAGGCCTAAAAGTATTATAATAAATAAGGTAGATAAGAGAGGTTTTCTTTTATAATTTATAATTTCCTCTTAATAAACTAGAGTTAGAACGCTCTTATTAGCTCTAAGTAGCTAGATAATAAAGTATAAAATATAATATAAATATAAATAACTAAGGAAGGTCTTATTAATATTATTATTATATTATAGAATTTTAATTATTAGATACTTAGTAAGGCTATTAATATTATAAATTAAGTATTCTAAGAGGCCTATTATAATTATAAATTAGAAGATAAATTATACTTAAAGTTCCTATTTTTTAACCTTATAATAGAAGATATTAATTATCTATTAAAGGTCCTTACTCTCTATAATATTATAAGTAGATTTAGTAGAGATATATTACTTAAATATATAAAGCTATTAGACTCTATTATAAGTCTTATTATTCTTAAAGCTATCCCTATTACTAGTATTAAGGCTTAGTAGCCTCTAGATTTTAATACTATAGGATTTACTATCTTAGAGCCTTTAAAGATCTATTAAGGTAATATATTTAATATTAAATTTAATAATAAATTTAATATATTTAATTAATTTAATAAGGATAAATATTATATATATATTCTTTATAATTAGGAAGATTATAAGTTAAAAATATATTATACTACTACCTTATAATAACTAAACTTAAGGGCTACTAAAGCCTAGGCTAAAGGATTAACTACTACTAGAGTTAGCTCTTATAAGCCTAAGTCCTCTCCTAGGCCTTTATAAAGTACTAGTAGATCTATCCTATATTAATTATACTTTATATAAGGATTAATTATAAATTTTATAAAGGGTAAAGTACCTTTATTAGTACCCTTAAACTTAAAACTTTTTCCTAACCTCTTAGATAAATTTATCTACGCGCCTTATTAATTATTAGATATAAGGGCTAGTAAATCTAGAGAGATTTATATAAGTAGTACTACTAGTCCTATCTAACCTTATAACCGCGATATAATAGAAATAGAGGCTACGCCTCTCTTAATACCTAATATTAAGAATCTTTAAAGGGCCTTTACTAATCTAATTAGGTAATACGTTTATATAGTTACTATTATAAAATACCTAGATAGTACCCTACTTATTTAAGTAGATATAATAGTACTTATTAGAAAAGCTATTAAGGATATTATATCCTTAATTAGGGCTATTATTATAAAGGATAAGAGAGCCTTTAATATAACTAAAGGTAGTATTACCCCTAGGATATATTAAATACTTTATTAGGGTAATAAGGTGTTAAAGACCCTATAAGTTAAGGTAAAATAAATTTATAATAAGGTTAAATAGCTAACTACTTCTATTATAACCTATTATCTAGATATTAGTTATATTATAAATTATAAAGGCCCGTCTTATTATAATACCCTAGATATACTCTTATAATATATTAAATTAGGTTATATTATAATTAATCTACTTATATAGTTTATTAAAGAATAACCCGCTCTTATAAAGCTAGAAGACTTAGGGGCTAATAATTAGGACTTAGAGTAGGATATTAATAGAAGACTTAGAGGCTAATAATAGGGTATTAGGCCTTATAAGAGCTATAAGGTATAAGAGGGGGACTATAAATAGAAGGAGTAGCTAATAGCTCTAACTACTTATATTAGCCCTAATATATATATCTTAGTTTATAAGAATTAATAATAATATAATCTAATATAATATACCCTAGGTAAGCTAATAATATAGAACTATTATATAAGTAGTATTATATTAGAGTTATAAATATAAGTATTAGTTAGATTATAATATAAAGGTTATAGTAAGTATAATAGTAATATAAAGAATAAGAAGAGAGATAGAAATTCTAATAGTACTATTAATAGTAAATAAGCTCTAATATTAAATATATAATTATTAGCTAGAAGGTATATAAAAGTAATATTAATAATAATATAATAAGATTAATAATTATTTAAGATTACTAAGTAATTTACTAATAAATAGTAGTCTTATAACTATAACCCTACTAGTTTAGCTAATTAAGTTAGGTAGCGACTATTTAATCTTAAATAACTATCTATCTTATTATCCTATTATCTATATTAGTAGAGAGATAATAGTAATAAGTAACTATATAATAGAATACTTATAGTTATACTATTGATTATAATAGTAGGCTTCTAGTAAAGATGTAACTTTTTATTCTAATATTGGAAGTATACCTATTATCTATTTAGATCTCTCTCCTAAGCTAGCCTGATGGAATAGACCATCGCATAGTATTCTTACTTCACGTCTTTGAATATCCCTTTACATGCAACAGCGCGGAGACCGGCGCACCATCTACTCACATCAATGCATCATTGAAAAAGATTCTTTCTCATCAATATAAAGCAATATATCTAGCGCTTTGTGAATATTCTTCGATTAGTACGAAATGAGAAATGGCAGTCTGGCCCCATCCGAAAGTTCTCGAGGCTGGGAGCAATGTCCTGTGGCTCGCTCCGACTCTGAAGCTTGTTACGAACAAAGCCGTCGTCAGTGACCATAGAACTGCGTGGTATTATAACTTGAGTCGTGAGCAAGGGTATGGATATCGTGTATCCTTCGATTTTTATATGCACGCTAAGCAATGCGCCAACTAGACTTCGGCTCGAAACAGCATGTACGATGAAGCCTTCGCAGCAGCCAGCAGACCTCATACTGCGTGCTTTTGACCGCATGAAGCTCAAAATGTTTAGACACAATTTCGTACCAGATAAATTCCATCCCAGGCGAGCTCGATTCGAACCATCCCCCACTCATTCAGCCCTCCGTATTGAGGAGATCATAGTCATGGAAGAGTCTGACGTTCCTACGTCAATCTCCCAGGAAGCTTACGCGATAGAAATTAGCAATGATGGGAAGACGGTTATCAATGTCGTCTCTCCACTAGCAGCTTTACGAGCATTCGATACTCTCTGCCAGGTGTTTTATGCGCATTCGAGTTCCCCCGACAATGTCTATACATCCTACGCCCCATTAGTCGTAAAAGACGCGCCCGTCTATGAGCACCGAGGTCTCCATCTCGATATCTCTCGTAACTGGATACCCCCGCAAGATGTACTGAGAACCATTGAGGCAATGGAGCTCAACAAGATGAACAGATTACATTTGCATGCCTCAGATTCCCAATCGTGGCCTTTGGAGATTCCTGCTCTTCCTGAACTCGCACGAGAAGGCGCTATCGAGAAGACCAAGTCTGGACTGTCAAAGACTTAACCGAAGTCCAGCGCCATGGTCTTTACCGTGGTGTAGAGGTATACATTGAGATCGATATGCCCAGTCATACTGGCTCCATTGTCCACGCTTATCCTGACCTAATAGCCGCCTACAATGAGCGTCCGTGGGATAAGTACGCACAGGAGCCACCTTCTGGTCAGCTAAGACTGAATTCTCCAGATGTTTGTGCATTTTTGCAAACCTTATTTGACGACCTCTTGCCACGTCTCTCTGTCTTCAACTCTCGTTTTAATCTTGGGGGCGACGAGCTAAATCTCGAAGCATACGTCTTGGATCCCGGCGTAAGATCGTCTTCGAAGGAAGTCATCAGGCCCTTTCTTCAGACATTTTTTGACCACGCCGTCGGTCTTGTAAAGGCCCGAGAAATGACACCATACATGTGGCAGGATATGCTTCTCGAATGGGATCTCCAATTTCCACCAGAGACAATATTCCAAGCTTGGCGACCAGGTGCACTCAAGGCTATTGTCGCCAAGGGTCATCGTGCTCTATTCGGGGCCTGTGAGGACTGGTACCTTGATTGTGGCTTCGGCACATTCATCGATCCATCTGACCGCAACGATAGCCCTATTAAACGGCCTTATGCTGACTGGTGCGCGCCATACAAGAACTGGCGACAAATTCAATCATATGATCCGCTAGCTGACATTCCTGAGGAGCTCCAGCATCTGGTCATCGGCGGAGAAGTCCATTTATGGGGAGAGCTGACCGATGGTATCTGTTTGGATTTCATGTTATGGCCTCGAGTTGCTGCTGCAGCCGAAATGATGTGGAGAGGTAAGGGTGAGGTAGGTGAGGCAACAACAAGGAGACTCGCGGAAATGAGAGAACGATTGGTGAAGCTGGGTGTCCGGACAGGGATGGTACAGATGGAGTGGGGCCTAAGAAATCAGGGTGAGTGTGTCTTGTAGAGAATCGTGGTCTAGTCCATGTGACCTTGGTGTGGCACAAGTTTGACCACAGCGATTTGTTTCGCTTCTAGACATCCCAACCTCTTCCATGAAAAGATATCGTATATTTCGGGTTTTGTCTCGTTCGGCTACAGCCGTTGAATTCTGATCTCATACTATTACATATTCGTTCTCGGCCTCTCCCCCTTCGGCTACCCTTTCAATTCGAGTTGAATTCTCATTGCCACCTCATACTCGCTCATACATTTCTAGTCCCCTTCCTCTCTCACTGGGTGCTATTATCTTTTTCCAAATCAGACAAAACTATAAACCGACGTTGTCAATATTAGCTAAATAACGTGCCTGCTCTTTTTCGTGTTGCTTTTAATTTCGATATCTGCTTTCAAATATTTCTAGCGCCGCTTACTGTGCGAATTTCGAACCACTGAGCCGTTCCATGAGTGCGCGCCGGCTTGTGGAGCATTATGACAGTGCCCACCCTGAAGATGAATTTTGGGTTTTCGAGACAAGACATACTGCACTGTTGCCAAATTTCCGGGCCGAGAATCAGCAGCAAGCAGAGGTCCATATTAGTTTGTATGGTCTATGTCATTGACGTTGACGTGAAATTAGTTGTCTATCAGATCTATGACAGATCTCCTTACTGCTGCTGCATGTTGGTCGGATTGTCAGAGGTTCCTCTGGACTAGATTATTTTGTAAAGCCAGGTAATCTCCTCCTGTTGCGATGACGGGAACAAAATCATCCTCGACTGCAAGTCCGGCCATCTTCTCGTTAACTTTATCGTCTTCGTATTTCGATTTTTTATGATAATCCGATCATATTGTGCTATATTCCTTCTGGTGATGGGAGACTCTGTGGAAGAGCTTTTGTCTCAAAAATGCCGAATTTCATCACGGCATCTGTTCTATTTGGCAGACTCTGAGAAGCACCACAGTCCTCCAAAACCTTCAGCAGGGCGTTCCAGCGATTTAGTTCTACGACCAATCGAGCATCCTCTTCCGTCGTACGCAGCTTGGTTGTATTTATCCATTTGAGGAACTCGTTGTCCAAGCCTTCCAGCCGAGAATCCGACTTTGATACGGCCGTCAATACCTTTTGCAGCATCACGTCGCTGTCGGCGTTTGATTCCCAGGAGTAGATTGTGGTTATAAGATCAAATATGCCCGTAACGATAATGTTCAAGTAAAGGTACACGAACCATCGTTCAGCTTTGGTGACCTTTTATAATCCACGTTCTACCCTGGCTGGACTCTTCTTGATCGAAGATGACGCCCAACCAACTCAGTCCGCTGATGGCTTTCAGATATAATTAAAATAAACTCTATTATAGAGCGGTAAAATACAATATTACCACACTTTCTTAAGGAATGTACAAAGCTGCCACCCCTAAATTATAAAAATACTACACTCGCACGGCGAAGTACTCCCTGATCACCACCCCCTAACGCTGCATACAGCCTCCGCATATCACAGGGCCCACGCATAGTAGCTCGCTCCCGCCCAGTAACCTCCATGCATCCGTCCCCCAGCACATCAGTCCCAAGCACAGCAGCCCCCCACACATCAACCCCCCGAAGTTCAGTCCCCAGCACAACAGCGCCCCGCACATCGGTCTATAACGGGTATATCAGATATTCTCGACGTCGCCATTAATCAAGGGGGAATAAAAAATTCAGGAGTAACGATGGCCTCCTAGGTTACCTATCCCTGGAGCATGGGGAGCTCGGCCTAGTACTCAGGGGTATAGTATGGTACTGTTACAAATTGGGTGTGGCAGTTTTGCAATTTTCCCAGAAAAGTGTGGTATTTTTGCAATTTGCCGCTTGTAGAAGGTATTGCATTGGCTCTCCAATTGTAAGGTGTATACAAAGGTTGAGGATATTCGTTGTACTCTACTCTTGTTGAAAAATTCTTGATATAGCTCTGTCCATTATTCGGCGGCCTCGTTCCTAACGAGAAGCATCGTGATAATCCTGCAGGGGGGGTGACGTTAAACTGTACAGACATCTGGTCTTACAACGAGATGGCCTTATGGCTATAGTGTTATCATATCATGTCATCGAAAATCTTCTGCTGAGACTTGAAGAGAACGTCCACAACGATCACTTCACCTGTGGATGTCGTTGCGTGGCATAACATCGTCTAAAAAGCCAAAATGCATGATCACAATCTAAGTGTTCGTTCACCAGGAGTCAATTCCCCACTCATGTAACTAAACTCAACAGCTTGTCCTAGCGGAACGCTATAACCCGAGATATAGTTAGTCACAGTCTTCACTCAACGTCGATGATAGATCACTCACTTCATAAGACTCCACTCGCCCCATCCGCTGTCGCATCTATCTCGAAACCAATCTCGCAACCTTATAATCTGATCAACCAAATCCTTCGTAAAATCTTCCTCGAAGCAAGACAGGAAGTCAATGCGGAGCAACCACCACCACGTTAAAGTCCAATGGGTCATGCATGAAGCCGTGTGTCCTATTGAACTAGAAACAACACTCCAAAATTACCAGAGAAAAAGATGCTTCAGAGATGGGAATGTGTCCTATTGAGCTAGAAACACTCCAAAATTACCAGAGAAAAAGAGAGCGCTAAGCACTGAGTTGGAAGGAATGCAGATATATAGTTGCGAGGCAGAACCCAAGAAGTGAAGATGACCCCTCAGAAAATCGATGATAATCTCATCATGCGTCAATTCAGACGGATTCGAAGTAACCCCTAAGAGTCTTGTGGGCGTGATACTTCAAGGGAGGTGATTTGTTGCGGATGTGATATGAAGGGGTGTCTCTGTGAGTGTTGAAATATGAGCTTAGGGGAATTGGATGGTAACTTATCCATCATCTCACCGGGTTCACTTCTGTTCATCAATGAGGAAGAGGTAGATCCTCCATCGCGAACAGGCGATGGAGCCCCGATAGTACAAGAGCACGAGGAGTTCATGATAAGAGTTGAGCGACTTCCGACACGCTTACAATGAGCTGCAAACATCAAGCCCACCCCTCCTTCGCCAACGGTCCACCTTCGAATTCATTCGGCGCCGCTACGTCCCCACCATTCTGTGCCTCTTCGTCCTCTGCAGTACCAACCCCACCTAAGCCCCAACCCATCTTCTCCAATTCTCTCGCAAAGAAATTGTATTCGTCTTCTTGTCCTTCATTGTCCATCTTCTTCCCACCCGCATTCCCTTTCATGATATCTTTGAATTCTTTCAGATGCCACCAATGTACCAGACTACGACTGGCCTGTTCCAGCGGCAACGATTCATCGACGACGCCATCGACGTCTCCGCCGCAAAGCCACTCGTCTCGGAGCTCGGGCCGGCAGTGCAGGTAGATGGCTGTGATGACCCTCATGTTGGTCTGTCGCCACTTGCGGCCACAGTAGGGTACCTGGGATTTGAAGAGCTTCAGAGTGTACAATCTGAGGTCTGGCTGGGGTATCTTGAGCGCTTTCCGTAGGATGGTGCTCGATTTGTATGTGACAAGAAGTAATACGCGGTGAGCTTTGCGTTTGGTGATCTTCTGTAGGAGTCGCAGCAAATTTATGTTCGTAAGGAAAAAGCGCGGAGCGTAATTCGTGAGTGGCGTCTGGGGCAACGGGCCTGATGTTGGGTAGCCAAGTTCATCGACTTCGGGTCGGGCAGTTGGTGGAGGAGTGGAAGGTGGTGATTGGGATGTGGGTGAGCGACGGTGTTTGAGGATAGGTGGAGGGGCGGCTTCGTCGTCGCTTGATGAGGAGGGGGAGAGCGCGGGCTGAGGTGGTGAGGTCGGAGGATGTTTGGAATTGAGGTGACAGAAGTAGAAGAAACTGTGATCGATTAGTAAGTAGAGTGAGGAGTAGAGCTAATTAGATGGGTCTGCGTACTCGAGATCCTCGCGGTCATTCTTTTGCACGACAGCGACATCGACATCCTGATGAGCGAAGAGTTTGAGGATGAGTGGTACGTAGTTAGCGTCTACGAGGAGTTGGGTGAGGTATTCGAACTTCAATATGTCTTTGGCAATGTCAGTCAAATTTATCGACGTCTTATTTGGTAGTAATAAGCGCACGAGATAATTTAAACCATTTCAGGAGAATCAAGAGAGTCCCGGCGACGGCCTTCGAAGTGATTTCTCTTGACCGGACACCGTTCAATTCTTCGACAACAGGATCTGTACCGTCTTCATTGTCGGCAAGCTGTCCATTCGCTAAGTTGTTAAGGTGCGCAGAGGAATTTGGATTCGTCCTCTTCCGAGCAGCGCCGTCGCCATCTTCTGGAGATCCGTTTGGTAGACCATTTTGGCCGTTCTGCGCTACCAAAGCCGAGACATTACCCAACAGTATTCTCCAGAGGACCATGACCACAGATTGGAGACTAGGTAAAGTATCACGCTAGGGTTCGATTAGTATCAGCTATCATGAACTTCCTGTCGAAAACCATACATAGTAGTTGTTGACCGCATTCAATCGGTTTTGCACCACTTCGTTGTCCGTTTCATGGTCAATTAGAGTGGTTTGATCTTGATCATTGTTCAAAGACCCTTGTGCAGCGGCTACATCGTCATCTGCATCGTCAGAGTCTGAATCAGAATCGTCTTGCATACAGTCTCCGTCCTCCGTGATTGTGTCATTCCAGCCTCTTTCATATTTGATATACTCCTCGCGTACATCCCAGAGTTGCCTTATTGACCTCGACATACGCATCCTATTTGCGAATAGCTGGCCAGCTTCAAGTATAGAAGCCGGCACATCACCGCCCTCCCATCTCTTACCAACGAGGTGGTCTAAAAACTCGGCGTTGCCCTTGCCACCAACCACGTTACTCGTATCATCGAGTGGAGGATACAGAAAGGGAAAATTCTGATTAGTCTGGTAGTTTTGCTTTTTGCCCCCTTTGCCTCCTGGTCCGGCGGGAGATGGTGGCGGAGATGGAGCAGGAGTTGCAATATGGACCGGCTGATGGAAGATAGATCTTCCAGTATTGTTGGTATTCGAGACGACTGTGGCTTGGAGGTTCTCTTGACTTGCTTGTCGGCTCGGATGCGTACTCAGCGGTGGTAAAATGGAATTATTCTGGTCTTCAATGGGGACCAAAGGGGGCGGTGGGCTGTAGGCAGGGTATTTGGATGTGATCTCTTGACGAAAAAGATGATAATCCAGAGGTGAAGCAGTGATGAAGCTTTCATCGCGCTCACCGACACCAACGTCAGATCCTTGTCGAAGCGCCGCTTTGGCCTCTTCAATCTCGTGAAAGTTCCCGAAGATTAGAAGGACGGATTTCCAGAAGAGAAGTAGCACCTACGGGGCTCGATATCAGCTTGAGTATTGACGAGTGACCTGATGGACCAATACTCACTCGCGGAAGAGGTATGTAAGAATTTTCCTCCCACCGTAGCTTCGAGATCATTTGCGTCAAGACGAGCAGTATGCCTGGGTCAAAAGCCGCTAAAAGCACAGAAGTTTAGGCACGGTCAGATCGGAGGACCAATCGTGATACATACCAGTAGCCTCGCACATCTGGACGTCTTCTTGCTTAGCACGCTGCCATCTAGTGGCTTCAACTAGAAGGTACAGGCAGGTCAGTGTTTGGTTAACCTCAATCTGCTTGAGAAACCTCGAGGAAGCAGCTTTCTCGTCTTGCGACCCGGAAACTTCAGCAGGCGTATCGAAGTCCCTACAGTATCTTAAGCAAATTTATGTCGAGAGATTGGGGGACCAAAAGGGAAGGAAGGAGTGGACTGACTGACTGTTCGCTTTCCAACAGCTTTCTCAGAACATCTAACAGCTTCTGAACAGCACCGTGTTTGCACAACATCCGTGTTCCTTTGATAATCCAATCCAGCTGAGCCATGGGCTTGGTGCTTTGAGATCCCACCCATTTCTTATCAGCTTCTGTCAGATCAACGTTTTCCGCTTCCCCTTCCGCTTCGAGCCCTGCAGTATCTCCCCACACACCAAGGCTAACGTAGGTCATGCAATCAAGGCTTTTCACGCGAGATGATATATCAGGATTGTCGAGGGCTTTGATTGCCCCAATGATGAAGCTTTCGCGGTCTTCAAACTCCACATCTGTCCACTCCAACGCCTTGTCTGAAGGATTCGCTCGTTCAGCCTGCGCTTGCTCCCATTTGTCGTCAAAAGTCTGCTTCGCCCGAAGTAGCATATACCGCTCCTCCTCCGTGTACGAGAACCATTCTTCCAGCTCCTCGGGGAATGACCGCGTCTCCGAATACTCATAGGCGTAGGCGGTGGGCTCGGCTCTTGGCAGGTTTGTGACTAATTTCCTAAGTTGTAGCAGGCTCAAAGAATCTGTAGGATTGCTGGCTTCCTCCTGCGATTGGGATGGAGCTGGCGGAGGGGGCTGCTGGGGCGGCGCAGGGGTGGATCCTTCACGACGAAGGATCGGGCGACTGGTAATGTTGGGAGGGCTAGGTACGGCATTCGCAAGTATCTTCGGGCTGCCACCCGACTGGGCATCCTGAGCCCTCCTTGTTTCAATGCGGGCATTGAACTCGGACTCGGACGTGTCGGTGGGGGAGATCGTCGATATGTCAGCGCCAGCCTCGTCCACTTCATCTGCCTTCACGATGATAGCATCACTGTCTTCTGGTACGCTTGAAGGACCAGAAAACTCCATTTCCACAATTATAGGATTTGCACATGGGCACTGCTGCGCTGATGGCGCAGGTCAGACTTAGAGCATGAAAGGAAGACAGTCCATTCAGTGTAACATCAAAGGCATGGGTGCCTGTGAGACATAGATGCGTGTCACTGGTAACATGCTGCACCTCGTCATGTGTTCGCAAGCTGTAGATGCAGGGCAGGTTATTTCCATTACAGCATTCTAAGTTCCATCGAACAACAAGCGCTTAATCACAGGCGCGCGTATTTTATGTCGGCGCGAGGGTCGGTGCCAAAAGTCGTGGCCGACTTTCTCGCCTAAATCCGGGGGAAAAGTCCGCCACCACTTTTGACACCGACCCTCGGCGGTTTCTTTAGCAAACCCTTAGCATATTGGGCATGTACAAGTAGTGGCCTGTCCTTCGCGCGCGCTCTTAGCGTCATGCTTAGGAGTGGCTTGTCGGAAGGTGAGAATCAAGATAAAGGGTACGAATTGAGACTACGAAATATGTGACTGTAAGAGGATGCCCCTTAACATCCCATTGGTCTACAACATCAGAGAGACTACAAGTGGTGAGAGACTGCACGCTCTGGAGATTAGATTCTGTTGTTGTACTTTTCGCAACATGTCTTGTCTCCTTCAGCGCCCGCATTATGCAGGCTTTCTCGAAGATTTAAGTAGGTACACAGTAATTCTATAATATTACCTAGATATTATCTGCAATACAGTGCCTCTAGCCGACTGCCATTCTTCTTGCTCTATAAATCACGCCGTCCATCTCTAGGGGCAATCCTTCGTTCTCAACTCTTCGCCCTGTCCAGATATCCATCTCCTCCAATTTGACCAATTTAGTATTCCTCCAAAATTTATAACCCACAAGTAGCATAAGAAAAACAGGCAGCAGAATATAACTGACAACAAAATTGGACGCACTAAATGGAGTCAAGAAGGCTGTGTAGCCCTGAAAGAAAATGAGAAAGACGTTTGCTGCTAATGCGGCGTATGTGCCGTAGGGATACCACAGGGCTTTGAAAGGTAACTTGTCGATCGATTGGCCTTGGGCCTTGAGTCCATTACGGAAGCGAATATGTACAATTTCGATGGTCCCCCTGTGGCAGAGGTTAGCACATAGTCGACAAGAGGGTGGCAAATTTAGACTCGCCAGACGATGAAGGTCGTTACACCAGAAAGCGTAATCAGGGCATCGTAAATGGCTCCACCACCTTTCGAGACGGACAGAAATGCGATGCATGCAACCAAATTGGAGAATAATAATGCAACCCATGGCACGCCAGCCTTGTTCACCATCCCCAGGATCTTTGGTGCCTTTCCATTGCGTGCCAAAAACAGCATCGTCCGAGAAGAAACATATAGCGATGAATTCCCAGCGCTGATGACTGCAACCACAATGACCGCATTGATGATCGAAGCCCCAGCGTTGATTCCCGCATCAGAGAGTGCAATGGTGAGCGGGGATTTCGCGGTTTTGGATCCTTTGGACAACAGGCGCTTGTCGTTCCACGGAATCAATATGCCTATGAAGAACATCATGCCCACATAGAAGATCAAGATTCGCCAGAAGACTTGACGGATGGCGCGCGGTACAGCTTGCCGTGGATTCCCGGCTTCGCCGGCAGTGATACCTACCATCTCCGTACCTGCGTAAAGAGTACCCGCGATGACGAAAGTCTCGGCGACGCCATTAATAGAGTCAGCGAAAGCGCCGGCTGTGGGCGATCCTATCAGCTGACATCCAGAATGGTGGGAAGTCATCTGGCTTGGGGGGAAAATTACGGTTGTGCCAATTCTTGAAGCCGATCCTTTTGGGGCCGATGACTCCGGCATCGATGAATATTGCAACGACAAAGAAGATGGCGATGCTGATAATCTTGATTCTGAAGGAAAGTCAGCTCGTTGCAGGTATGAATTTACATACTGCGAATCATGCAACACAACCACAAAACTCACAAAGACAGCCAGAACTCAATCTCTCCATATGCCAATATCCCAGCCATGCTAAATCCCAGGAAGATGAACCAAAATATCAGTATCCACGCCCATTGCGGGACTATATCCGTCCAGTACTCGATCACCAGCGAAATTGCGTTGTATTCGTTTGCAAGCACTGTGACCCACAGATACCAATATGCCCAACCAAGGGCGAACGACAACGAATCGTCAACGAAGCGCGATGCATATTCTGTGAATGACCCAGTGACAGGTATCAAGGTAGCCAGTTCGCCGAGTGACTGCATCACGAAAAATACGATGATTCCGACCAAGGAGAAGCTGATGATGATGCCACCCGGTCCTGCTAGATGAAGCGCATTGCCAGAACCGACGAAAAGGCCAGGTCCGATGATGCCACCGATTGCTATCATCTGAAGATGCCGGGACTTCAGTCGCCGATGCAACGGCGCAGAATTTGCCTCTACATAAGACGGGTTAGGGTCCAGTTCGCCCTTGATAGCTGCCTTATTGGGTTTTCTGGCAGTCACTTTTGTGAGATCCGCCTTGGTGGTCACGTCGAACGGAGGCAGCATCCCGAACAAAATTGCGAAGACACGAGTTCACCGCCGATAAATGCAACAAAACTGGACAATTTGCGATGTAGTTCGAAAGTAGAAATGGAAATCTTTATAATCGCCTGTAGAGAGATCTCCCGTCGATGCAGTCAAACGCCACAATCACGCGATACGTTCAGTCATCGATATCATAACCATCGCTGCTCTATCGCGGACGCTATCAGCACGTTATGTTCCAATCCCAACCTCACGTCTATACGATATCTTTGATCGCGGCCTCGATCAAGTCCTATTTGGTAGATTGAATCGGCAAACATGTCGCAAGAACAAACTAGATGTTGTCCGATACACGCGGCTGACATCCAAAGTCTCCTAGTGCGGGTGATTCTGCAGCTCGGGATCAATGCACCCCCACGAGCGAACATCAAAACATTAGAGCTCTCTGGGGAATATCAAGCCTGATGTTGCTAAATACTGATAACGAAGGTAGTCCAGACGGTATGGTTGAGCCTTACAGCTAGTAACGGCAAAACGACCCGGGAAATGACAAGCTGACTCATTATTTGGAGTGCCATCAGTGGTGTTTGCTGGACCATCGTGTTTGTTTGCGCAGGACTCCACATGGCGTATTGAAGGTCTGATTATGTAGGGTATATTCATTGTACCTTGATAGGTCGCCGCAAGAAGCCAAAAACCATTCGTACAGATTACTCAATAACGCCCAATGACAGTAACACGACAGCTGTGAACAGAACGAACAGCTCTTGTAGATCTCAGAGCAGAGAGTGGATATGTAAATCTGTACTTTCGTATCGATCAATGGGCAGGTTATCGTAGTGACGAAAGGAAATACGATAGCTGAGCTAAGGTCATCAGTCGATTACGCAGTCGGAACCCTGAACATGCCAGGTTTTATCTGTCTTCGGAAGCGATTACGGGCAACCTCAGGTGATGTTCTTCGGTAAGCAGTGGTGGAATGTCGGGGTAGGGTACCTATGCAAAGAAGTCGATGACATCCTCTTGAAGGATAAGCAGGACCTGAGGAGCACGACAATTCAACGACTCTGCAACATAGGCACAGTTCATTTAAGTATCCTGATTTCCGGGTCGTCGCAAGAGAGGACTTGATCGAGAGTCTCCGAGCGCGATCCCCGATCAAATATTGAGATAGTGGCTTTACACACGCTCGTATATGTACCATCACTTGCCTCAAATGAAGTCAGTCTGGCCGTTCCTGGTATAAATGATGTCCCCCTTCTCCATGATATCTCAGCTGATAGCCTGCGGGCGATATGATGCTGGAATTCTCGTATACCGCGAATTCTGATCGCTGAGCCGGCTTTATGGATAATAAGATGCCAGCTGTGGGCACTCATACGAATCAAAGCTGTTTACTCTATCAAACAGATCGTCTGCCGTTGGCCAATCTAGTGCCGCGTTCCTGCTATGCTTCTCATCGAATTGCTCTTTGCTCTTGATCCCGTAATGATGAATAGCCCAGAAGTCGTGGGTGATCGGGGACCTAGTAGGTCCAGTGTCATCTCCGTGTTCACCAACCTGCTTTGTGCCGTTGCCTGTTCCGATATGATGCACGCTCTTGATCTCGTCGACCAAGTCCAACTTGGCAAACATCTTCACATGTTGATTGTCGCCTGAATCGTCGTTCACGATACATCGAGTGAAGGCTTTGCGGCAAGATTTTTTAGGGCGCTTTTCCAAGCCGTTGCTGTTGTGAGTGAGCCACTGCGCAGCCACAGCCCCGACATACGGGTACGGCTCCCATGCTTTGAGCCATTGCACCAAGGTCTTTGGTTGCCTACCATTGGGATTCCGCATCTCAATGTATTCGTCCGCATCGAGATATCCCATCCAGGTGTGTTTGCCACGATTGGGTTTCGTGCAGCGTTCTAAGAACATGTACTTTTGTATGTCCTTTGGTCTTCCTGATCTTGGGATATAGTCAAAGGTGATTGCCGAAGGAGGTATATTGTAGAGACCTTTGCGATCCGATAGAGGAGGCTCGCTCCCATCGTCGATGACGTAAAAGCGTCGGATGCCGTGGTGATGGTAGTAGTGAGCGAACCACTCTGAAATGTCAGAGTCTGGCTCTCGCACGCCGAGGCAGATGGCTATGTATTCATCGTCATCAGGTGGCGGGAGAGGAGGGAAAGGTTCAGGCTTTAACGGGTGGAGGGCATCGTAATTGAGTCGGGCAAGAGTCTGATTATAGCGAGCGGGCGATGGTGGCTTGAGGCTGATTCGAGTTGTGAAATGCTGTTTGCTGTCAACGCCCAAGAAAGAGAAGAAGATGCCGGTCAGGAGGATGATGGTGCCAGCAATCGAGAGAAATTGTAGGAAGCGAGGATGGACGGTTGGAGACATGGCGGAGAAAGGGTAGGGATCTGGGAAGGTGAGTGGGTAGGAGGTTCAATGTGGTGGGAAGAGAAAGCTGCGCTTCAAAGTAGAGACAGACGAAGAAGTCGTTGGCCTTGTAGGCACCGAAAGCATGAAATAGGATGCTGTAGGGATTGCGAACTCTATGTACATGACAAGGGAAACATGCCTGGGTCTGGAAGGGTAAGATGAGTCGCGACCGCTGAAGCCATGTTCTACCTTAGTTATACGAGGTAGCATCCATCAGCCCACCATCCAACAACGGACTAAGTTCAACGGATCGAAGAAATGTTGGGGCGCCACAATGTTGAGAAAGGCACAGTGCTCCGTACAATCTGACGATATTATCCTCGGAGGAATACGAACGCAACGGCCAATACCAAGTGTGAATACGGAGTAGGTATGTACTTTAGAGATGTTGTGCACGACATTTGTAAAGTAGTATGTAAGCGTGGTAAGGTATGTAATGTTTCTTGAGACTATCCTATTCTAGGACTAGCATAGCATAAAATACAGTATTTCTATACCGGTATAATATTTTCATCACTAGCGCCCCCCAGTCAACGAGGTTTCTTAAGTTATTAATCGTAGTCTTAAACCGACACTTCTCACGATATCAGCAATGAGACCTGGAGCACCAGACGGCAGATCCAGGACTCCATCTGCTCCTGGCGGAAGGAGATTACATCCAAGATGGGCGCTAGTCAGCCCTCGCATCTTGGTGGTGGCGGTGCTCGTATGCTCTCCAACCACAAGAAGGAAGCTCACATTTTGACGCCCGATCTACGCCCGCGAGATTGCCTCAGATGATCAGTAAAGATGACATTCAGCTATAGCGTTAATTGCTCGCTCGGACGGTCAAAACAAGTCTCTACGAATTGTTACATGATATGACTACGCATCCCAATCATCGCATGTCAATCTTCTCAGTCTCTACACGACTCAGCTTCTACTCTAGAATTCCCTAGAGATGATTCTGATATCGATGTCAGATACATGGGAGAGTACGACGAAATAAGTGACAGCTTGGACTAGAGCAAATTCCCTCGCATAGAACGTTTTATGCAAGCGCTCCAGTAACGGTCCTTCAATCGCACCGCACTACACAACGTCTATCCATCCTACACCCTCTGCCAGCAAAGACTCATCGGTTCCATATCATCACATAGCCTTCCACAATTGTGGACTTTGTGTCATCAGCGCTGTCTGTATGTCCTGTTCGAATTTCTTTACCATGACCCAAGGCAATCTATTCGCTGGGAGCTTCTAGTCCCTTTCGAATCACGTTCTAGCTCGCATATTTCTATTATTTTCAAATACCCACGGTGAGCAGATAATATGAGAAGAGATTGACGTTTCATTGAGGCGTGGAAAAGTGGTGGGTAAATTGAAGTGACGATCCTGCTGTGTCTCGGTTCAGTGAACTGACTTTAAGATCTGGATGAATTCGACTTACCCTCGGCTTCATTGCAGACTGCTTATAGGAAGCACCTTGACAGCTTCGCATGGGATTGTATGAAGTGCCAGGAAGTCTGGCAGTGACTTTGCAGCCACGGCACCCATGACGGACACAACGTCGTTCACCAGGTAAAGTGGTGTTCCCTTCAACTTATGGACGTCGATTTCGCACAGCACCAGCCTAGCGGTACAACGCTCAGCTTCATTGTGAGCTTTCAGAAACGCGATAAGAGTCGGAACGCTCGCGAACAGCGATATGAAGGGGCTGTTGTCGCCTCTCTGCTTGAGGTGTTCTTTTGCAAAGTCTATGCAGAGGATATCGTCTTCTAAGTCGCTAATCTTGTTTGTGTTGGTAGCTCTTACAGGTCCTGTACCATCCCAAGGACCAAAGTAAACCAGCTTGGCTGGTGGAGAATGACACTGTTCCATTCCACTTCTACCGAGATATGAACACCTGAACGTTGATACCGGAGAAAATATAATTTGGACCTTTGGATAGTGCGGCTTATGATATCTCCATACTGGTACAAGGACGATAGTATCAGGAGGGTGTGGGGTCACTTGATAAGAGCACCATGGCCTCTAATGGCAATCTCAACTGACGCTACACCCCCTAATTCTCTACCGCTCTAATCGCCGACGTACCTTACGCACCCTCAAAAATAGATTCCCAACTCGAGAGCAGTCTTCCGTGGTATCGTCGAATGATCTGCCAGCGAAGTCGAAACTCACAATACCGATGAAGAGTATTACGCGGACGGTGTTTGACGTCGGCGTTGCTTCCTTTCAAGGTTCCCCGTTCCGCATATGGTCTGAGACCGCTGCGGCCACGACCGTGGCCGCGCACTATACATGGTCCTTCATGGTTTGAATACGCCTACACCCACTGCGGAGGTGAACCGATGAAATCCGATAACGAAAGGTAGGAGGTGTGACTACACAGATGTTCTAGTAATCCAGACCACGCGAAGGCCTCGCCCGTGTAGTTGACCCATGCATGCTCCGTTCCTGCCTCAGGGGGGCGATGGACGTATGTATTGTCTGTTCTCCTCCCACAAGCGGCAGTTGAGTATCCTCAGGAGGCTACTTGACATTACGGCTGCAGGACCGCCGTCTGAAAGGGATTCTGGCTGGGAACAAGCACTTGATCACAGATATACTGACGTGCCAGAGATCTTTTGTACTTCTGACTGAGACGGAAGAAACCCACGCGATGCTTTGATTCAGTACTACACTGTCGCGACTATGAAAATGCGTGTAAAGATTTCGGCCGTACCGTGCACTCGACGATCCCTGATTTTATCTGCTTGCTGACTATATGCAGTGTACATTGTTTCAACAGCACTGCTCGCGTCAGTAGACCAGCTAGTAGCGTCTGTGGGCGTCTCTACAGATCCTCCTCGTAAGTCGAATTTACCCTCAATTTCCGCCACCTTCACGGGGTCATAGCGGAGACGACGGAAGTCGCTTGGACACGGGGTAAGGGACTAGAGTAGCAATGATGTCCTTCAAGGCTGACAAAGGGTTTCCCTTATCGTGTCGATACCTCTTGCAATGTTCTGATATCATCGGAAGGTTGTACCTGATTCAACACCCACGGGAGGTTACTAGCTCGCTTAGGCGAGGGCCCGGGACGCAGCTGATATTCAAGGTTGAACTATCGATTTGAGGAGTGACATGATCAAAATCATTCCTTGACTGCCACGAACCTCCGGGAACCTGCATCATAACTAGCGAAGACATAAGGTCACCCAATGGGAACCGGCTCGCTGCCATACGTGCATTCGGCCTCGGAACTCCCAAACTTCAACTTCATAGCCGCAATCTTTGCCAATCTACATGATGCTAAACCTTACGTATTAATAGATCTGACAAATGTCATTGCATTAAATGTTTGCTGAATGGCTACAGCTAGCGAACCTGGTGGGTACTTTCCATTCTTAGCACTTCCCGTGGAGTTGCGGCATGCGGTGTACCGCTACGTTCTCATGACCAGAAGTAGGCAGGTGGTAATCTACAGCAACTCTTTGGAGTGCAGGTCGGTTTTGAAGATGAAGTTCTGCACCGTCAACGATCTATCACTACTGGAGACGAACAGACAGATCCGGATTGAGGCTGGCAATGCTTTTTATGCAGAAGGCATCTTCACACTACGCTCTTATCCTCGAACACAAGAATATAGGCAAGAGCCCTTTTATGGCAAGAAAACCTTCCATATCAGCATCCATCGGATCCGTATGTGCCATCTCTTGACTCCATTCGGTACCGAACCTTGGTCTCATCTCGACTGCTTGAAAGGCGCACAAGGACTTCGCATTCTGTTACAAGGCTTTGTGGAAGCTCTGGCTGGAGGCCATTGCATGAGATACCTGCTGATCGAATCATACCACTTCGAAAGAGCTGTATTCTTCGAAGACCAAACAATGCAATGTAACATTACTCACATCCTCGAGCCATTGGAGACATTGCAAGGAATTGAGCTTTGCCACATTCGCGCAACAAAGATGTGCCTTTGGCCGTATCTGAGGTTTCTAGAAAAGGAAATTATGAAGAGCCACCGTAAGCCGCCGGACCAAGGAGAACCTACACGACCTGTCCTGGAACGAGCGCTGCAGCGCAAGGAAGCATTGAAGAGCGCTGGCCTGAACACTGTGTTCGGAGATCCTAAAGTCTCCCATCGAATATTCGAGATATTCGACATTAAGCCTTTATATCAAGACCTCGTATTTCTAAAGAAATACAAAGACGACATCCTGACATGACCATCTATCTAATCAGGTGTGCAAGCCAGCCTCCGTCTCTTACATGCTCCTCTCCCATACTGACCCCACAGCACCCACAACCAAGGAGGAACGGCCGAGCGCAATGCAGAAAGACAGCCAAGATGGAATTTGGAGGAAATAGCAATCAGCAACATCAGCTCTCTATACGAAAATGAACAATTCGGAAGCTGCAAAGCCGAAAGCTTAACTCGAGATGGGACTCCATAAACAGGACTGATCCACCCCAATCGCACACTCCCACCCAGACCCTACACGCACCAGCCTCGAAATTCTTCTACCAAACCCCCATTCCGAGTCCCCCACGCTCCCCAAGATCCCCCTCATCCATCCATCCATACCAACATCAATTACACAAATCCATCCATCCATCCATCCATCCATACCAACAACGCAATCCTCTCAATCCTACACCCAATCCCATACCCAATCCATCCCACCAACCTACCTACCTACCTATCTATCCATCCCCCTATCTATACCCACCATCATACCGTCCATACCCCTTCTTTATAGCACACAACCTTACCACTCCATCATCGAAGGCGATTATCCATCCATACCACCAACCCCATCCCATCCCATCCCATCCCAATCCCTTTCCATTCCATTCCAATACCTTCCTACCTACCCTTCTATCCATCCACACCACCAACCCCATCCCATCCCAATCCCTTTCCATTCCATTCCAATACCATCCCACCAACCTACCTACCCACCTATCTATCCATCCCCCTATCTATACCCACCATCATACCGTCCATCCCCCTTATCCCCTCCCCCCCTAACTCTCACCCCCTTTCCGCCTTCCCCCTCCCTTCTCCCTCCCTCCTCTACGACACAGCACACAAGCTTACCACTCCATCATCAATCATCGATTTGGAATCCGCATACTACCCTCCAACCAAATAGCAAAGGACTGTGCAGTACACATATGATATCCTTCGGCATGACCGAAGAATTTGGGATTTTAGGTGTTGGGAGGATCGTGTGGGATATTTATTATCAACTGTGGTTGGGTTGGGTTGAATAGCTAGGATGGAGAGATGCTAGTATAATTGGTAGAATAGTCAACGTAGGAACAAGATTCGGAAATCGAATCACGCGAGGGATAATGGACACGATGATCAAACCCGTATCAATTCATCCATATATACATAACGCACCGACAGCCACACACATAACTATATACAGCCAAGCCCCAAAACCCTCCACCTCTCAGTCCTACCCCCAACCCCATCTCCTCCAAAACCTCCAACTTCCCTCCTCCCCCTTCCGCCTCCCCCTCCCCCTCCCCCTAACCCTCCAAAAATAAACCGGTACTCCCGCCGCCACAAACGCCACCACGACGACCGTCTGCCCCGGCTTCGCAAACACCGCCCGCGACAGCAAAAACAACGAGACGCAGCAGAAGATGATCGGCGTGCTGATCCAGGTCCGATACGGCCGTTCCAGGTAGGGTTCGCGGACCCGGAGGACGATGAGGCCGAGCACGGTAAGGAAGTAGAAGGTGTAGCCCGCGACGCCGTAGAAGGTGACGAGGGTGCCGAATTCGCCGACGACGATGTAGGCGGCGCAGAGGATGGCGTTGAAGACGATGGCGTTGATAGGCGTGAATCCGATCCCGCCTTCGTCGTCGCCGAGCAAGCGCGTCACGGCTCTTGTGGCCCATGATTTCCTTTGTAGGCGGGTCGAGGGGTCGGTGGTGCCGGGCATGCCGATGCGTCCCAGGATGTTGGGGAGGAATCCCTCTTTGCCTGCGGCGTAGACCAGGCGGCCGCTGGTGAAGGTTGTGGCGTTGAGGGCGCCGAGGCAGGACGCGGAGACGATGAGGGCGAGGACGAGGGAGCCGACGGGGCCGAAGACCACGGAGCCGAAGTGGACGGCGATGGTGTTGGAGGAGGAGATGATGGTGTTGGGGAGGACGAAGATGTAGGCGATGCTGGCGGCGAGGTAGGAGAGGATGACGAGGGGCATCGCGGTGTGGATGACTCGGGGAAGGTCGCGCGTGGGGTGTAGGAGTTCGCCGACAACATAGTTGGTGTTGTCCCAGCCGTCGAAGGCCCAGAGACCGGCGTAGATGGCGACTGCCCAGCTAGAAGGATCGGAGGTTGTGCCGTCGAACCAGCCGAGTGTTTTCCAGTCCGTGTTCGGCTTGTCTTTCCAGCTGAAACCTGTAGCAGCGACCACGATTCCTGTGATGGTAATGCCGAGGAGGGCGATGAATTTGAAGAACATGAAGAGATCGCCCATCCGAGTGGCAAGCTTAGTCGACGTGCAGTTGAGTAGAGTCACACCCGTAAGACCTGCCAGCGCTACCCCTTTGTTTATCCACGCGGACGCATTCTCAGCGTCTGCTCCCACCGCCGCACGGACAATGTATTCCCCAAATATGATGGCAATGATCGCGGCTGAGCCAGGCTTCAGTACAAATACGGCACTCCATGTGAAGAGAAAGCCTGCCCAGTCCCCAAAGATCTTGGAAAGGTACACCTGCGCTCCGCCGTTCAAGGGTATAGCTCCTCCCAACTCCGCGTAGCTTGCCGCCCCTGTCCAAGCCAATACTCCTGCAACGGTCCACACGATAAGGGAAGCACCATACGATCCAGCGTTGATGTTGACTTGGGCAGGTGACGAAAAGATACCAGAGCCAATGATCAATCCGATGATCAGGGAAAGACCATTGAGGTACGTGAGAGATTTGTGCTTCTCGAGAGAGGCCCCGTTCAAGTCCAGAGTTCTCGAGCTTGGGTCACCTAAGGCTGAGTATCCAGCGGCTGTTGACGAGAGCGGGAAGAGGTTCGAGGCGAAATCGAAGGCGGAGGAGACAGAATAGGAACGGTTGTGGGGGGTGGGACGAGCAGCTGCGGCGTTTGAAGAAATCGGATCCTCGAGGGACAGCTTACGTGACGAGGTTACACCTGACGGCGAGGACGATCGAGAGCTGTGGGCGTCCTCGGCGCTGCTCGAGGCAAGCGACGCGAGCTCTAATGAATCTCTGGGGGGTTGCAGGCCTGCATATTGAGCTCGTGACATGGCAAGCCTGGAGGTAGCTGGGTTATTGCGGTGGTAGGTGTATCATCATGATGCTGACGATGAGTAATGCGCGAACGATATCATAGAAAAGGGGGCATACTACTCCATGAGCACAGAGCAATAACATGTGCGAATTGGGAAGGAAGTCGCATGAAGACCGCAACCAGAAAGGATTGCATGACTAAGCTCAACTTCCCATCTCAGCGTCCTATTGGCTGGACGGGTACGCTACTCGAACTTCCAATTACGAACTAGCTTCCGGCCCGGGGTACTAAGGTATCATGACATTGATATCCTTACGCATTTTCTCTTTTTCTTCCTCATGCAACAATCGAAGTCCTCAATGCAACGTACCCCTTGGCTCCGGCTATGGCTTCAGTTCCCTCACACTAAATGCCCCCGAGTCAGCGTTCATTCGATCTTCCAATCCCAGCGGAGCAGAAAACTCGCAACTCAACAAACGCCAGGTTTCGGCTCTAGTAATCCATCATCCACAGCACCCAGGCCGTCGAAAACCGCAGAGCCAACATCTGGCGCGGGCAAACCCTCATCTAAGGAGCGCAACGATAGTGGTAAGAGTTCGCCACGAGAGGCAAACAAAACCAAGCCCACCAAGAAATCTCCCATTGGACCCCGTCGCATTTTCATCTACAGTACTCTTGCGTACGTTTGGTACAGAGTCTATATTTGGCATACAGCCCCTGATCGATGTCGAATTCTCGACCCGTACAACTTCACGGTTTTCATCCTCGAGAAAAGGAAGAGAGTTTCTTCAACGAGCAGTATACTGAACCTTAAATCTGTACCTAAAGGTCAGAATACAGACAATGTCACCGAAGCATGGCAGAAAGGCGTATGGAGTGTTCAGGCTATACAGCCCGAGCTGCAGATTGCAAGATCTTACACGCCACTTCCGCCATCAGAAGACGCGGAACCTGAAGAGTTGAGACTGTTCGTTCGCAAAGAGCCTCAGGGAGAGGTCTCCAGTTTTCTGGATCGGATCCCCCGTGGTGTTCTAGTGCATCTTCGTGGTCCTCATATTGAGTATGAGATTCCGGAAGATGTGGATCAGGTTCTGTTTTTGGCTGGAGGCACCGGCATAGCGCCGGCGTTGCAAATTGCGCATATCTTACACCATTGCCGATCATCCGCTGTGACAAATGGCCCAAAGATGCGCATTCTTTGGGCTAACAGACGGCGCGAAGATTCATATCTTGGACCACAACCACTTTCACTAGAGCAGCCGCAGTCAACATTGGCACCAAATTCAAGGAATCTTGCCGACACAATGCGAAGAAAGTCAGAAAAGGAAGTGATAAATCCGGAGGGTGCAAAAATTCCCCAACTGCAGCCGCAGACAGCTTTAGTGGCAGAACTCGAGTTACTAAAGGCTAAATATCCCGGCAAGATCGAGATCGAATACTTTGTCGATGAAGACGGTTCTCATATCAATAAAAGTCTACTAAATAATCACCTGCAAAGCACCAACAAGGAACCTGAACTTGAAACTCAAGATCATTCAATTAAAAAGAAGCTCGTTATTATCTCGGGACCGGAAGGCTTCGTCGAATACTATGCAGGCCCTAAATCTATGAGAGGCGGCAAGGAACTTCAGGGCCCGTTAGGTGGGGTACTGCAGCAACTGAACACCCAAGGATGGGAAGTCTGGAAGCTCTGACCTACCTATCCCTTCCTTGCAGATGAGCAGTGTGGAGGACAAGACCTACAGCCACAGTCAAAGTAGCAAATTTAGTTATCATAAGCGAACAACATAATCCCCTTTACCGGCCTCAATGTCTAATCTGTCCGTGCGCTCAAGCGGCGTGAAACCTGGGAACTCATTGATTCCTCTCAGTAGCTCGTCAATGACCTTTCCGCTCATCATCGTCTCATTTACTATTCCGTCGACATGACGAGGTTCGACTCTCCCATACCACACAGCCTTGCCAGCCAACGGACTTAACCCTCCGCCGTTTGCCAGCTTGAAGTCTACCGGGAAGTAGATGATCACGTTACCGGCAAAAGCATGACCCCCAACATGACTAGATAAGCTTGTGCTCGTGTGATGAAGCGGATGCAATGGCACCTCCTTTGTGAATTCAGGCAGGGGGAAGGGATAGGATCTCGAAGTTTTCACGGTCATCCACATCTGTCGCCTGAACTCCGCTTTCAAAATCGGGCCCAGGATCCCACAGCGTGAATCGCGTGACATATGTCCACAGATGAGAATTGTAGGACTGCGATGCCTATACCAATACACACGTGCCGTGGGTGCATCTCCCCTCTCTGCAGGCATTCGGCCATGGATTTTGATATGACGAGTGCCCCGGCTCCCAAGGAAATTCTCTCTGCGTTCCGCGGTCAGGAATCGCCACGCAAAGTTTTCGATAACTTTGGGATTGTCGGGCAGCTTCGCAAAACTCAAATTTTGCGGATAGATATGGACGACGTGATCATTCTCTGCATTTTTCATAGTGCGTCGCTGAAAGCTGTTGGTGATCAGCACGGAGTGCGAGGGCTGCATCGAAAGGCTTCAATGTCAGCGTCCATTCACACCACCGTCGGCCCCTTTGACTTTTTAGCCATGAGGTTGAGAGCTCGCCACTGAGCACACCGTACTCACATCATAAAACTTCCCACCTTTCCCCACAAGCCCCTTCAAAGTTTTTGCCAGATTGCTCCGTCCACATCCTTCGCTAGGCTCGTCCTCAATCCTGCTGCCCCAATCATCCCTATCCGTCTGTATGACCACATGTTGCGCGTATGGTGGCATCGTCTGCCGCAGTCGCCTATCGTGATCGATTGCTAAGCCCTCTGGCATATTGGCGCAAGCACAAGCTGAGGGCGGACATGTTGGTATTGAGGGGATGGGTTCGGGCGTATGGTGCGATGCGGAGGTGGTGAGGAGGCGGCGAGAGGGGCGGAGCGGGCGGAGAGTGTGTATGAGGTTGGATACGTTGATGGGAGCCTTGTGAGCTGTCATTGTGAAGGAATAGGAGAGATTGCTCGAGTGTCATTCAAGTAGACACAACATACGGAAGAGGTGCTCGAATTGTAGCATTATGGAAGGTTTGCCGAAGTTACGCCAAGACCATGCTTTCTCATACAATCAATGATCGTCAGCCTGGAGATAGGATGAATTCGATCAGTGCAACGAAAGATAAGATCTCACCATACATAAAAGCAGACCTACTTGAACTCGAAGGCCTAGATACATATGGCCAGGTGTGACCTCGCCGCGTATCAAGGTGTCTGCTATGGCTGGAAATCGATTGATAGCAGAAATGTTATAAGATTTTCACGGTGCAATTTACGAAGATATTTTGGGCAGCACATGCAACTACCCATTCCGTTACTCCTCTGGAAAGTCGTTTTAGAAATTCCTTGACTGGGGGCCGTGGTCACAGTTACTAGTAGACCAGGTGTTTCCTCTGGAACGACGCTCATCAATTGAAGGCGGCCCGTCATAATCCAACGAAGAGGGTCCTTCCTCTTAGTGGGATGCCATCAATAGAGTCGCTGAAGCACCGAGGAAAGCTGCTAGACGACTCATTGCTCCTATCTGTCCATAGTTGTATTGTCATATATTGTTAGAGACCCACTTTTCTGGCTCGCTACTGCGTGTGTGACAGCGGGTGGCTGCAATCGGCTTTTCCATAGTCCATCTACATGACTTTGTTTCTTTCCACCGAATAGGAGAAAGTCATTGACGTCTAAGGTTCCAACAGTCGCTATTATGTCTCCTGTGTCGGAAAATATGTTAAGTATGACCAAGGCTCACGTTGCTAAGCCATGGCTACGGAATACACCACGCCACATCTGGTAAGGCTTCCGAAGTTAGCTGCCGCAAGCGCTGATCTCGGGCTGATCAACCTCCCCGCGAATATATAGTAGCTCCCCGATATCATCCATCATGTTCAGCACTGACCTTTCTCCATCACTGATCGAACACTACGTCTGTACTTTCTCGACATCTCTGGCTTACCCCTCTCGCATGGGCATTCATCGATCCATACCAATAGAGAGGCAATAGATGCTCGGGCCTCGCCCCCTCTAAAGATGTCAACCCTGAGCTTTCACGGATTCTCCTGGCGTGGCGACAAGAAATGGGCAAATGCATCGAAATGGACGGTCTATGCCCCGATCGTACAATGCGTCAACTTCGCCTTCGCTGTTGTTGAGGTCGCTTGCGGTTCGGTATGGATCGTGCAGCTGGGAAGTCATCTGACTGTGTATGTGATCTCTTTATCTGTCAATGGAGCTCCGGCGAGCACAAACAGTTCATTGTGCATTACTGACGTATGTTTTGAGCCTAGTCCTATGATCATCCAAACCCTTCTGCTCCCGGGCTGCTCGTTGTTCAACACCATCCCCTCCATCCATCTCCACATGCTCCTCCGCAACAACCCTCCGCGCTTGGCAATGTGGTTTTCCTTCGCCTTTGCTCTTCTCTATCTTACCTCCGTCCTCCTCTCTCTCGCTGCTTGCAAAAGCTCCACCTCCGCTGTACCAGCTGGACTACGTCGTGCAGAATGTCCGCAGGGAACCCCTGGCGGACCGGTGCAAGGTGTCAGTAAGAGCGTATGGGATGTTATGCTTGCATTTCAAGTTTTTTCAATTGCCGGGTATACTCTGCATGGCGCCATGGCGTGGAAGGTACATAGGGTGCTGAAGTCAAGAAAGGAGAGGGGCGAGGTGGAGGCTGTGGATCCGGATGAGGAGGCGAAGAGGAGGCAGAGGGCTCGGGAGTTGTGGACCAAGAACTATGAGATGCAGGGATTGTAGAGCGAGCGTTGATGTGAACATGCTCTCATGTGCTGATGTTATTGATGATGTACGATTGGATCAAGGGCCCATTAACTTTCATCTGGGATAAAGATTTCGTTGGGAAGAGTTGGATATGGGGGTATTTAAAAGAATATGATGGCGTAAGGGTAGGGGTTGTCGTCTTCTTACAAGATCGCTTATTCAATATGCTGAGGAAGAATTTATATGTGGCAATTAACGAATTACAACTCAACTATCTTTTCGCGACCAATATCAGACCCCAACAATTCCTCCGAAATCAATTCGCGAGTGCGCAGGCGGAGTACAAAGGATCAACAACAGTGCACCCAAGTACTGAAGGTCTACAGGTTACTCTCATGTCCATTTTCTAATATTTCGATATGATGCAGTATACTTGAGAGTTGGGGATGTCCTATCTCATTTGTGACAGCGCGTGACGGTAATCAATTACACTCGGGCCAGACACTGCTTCGATCGAAGATGGCTACTTCCCGCAGTCTTTACTACTCGGTTCCAGTGCAAGGGATATAACGGTGTGCGGATTTGTTCCTGAGCAACTACTAGGGACCTTTGTTGCTCAGCAAACAGCGCTGACACCTGAAGACTTGCAAACATTCCTGTTCTTTGTGTTTGTTTGTGTTTCGCCACATCCTATGCACGATGTGTCTTCGGTCAAACTCGTCCACATACATATAATATGTATGTTCTCTCTCATCACTTGTGTAGACCTTCACCCCTTCACCTAACATTCAGCACCTGGATGTCACTGCTTATATATCCCCCAATCCTTCATGAGTTCAGTGTTGTTGTGTCTTGCCAGTACCCCTGGATAATCTCTCCTGTCAAAGCTTAATATGAACGATCAACACTATGCAGTGACAGTGTCATGTCGTCGAGGATCTACCATGATTGACACCCATCGGACTTGAGATTGTCAATCAGATGCCACCCGATCGACCCGGCCGTAACAATACTTCTAAATATATAAATCCTCTGCAACTCATCTCTTCTGTCGATCGTACAACATCACCCTCTCGGAATAATTACATCTCGAACACGGTCAACCAACATCGTACTTTCTCGCTCATCCCTGAATTCCCGGTTGCCTTGTTGATCACCACTGGATCAGACAACATCTCATATATCAACACACGTTCGTATCCTCATACCACCCTCTCTCCCCATCCTTCTCACCATCAATACCAAAAACACCACCAGAGACACCATCCCACCCCGATCAGATCCAACCTACAGTCGATACCCAAACCTTTCCCTAAAGCCGGACACCAGAATACGAAAGCCATGGCAGGAAGAACCATGCAGACTTGGCGCAAGTCTGCTAACACTACTGCACCAATCAAGCAGCATACAACCTCGGGCATCACAAAGAACAAAACCACCCGTGCAACGAAGAAGAAGTCTTCCAAAGCCAAGGGAATACCATCAAGCTCTCTCTTCGACACAATCGTAACCATTCTCGTCGGGCCGGACCACGTCAAATTCGAAATCCACAAAGCCCTCCTCTGCCACCGCTCCGCCTACTTCAAGGGAGCTCTGACGGGGAGATTCAAGGAAGCTAGGGAAGGAATCGTAACATTAGAAGATGAGGATCCCGAAACTTTCTCTCGCTTCCACGCATGGCTATACACTGGAAGCTGCATGAAAGACGACGACACCACGCCTCTCACCATAGCCCCCGCACTCCAGCTCTGGCTCTTCGCCGAGAAGAGGCTCGTTCCAAATCTGCAGAATACCATCGTCGACCAACTCGTCAAAAGCTGCACCAAGTCTTACGCCACCAACAACCCACTCGTCTCCGAACCCTCTCCCGAAGAAGAAAACGCATGCATCTTAGCATGGGAAAACAGCGCCCAAGACTCCTGCCTGCGGACATTCATCACCGATCATTTCCTCCGCCATCTCGATTTGGAAATCCTCTTCCGGGAATCACGAGCGGAGAGATATCCACTCACTCTTATCGTTTCTCTTGCTATACGAGCCCAGAAGGCGGGTTTGGAACGTAAGAGAGATTTCTTTGGTGGGTTAAGGTATGAGCATTGTGAACGGTATCATGTGCATGTTGATGAGAGGGATTGGTGCGGGGAGATGGGGGTGGGGGGTGGGGATGAGAGTGAGGGGGATGGGGATGGGGAAGGGGAAGAGGATGAGAGAGAGAGTGGGTTTGGAAGGACGATAGGAGGATCACTATATTCGCGACGTCGGGTGTTAGGATGAGGAGGATGGCGGTGGAGGAGGTGAGATTGGAGGATGGAAGATTGAGCTTGCGATGTGAGGTATATCTTGTCGTAAAGCGTGTTATTACACCAGTGCTAGGTCTGGGAAGAGACTATCCGAGCAATTTCTTCTTTCAAGTATACTATATATTATTTTCAAAACACAGGGTTTGTTATTCCACAGCCAAATCCCCGCCATCGCATAGTAAAGCCCCACCTCGATTTACTCAGGCCTATTCAGGATTGCACAACTATACCTCAGATATCTTACTCCTACTAGGAGTTTGGGTCAAAGGTAAGTCTTATCTACCGTCATCTTGTTAAGTTTTAGTCATCTACAATGCGAAGTATAATATTCCGCTCTTAGCGAGGAGTATGGATTGCAACAGCCAAAATTAGGCCTGTAAGGGGCAATCCGAATGAGGGAAATAAGGCCATACTCCTTACTCTCGTAAGACACTTTGCGTCCTCATAGCTTCATCCCATAGACCTCGGCCGGACTTGTCCTGTACTTTTCCGGTCCAGGCAAATGTCTCCAGAAGCAATTTAGCATCGCACCAATTCGATAGTGAAAGTTGCGAGACCGTTTTAACGATAGAACTGACGAACCATAATCTTTCGGTTGGATCGAGGACAAGAGAGCCCGCGAGAAAAAGGAGCCACAGGCGCAGCGCGCACATGGAATCAGTGGCGAAGCTCTCCGTTTGCAGACAAGACTTCAGCTGCCATATTAATTGCGTACTTGTCGACGAGACCCAAAACTCGTTCTGGATGATGCCGACGTAGAGCAAGACGCCTAGACGACATGCCTCGAGAAGCTGATCTCCTAATCCGCTACTGTCGTCGTGATTCTCCCTGGAGAGAAGGTCGTATTGAACTGACCGAATTCTCTCGCGCAATCTCAAGGGAATAACCTCTGACTTTGGTGGGTTGACGGTGTCTATGTTCTGAGTCACGGTATGGACTTCGTGGAGAATGTCGAAAAGATGTGGGTCAAACCCATAATCATCGTGGACAGCCTGAAATCCGGGAGCAAGAGTTTTTTCTGTTTCGTCGCTCCCTCGAAGGACGCTTGGCTGTATCCTTCTGCTCCCCATCTGCAGGTAGGGTTTCGAAAGGCCATAGACCGAGCCCCAGATATCCGCTCTAATACTGTGTTAGGAAACATTGCAGATCAACAAGGGTGCAATTTAATTTACCTGCAAAGCTTATCATGCAAGATTGGATTACACTCAAAGGCCAACAAGCCTCCCCACATCTCTACCATCCGCTTTATACCCCTCATATGAGTGCGCCAGTTTTCGTGGTTGCCACTTGATTGCTGCCGAAAATACCTCAGTGTTTTTCGAGTCAAACTGTGGGAGCACCTACTTCTGTTAGGGCTAGGAGAGCCACGGCGGCGATAGTTGAGTCACTTATTTCCTGCAAAGGGTCCTGAAGCCGATCACTGAGGATCCGGATCGTTTCCTTCAAGTGGTTGATTGCTGAGGGACGCTCCTTCTGGCCATTCATCTTTGCCCCAAACTGATCGCTACAGAACAGAATCGAATTCAGCAGGGCGGGGTCGGTCAAAGCCAGAGGCACCCAGAGCGTCTTTATTGGATTGAATCCCCAATATGCCTCGATTTGGTACGCGTGATCTGCTACAGCAGAAACGTCTGTTACAATAGCGTCAGCAAATTCCTATACAAGGATGTTATATGATATTTGTAACTACTATGCTAAATGGGGAGCAGTGGACTTACAGAGGTCAAGAAGGTCATGCATGTACGGTTGCATCTGTATCGGGAAACTATCAAATGGGTCCTTACTCCAGCGCTCAGATGATAGCATAAGAGGCCGTCCAAGATCAACAATTGTGTCTGCATCATTGTCCTGACTATCAATTTCCATGTCTTGGAGTCCAGGCTTTGGTTGCACAGCTAGCTGTTGCTGGCGTCGATAATTGTGCATGACGTGAGTCCGGACGAACTTTCGAGTATTCGGGTTACTTGGCCGTCGCCCATCCGAACAGTCGACAAACTCATAGCGCTCCTTTGAAGGTCTTTCTACTTCCTTTGACGGGTACTTCAACGAGCGCTCATGTTCTTTTAGATCTGTATGCCAAACCAAATCAGTTTCCTTCGACTGGGAGAGACATCACGGAATCGAAATAGTTTCCGCGAGTCAGAGACCATCGCAGCCATTAGCGACTGTGTTGTACGCATCAACTTCCCGAGTTCAGCCACAACAGCACTGAATCTAGACCCCTTTTATCAGCACTAAGAAGCGCCATAGCAGCAGAACTGACCACCGTGCCATTAAGGTTGTGACTCCATAAAGAACTTCGGGAGGATCCAGACACAGAGCTCAGCCGTCACTATGTACACGACCTACCACGGAAAGCAACCTAGTTGATGTGAATAGTGACCGTTGGCGTTGCCCGGGTCAACATGGTCAAATGATTTGGAGTACCATGCTTCTGCTAAAAATAGAAATGGTAGAACGGACACAACCCACTTTTTCTCGGTCTTCCCCTTCGAACCAACTTCGGCCACTGGACATTGGCTTCTTTTGATAAGCAATAGATCAACCCCCCATCCTCGCTCTTCGGCTCCGTCTTACTATCAAAGACGATAAAACTCGGAGATAACGTCGTCATTTGTCAACGTTGCGACTGATGCGCGGCTGATGTAAAGTAAGTGTATGGCTGGAAGGACCAAAAATGGATAACGGTCGTTGCAGAAATAGGACCAACTAGGTAAGGTGCGAATGGGATTATCCCATCCTGCGCGGGAACTAATAGTTCGGGGCTTAACGTGCGGATCATCCAAGCCTGTTAAAGCTAGTTTGCCCAGCCATTAAGCCCCAAAGAGTTAGTTCCCGTGTGCGTGACTTACTGCCGAAGGATGGGATACAGCTGGTAGGCTTCTTGTCAGCAGCATGTGCTAGCCCATTATATCGTAGTGCGTCACTTGGTAATTCAGCCACTAAGTCACCGCAAGCTTCCTTCGCCTATTTTTCCAAACTCGGCCGAATTTCTGAACCGTTTGCCCTTTTGGCGCCGCCAACTCGACTAACCATATCAGGCTGGATTTTGAGACCAAGCACCCTTTTAGGTATCCCCAAACCATGGGCCACGCAATGCGCGGATTCAGGATGCAATATGTGCCTGGTACGTGTTAAGTACAAATGAAATAACTTATGAAGGATGAACAGAGATTGACTAGGAGTACTAGCCAATCTCAGGCGTTTGATCGTCTCATATCTCACAGTAATTGCCCCCTCGCATCTCCTACCGGTCCCTGCCATAACAGGGTCAGAGAGTATCCAGGGACTGTTAGCCAACAAAAGAGACAGTTTAGGCTTACCGTCATAAGTGCTTTGTCTACTTAAACCCGAAGAAACCTATGAAAATTCTCATCAGCTTCTCGAGACTCATTCCCTTCACACTTCACATCTGCCATCTATACTCTGAAGAGCTGTCATATCGCCAAGTCCCCCGCAATGGCCGATCTAGCAACCCTTCCAAAAGACTGGGTCGTCACCTCGGGTCAGTTCACTAGGAAGGGTCACACCGAAATTTATCCTGCCGTCGACCCAACTAAACCAGAGAACTCGCTCAAGGGCAAGACGGTGGTTGTGACGGGTGCCAGCCGCGGCATCGGGGCCAAGAGCATCGCACCGGCTTTTGCAAAAGCGGGCGCCAAGGCTATAGTGCTCGTCGCCACCAATGCTACCAAGCTGGCAAGTATCGAGGAAGAGCTGAAGAAGATCAATCCAGACCTCGAGACACTTGCCTTGGGTGCGGATATCTCGTCTGCCGAGCAAGTTACCAAGGCATGGTCTGAGATCAACGCCAGGTACCCCAAGGTTCATGTGCTGGTTAACAATGCCGGGGTGGAGTGTAGCAAGAGTGATAAGATGATGCACGAGCAGGATCCGGACATCTTTTTCAAGAACTTTGTAAGTGACCTCTAGCAGCCTCTTCTTAGGGGGTAAAAGGTCAACAACCCAAGTACGTGCTCGGCAGTACGAACAGTCACAGTTAATATGAATCCTCCCATCTAGGAAGTCAATGTCAAAGGAACCCACATTGTGACGCAGCAGTTCCTCCAGGCCGCGCTCCCCTGGGCCTCGGCCACCGACAAGGCCAGGATTATCACATTGACCAGTTCGACCGCCTGGGGTGTCTGGCCTTTCGTAGCCGCCTACGCCATGACCAAATCGGCCAACATCCAATACACCACCGCCCTCGCCGCCGCCTACCCGGAGACGCTACTCACTATCGCGGTCAACCCCGGCATGAACGACACAGAGATAATCCCGCAGGCCCTTCGGGCGGCCGAACTCAATTACAACGACCCAGCGCTCACTGGCGGTACCATTGTGTGGCTGGTGGCAGACCCAGCGAGAAGCCAGTTTTTGAATGGGAGGGTGCTTACGGTTGAGTGGGATGTCGAGGAGCTAGTCGCGAGGAAGGAGGAGATTACGAGCAAGAATCTATTGACGATGCAACTGCAGGCAACACTAGGGGCGGAGCAGTTTATAGACTGAGACCGGCAGCAAACCGTTGTGGGATGAACCGTTGTAGCTGGAAATGTTGTACGACAAACCGTTGTGCAGTAGACCGTTTTGCAACAAAGCGTTGTGGGATCAGCCATTGGCCCGAGCTGCAGTGAACAAGGTGGGACCTTCCATACGTCGAACGATATGATGAGCATGAGACATATGCACATGATATTGCTGTAGGGAAGGACATATCAAGGAAAATCTCTTCTATTCTAGTGCATGCCAAGACCCCTTGATTTGTCATCAGCCGAGGTTGACCCGGACTGAATTCCAACAAGAAGGACGCCGAAACCAGTAGACAAATGCTGTTATATATGCGTTGATCGGGGCTTCCCCGTCGCCAAGGCTCTTATTGTCGACTCGGGCTACTCGATCAGGATGTTCCTGTGTGCAGTAGTCACAGTACTGCATAAGGAGTACTTCCAACCCAACACTTTCTATAGGGTAATTGATTGGCTGGTTCTTGACGGGGTACGTATCAAAGACCGATCCGAGCAGTAAATGTTTTTGTTCGAAGACTGTAGGATACTTCCTTTCATCCACTCACTGTCGTTCCTGGACGTTGTCTCCAGCTCTAGCTCTATAAACAGCTTCTGCTCTCATTTGCAAAGAAAGAGATTCTCTTCGCGAACCAGCATTCCCCTTCCGCTGCGAGGACTCAACCTCCGACCAGAATTTGCGGCAGAGAATGGTGTCCGAAGTCAAGTCCTTGACCAGATTGACACTTTACCGTGGGTGGGACAGTCCAGGTGTCTATGTATGGTCACCCTTCGTCACAAAGCTCGAAGCCCGTTTCCGGATCGCTGGTCTCGCCTATCAATCTGAGTCTGGATCTGCTTTGAAGGCTCCGAAGGGTAAGGTTCCCTACGTTGCAATAACGGAAAAGGGAACTACTCGGGATCCAGAGAAAAGTTTGCTCTATCCTGATTCAACACTCATCACCGACAAGTTGGTAGAGGAGGGTTTGCTGGAAGACCTCAATTCCAAACTCTCTCCAACGGCGAGAGCGCATGATGCAGGACTCCGTGCTTTGCTAGAAGAGAAGCTGTATTTCTTCCAGGTGAGTTTTCTGTGGAGCATGCTCTTGTACATATATACGCACAATTAATCGAGCGTTCAGTCCATCGAACGTACTAGCTGACCCTCGATATTCCTGCCCTTAGAGCTACGAGAAGTGGCACACTAACTATTATACCATGCGATCTCATATCCTCTCAGCCCTATCCTACCCTCTTCAGGTAATTGTCGGCCTACTCATCTACAGAAAATCCAGCCAGACGTTGCATGGCCAGGGTACCGCGCGATTCACACTGGCAGAGCAGAGTGCATTCAAACAACAGATCTGGGAGAATATCAACGCTCTTCTGGTCGCGTCGCAGAAAAAACATACGGACCGAAACGCGGGTGGCGAAGTCTTTTGGATCTTGGGAGGGGATGGGCCATCTGAAGCGGATGCAGTTGCATTCGGCTTTATTGCTGGGGCACTCGTTTGCATTGCGTAAGTTCCCCTAGGTCGTTGTTGGGCGCGAGGTAGGACTAATAGTCATGCTAGAGCGCCTGGAACTCAGAGGATCGTGAGGAGTTTTCCAGCGGTACTAGAGTATGCGAGAAGAATCCATGATAGATATTTCCCAGACTTTACCTCCTGGGAATAGATCCTACCTTTACGGGCGCATTAGTTGTTGGTACCCTGTCGGACCAGAGGCATGGGTGCCAGAATGAGATATTTCTACTGCTATCACCCATATCGAATTCTGAAGAATGATGGCTAATCGCTCTTGAAATTAAGCTCTTGACATCGCCACAGGTCTGTAACTTGATAGTATAGCTGAACGATAGGCCTCGATGAACCCGAACGCTAAATGGTGATTGCGAAGGTACTCGATACGTGAGCTGCTAGAAAGGAGACTTTAGTACCTACGGTAGGCAAGATTTTCGAGCTAACTTCTACCCAAACATTTCATTCTTCGCGCAAGGGGTGGTGGTATTTGCACTGTCGCGCTAATTACGTACGAGAAATGACACCTTTATGGATAGCAACTTGCAGATATAGAAAATCTTTCGAAGTAATATGGAAACCTTGAAAGGGACACTGCTCTTAAGTCAGGGCCTATGACACGGGACGTTGCTTGACATTGGAGAAGCCCTGTCAATTGCCTTTACAGCATAGAACGACCTATCAATGTCCATCAAACCACCACAGCTCTGCCTGCTGGAACAATGACAAAATTGGCGAAGCGGAGGGCCTCTCTTGATATCCACATGTCCCTCCAATGCCAATATCGAAGGTAAAACAAAGATCACACATCCGCATATCATCCAAGATAATCTTAAATCTAACAGAAAGCTTGCTTTCACGTCGGCGGAGGAAATTACCCTAACATATCCTATCATAGCGCTCGAGTAAATGGTGATCTGAAATGAAATCCAAAAGAATTGTTCCGGCACCCCATTCCAGATCGAATCTGATGCAGACTCAAAAATGCACTTAACCTGAACAACAAAGGCTACATACATAATACCTCACAGCGTCCGTGTTAAAAAAAAGGAAGGGGAGAGTACCCTCACAACAGGTGGGCTGAACCCAAGACAACCAAATGTGCACCTCTGCTCAGCCGGGAAAGGCGACTCTTAAACCCCAGGTAGCATCAACATCAACAGCTTCAACCTCATGAGTGCAAAGACGGGCGGGCTGAACCCTAGACACACAGTGTGCACCCAGTCGTTCGCGAGGGCGCAAGTACGAAGATCAAACATTTTTGACCTGAGCGTGTTCAAGCCAGACCCGCGACCTCTCCCTGTTGAAAGTTGGGCTTATTATGATATATATGTCAGTTGCACAAAAGGGTGACAGTGAGGGTTCGACCCCCGAAGAAGACGTGCGCCTACAATTTTGTTTTTTGTTTTTGTTTTTGGGATTGATTTCTTTGTTTTCGAATTCGAAGGCTAGGTATGTAGCGCCGTTGCTGTTCAACACTCCACCGATTCCATCCCATCTTCTCAATGATATTCTTCTTCCTTCCAATCGTTCTACATGTATACATACCGGCTCTCGATCTTGCAACAGACACAGTCTGAGCTCCATCTATACTAACACGTTGTATGGTGCTTTTGATATTGAATCGCAATCTTGGTCCCCACAAGTAAGTATTGTTTACCGCGCAATATTGTCTTGTGACGAACTGGCTTTAACCTATTGCATGATATGAACAAAAGATACATTAGTCACTAACAAGGTATGTTACTTCAGCGCTACTGTCTCATGCTTCAAGGGGCAGCCAGTCACGATGTTATAATTACTCATGGTTTGCTGGGCTTCCTATTGGGAGTTCCGGCGACAATTGCATACCACTTGCATGCTGTACACGCTTCGCCCACAGATTGATCACCTCCAGCTCTTTGACCTCCTGTGCTGATAATGGCTGCCCAGAGGCCTCCTTCGAACGGGCAGCTTCCTCCTTCTCCGTCTCGGGAAAATATGTGATCTTAAATGCTTTTTTCTCCGCGCGCTTGAAAAGTGACGAAGGGGGTTGGCGAGCTGATGAAGGATTCTGCACATCATAGCCCATCTTCTTGGCCACCTCTGGTCGTAGACACTGACATTACACGAGGTTCGTCGCAAAAGATCCTCGGGTTTTCTCACGAATGAAGTCTCGAACGCGCTCCTTGTCGGCCACGTCGCAAGAGGTGGATACAGAATTGTCAAGCGCAGCGTCATGACAGCCAATTAGTAGTTGGCTCTGTGCACGGACGAGCCGACAGAGGATGTCGATGACTGCCATGGCCGTAGGCTTGGATATTGCTAATAGACCGCTCGTAGACCTTAAGGGGATAGAGCCCTTTGAGGCTTGTGGAGCGATCACTACAGCTGCCTCAAAATTAGCTCATAAGTACAGCTCACGAACCGCGAAGGACTGACCGGTGTCGTTCGCATCGTCAATACCCCCGCTAGGATTGTGGCGCGTCTTCTTCGGTCCTGTGCGACGTCTATACTTCGTCTCTCTGCTTCCACTACCGATCCCCTCCCCTATGAGCTCACTCGGCGCCTTACGCTTTCTACTAGTGTCTTGGGGTACGATCTCAGTCGTAGAGGAGACCTGATTGCAATTTGGTGAGCTATCCTCTACTACATCAGCAGACACCACTTACCTTGTGATAGTCCACACGTTGTGGAGCGGAACGGTGATATTCCCACCAGCCCAAGTCGTTGGTAACCTTGTTCCAGATCTCATGTGTAGTCTCGTCGGTGATAGATCCAAGCGTGCTGTTCAACACCACTGCGAGATGATCTTCTGTGACGTTGATAGATCTTTCGATGGTGGTTGCCGGGTATATATATATTTTATTGTTCCTCCGAGTTCGCACCTCCCGGTAGGACGTGAAGTATGAGCAGTAAATAGAAATCAGCAGCAAGATAAAATCTTGAAGCTGTTATGTGGGACTTTGTAAGCGTAGCAGGGTGGTTAGCGCCGCAGTTCACTTTTGTTGTGTGTTGACCAAAGGGCCAGACGCGGAACAAATGATCCCTAGTAGGCCCTTCTTCGAAAGAATAAAATATCACAAGCCATTTGAGTTTGAAGTACAAATGAGACACACAGACCATCCATCAAAGAGAACGCTTTTTCTCGTGAACCACGAAGTAGCCGGTGTTCGTCTGAAGAATCTCATCGAAGAGAACACACAAGGGCGAATACCCCAACTAGTATCCACCCACATGGCTGCTTCAACCGCATCGTATTCCAGTGAAAGGGTAAAGACCTTCCAGATCAGTACTCGAGCTTTACAGTTTTAAATTCTGCAATGCTTATTGAGCTTCAATTGTTATTTCATTGAGCCCACGAGAGTCCGGGGTCTTTTTGCAATTTTCAACACATTTTAAAGAAAACTCAGATGTACTCGTAATCACTCAGGCCTAATACATCTGCCCCTTGCGAACGTACATCACTTAAAGATTCTAGTGAAGGGCGAGTCCGCGATGTACCGTCCCACACTCCGACGCTGAAAGTGATGCGTTTGAGCTCTCACTTCTTTCGATGATTCCTCTTGTGGGGATATATTGCGTCGTTCGCCACCACTTTACTATATCGAACCTCTATATATCATGTTAGACTTCGAGAAACCGGGATCATGTCCACCGTATGGCAGCGCCAGAGAGTTGAGGACGTTCAACATCTCCATGGTAGCTTCAACCCAGTGAAGCTTTTGGATTCGCCATCGGAGACGGAAAGTCTGAAACCCCATGCATGCTCACACATCATATGCGTGCGCTATTTATGCCGGAGGCTTGGGTCTTGCCCTAATTTGTGAGCCGGCGTCCAAGTAGCACAACGATTCGCAAGAGATGTCGTCTGATATCGGAAGTCTTGGCGTTATCCTATTTCGGCAAACCTTCCCAAAGCCTGGTCTTGGCAACCTTGAGACTCTGCCACGATTTCTCTTTTGACGGCAGCCTGTACGAGTGCGGAGCCAATTGAGGCTTTGTCGCTTCCTGTCTTCGTTGTTTCGATGGCGTCACAACTGGTACGCGTTGCGTTGCTTGGTATCTTGCTGTTGTCTCCCTTATTAGCGCTGGGAGAGGCCACCCAAAAGGTACTTATTGAGAGCGCAAAGACTTCGAACCAGTCGCTGCTATGGGGACCTTACCGCCCCAATCTATATTTCGGCGTTAGGCCCAGAATACCGAAAAGTTTGATGACTGGACTGTTGTGGGCAAAGGTGGATAGCTTTCAGGGTGTGCAGAATAGTAAGTGTCCTTGTTGCAGTTATTAAGTTGCAGAGCCCACCACTTTAGGTATGGGTATTCATTGGCTTATCAAATGAATCGAATAGACTTTCGTCACACTTGCGAACAACATGAGGGGATGGCGGGCTATGGCTGGGACGAATACGACGTCCGACAAGGCGGCCGCCAGACCATCCACGATGCCGGCAACAGCATAGACATTACCACCGAGTTTGTGAAGATACCTGGGGGAACGAATGGTGGAAGCTGGGGCGTTCGGATCAAGGGAACTCCGAGAGAGGATGCGCCTGAACGACTAATGAGCACAATTCTCTTCTATGCTGGCATGGAGGGCTTTGGGAGTTTGAGCGTGAAAAACGAAAAGGACGAGCTAGGGATCGAGGGTGTTGTCCAAATGGACGGTTTGAGTAATGAGCTCGGAGACTTTACGCTGGAAATTACAGAGGGGCCGGATACCAATCTACACCCGCCGTCCACACATCCCAGCTACACGAGTAAGCCCTCGGACAGGTCAATTGTTACAAGCCTGCAAGTGCCGGAAGGAAACATGTGGCAAGCCAAACGTACGTCGACCCTTGGACCATGAACAGGAGGAGGTCTGAGCTTTGACTGATCTGTTGCTTGGTTGAGTGAAGCACTCATCTTTACACAGATGAAAGAAGTGGTCGACGCTCTTGTTGCTGAGTACGGGCAAGATAACGCGCCTCCGCCTTGGACGATGTTTACTATGCCGAACGACGTTGGCCCTGGAAACATGCACATTGTACAAAGGGTGTTCGAGGGTCCTTTTGAGGTATATCGTCACCAGGGCCACGACATGTCTGTTGGCTGACGGCGTTCCTAGTTCGACGTCATCTACTCTTCGAGCTCAGCAGGTTCTCCTGTGACTTGTAAGGCTGCATATACATCTACACCCTTAGCATTTCTCTGACATTCTCCAGCGGACGACTTGAGTGAAGCTATCGAAACAACGACGAAGGGCTTTGCTGATCGTTTCACGAAGTTGCTGGCACCGCAAGCTCCGTTCAACAAAGCCAAATACCAAGATTTCGCAAAGTCGATGTTCTCTAACCTTATCGGGGGTATTGGCTACTTCTACGGAGACTCCCTTGTTGACAGGCAATATGCTCCAGAATACGAAGAGGAAAATGAGGGTTTTTGGCAGGAGACTGCAGAAGCTAGAGCTCGTCAAGAAGCGATCAGGGCCGAAGGACCTGCTGAACTCTTCACGAGCATCCCCTCGAGACCTTTCTTCCCTAGGGGCTTCTTGTGGGATGAGGGGTTCCATTTGTTGCCGATTGCCGATTGGGATATGGATCTTACGTGAGTATTGGGACTATTACACAAAAAGAGAATGCTAACATCTTAGAAGTCTAGATATCGTACGTAGCTGGTTCAACCTCATGGACGAGGACGGATGGATCGGCCGCGAGCAGATCCTAGGCGCTGAAGCCCGCAGCAAAGTCCCCCAAGAATTCCAAGTTCAATATCCACATTACGCCAACCCACCAACTCTCTTCCTCATCTTCGATACCCTCATCGATAAATTACAAGACAAAACCACCACCAAGAAAACCGACGACCCTCTAGAATCCATCCGCAGCGCCCACCTCCAAAACCCAGAGGTAGCCATCACCTACCTCCGAGACCTCTACCCCTTACTGAAGCGCCACTATTTCTGGTTCCGCAAAACCCAATGGGGCGACATCAAATCCTACGACCGCGACGCCTTCTCCACCAAAGAAGGCTACCGCTGGCGCGGCCGCGACACCCGCCACATCCTCACCTCCGGCCTCGACGACTACCCCCGCGCCCAGCCCCCGCACCCGGGAGAACTCCACACCGACCTCATCAGCTGGATGGGCCTAATGACCCGCTCCATGCGCCGCATCGCCGAAACCATCCACGAGCCCGCCGACGCCGCGGAGTTCCGCGCCTACGAAACCGCCATCGTGAAAAACATCGACGACCTGCACTGGTCCCCCAAAGCCAAAACATACTGCGACGCCACCATCGATGACTACGAGGAAAGCGTCCACGTCTGCCACAAGGGCTACATCTCCATCTTCCCCTTCCTCACCGGCCTCCTCCCGCCCCACAGCCCGCGCCTCAAACCGATCCTCGACCTCATATCCGACCCGGCCGAACTCTGGTCCCCCTACGGCATCCGCAGCCTCAGCCTCACGGACGAACACTACGGCACGGACGAGAACTACTGGCGCAGCCCCATCTGGATCAACATCAACTACCTCGCCCTCACCTCCCTCTTGGACATCGCCACCCAGCCCGGGCCTTGCAAAGCGCAAGCGGGCAGGATGTATGCGGCTTTAAGGAAGAATTTGGTGGAGAATGTTTTTGAAGAGTGGACGCGGACGGGGTTCGCGTGGGAGCAGTATGATCCTGAGAACGGGGAGGGACGGCGGACGCAACATTTTACGGGGTGGACTAGTTTGGTGGTGAAGGTTATGGGGATGCCGGATTTGGGGGGTAGGGGTGGGGGCGGGGGGGAGGTGGTGCATGGTGAGTTGTAAGGGTAAGGTTAGGGGGAAGGGGGGATGATGTTGTGTGATGGTGTTGGGATAGATAGATGGATCTGGAAATATATTTGTAGCATTAGGAGTGATTTCGATTCTATAAACCATCTTGGCATGAATCCGCTTCGATGTCATTGTTAAGTAATACTCATCACTTCATTCCGGTCATAATATTCATGCCACCACCATATCACTCATCCACTCATCCACTCATCAACCCACCCCATTTACCAATCCTACCTACCTACCTCCCCCCTTCCCCCTTCCCCTTCTGCCACCCACTCAACCCCTGCGTGCATAACTCCCTCCTCCCCCTCCTCCTCCCCCACTTCCTCCTCCACTCCCACTAACCCCCCTCCCCAACCTCGCCCTCAACCTCTCCGCCGCCCCACTCCCGCTCGGACTCCCCATCCCCATCCCCTCACCCAACTGCTGCGACCCCGCACGCTGACTAGGTAACGGCCTCACACTCCCCTCCCCCCCTGTACCTTGCGGTAATACCGACAAATAAGAACCTCCACCCCCTCCTCCTGCACCCACAGCCGGTCGTCGACGTAAACTCCCACCATCACCTGCCCCTCCCCCCGAAGAATTAGGACGATCCCTCTCATTCCATATCTCACCCAACCCGCCCCTATCCCCTCTCCCTCCCCCTCCCCCACCCGCATGCACACCACCCGTATCCCGCCGTAAACTCCCCACAGGCCTACTCGTCTGCAATGGCATCTGCTGTCCGCTCTGTGCTTGGTTTTGGAACTGGGCGAGGGTTTGGGTGGATTGTGGTGTTGCGGTGCGGGGATCCGGACCCAGCCAGCTGGGGAAGGGCCGGGACTTTTCGATGTAGTATGCGCGCAGGACGCGGGAGACGTGGGTGGAGTCGGGGGAGGTGATGGACTGTGTGTGGAGCGGGGGTGTTAGTGGGGGGGTTGGGGTGAGGGGTGGGGGGGAAAATGGGGATGGGGGAAAGGGGGATGGGGAGGGAGGGGCGTACGCTATCGTCCTCCGAGCTTGAAGAGAGGATGTTGCGGCGGAGGGAGTCGTAGCGGGAGGTGGTGGAGGTGAGGAGGGAATTTAGGCGGTTGAGGTAGGACATTTTTGTTTTTGCGTTGGGAGAGGGATGGGTTGATTGGTTGGTTGAGGGTTTTGCTGTTGGGGAGGTGGTGGAGGGAAGTAGTGGGTTGGGAGGTGATGGGTTGGTTAGAGGGTGGGGGCGGATGTTGTGTTTGACATGGGCTCTGGATTGTAAGGGGAGAAGGGAGACAGAGAGTTGGTTTGGTTTCGTGAGGAATGGTGAATACCTCAGAAGTTGCCGAGAACGGACTTTTAGAATGGGGCTATTCTTAGATGACTGCGTTTACTTTGTCCGCAGTCCCTGATATAATATAGTCGAGTCATGTATCCTGTTGATGCTTGACTGCTTTGGTAGAACTAATTGTTACTTATTTCAAAGTACATCCAAACGCTATCTACACATTTTCTACCCCTGCCCCAATATCTTCCTCCTTCCTACTGCCTACATTATATATCCATTCATCTAAGCATTCCTGTGCTTCTTTCCTTCTCGCTGGCCATAAGCCTTGGTGGCATAACTTCCATCTTTGGTGATCAAATCCTGGGGTCGGTAATCGTGTCTGCCCGAAAAGTACGATTCGAGGATATTCTTCGTCCCCTCCGCATATCTCTTCTGCGCGTCAAGAGATGTTCCGGACATATGTGGTACCATGGCGTTTCCTCCGCCCTGAGGGTTCTTTGCGTAGCGTAGGGGATGGTCTTTGGGAGCTGGTTGCGGGAACCAAACATCACCACCGTAGCCGCGGAGATGGCCGGATTTCAGGGCTGCGGCGACGTCCTCCTTTACGACAATGGCGCCACGGGCGGTGTTGATGAGCCATGCACCTATAGCCCGGTCAGTATACGAGATGATCATCGCAGTTGATGATCTTACCAGGCTTCATCTTGGCGATCATATCCTTATTGAATAGACCCTGGGTCTTCTCGTGTAGAGGGCAGTTGATTGTGACAACATCGCACTGGCCCAGCATCTCCTCCAACGAGTCCACACGCCGACATCCAATCTCCTTCTCAATTTCTGGCTTGAGAGGCTGGTAATCGAAGTAAAGCAGCTCCTTGCATTCGAACGGCTTAAGTCTGCGCAGCACACGCTCGCCAATGCGTCCAACAGCGACCGTTCCGACCACCTTATTCTCGAGATCATACTCGCCCTTCGCGACTGCAGCAACGTTCCAATCTCCGGCTTGAATCTGCTCGTGGGCGGGGACAAAGTTGCGGACGAGGGTCAGGATGGTCATGATAACGTGCTCGGCGACGGAGACGACATTGGAGCCGGTCACTTCGATGACTGTAACGCCACCATTGGTTTCATTGGCTGCGTTGAGGTCGACGTGGTCAGAACCGATACCGGCGGTGATGGCGATCTTGAGCTTCTTTGCTTTGGCGAGGCGTTCGGCGGTCAAATAGCCGGGGTGGAAGCTGCGGAGTGGATTGGTTAGCATAGAATTCAACTTATGCGCGTCCTTCAAGGTTTTGTTGTCTCCAATTCCAATGCTTGACTTCAGTCGACTCACGGAGTAGTAATGATGACCTCTGCGTCGACCAACTCCTGGTCGAATTTGGAGTTTTCACCCTCCTTGTCAGAAGTAGTGACCAGAGTGTGTCCTTGATCCTCGAGCCATTTGCGAATACCTAGTTCGTTTTCTGTTGTGCCTAATAGCTCTGGGACCTCTTTCGCGTGCTCATGCCCCTGTTTTGCAGTCCGATCAGCTTGTCCACTGAACAAGCACCATTGGAGTCAATCGACATAAGAAAGGGTAGCAGCTTACATCGTAGAGGACAAGCAGCACTTTCGACTGTTGTGGAGCATGGTCAGTCTGGCATACGTGGATTGGAGAGTGGTGGATCCAACCTGCAGGCGCGAGGTGGCAGTCAGCGTTCGAACCCCGCCAAAAGCTCCCCGCTGGGCCGAAAGCGCCGTCCTCGCCGACAACAACGAGGAGGCAGGGCGCGAGAGGCGAGAGATGGAGCGAGCAAATACCATTCTGAATTGATGTAGGATTGACTAGATGGGACAATTGTTGAAATTGCTGGGAGGTATTCAAAAGGTACTTATCACAGAGAAGAGCGAAGCTGTTGCCGGAGCTGGGGCGGGGTCCAGGCCTAGCGGGATACGTCAGTGCTTTAAGATAGATAGGGGCTGGCAACTCCATCCAACTCACGGCAATTGGCACGGTAAGAACTTTGTATCGATTGTACTTTGATGGGAATTATCGACTTCTTTGATATACTTGAGGCTTGGAGAAGGTGGACAGGAAGAGGCCTTATGTGTTCAATGGTGGGGCACCACACGACAAGATGGAAGCTAAGCAACAGCTCAGGGGATGCTTTTCAATCAAACTCTTTGCTTTTTACGTCAATCAGATGTCTGAGCTGAACCTACCGGCAAGCCCGTCCACGCCTCACGTCCAAAAAAGGGCAAGGAGTGCGGGGACCAGCTGAGGCTCCGTTGCCTGTTGCGGGGTTCCTTTGCCCATTCCCATTCCCATCCATAATCTCCTATGCTCCAGCTTCATCGACAATCCAGATTTCCATTCAACTCGGCCCTCTACCTTAGTAGGCTTCACTGCGGGCCGTCGGCGGACTTTGTGCCTGTTCCTTGATTCTTAGTTAAATCTTCCTGAAAGTAAATACTCCGGAGTGGTTTCCGATTTAGACGGATTGATCTGTGGCAAGCAAGCGAGTCGAGAGCAGACCAATTCTGTACGATCTTGCTCTGGCTGTGCTTTCTTACATGCATGGTTTCTATCCCATCATCCTCTCCTCTCCTGTACTTTCACTCTGATCAAAACATAACATGGATGATATTTCGCCCTTGAGATTCTGTTCTCTTTTCTCCAGCGATGATAACGCTGCAGGCTGCTCGAGACTTATGCAATCTTTAACTGTATGCAGAATTGCCCGCCAGTAAATGACAGCCTGTAAACCTACCGACCTCGTAGCTTAAGCAAAGCAGGCCAATCCTTGATCGGCAGAGATTATTTCGAAGACCGATCCGTATCTTCTGGACACCGTGTATCCAGGACGAGACCCCATAATGTGTTGAATTAACATGGTGATGTGCCTGAAGGGCTGGACCACGCAGCTTGTATGCCGGCTTTGGTTGACATCTCTCGACAGTACTCCGCTCAACCAATGCATCTTTAACATGTGGCATAGCCTCAAGGCGTGCTGGCACCGAGAAATCTCCTTTAGTGGGCGCATATGTTATGCTGTACTCCTTATACAGCCCTAACTCATCAGCAAAGGGTCTTGGTGTGTATAGTAGCGTTGAAGGAAAGAAAGAGTTTTGGTCCGCAAGGCCACAGAGTAACACGAGACAGCAAGGAAGTTCTTGACCATTTTCTGGAGTAGCTGGCTCAAAACCCTGTCACTCATCATTTGGAGCAGAGGACACATATCGTGTAAGAGTTCACATGCTGAACTAAGCTGAGAGATAGAAGAGAAGATACAAGTCCGCCATCATGTTTCCTCTTGCAAGACTGCTTCGTTTCTTAACACGCCAATACCCTCGGACAGAATATCATGAATTGGGATGACGCGCAGCATAGCCATACTTTGGATAATACCACAGACCCTGGTTTCATCGTCTTACAGTTTCAAAAAGACTAGTATCGTTTTCAAAAGCTTGAAGACCAGCCTGACGATTACGATGCTGCAGACTTGAATCCGACTCAACAAAGAGCGAGGAGGTGCGCGATGAGGAGATGTGGAGTACGCAGGAAGCAGAAGGCTTGCATGTCTCTCTAATCCCGGCAGGTTTGTCGTGTATGGGATTCTTAATGATCCGTTTTTTTTGGGAAGGGTTTCGATATCTCATTCTTCTGCATCAGGGTTTTGCATCTGTATAGCTATTTCATTCTTCGTTCTCAATAGTTGAGTTAACGCTTCCTAACACGTTTTGAGTGTGCCCTGCTATACAACATACCTCAGATCACTCGGTGATCGCGTATGCAGACCAGCGGAGGTGGAGTCCTGTTCCACAAACATAATGTCCCTTCATCAAGTGAATCCGTCCCACAGTTTACTCTTCGTCCATCTCACTATCGCTATCCACATCATATCTCCTCCTCGCCCGGAAGCACAGTCTATCACACGAAGGGCCCTCCATCGGACTTCGCCATTCCCTAGAGGTGCGCTCTTCTACTTGGCCCCACCATCGCTGCCAAATCATTGGCTCCTCGTCGTACCACTCAGGCCTCGACTTCTCATCCATCGCTAGCCATGTCTGATTCCGTTTCTCGATACGCTTATCTTTCCGCCACCAAAGCTGGGCTTTGTCATCGTGCGCCATACCAAACCAGCCGGATCCAGCCTTGAATTCAAGTCTACACCCCTCGTAGAGATACGACCCAGGCTGCCCTTCATAGTCTGATATCTTGCCATTGTATCTGGAATGTGGGTTCAAGAAGACGGGTACCTTTTCCTTGCTTTTGGCTTGGTATTTGGCCCCGATGTTCCACAATGCCGTTGCAAACAAGCAAGTCTTCGCTTCATACACAACAATCGCTTTATCGGAGAGTTTGCGGTGAAGACGTTCGATGGAGCTGATGCTTCTCATCATGGGAGCGTTGCGGAGGGTGAGACGGCGTATATTCTGCTGGCCGAGCTCACCAATTTCCTGGAACCAAAGAGAAAAGCCAGCCTGGTACAAGCGCAGATTTAAGATGTGCTTTCCGTGATTCAGAGGCAGATAGAAATTGCGTCTTTGATAGAAAAAGTGCAGACCCTCGGTACGAGTTTGTCGACAAGTGAGAAACAAGCCTGGCTGTAGGATCATCAGTTGTGGGTCGCCATATTCGATCAGTCGTTTGGCTTTCTTCCAATTCCAGTCGTACTCGCAATATAGAGATGTGCATGCTCGAGAATCATATCTGTCAATAGGATAGTCTGCCACGAGTCTATATATCTCATTCCGGACCTCCCCTGGAAAACCCAAGAAGTTCAAAACATCATCTTGAATGACTGTATGCGCATTCTGAGAGGTAATCACACGTGCTGTCAGAGTGCTCTGTAGGCTCTTGATAGATTGATCACGCTGATTGAGGAGCGCCTTCAACTCATTCCTTTTTAGCTTGTCGTAAGCGTTCTTCTCGGCGGTAGGCATTATCGTCTGATGGTATGGTTAGCCAGGGTGTATGACACAAGTTAGTCTCCTAGATGTTTAGGACTCACTAGAGAGAACTGCACAACTTGATAGCGTAGCAACTGAGAGATGAGACTGGTGAGAGAATGGAGATATACCCGAATCGAAGACGTCGATGTAGATAGTAATGCAAGTTATATGATGAGGGTGTATTGGTATTGTCATAACCCATGATGTTTGTTTGAAAGAGTGAGAGTAAAAGAGAGGTGAAAGGATGTTCTATCCTCACTTGAAGGTGATCTTACAAACGCGTCTTAGCGCCCCAGATCGAAAGTGAATGAGAACATTGCTTGACCCATCAAGTATCATCTCGTCGTCGAATCCCTAGCACCTCGTTCTCGCTGCAAGATGTCCGCGAGACCGTAAGCCGTAAGGCGTAAGGACTAGCACTATGTTAGGAGTAAGTTTCAAACCTCATCACCACCTCAAGAGCACTACAAACCACCTGGATGGACTGATCTGCGCCCAAACCAGATTTATATCTCCAGATCATCACCGTGCTAGAGTGACACTATCACGATCTTTAATATTGACATCAACGAACAGAAAGCAAGGAATAGAACAGAGTCGTAACCGCCTCACAAAAGGCATATAACATGGCTTTCTGAAAAGCGTGCTCGGCAAGGTCATTATGGACTTCACCTTCCATGTTCATACATAATGAACCATCCACACGGCGAAAGGTTCGGAATTTCCGTACGGCTGTCCGGGAGATGAAAGAATGAGAATGATGGGATTAGGGAAAGTCGTTAGATGTGACAAGCTGGGCATGCTATTCCTAGCAGCTTAGCCCCTTCAGGTTAGCAGCATATGCTCTGTTTCCCTTCCACTCACTCGAAGGTTTGCATAATATAAGACCACAACGTACACATATCCGATCTTCTCAGACAGAAAGAGAACTCCTCATTGAATGTATGAAGCTATCGGCAACAACGACTCCAGCACTCTAGATCCAAGTGCCCAAAGTCAGCATATGACCTTCCGACTTCCCTCTCTGAACGCCAGCCTCTAGTTAAGTGTCGAATCGCTGAAGCGCACTGCTATGCCACGCTCGCTGCAAGCATGAAAACACGATCATCGAAGGTAAACGAAACGGGGGTATTAAACCAGCAGTATCCTGTACATGAAGCCGACCCTTCCCCGAAGTTGAAAGAAAAGAATATTCACAGCATCAATCCTTCCCTGGCCTACACTCGCCTCCTACGTCGATCGTTTCTAATCATCAAGTACGACCGGTCTTTCTAATGTGCCTTCAGGGCTAGGCGGTACCACCACAGTCGTCGGCGGCGGTGTTCCCTGATTCTCGCCTTCGTCCTCATTGCCACCATCTTCCTCATCCGGCTCCCTAATCTCAGGCATAGGATCCGCCTCCTGCCTCGGGCTAAGGAGCTCCCCTTCATCACCAGTCGTGCTTGAGCTTTCCCTTGCCCTTCGTCGTCGTCGGTTCTTCCGCTCATCATCAGCACTCTCTCTCCGCCTACGAACACGCAAGCTGCCATCTCTGCTCTGTGGACGAGAATTCTCGCCACTACCGTCTCCGCGTAGACCTTGCAGTAAGCTTGCTGCGCGCTCGGCCACGTCTTCGCCTTCGCTGATGGGGTCCATCCTATCGCTAGATGCTTCGCCGTTCGTCTCGGCTGTCGGGCTAAGAAGGCTTCTGTTCGTGTCTTCGTCCTCGCTGCCATTCTTTGCCAAGTCGCCGATATCAGGGATAGTCTGGCCACTGGCGACGCGGACTTGGTGGCGGTCCTTCAATCTGGCTCTTCGCCTCCTGTCGCGCTGATCCCTGGCTTGGGGAGCAGCAGCTCGCAATTTCTCTAGAAGGGAGTCCATTGCGCCAGTCGAGGATGGTGACAACGGACTGTCTGAAGTTGCAATTCCAGAATTGGCGGCAGCAGGATTGATCGCTTTGGCGTTCGCACGCTTGCGAGCCATAGATGCATCGTTGCGCCGGCGTGTCTCTTCTATAGTCATGTTCTTCTCTTTGGAGCGCTAATGACAATGTTAGCATTGGGGATGGTAAATTGCATTCATTGGGGTCCTACCTTCCACTCCGTGACGAAGCTAGCCAGCTTGGCAAAAAAGTCCCTCCGTGCATTCTCATCTGCGCTGTCCTCGCCATAGAACGTCATGATATCGTCGTAGGTTCTGTTCATTTCCTCAAGGAACAACTGCATCTGCTCTGCTTTCCGCCTGGCATCCTTCATGGACCTCTGCACCACTTGGCTGACGCGGTCTTGAGGGTGGAACTTCTTGCTGTCACTGAGGTTGCCAGAATCGAGCGACATTTGGACATTCTTGATATTATCGATATACTTTTTAGCATCCACACGAAGCTGTTCAACGTTGAGTTTCTGGACCGTCACAACCCCGCCAATGTCATCAACAAAGCCTTCCCACTCCGGATACTGGTTTCTCACAATCCGCTCAACGAGATCTGCGAAAGTAGACTCATTCTTCTCGTCTTTGACCATACCAAGACGCGCTAGCGAGCTGAGCTTGAAACCGGTGGCTTGCTTGTTCGAGTCGTTCATGTAGTTCCCAATATCCAGAATCAGACCAAGGATATTCATTAGTGCCACTGAGTCTCGTAGTGATTCTGAAACAGTAACGACCTCCTTGAGATGCTTCGATATTTCGTCATAGTCGTTTTCAAAGGTTCGCGTGAGCATCAAAGCTCGCATTCTTGATTTCCAGTAATGATTGAGCTCGAATGCAGTAGCAAGATATATCTGGTCTTCTCGCGTGAGCTCGCTAGGATCTTGCTCCCTATGAGCATGAAGCGCGTCAGGGCCTGTCCAGTCTTTGCTATACGGAGCCATGAGTTTCGCTGTGTTGTCAGGCACAACGCACAGATCTTCTCGTTGCAAAAAGTCCATGACTACATGATTGTCCAGCATATCTTTGTCGCAGTGAATGATCATGCGAACGACTTCGTCTGCAGATTGGGCAGAGAATTTGGACATTGAGATCAGGAATTTCTGCCGTAAATCGCTGGAGATAATCTGCTTCTTGTCCGATTTCTTACCACTAGCGGCGCCTATTTTCTTGATTTCTTTAGCCATGAACAGCTTCTCAACTTCGTCAAGAACACCCCTCTTGGAAAGTTCCATATACTTCTCCTCTTTGGCTTGCTGAGTAGGATCGTGCGCCGCCCAAACTGTGACTTCGGGCGCATCAACTTTGTCCCAATGGAGAGCTTTGAGCTTCTTCTTTGGCCGAATATAAGGGAGGCCAATGCCAGGTGCTGGGTTGTAGTGTTGGTGAGGAAGAAAGCCGCCCTTATGAGGACTAGGTAACGGAGGTGCACCTGGAGGTGGAGGAGGCGGAGGCGGGCCCATTGACGTATGAGTGGATGAAACAGCAGTTCCGGGAGTGCCTGGCATAGGAGGAGGTGGTGGAGGAGGAGGACCGCCAGAAGCAAAGCCTGGCATTGACGGAGAAGGCATAGGAGGGGGCATCATGGGGGACATCGGAGGCGGTGGGGGAGGGGGCGGAGGAGGTGGCCCCATTTCGAAGCCAGGCATAATGCTCTTGGTAGGTAATGAAGGAGGTGGCATTCCCTTGAACTCTTCTGGTTTCGGAGCGACCTCGTCGATCGGAGTCTTGGGCTGGTCTGATTCCAGACTTGGGTGTGAAGTTCCCGTGGTAACACCGTCGCCTTCAGCATCTTCGTCTTCACTAGCATCATACCGTGTGACTTTTGCGGCAATCTCGCCGAGTAGGCCTGTGGCTTGCTTCGTACTCAGTTGCGGCGGTTTCATCTCGATGATTCTAGGCTTCCCATTGATAAGCCCATCTCCCCCTTCGTCCTCCATTCGGTACGCCTCGTCTCCGTTCGCAGCCAGAGCATCTGCGGCAGCGCGCCTTGGACCCTTGAACATCTTGCTGCGAGAGGTCATTGCCAGAGGCCCGGAATTCAATTGTCTCGATATCTTGGTGGAGAAGTCTTCTTCCGCAAGCCCTGGTGTGCCCCCGTCCATCTGTTGACGCAATTCACGCAGTCTATCAGATGGACCAGCCTGTTGCCAGACCTTGCCTTCGAGCTTACATTGTGTTTTAGCTCGCTCAAGCTGCACCTCGAGTCGATTCATAAGACCCTCGCGATCCAGAATGCCCTGCATTTTCTTCGGATCAGTAGAAGCCATAGCTTCTGGGACCCCTTTCTTCGCAACAGAAGCCGCGAAATCTTGGGCATCTCGCAGCATTAGGTACAGCTCTCTGGTCTCCAGCTCGTTCCGTTGCAGCTCCTGGCCTCGTATGCGTTGCAAATCAGCAAGCTCTGCCTTCAAGGCTTCATTCTGGCGTCCTTGAAGCTCAATCACCTGATTTTGCTCCTCGAGCTGTTTCTGCAACTTTGCCACTAAACCGTCGGCTCCCATATCGATTCTGGCCTTCATCTCATCACGCTCCGCCATGGCGGAATCGGCGAGCTGCCTCGCCTCCGTAGAGTCGTCCAGAGCCTGCCGTGCTTCAGAGTCTGTATGGAGCCTGTCCAGTAGGCTCTGAACAGAAAAGTTGAGACTCTGCTTGAGATCCATATCCGGCAATCTCCTGTCCATGGCAACATAGCTAAGCATAGCATCCACCAATTGAAACATTCGCAGTCGATCTTCTCCATCGTTATCTCGGATCAGCAGCATATGCTGCATAGCGGAGAGAAAGTAGTCCTGTGCTCGGGTCCCTTGTACCTTTGTCTGTATTGCATCCACGATCTGCGCCGGATCCTGCATGTCCTTGACCTCGGTCTCTATGCTATCCTTCATGCTGCTATTCTCGCGTTGGAGAAGGTCTTCGTAGTCAATAGCCTCATTATCGCGGTATCGCTCCACCTGCTTGTCTATGGCTTCGTATTGGAAATCTTCCATCTTGTTCAGTATCCTCTTGATGCCGCACGATGTAAACTGGGCTCGAATATGGCATCGTAGCTGCAAGTCTCGCTCTGGCGCATCGATGACCATGTTGATCAGGAAAAGCGTAGTCAGAGCATATTCCATAAGAAGATTCTCCATCCCAATGCCTCCGCTTCGAAGCTCCTCACTGGCACCTACGAGACTACCCATCTTGCCTCGACCATCTACTGTGACTTCCACTATTCGCATCCAGGCATCGAAGCGTCCATTTTCGCCTTGATGGCTCTTAACGTAATCCATAGCTTGGAGCACCTTGAGGTGCCCCTCGCCCTCCGCCCAATGACATAAGAATGTTAGCACTTCGCTCACGAGTTTCCTCGTGGTCAAGCGCGGCGATGTCAGAGAGGTAGCCAGCGCAATGACGACCTGCTGATGATCCAAGGCATCGTCGGCGCCGTATTTGTTGTTCATTAGTGCTTTCAGACATTTGATAATATCGTATTCGCGGTCGAGGTCTTTGTCGCTTGTCGAGCCCGAAGCAGGTGCAGGACCTTGCCCTTGACGTCGGTTGATCTTCCCAAGAACGTTGGTCAGAGCTACCTGGCCCTGTGCTTCGACGAATGATTTGACCCAGCTGATCGGTTGTGTCCTCAAGCTTACGCTCAAGCTTCCCAATTGCTTTGCCGTTATTGAATCGTTCATCACTCGCTTAACATACCATTCGGGACTCCCCTCTTCATCGGCTCGGGTCATGACCCCTTGAGTGCCATCAAGGCTAAAGACGGTCTGCCGCGCCTGAGTCCTTCTCTTCTGCTCCCCCTGCCATTCAACCAACTTGTCCTGGTGAACGAGTTGCCATTTCTTGCTAGTAGGGTATGCCATCATCTGCCGTTTTGCTTGCTCGGGCATTGCTTGCCAATTCCGCTTATTCATCATGTCCAGGAATTGAGCCTCGACGACTCGATCATCAGATGGTCTTGGGAAGTGGAATTCATTCGGGCTGAACGAAGTTGTCGAAGCGAGACCCGAAGCTTGCTGCGGCGCCCATACACTTGGATGGTGCGAGCTTCGTGTCGACGTGCTTGGCCTTTCAGCATGTACCGCTGTTCGCGAAGAATTGTCAGACGAGAAGATGCTGGAACCCCATGTGGTGGATGATGTGGCGGATAGCACACTCATTTGGTCGAAAGATTTCCGGTGATTGGAGGATGTGTCATTTGTAGAAGTAGAATTATAAGTGCCGTGGGAGTCATTGTGAAGGCTTGCAGCATCGCTCGTCGGTAAGGGCTTCCGACTGCTGTCGCGCGCAGGAAGCTTTGCTGTGAGAGGGGTGAGTGATGGTTGGGACTGTGAGTGGGGCGGAGGTCGAGGGCCTGTGAGGGAGGGCGTATCCTCCACTTTTCCTGGATACCATGCCGGATATTGATGGAAATCTTTCCCATTCTTGCCCAAATGATGTGGTAAGGGCTCTTTCTGAGACCGACCCTTCTCGTTCTTAGGCAGGTAGTCCACAGGTATGGGTGTCCTGCCGTCCGAGGCCGTGCTATCATACGGGATTGATGTAATGACGCCAGCGGTCATTGAAAGTCCCATATTATCTCCATCAACACCTGCATCTTCGGACGGTTGTTGAGACTTGTGCGAATATCTCGAGGAGCGTGACCCGTTGGCGCTGTTCGAAGCGCTGGGCACGTCCAACACCGAACCTCCATCATCTGGACTATATAGATCCTGCGATCTCTCTTTGTGTATCTTCCGCCCGAAAAATGACCTTCCCCCTGAGGACTGGCGGGACTTGCTATCAGCCGCTATGGTTGTTGAAGGCATTTGTGGTCACTATCCCTCTTCGACTCTGCAGCACCGTAGAGATCGCCCCAGCTCCAGCCGAGTGGCCTTCGTAACGACCGTTTAGAGAATGAGAGAAAAATGAGGGTTTTGCGGTCGTGGATAACGAAGAGCTGTCATCATTATTGTCAGCCAGCCGTAAGACAGTTGGCCATGTGCGTTTGTTGTTTTGCAAGTCTCTTTGTACCGCTGTAGATCTCAGAGGATCGAGGATGATCTGAAGGAAGGGCAAGAAGTCTCCGCAGAATTGCTTCAGTCAATTATCGTAGATTCAGTGGTGTAGCGTTTCAGATGCTGTCGTTCCCCTCAGAGTCGATGTCCGAGGAGGGTGCCCGGTCTTTCGTTGCCGCAAAGGGGAATCCCACTAGCGCAACAAACACAAGCGGAATTTGAAAGACAGGGGTCTTCTTCTAGCACATGGTCATCTATCATCAATGTCGATAATTGGTTCAACATTAAAGTAGCATCTCGCAGCTCCTGTAAGCAGGCTTTCTCAGCATCGCTACAGACAAAGTCCACTCTCATGACTGCCTCAACCTCGACGGCGAGGATGCTTTGACCTCGCAAGTACGACCTGCCTACGTCTACCGGCCCAATCTGCAAAACCACTGCAGCAGCAACGCGCCTCCCGCAACGTAACTCGCATCGGCCATGGCTGCAGGAGGATCCAGCTTTTGGAAGGTACAGCAATTACTCTTACAACTGACATAATCTAGCTAAACGCTCTCAGACCCTCATGCTCCCACCCCTCTTCGCCTTCCTCCTTTACATACTAACAACCTACCTTCTTCTCCCCTACTACCGTCGCTTCCGCTCTTACTCCACCTATACCGTCCTTCCTTCATCACCCGACTCCAACGCCTTTGCGCACGGCCTCCTGTACCGTATGAACAACCTTCTAGGCAGACGGCGAGATAGCGCAAACGGAGCGGAGAGTCTGCTTGGCGATGAAGAACTAGAAGAAGGCTTCGCGGATATCTCCTCCGACGCGATATCTCGACAAGATACTATTGGGAGGATGGTGGAGGATGGTAGAGGCAACGAGAGGAGGTTGAGTCATGAGTTGGAGAGGGGTTTCAGGGATAGTAGTGATGAAGAGGACGATGCAAGGGGTAGGGAGAGGAGATGACGGCGATAGAAGTGGGGAGGGTGCTACCGAATACGGTAGACAAGACATCGAAAGGCGATCGTGATCGCTCCGGATGTCACTGGGGTGCTACAGCTCGTATCGGTGGTGAATGATCCAACCGTTTGCGAAGCGGCATCGAGGCCGCGCAATGCTCGCAGATCCTCAGAAATCGCGAGGCACGCTGTCCGACGGCTCAGAACTCGGCGCCACGTCTTGAACGACCGGCGAGCTCAAGGTCTCGCGTCTGTCAACGGGCATACAGCTGCCGAGAATGACACCGATCCGATGCGTTCCAGATAATGGACGTAATGGGCTCGAACGGCATTCGAAGGGTGAAGAATATCACGTCTTTACAAACCCTTGATGTTCATCTCAGGAAAAGGCAGGCTTCTACAGAAGAGAACGACAGAGCAAAAACACCATTCAGCCCAGCCCATCTCAGCGTACAGTCTCGCGCAACGTGATACGCACACGCATAACCACAACATATCTCTCCCCGTATCAAAATAACGCATCAAACACATCCTACGAGACTCATAAATCACGAGATCCCCCCCCCTCAGCACCCAGTATCCATCTCCAAAAGCCAACCGCGCCCACCAATACCTCCTCAGACCTACGTTAAAGTATCTAATCAACCCTCTATCCAACCCAACGACCTAACCAACCTATCATCTTTCCATCCAACTCCCATCACATACCTCCCAGAATCCCAGCCCTGACGAATCCAAGCACTCAAAAAAACACCTCTTCCACTGCAAAAACCATCCATCACTTATTGCAGCCTCCAATCCCCGTCCGTATCTTAGTTTACCATACTCAATACTTAACCCATACCCATACCCATACCCATCTCTCCCCCATCCCAATCCCAAACCATCCCCATCCCAATCCCAACCTTCACCCTCATCCAAAACCCATATCACCCCAACCCCAACCCATCTCCAAAAACCCCAAACCCACATCCTCCCCAAAAACCCCCACCCCCATCCCCATCCCCATCACCACCCATCTCCAAAACCCCAACAACACCACTCCCAATCCCCCCCGACAAAAAAAACCCAAGCACCCAACAGACACCTTCCCTTAACCCCCTTACCCCTCTCCCCCCTCTCAAGCCTCCCATAAGCCTCCCATCTCTCAAACCTACCATCTCTCAAACCTCCCATCCATACTCAAACTCAAACCCAACTCCAAACCCTACATCACGCTCTCAAGCCTACCATCCATACTTGAAAACATGGCAGTAACAAATAGATATATCAAAATGTATATCTGTACTATGTATCCGTTCCATCCATCCATCTATCCATCTATCCATCTATCCACCTAAAATAGCACACCAATCAACACAACACAACACAACCAACCACCCCCAACACCCAACACCAATCAAAACCCATCCAGCCCATCCAGCCCATCCAACAAATAAAATCAATTAAAATAAAATCAAGTCCAAAAAAATGGGATAAAATCAAAGCCATGTCGGATCTGTCCAATACGTGTTCATAACGGAGAGGGTGCTGGCACGAGGCTTAGGAGATGAGCTGTCGTACTCGGTACAATATGGTTTTGTTGTGAATTCGTGGTGGTATACAGATGGAGCGAAATGAAATTGCGCGTGGAGGTTATGGAAAGGGGTATCCATGTCGGGTCAGAATAATCATGGAAAGGGTTGGAAAATTGGATCGGTATATTTGGCCTAAGGTACGGTATGTTGTGATTGGCCTGAAACTCGAGGAAGGGAATGGAAAAGAATGTAAGCTAAGGGGGAATTCCTGGTGACCTTCACGCATTAAAAGAGTATAAGCAAATACATCAGCAGCCTGCCTGACCATGCGACAGTTCGTTTGATGCAATGCATTTTATTCGGTTCTAGGTACCGCCAAAGCCCACTTTGTACAGGAATATTAGGTAGGTAACGCTCACTTCCGTCGGTAGCTCGAGCTCATCGCGAAACGCTCGAATGTATAAACCACCCCAGCCTCTCGACCTCCTCGGCAACAACCAGGGTATTCTCATAACCAAGCGTGAGCGACATGAAACGATTAGAGGGTATCAAACAGTCTAAGGCACGAGGGACCATGACTTTTTCCAAGCCGTGAAAGGCACGCATTGCGGCTCTTTCGATGCTGATTACAGGAGGACCATGGCGGCCATACCGGCGAGACCGGCGAAGCCAGCGACTGCCATTTGGGTGGCTTCGCTCTTGCCGGACGAGCTGGTACCGCTCCCTCCTGAGCCTCCTGTGGCTCCGGCGGACGAAGAAGTGTCGCTGCTGCTTTTGGATGTGCTTGCCGCGGCACTGGAAGTAACGGTCGAGCCGCCAGTCTAAAGGAATGTAAGTACAAGAAAAAGTAAAGCCATTAGCAGGAGACTCACGGTAGATGCGATGGTGCTGCCCGAGCTGTCGGTGGTTGTGAAAACTGTTCCGCCGACAAGTGTTCCGTTCGATGTACCGTTACCGCCTGAAGAGCTGCCAGACATGGTCGAGTTGCCAGAGCTTGAGCCGCCGGTGGGACCAGGTGAGTTGGCTGAACCAGTTGAGTTCATGCCACCCATCATGCCGCCCATCGTCGACGATGCGCCAGTTGTGGTCGCGACAGCAGATGTGACGGTTGCAGTACCGCTAGCAACTGTTGCGGAGACGGTTGCAGTGGAGCCGCCACTCATCGCCGAGACAGCATCTGTGTCCTCAGTCAGTAATACTAAAGCAAAGACTCAAAAGGGTAACTTACTTGAGCAGAAAGAGTTACCGACCGAGACGATAGAGCCGGTATCGGTACCGCTGGGGCATGATTGAGAAGAGCAGTCCCGAACACCGTTACCAAAGTCCATATTGGAGCATAGGCAGGTGACGTTGTTGTTGGGGCAGCCCAAGCTCTGGGCCTTGTTCAGCATGTTGTTGATGCATGTTTTCTGTGGATGCAGGTCAGTCCATGCCATTGGCGGCGAAGGATGGCATAAGTTGAGGACGTACACCACACTGAGGCAGGCCATTGAGGGCGCCGAGGTCCTGAGTCAGACCGAGACCGGCGAACAGCGCGGCAGTGAGGAAGAAGAGCTGCATTGTGAAGGTTGTGTGCGTGAGATGTTGACTTAACGTAAGTGTAGATGCGTTGTCTTTGCGACACTTAGAAGCTCTTGGACGTGAGGACAAGATGATGGATCGATACTGTAGGATGCAGGTGATGGAGAGCGAAAAAGGAGAAGGTGAGCGGTTGTTTTGGGAGAGAAGGAAAGGAAATTATCGTGTAGAAATCAGGCCTTCGGTTGAAGCTAGTCGGCCTTAGCGCGATGTGTGTTTTCGCATCGAGAGGCAACAGTGGCGCACCAGCTTTTCAGAGGGAGAGAGGGTGAATTAAGATGAGATGGCGCTAACGAATCAATGCGCTGGCTTGGCAACCTCAGGGCCAATGCATTGGCAGCCGCGAGGGTCAAGATTGATTGCTTTGGGACAAAAGCAGGTTTCCGGGACGAGCTTGGGGAAATGATGCCGTTTGGCAGGGGTAATTGCTATCTTTCCTTGGTCTAGATCTACAGGTACGGATATGCCCGCAGCAGGGGCTCCGTAGCAGGCGGCTTGACGCAGTACTACTACTACACTACTGCTAGTAGTAGTAGAAGCACCCTTCTTCAGCTGGGCACGAGACAAGCTTCCTTGGACACGCATGTCGCGCCGAGCTGAGCAACGGCTATGCGTCAGCAATGTTCTGCTTCCTCTGCGATGAACTGAAATTCGTGTTCTGGAGTGAACAGTATTCTATGCGATTCTGCGGAATACGGCATCACTAACGTAATAGTACCATGGCGATCTGCCCCAAACCATGAAACATTTCCGCACTCGACCAGGCTAACATCCCAGAAGGCGTTGATTGTGGCGAAATTGGAAATGTTGACCCTCTTCCGTATGTTGGCAGACGAAGCTATACATAGTATACTATGACGATGTTCAGCTACCTCCGAACATCCAGTTCCTCGTCCTCGCCGAACTTCACCGTTGGTAGTGATACACATAAACTCCATACATATAAACCCCATAGCAACATGTTTTCTCCACAGATTGATAAGGTTATGAGGTTGCATCATCGCGCCGCATAAAGGATTCCCTTCCACATTATGCTTCGAAAAAGCCAAAATCCTTTGTGGCTGGTGAGCTGATGTCAACATATATGGCATAACAACGGAGTCATGCTTCTTAAGGATACCACTAATGCGACACAAATTAGGCATGGTCATCTCCCATGTAACAATTCTCTCTTCTATTCAATCGATGGCGCATGCCCTCTCTCTCTTTCTTCACGTTCACCTCGTAGCGCATATTCGACATCGTCCGTATAACCGTCCCTTCGCTGAGAATATGACAATCTCCTTCTCTCCTTCCTTCGCTTGGTGACCAATTGTACAGCAATGACCAGAAGACACAAGATCGTTAAAGCGGCCACCATGGCTATTGCTGCCACAATGTATACGGTGTTGTCAGAGCCTGTTCTGTATCAGTTCGAATTCGATAAAGGAATCTCTATGGCATATGTCCCCACCCGTCCCCTCTTTATTGCCTTGATGCGAAGCATCCGCTTGTCTCTTCATGTCGCCATCCACCCTGAGCCATTCCTGGTAAACCATCCGTTGAGCACCACACCACCATTCCGAGCTCTGACCCGCGATACAAGCGGTCATGTGTCCTGGTCCTGAAGGATTGGTTTCCATATTGCAAGTACCGGATTTGACTCCACGAAGGTGAAGATTGTGATCCTGAAGGAGGCTTCAGGGGTAGGGTGTGACAGTGGAAGTGAAGGTAGATACTCCAACTTGGTGTATGGAAGTGATGGTAGGTCATGCAATTGAGGTTGCACCGATTGACAGAACTCGAAACGAGGGCAATGGTGAATAATTGTTGAACATCGGATGCTTTTCAACGCAACTCTATTCCAACTCCACTTTCCACGTGGTTCCTCTCAACCAAAATTCTTATCTCGTCTGAGTCAATCGCTATATCGTCAAAAGTCTGCGTTCATCTCACGTTCGTATTCAAGATTATAGGCTTCTAAGAAAGACCCTTAGCCATCACTCGCTGCTACCCTTCTTGTAACTCTCCCTTGACTTGCTTCTATTCCGGTCTGGACCACAAGGATTTGAGATCAGTCCAGGACGCGCAATATTGCTGGTAAGGGTAGACTGAAGCGATTGAAGGCTATGGCGACAGCAAATGCGAGGCAATCGGGACTGGGGATTTTGGGAGGATTAGTGAGGGCATCTGAGCTTTTGTAACTTATCAAGAAGTTGGTTAATCAGTACGGAGCCATATCTCTACAATCATTGCTGGACGGTGTACCATGAAGCTTTCTGGTACATTTGATTACATTGCAGATTCTCGGTTGGGGCAAAGCTATCGTGGTTGTCGTCCCTTCGTAGATAATTGGAGTGCAAGGCTATGATCTTGACAAAAGCTACTCAAGCAAGCACAGCCTCCCTTATTGGCGCCTCGGGCTCCTGTTCGTACTCAATCTCCAGCCTTGGCTTCGTCTTCCGGGCTGGCGCTGGAGGTGGCCCACGCTTCCTCTTGCCACCAGCTGCCGGTTTCTCTGATGCTTCTTCACTCTGCTCGCTATCACCATCATCCCCATCCTCGTCTTCATCGCTCCCGTCCTCTCCTTCCCCACTCTCTCCACCTAACCATTCCTCAAGATCCTCCAGCTCTTCATTCTCCCCTTCATCCAAATCACTGACATATTCCACTGCCCCCACCCCTTCCTCTTCCATCTCATACTCCTCCCTCAGTTCCTCTTCCACTTCCACTTCCACACCCTCATCAAGATCTCGATCTCTCTCCCCCTCGCCACCTCTCTCAAGACCCTTCAGAACTTTCTTCCACACGCCTTCTTCTACATTCAATGGTCGATCACCGTAAGCGCCGCTTCGTAATCTTTCCAACAACTCCCTCTCGATTGCCCTCTCTACCTTCGCCGCCGCCTCGGCCTTTCTCTCTTTCGTAGCCTCCCTCCTGCGCACCTTCGGTGCCAACTTCGGTACCACCTTCTCGCCTAACCGCAATTCTTCTTTAGCGAGCCGCCGCGTGCGGATGGCGACTTGTGTAAGACGAGTAAGGCGTTGTTTGCATTTGTGTATAAGGAATTTCGGCCAGTAAATCAGGCGTGAGTCAATCTGTTGGAAATACAAAGTCAACAACCAGGATTAGATAAGGGAAGAAACCAGCTCACCTGAGAAAGGGCGGCGGTATAGTTTTGGGACAGCTTTATCCTCTCCCATAATTTGGAGGGAGTGTGAGAGCGTTCGATGGTCTTCATGTAAAGGTAGAGGGTCCCAGTGGCGGGGTCGGAGCGAATCGTGGCATAGCGAGAGTTGGCGAGTGGGCATGACTGCCTACAAGATGACTGCGTTAGCCAGGTGTCTTCTTTGAGCAAGCCAAATGATGAGGTACCTGTTGCACAAGCCTGTCACATTGTGTTCGTTCCGACAGAAGTTCTGCTGCTTGGGCGTCTTCAGCTTGAAAGAGCAGAATTGTTGGTTGATAATCTGCCACACAATTTCGTCTGAAGACATGACGAGGTTTGCAATATCGACGCAGGATTTTGTTGGGATTTTTCAAGCTGAGAATTCGCTATCAAAATTCAGCGCAGGTAGTTCTATGCCAAGCCTTGGCTCGTGAAAAACTGCCCCGTTCGCACAGGCTATATAAGTCTAACTTCTTGCGACCCATAGTCAAGATGTGAGCAGCTAGGCAATGAGGCAGAAGTTCGGGCCTTACAGACTAAATAAGTGTCTTCATCGGTATTCTCTGACTCTGACACGCTTTGGAAGTTTTCATGCTCGAAGTGAGCTTAGGAAGGAAGTCAATAAAGCACCTGCCATTCAACCCCAGAGGAGCCTGAGGGGGAAACATCGAGGTTTCGCTGTTGCAGCGACCAATGAGCCGACCATATACGCGCTCTCAACTGCAGCAGGACGAGCTGCTATTGCTATCATTAGGATATCTGGCCCAGCATGCTTGACTGTATATGAAGCACTGTGCCCAGGCAAACTACCACCCAAACCACGCTGCGCTACCCTCAGGACGCTATATGAGCCATTGAGAATAGGGACCGATGCTCAAATATTAGACTCAGGTGCACTAGTCTTGTATTTTCCAGCGCCGCAAACTGCTACAGGGGAGGATGTTCTTGAATTCCATGTCCATGGCGGAACCGCCGTGGTTAAGGCGATGTTGGCTGCTATCCCAAAAGCGATCCTGGAAGGAGACTCCCATAACATACGTTATGCTGATCCTGGAGAATTTACCCGTCGAGCATTCTACAATAATAGACTGGATCTATTACAGATCGAGGCACTAGGAGATACGCTGTCAGCAGATACGGAACAGCAACGGCTTCTAGCTGTCCGGGGCAGCACAGGCATTCTAACAAATCGATACGAGTCATGGAGGCAAAAGCTATTGTTGGCGAGAGGAGAGCTGGAGGCTCTCATTGACTTTTCTGAAGACCAACAATTCGATGAATCACCAGCTGAGCTGTGTGCTTCCGTTGCCCACCAGGTCCAAGAATTGAAGTCGCAATTGCAAGCAAATATTGAGAGCGCAGCTCGAGGCGAGCTCCTGCGGAATGGGATCAATATAGCACTTATCGGAGCGCCCAACGCTGGGAAGAGCTCTTTGCTGAATCAGATCGTTGGACGAGAGGCTGCTATCGTTAGTAGTGAAGCTGGCACCACTAGAGATGTTGTCGATGTCAACGTCGATATTAGTGGATTTTTCTGCAAATTTGGCGACTTAGCCGGTCTTCGGAAACAACCCGGATCCCCGCATAGTCAACCGATTGGAGAGATTGAACGAGAAGGCATCCGACGTGCTAAAGATAGAGCACTCGCTTCAGACGTCGTCATCGTTGTTCTGCCTGCATGCATTTCGGAGCGGCCAGAATATACAATTGAGGTAGAAGCAGAGGTCGTAGAAATACTGAGTCAGTGTGACACCGACAAACAAAAAATAGTGTGCGTTCTCAACAAAACGGACCTCTTCTCCAATAGCAAGCTCTTATCAAGAGTGTGTCAACAACACCAACAACATAAGATATTGAGCAAATATATGGACCTTTCAGAAACAATGTTGTACGCAGTATCTTGCAAGAACGCCCAATATATCACCCCTGGCAATCCTGATCCAGGAGGGATCCAAGTCTTTCTCGATGGCTTGACTAGACTTTTCGAACGAATGACAACTGCGGTTGTCCCCAGGTATAAACAAGGCACTATAGATAATTCAGCTTGGGCGGAGTCACTTGGGGCATCGGAACGTCAACGGTCGTTACTAGCGCAGTGCCTCGATCACCTGGAAAGCTTTTCGGTCCAAGTGGGACCCACCAAGAAGGACGAAGGGGAGTCCTACTTTGAAGAGGAAAATATCGACATAGTTCTTGCTGCTGAAAGCCTGCGTTCTGCTGCTGGTTGCCTATCAAAAATCACTGGGAAGGGAGATGCTGGTGATGTGGAGGAAGTTCTGGGAGTTGTCTTCGAGAAGTATAGGGGTACCTAGGATCTGCGCCTTGACCAAGCTAACATTGCTTTATAGATTCTGCGTAGGCAAATAATCAACCCCAAACAGGGAGCAGCTCAGGTAGCCTGGATCTCTAACGATCCGAGTGGCTTCGAGCACTAGCCGGTTTCGGTATGAATATGTGGTCCCATTAGCTGATGATAGTGAAAGGCATGGCCATCACTCGATACCTACAAAACAACATTTTTCGGTCCTCGTGACCACTAATGCGGTGTCCCACCATTCATGAGAGACATTCGTCTCTGTTCATGCAGAAGGATCGACTACTTACTAAGTGTATGTTTAACATGAACTATAGTATCTGTTGGGACCCCTTTCCCTTGTCATGATACACCTAGCGACCCTCTCGAAACAATTAATTCAACGACCATGCGACTCAGCGTCAAGTATGCATCAGCAGACCCTGGCTAGGTGGAACGATCTTATCCCATTCTACGACAATACTAATCAGTATCTCTCGGTACCAGCCCAATCCCCAATCGCTCAATTCTCTTGCTAGCCGCTGCACTGGAGAGCACCGTGCATGCATGGAGAAGTCCTATATGCATAGCAAAGCGGATATTGATCTACCTCAATCGCTCGCCAGCTATCCGTTAGTCTCAGCTATCATTGCAATATAGCATTGTTGGTGCACAGTAGCACTATCACAACATATAAGTCGCAAATGTATATCTGACCCACTACCTACGCCAAACGCAGCAGTCGACTTCATTGGATAAGAGCATGCTGGCGGTGCTGCACTTGGCCACTATATCTACCAATTCCATCGTGTTTGGCGAGTAAGCTGACATCTTCAAAAGAAGACATACCAGCGTGCACAATTGATAAAACACTTAGAATAGCGAAAGGAGCTAGGGACACGCTTCTCCAATAGCGAATGTCCGTCATGGCTATTTGTCGGGAGGCAAAAGCCCGAAAGTTTTCATTATGCTGCAAGACCCCTGCACGACCAAGGGTAGGATGACTTTGCCAATGTTGAAGTTGGCGGGGCCTGAGGCTCAGTAGATTGAAATCGTGAACATCCGTGACATCCTATTCTATCGGCTAATCATCGGTCAAATTCGAGAATATCAATGTGGGGTTTCTCAAGCTGAATCGTAACATCTTTTCCACTTTGTGCTTCACTTCGTGCTTATGAACTAGACTAAGACATGGATCCTAATAGCCAGCAAAAGCATCGACCTTCGAGGCCGCCCGAAACATTGTCATCCAATGGAGCTTCATGACAGGATGCAACTGCGTAGGCAGCCATCATGTACTAGACCATTAACGGACGACACTCTGTGATGCCTAAGTAGGTAGGATTCGAATCCTGCACACATGTCGGTTACCTGAATGATGGGCGACGCGAAGTGATGCGCTAGAGTCACGATTTCACGTGATGCCTAAAAGTGATTGTCTGTCTCGACTACATAAGGTAATGTATGCAGCCGTCTTGTCTTCGTTTCCTCCTCTCCGCTCTCTTTCCCAAAAGATCACTTATAAACTTGGGAATCACTCATAGCTAGAGGACAGTCTGATCAAACGAGCTCTACTATTCTAGCTGTTTCTGACTTCAACATATCATTGCCCAAGACAAAGATGGCGAACAATCACTCTGCAGCTTTCATGCTGCCGAGCCTTCCTGTGCCTCACGAAGAATTTGTCTCCTTCATCAACAAACAGCGAGGCGAAGATATCCAGAAGGTCGTGACGCCCTACAATCAGTTCGAGGCTAAGCTTCGTGAGGGTTTTGCGCAGCATCGCGAGCATGAAGCCATCCAAAATCTTAATGTCAACGCGGTCCCCCTGTTCCATGAAGGCAATGATGTTCTTCGCATCCGCGCTAGAAACACTGACGACCCATTGCGCAATGCGAAGTATCTCATGCCATTGAATGCGAAAGATCAGAAGCCTGAAGGGGCGCCTGCCACTGTTCAGTCCTTGCAAGACTTCAAGACGAACTTCAATGTTTTCTCCGAATCTTCGTTGATGGATCTGGATTGGAGCAACGTGGTGGCAGCAGGAAGCTCGGTGGTTACGGCTTTGCTGCCTGTCCCTATTGAACATAGTACCTCCAAGAAGGCACTTCGGTAAGTCAAATGGGAGTCATGATCTGATACAAGAGAATGGAGCCAGTCCTCACCGCAGTTTGTTACACTGAATCCTTGTCATTGTTTACACTGCATCGACAAAGCTGTCTCGACTCAAAGGCTGATAACCTGTTCTTTCCTGCAGTGAGTATTATCATCAGCAGCTCGCGCCATCCAGCGACGTAGATCTTTTTATCTGGGGTCTTGATGAAGCTGCGGCCCTTGAAAAAATCAAGCAGATCGAGTCCGGTATTCGTAACGCTATTCTTGAAGAAGTGACTGTAAGTTTGCAACCCTTGGCGCCACGTGATAGTCCATGCTAACAACGGCCGAAGACTGTGCGAACCAAAAATGCGATTACAATCGCAAGTCACTACCCAATCCGGCATGTTCAAATTGTCCTCCGGTTGTACAAATCAGTCTCCGAGATCCTCAGTGGCTTCGACGTGGACTGTTCTTGCTTCGCGTATGATGGCAGCCAGGTCTACGGTACTCCGAGGGCTATAAGCTCGTTCATGACGCAAACAAACACAATAGATCTCTCCCGCCGTTCACCAAGCTACGAAAGTCGTCTCAGCAAATATGCACGTCGTGGCTTTGAAGTGTATTGGCCGGAATTGGATCGCTCCAGGGTCGATCCAACGATCTTCGAAAGATCTTTCTCCCGAACCATGGGCTTAGCGAGGCTATTAGTACTCGAGCAGTTACCGAAGCCGAATGACCGCGAACAATATCTGGACCAAAGGAGAAAGGAAAGAGGTAGACCGTCCGCAGATAACGGATACTGGAATAGACAGAATACACTCGTGGGCAACATCAAAGATCAAGATCCGGACGACATTGCAGAGTGGGTATACGACGATGAGGTGTCTAATTATCACTCCTTTACAGTCCCATATGGCCCGAAGTATCATGCGAAGAAAATTGAGAAGCTTCTGTACACGAAAGACCTTCTACTGAACGCCGGTAAGTCCTGGGAGAAATGGCCCTTGTGAATGCTGCTGACGGTAGTGCCAATGCAGAATGGAACAAGAACAAAGCCAGGACGGTCAATTTGCATCGTCATCCCTGTTTCATCGGCCCCGTCGACTCCGTAATCCGTGATTGTTGCGGATCCTGTCCTGAGCCCGTGACTGACGAAGAGCGAACCATTGCCGAGGAAGAAACCAAGATCTATGTATATGGAGATTTGGTTTTCATGAAGGACGACCCAGGCCGACAGACGATTGGTTCATTCCATCCATTGACTGATGATGACTGGACCGACATGGCATACATTGGAAACACCCAGGAGCTGTGTGAGAACATCAGCGACGGAAATCTAGACTTCGTCGAGGTTTGGTGCGATAAGAATCGCGACTCAATCGACCGTCGTGATCACACTGGGCGAACACCACTCCATCTCGCAGCTCAGTGTTCTACACCAGAGGTCTTGAAGTGCCTTGTGGATCATGGTGCTCGGATCGTGGCACGTCTCGTTGACGGTATGACGGCACTTCACATAGCTGCCGCGCGTGGGAGCGTCGAGATGGTCAGCACTCTGCTGGAGCAATCGGAAGAGAACGAGGATCTAGAAGACGAGAGAAAGAGTCAGAAGACAACAGCAAAGACGGAGGTACGTATCTCAACGCTTTTCGATTGGTGCCGCAGCTCTCGCTGCGACGTATGTCCACTACGTGGGTGCTGAGATCCTCAATCATTTCTTTTGTACTGAAATGGTATTACAACCGTTGCAGAATTTCAGATTACCCTAAGGTCTTAGCACTTCTTGCTGCGTCGTCCGCACGCAATCTAAATACTGCTTCTCCTAATTCCGGTGCTGATGTTTTCTTTTCTGATAATAGGCACTGTCGAGCACGAAGGAACAGGTAGAAATCGATGACGATGAAGGCAGTGAAGTAGACGCAGACGACGCCAGCAGTGATTCAGATACGGCGATGACAGATGCATCCTTCGTCAAGGTTGTGGCTGATAACCCGGCGGCCGAGGATGCTCTGGATCATGCAGACGATACCGAGCCAGACATTTATGATGTCAACGTCCTTGCCTGGGATGTCCCACTTTCTCCTCTACACGTTGCCATTCTTGGTGGGCACACGGAGGTTATCGAGGTCCTGTTGAGTACCTTCGGAGCTGATAGTCTTTTACCAATCAAACTTATCAATTCCTATAACCGGAAACCCAGAGCCGCCATCATGACTTTGATCCTAGCAGCCCAGCTTTCGGGATCAACTTCATTGGACGTCACCCGGAAGCTCCTTACTCTAGGTGCCTCTTCAGCCCAAGCAGATATGGAGCACGTAACGGCATTCCACTATCTCGTGGCGAAACGCAAGGTACAGCTTCTTAAGGCCTGTTTCGAAGAGGATGGAGCTGCCTCTCGAAATGCTTTGGATCATTTGCTTCTCAAGGATGCTTATTGGCGACCTAAGTCGGATACTCCGTTGATCACTGCCCTTAGATCTGGGAACAGCGACCTGGTGCATGCGTTGCTTGACTTCGGAGCCAAGCCAATCATAGACCTGGACGACTTTGCCGCCGCCTATTCTTTGGAAAAGGAAAGAGGCACGTCGTTCTGGAATCGACAGGCGGATGTGTCTGAAATGTGGAAAGAGCATACCGAGCAACCACTTTTCCTTGCAGTGCAGAATGATATGCCGGATGTTATTGTCAAGATGGTTGATGCAGGAGCCGATATCAATACTATTGATACTAAAGGTCACGAAGCTATCAGGCAATTCACAAAGGACAATAAGCACCGAACTGACGGAGGGTCTTTGCTTGACGCCATAACAGCGAAGATATCAAGTCTCAAGGATGCCCTACGCCGCGAACATAAACTCCCAGAGCCCATTATAGTGGGGGATGATCGAGGATACTTCGAAGGTATAGATCCTGAGTCGTACGAGCATTGGTATCTCTCTAAGACGGTGGAAGTTGCGAAAAATGTGGTCAAGGAGTGGAGAGAATGTATTACGGAAAAACTGACAGAGGAGGAAAACCGGCATGGAAAGCAGCAGAGGAACGAGGCTCTAGAAGCGTTACTGGAACGCTTCCTCAGCGTAAAAGATGAGATTTCGCAACGAGGTGCAAAGACTTTTGATGAGCTTCATTCTGATATTCCCACTCGTAAGTCTGAAAAAGAAGCAACCCAGCAGCAAGACAAGGCTTTCCAGCCAAAGGTGTCTTTCCAGGTATCTACCACGGATGCAGTACGAGAGGGATATCTTCAGCTGTAAGTCGAAGCCTGCATCTTCAAAGGTCGTTACTTACTGTTGTCTTAGATTCGAAGCTGCTTGGGAAGGCAGCATTGACCAGATAAAGCGACTCACACTTGGGCATTGGGGTCCGGATCAGAAGAATAGTCCACTCATGGTATCAGTCCAAGACTCGAAAGGTTTCACTCCATTCGCCATCGCCACCTATCGACGCCACTTGGAGGTTGCAGAGACGATCCTCGAGATTGCGAATGTTCAATATAAGGGCCCGGACGACGAGTCTACAAGGCAACACTACACCATAGCCGATAATGATAGTGAAATGGGCGATAGCGACGGAGATGAGGAATTAGGAATCTCATCTCGAGTCGTGGACGAGACCTACACTGTCGACAATATAGCCGCACTCAAGCAGTCCGTTGGAAGTAAAGTGTCAGCTACTAATATGCTCACAAAATTTGCCGAGATTTGGTGTCTGCTCGATCTTCCAGAAGGAGAAGCGTACAAGAAGCTTGGTAGCTACCGCAACTCCGACGTGCAGTATTATGTAAGAGAAGGGCGGAAGTCGTCGGAGGCTTTCCAAAGTATCATTTCCGGTAGAGGCTATACGTGTACAGTCGGTCGATACGCCATTGTCAGTCGGGATTTCAACTTGCTGCGCTTCTGGCTTCGATGCTGCCGAGAAGCATCCAAAATGAAATTGGACAACGACTCCATGTCTCTCAGCAGATATTACAGTATGGACTTCCAATTCGCGCTCGAAAATGGCTTCGTCGAAGAATTACAAGAGTTGATCAGTACCGCTGGTGCAGAGTTGCCGCTGGATGCACTTGTCAAGCAATCCGGTGTTCAAGATGAGGAGAAGCCGAAATATTACCAGGGTCTTAGCATTGGTGGGAAGAAGATGACGAGTTGGGCGCGCGAACGTGGTGGCTCCACATACCATCGAGTCATGGGCGAGAGCACACCTCCTCTACTGCAAGCCGCTTATCAAGGCGTGCTCCCTGTGGTCGAGTGGTTTTTGAGTGATACACCATTTCGGCTCTACAGAGAATATGGCGCCAACAACGCTGACAGTCCACAGCTGAAAATGCTAGCGAAGGCGCATGGCGGGCTCGATCAAGCTATCAGTTCCTGGCTTAAGCAAAGAAGTATTGCGCCCACCTTCGTAATCAGATTGACATCACTAACATCATCCAAGGTAACCTCTCGCTTCACGCTGCCGTCCTATCCCACGCGGATAGCGACAAGTCCCTTCCCGTAATTGAATACCTCCTCTCTATTTTTCCAGCCTCGATCAACTACTCCTCCGCCTTGACTTCCCTCACCCCCTTAGGCGTCGCCTTCCTCACTGGCCGCACCTCCGCAGCAGGAGCGCTCATATCCGCAGGCGCAGATCAAACCACCCGCGACTCCACCTCCAAGAACCTCATCCACCTCTCCCTCGTTGCCATTTCACAGAGCTCTCCTACGGATGTTTCTAAATTCCGCGCTCTCCTCTCCCTCATCGACAAGCGTCTCTTCCCAAGCCTCTTCACCGAGCGCTGCCACGACACTCCGGGGAGCCTAACCCCGCTTGGATTCTGGCTTGCATCCTTACAGAGCGAGGGTTGGGCTCGTTCTAAGGCAAGACTTGTCCCAGAGGTGTTGAGCGTCATGCTGGAGTTCGGAGGCGAGGAAGCATTGCAGATGATGGATGGCAGCGGGCAATTCCCACTCCATCAAGCCATCAAGCATTCATATACCGCGCTCGTAAAGCTAATGCTAGCACACGACCCCGCGCTATTAGCTCGGGAAAACGCAATGGGTCAGACGCCACTGGAGCTGGCGGAGAGTCTTTACATTCGGGATTGCACGAGTGGGAATCCGGATATTCGAGCCCAGGGCTATCGTCCGCTTGTAGATCGGAAGTGTGAGGATTTTGTTCGTGAAGGGGATGGTGAGGAAGAGGGAAATGCTATTCGTCAGACGTGGGAGGTATGTAAGCAATATGCGAAAGAGAATCCGAGGAAGAGGAAGTTGGTCAGTGTGAGTGAGGCGAGGGAGGTGGCGAAGCGCTTGGCGGAGAGGAACAAGCTTGCGAGTCTGGAGCAGGAGAGGGTGGATAGCGGCGAGAAGGAGGAGGAGGTGAAGAAGGATGAGGTTGATGGGTGGTTAGGAAACGACGCGCTGCAGATGGGGTGAGTAGTTGTGATGGCAAGATTTGTGGCTTCTGATGACTTACGTTTAAAAGTGGGAGAAGGGTGGGAACTCGTAGAGGAAGATATGGAACAAAGTGATTTATCTAACGTCGCGATCACGTCTTCCAGCCTTTCATGACCTCCAAATCAGATCACTGAATTCGCTCATTCCTCAACCTCCCCACCTCCCCACCTCCCCATCCCAACCAACCGCATCAACCCACCCTTGTCTCCGCCCCAGCATCACCCTTCCAAACATCACCACTGCATCAAACCATCACCTCCGGAATGCGGTGGTTGAAGCCATAATAGCAGACGTAAACCCCGCCGTGAGTCCTTATTTCTAGGCTTCGACATGGTCTATCGTGTTTTACGAAGTGAATTTTGAATGCAATCGATCTTCTTGCTCTTTTTGGAGATTTGGACGTCTATTAATGGTGAAATTTGAATTTTCTTGTTGTTGGATAAAAGCTGGGTAGAGCTGGATTGATAGCTATAAGCTTTTTGATATCATAGTTGTGGTTAGCGAGGACTGTAATGTGTTTTTTATAGTTGATGAGGCCGTGGGCTGAGTAGTGGGCTTATTAATTGATTGGCTTGCAGAGTTGTTATTAGCAAGACCACTGTAGGAGCCATTATGTAGCTGTTCGCGATGGTTTAATATATGATCTGTGGAATGCAAGGCAAGATACTCTATCATAGAACTTGAGAGGTACACTGGGGTAGGAAACACATCCCACAATTATGTGGGAGGATTTCAGGGAAGAACAACAGAGTAATGAGGGCTCATCGTCCCTGGAATAGAAGTACGGAGTACTGTTATCCAAATTGAGGCTTCGGTGATGGAATATTTGACATACTCGACTAATGTAGTGGCAGGCTTATACTGATATGGAAGGGCAATGGAGTTTCATCTGCAACGCTGATGATACCACGAGATTAGAAACGTTTTGTTTGATGCACACAAGAGGATAGGCTGTCTGAGTGATACGGGGTTTTTTTCAATTGCAAATGAATCTGGCCCCTTGTAAGGAACGTTGACCCCTTAGCCTACCGGAAAGGGTGGCTCTTGATCAGATAATATGAGAGAAGAATCTGGGGTTTGGTTGTTTTCACGGCTGTCAACGGGACACATTGGGATCGTGTTGTAAGGCCATTGTAAGGCCATTGAGATGGTCTAATGAAATGTAAGAGAGCTATCACAACGCGCGACTCACAAGAGTCGGGGATATTTTTGGTTCCAATAACTGAAGAAGCCATCATTCGAGTATTATGGTACTACTGAAGACTGTGATTGATGCCGACAAGACGCAGCTAAAGCTCTAGAATCAGAGGATCATCGATTCGAGTTCAAGATTATAGCAGAGTGGAATGAAATCAACAATGCTAACAGAGGCTGGAGTCACGTGAGGGCTCTGTCTTGGCGATGAATCATAGCTAATCAAATATAATGGAGTCTGAGGAAAGTCTTGCCTGCACCGGTATGAGTTCGACAGCGAATCCTTCATGTATAGTCTATGACTACTTTGTACCATGTCTTCGTTGTACATGATTCAGAAATTCCATATGCTATTCCTAATTTTCCTCGAAGAAGCCACTGAGCTTTGGTAGAATACAATAGACCTCCACATGAGTGGAATTGGAACGACCTAAGCGGACGACCAGATGGAACAAAATGGATCAGCGCAATACAAGGATGTCACAACCGAGTACAATGATGCGAAAGCTCGAGGTGATCGGAGTCGCGATATTGCGGATACCAATCGTCGGAAGGAGATCCAGTTCAAAGCTTCCCATGTCCTACTTCTAGGGTTCTTCTCTTGGATATTGTATGTCCCCCCACAAGCTCAGTCTTGCAGTACTCTGATAATGCAAGTTTGTTGCACGCTTTAGGTATATATTTCTTCACCAAGGGCTTCCTCCTCACTCGCCTAGTACTCGACCAAAAGTCCGAGTGCGCATCACCCCCGATAGACCTTGGCAGCAGGAGCCCAGGTTCCTTTGTAGATGGATGCTGGCATCCCAAGACCTTTGACAAGGCCGTAATCATAATTATCGACGCCCTCCGCTACGACTTCACCGTCCCTTCCTCCGGTGACCCACACCATTTCCACAATGCACTTGTCGTTCTGGACGAGACAGCAAGGCAAACCCCCGAACATGCCTTCCTTCTACCTTTCATAGCAGATCCTCCCACGACGACCCTACAGAGACTGAAAGGTCTTACGACAGGAACACTCCCTACCTTTATCGATGCGGGCTCCAACTTTGCTGGAACAGCGATTGAAGAGGATAATCTGGTTGCACAACTGCGGGACGCAGGCAAGACGCTGGTACATCTGGGAGATGATACATGGCATTCGCTATTCCCAGGCTACTTTGATGCAAATCTTACGCATGCCTACGATTCATTCAATGTTTGGGACTTACATACGGTTGATAATGGGGTCACCAAATACCTGCTCCCACTGTTGAAGCCGGAGAACAAGGGCAAGTGGGATATTATATTTGGTCACTATCTAGGTGTTGATCATGCGGGCCATCGTTACGGCCCTGATCATCCAGCCACCAACGCCAAGCTACGCGAAATGGATACAGTGCTGAGAGAGATTGTAGCCACGATTGATAAGGATACATTGCTGGTGGTTATGGGTGACCATGGCATGGATGTCAAAGGAGACCATGGCGGCGAATCTGAAGATGAGGTGGAAGCGGCATTGTGGATGTACTCTAAGAAAGGAGTTTTCGGAAGGGGTCACAACGGCTTCAAGGAACCCCCTGCAACTGCCAAAGAGCGCCCTGTCGGTCAGATTGATCTCGTCCCAACCTTGTCCTTGCTCCTGGGTATGCCCATCCCATTCAACAATCTCGGAGCTCCCATTTCAGAGGCCTTTGTCGGCCCAGGGAAGCCTGACTGGCAGAATCTGGCCGTGGTGAACGCTTTAACCGCCTCTCAAATTGGCAAGTACCAAGGAGAATACGCCCGCGCTCGAGGACTAGATGCTAATATCTTCTTGCTACCCCGGGAGATCTTGAGGAGGGGATTACAGTCGTGGCAAGAGGCAGTGGGACTGGGTCAAGCAGGCGAGCGATACAAGTCTACGTTTGAGCAGTTTTCGAGATATCAGTACGAGACATTACAGATATATCGAAGCCTCTGGGCAAGATTCGATGTCTCAAGTATGATACAAGGCATCGCGATCTTGGCATGTGCTGTAGCCATCCTGGGAGTATATGCACGGTCATCCAGATCCGCTGATCTCGAGCTGATACCGGCGTACCTGGCCCAAATGACCAAGCTCGGCATTACAGGAGCTTTCCTAGCCTCGGCAGCCGCCTTACTGATCTCCAGTCTTAGCATGAAAGATTCGTCCCTACTCGGCCTCGCATTCGGTGGCATCGCTGGATTTGTCAATATTTTGACCACAGTGCCCCAAGGATATACACCTCCTTTCCCTCGGTCCCTTTGGGGTTGGCTCGCTGTTGTATTCACATTGAGTCAGTCAATCGGATTTGCATCCAACTCATACACGATATGGGAAGATGAAATCTTACTCTTCTTTTTAAGCACATTCGCCTTCGTCGCCTTCACCTCGTCGATGCGTCAGGAATTCTTCACCGAGCGAATTCTGGGCATGTTCCAAGCTGCGGTATTTCTGGTCCTCACACGATTTGTGGCGTGTTCCCGCCTCTGCCGCGAAGAGCAGATGCCTTACTGCAGATCAACCTATTACGCCTCTTCTACATCTTCGACATCCGCGCCCTGGCAATTGATTATCCCTCTGATGTCAGCAACACTCTTGCCTGCTATTCTCAAGAAATACTACCAGGGGACCCGATCGTACCAAGGTTCAGCAACCCTCTGGATAGGTGTGGCCTTGAGGCTAGGCTTATTGATGTCCGCTATGTTTTGGGTCCTCGATGCAGCAGACGACAACAATTGGTTGACTATGGACCACGACCTTTTGCAGACTATCAAAATTGTTGTGGCCAGGCTGGTACTCGGTGTAGCCTTCATAGTGGGCACAACAACGTTCGTGTGGGGAAATCCTTGTATAAGCATCCAGGTGACACCCGAAATTGACGGCAATGCCGATAACAGTATTACTTCCAAACCGAAGTCTGTAAAAGTATTTGGATACGCCAATGTACACGGGACCCGATACTTCCTCCTAGTGATCAATTGGCTCATGGCTGTCGTACTAGTAGAAAAGCCGATGGGAGCTGGTGCGATCGCCGTCCTGACGCTCCAGATTCTCGCACTCCTCGAGATCATTGACACTAACAATCTGTCGCAGAATGCCATTGGTCCCATCGTCCTCGGTCTCTTGGGCAGCTTCCACTTCTTCAAGACCGGTCATCAAGCGACGCTCTCCAGCATACAATGGGAGTCTGCTTTTGTCGCTCTCAAGACTATACGCTATCCTTGGTCTCCGCTGTTGGTGATGCTCAATACCTATGGAGCGCAGATCCTTACCACCGTTGCCGTTCCACTCATCGCTCTGTGGAAGCAGCCTCCAAAGAAGCCAAGGTTGCTGGGCGATGTTGCCAAGGTAGTGGCTACCCTGTTACTCTACTATGCAGTCATCAATTTGGCTACGACGATGTGGGCTGGCTGGCTACGCAGGCATCTCATGCTATATAGGATCTTCAATCCCAGGTTCATGACTGGAGCAGCTGTTCTTTTGGTTGTTGACTTGGTTGGCATCTTTGTGAGCATAGGAAGCTTGAGGTGGAATTTTGCCAGCATAGCGGAGGTCTTTGGGTGGAACTAGGGGACATGTGTTTTGGCAATGTATTATATATATCACCAGAAGATACCCGACGGTTTGGACATCAATTTCGACATCAGTTTTGCACGGTCAACGGTCAACACTCTTTTCGGTCGAACCCTAGAATCACGTCCTTGAGTCAAAAGGTTACGAGTCAGCTGCTCCCATGTTTCTGCTCATTCCCTTGGGACTTTGGGACACTTGAAGCCGGTCGGATCTCGAAAGTCAATCAATTAGATCTTCCCCGCATTACGGAAGTGGCGGACGAGGAGCAGGCATGTTGTACCTGTCACTCACCCCTCCATTAGCGCCGTCTCCTCTTGATCTCCACATCCAGAACAGTCTCGACACTTACTTTAGTCTAAGCGGGATCACTGGACCCTTGACCTTCCTTATTAGAGTAAGTCTCTTAGAGGTTCATGCAGATCACGGCACCATCTCGGAGATTTCTATCCTGATCTTGTCCACATCTAGATCTAGCCATGGGCATCGGTCAATTCCATTGCCATGTGTCATCTCAAGCCCCACATCTAACCTTTCCTAAAGAGGGAGAAACGGGAACGGTCTCTTGAACTGCATTCGACGTCTCGAAGTCGCTACTAAAGTTTACTAAGGTAAGGTAGCTGCTTTAGCTCGCTGTGAAGCGGTTGAGAAAGCTTGAATACTTCCGTCAGGGAACGATGGATAGGTGACTCCATTAGGCTACGGTCAATGTACGTGCGATCTATCTGCTCCTTTTGAAAATTCATGTCAATGTGGTGGCTTGCGTCTATCCTTTATCGGCCTGGTATCTAGAAGCCAGGCTCCGACAACGAACACTACGCCAGACAAGGCTGGTAGAGCGTGCAGAGAAAGACGTCAATCCATCTCACTCTACTACCTTGTGGCTTACTGACCTTGATTAGCCTTAGCATACTACCGAGATACCCACTGGTAACCCCACATTGATAACCATGGATCTGATCAGGTACCCTAGCTGCACGGTCGTTCTGAATATCTCCCTTTCGTCCTTCTGGCCTCAAACCCTCATGCGCTCAGACCGACTGTGCGATCTACATCGCTACACTATCGAAAGCCCACCTGGTTCCGAGCATAGTGAACGGAGCTGGTCCAACCTGAACTTTCTTACGAAATGCAGAGAGATGATTGGGTCTGTATCAATCGCGTACGGCAATACAGATTGAGTCTAGGTCTGTCAGTGGACGATCCTTTGCTCAGATGACCATGTACAAATATCTCTTCGTTCTGCAGCATCTTTCGCATTGCCAATTCAGTACAGTCGGTATTGAGTCCACAGCAGTCCTCCCAAACCTATCAAACTTCAAGTGCTCTCTAACTAATCATGCATCTACTTGCTCATCTTCTGGTGGCCTCCGCCAGCTTCGCTTTCACATCCGCTCAGACTATTCAGCAAAGCACGCAGCCAGTGCCGTTGGGTTATTCGTACATCGGATGTTATACGGACAGCGCTGCTACACGGGGCCTAACCGGAGCCTACCAAAACAATGTTGACGGAAATACCGCCCTCGACTGTGCAGCCTTCTGTGGCACTACCATCTACTTTGGACTAGAATTCGGTCCGCATAACCCTCCCATCAATCTCGCCGTCCGTTGCACTAATCTGAACGTCGCTCACAGCATCCCAATGCTTCTGTGGAGACGTCCTCGGACCAACCAGTGTCAAAACAGCCGACTCGAATTGTCAGGACCCTAATTACACGTGCCCTGGATACCCCAACACCTATTATTGTGGAGGCAGCAATTACTTCGCCGTCTACCAAGTCAATCCGGTCGCTGCGGTTCCTCCGGTAACTACCACGGTGACTGCTACCCTAATTCAGAGTTCCACTTGTGCGGCCTCCACCGTCACCGTCACCGCCGCGCCCAGTATGACCACGGCAGTCAACGGCAAACCGCCCAAGACAAAGACCAAGGACAAGAATGACGGGAACGGCGGCGGGAATTAGGACAATCAGTCGGCAATGTGGTTGGGTAAGCAGTGAGAAGACCTTGGAGGAAGTGCAGGGGAAGTAACGAGAAAAGAACATCCCATTCATGAGGAGACATCCACGTCTCTCGCGCTTGTACATATATCATAGTCTAGTCACTCAGTCAATATCATCGCTCTACAACTAACTCACTAGTTGAACTGGAAAGACTTCCAATTCACGATGACTCTTGTACACTTTGCACCGAACGCAACAAAATTCCTCACACGGAAATCGCACTATCTGATCATCGCCATGTACTACTACAAGCGCTCAATGTAAACACTACCTACTACTAGAATAAGTAGTCCACATCCAGACGCCTCCAAAAGCGCCACATTACCAAGCGCAGAATAAAACAGCCATCAAGCCCCATTCGGCTTCTGGTAACCCCTACCTCACATCAGGTTAACGTTCAGACGTCTCCTTATGCTAGCCCAGCCCCGCTTCCTCCGCTTTTGGTAAACGCCGAGCGGGGTCCTGAACGGCGCCTTATGAGCGACTATGCTCGCTTATGCTAGAGAAATCAGGAGAAAAGCTAGAATACCAATCACTCAATTCTGATCTGATCTGCTCGCGTATTTCGAGCCGTTGGGATCTAGATAAATAGTAGTGTTGTAGATATAGATGTAGATCAAGAATTAGAGATTGGGAAGAGTCCGCTCCTACTAGGGTTGAAAGAATAGTGCTAGTCATTGCGGTATTTTATTGTGTATGTTGGTATAGATAATGCTTGGTTAGTTTTATGGTGGTGATGTTCGTGGAATGCGATAGGGCGAAGAGACAAGATCGGTTCGAATCTTTTTTTTTTGGCAATTATCACTGCTGCGGAGGTGATCTATAAGTACGCTCTACCATAGTAGTGGTGTTAGGTGGAAGCCAATATCGCTAATCGAAAGAGGCTTAGGTCTGAATACTCTACCTTAGTGTCCGCTTCGGAGCCTGGCCCTGCCAAAAAGCCATATGCCTAGTAAAATTGATATCAACCTCGAGTGTTGAAGCAAGCTTTCCCGTCTATCAGAGTACTTCGTACGGTTGGAGATCCAATATGGGGACCGAAGCTCCTGATCCCAAGACCTTCCCATCATGGGAGGAGGCTTTTGAATATCCTATTCCTACCGTGAGGGCTATGGAGAAACAGCTTCGCAGGGACATAGACTCGAATCGTCAGAAGCTACGTACATTGGTAGGGTGAGATCCTTTACTCCTCCACCACTACATAGTGTTAGAGGGATGCAACTTAGAAGGGACTGCAGCTGACCAGTGGAGTACGATGCAGTGCGAGCTACCGCGACCTTCTAGGTACGGCAGAATCAATAATCTCCATGGACTCACAAATGCACGATGTCGAAGCATATATGGCGGAGCTTGGAAGAAGGTGTAAAACAAGGATTTTAGAAAAGAAGGGATCCAACCTGCAGACCTGGAGTGAGAAAATGTCCGCCCCAAGTACGTGAACCCCTTCAGTTAACACAATACCTATGCCCATACCAATGTGGTACTTATACTGGCCGCGACAGATAATGCACGGTACACCTTCGCGTCTCACTTAGCTGTATTGCGCAGCTGTCCAGATGTCATATCTAAACTGCTGAAGAGTCGAGGATCGGTACTGCTGGCGGCCAAGGTGCTCGTCATATCGAGGCTGCTACACACGAAGTTATCGCAGCGCCCCAACCCACCACCATATCTTGAAACCTTGAGAAACAAGATTGCGAGCCTCCGTCGAAGGCTACTATATAGAATAGATCGGCGGTTCAAGGACTTGGACCTAGCTGGAGATGTTGTTGTGGAGGCCATGTGTGCATTCGCGCTTGCTACAAGCTCTTCTGCAAAAGATGTCATACGGCACTTCCATCACAGCCGGCAAGAAGCCATGTCTGAAAGTATGATGGAAAATAGCGTTGGGCATGAGGGCATGTTAATGGCACTACGATTGTATGTGAAGACATTGCGGGACACACAAGCCATCATACCGGGTCAACTTGCTCACGCTCTAGAGAAGCTGAAATCAACATCTATATTCAGGAGTCAGGACGTCTATTCCCTGATGGAGCTAAATCTCGATGTTCATGAACGGTGGATTGCTGATGATATCAAGACCTTTACACCATACATACGGCATGACGACCTTTCAAAAGCGGAGGCAGAAAAATCGATCAAGCTGTGGGCCGAGCAGGCGTTTCAATCCTTTCTTAGAGGTCTTCGAAAAAGCTTGGAAAATGTGCAGGAGCTGCAAGCTTTGATGCAGCTGCGAGGACAGGTGCTTGAACTATGGCTATCAAATCACCAGCATCTGATGGGCGTTGATACCGCTGAAAGTCTTGATGGGATTCGAGAAATTATCAACCTACTAGCCCGAAGTATTATACACAGGAAAGCTTCCAATCTGAACCGCGTGGGTATAATAGTCTACGATACATTGCAGGCTTGGCAGCCTGATATACATGATTCGACACTATCGTTGTGGGATTTTTCAATGATGTCTATCGAAATGTCTCATGGAGGCAAAGACTTTCGAGAAGCTCTTACTGCTCGCTCGCTTGGCAAGAATGGGCCATTGAACATTCTTTCCCACGAATACATGGAGTTCCTCTCTAGTATCGAAGCTATAGAAGCGACGATCAAGACCATACAAGAAACCAAATGGCAAGACCGTATGGAAGATGTAGAGGACGATGACGAGTTGTTAGATAACAAGCAAGCCCTTCTCAGTGTGGACGACCCACGCTTGATGCAAGAAGAGCTCAACCACGCTCTCCACGAAGCGTACGCAGAGCTGCAATCCTCGCTCGGCAAGATACAAGCAGACCTGCAAGAGGACGATTCGAGTCGCTGCCCGAAAAGTTGCTTCCTCATCCGCACATGGAGAGAAATACGGCAGCATATCCCAAAAAGCTACAAGAACCCAAGTTTAGGACTCACTTCCATACCAGAGTTACACCGCATCATTGCCAACAGAGTCCTCAAACCTCCGCTGTATCGATGCTCTAGGCGCCTCCAAAAGACGACAAACCTTACAGGTATCCTGCCATCGAGACCACTTTGGGAAGGTGACCCGGAATTGCCAGTCTTACCTTCACCATGGACGTATCGATTCCTACTCGACCTCATGTCCTCAATGACAACTTGTGGAAGCGACATTTGGAGTCCGCAGGCTACAGCTGCGCTGAAGAGGCAGGTGATCGTGCAATTGGCCGCTTTGTTAGAAGAATCACTTAGTCATGAAGCGACCAAAGTTAACGGGCATGGGAACGAACAGTCCGATGGTGACCAGGATGAGACTATCAGTGCGGATGGAGACACAAGAGAAGCACAGCTAGAACAAGCTGGTCAGGAGGCTGCAGCCGACACGCCCATCAACGGCTCCACTGTCGACAGTGAAACCCATCCATCTGAGCCAACAAAACCTCTCTCAAACGACGCCAAGATCCAGACTTTTTTCGATACAGCCTACCTCATCAACGCCACCTCCATCAAAGATCTTGCCGCCGAAGATAACGAGCTGGTATCCCTGCAGAGCAGATTGGTCGGTGATCTGGCACTAGAGGCAGAGTCAGTCGACCGAATGAAGACGGGTGCGGCCGAGTATTGGAAACGGACTAGTCTGCTTTTTGGACTGTTGGCTTAACAAACAATATTTTCAAAATTTCAAAATGTCAGCTTGAGAGTCCGGTATGACCGATTCGTGACATGATAAGCTTGAAAAGCTACCTCACAAAATTTGGTAGCTGCCAATATCCCAATCACAGCTCCTTCCCCTTTGCCGAGCCATAACTCACACGCGCTAGATTCCCCAAGCTCACAAGACCCAAACGCGTAACTCGCCTTACTGTAAAGATAATCCTTAAAATAACATATACGCTGCAAATATCTAACGCAATCACCCGCTTCAAATCATCAACCCATTTCAGACTCTACCGAATCTACAAACAGGTCGATTACGGATGATTCCAATTCCTGAGTGTTTGAGGATTATGTTCTTGTTCTATGTTTGCGCTTGTGTTTATGTTTGGTGTTTGGTGCTGGAGGGTGGGGGTTTGGGGTTGTTGGGTATTTGGCGTCTGGATGGGGTTTTGGGGAGGTGGGGTAGGGAATGTATGGTAATAGGAGGTTGGGGAGGGTAGGAGGGGACAATGGTGGGATGGGTACGGTAAAGCATGTCACTAGGTTACATCTCCTTTTCAAAGGTTACATCATGGATGATACTACTACCTTCTTATCCAAACTTATTTTGTCGTTATGGAGCTTAGGCTAGGATACGCTGCATTTTACCATCATCAACTTTCCCCTCGCTCGGCTGGTGGAAGGTTTGAGTCTGTCGGTGCTATGATTTTTATGAGTGGTCGTTGAGGTTGGATGTTCTGATATGCAGATGTTTAGATATGTATACATGATGTTTTCTATGCTAGGATAGATCTTTTCTTATTCATTATCATGTGTCCCATTATTGATTTATGGACTGTCAAAGTTCAGATGCCAGACTCCCATCTCACTTCCTCGCAGTGAGGTGATGCTGATCTTGCTGCTAGCGTCATAGGAATTCATTAGGCGGCATCGTCCGGTTGCTGAAGGATCTGCACCCCGTATGCTGGGATCGATGAAGGTCAAACGGCTTATGGAGGGTGGCGAAGGCGACGCGACTGCCGGGGTGAAAGATGCGGCCGCTGTGTCTGTAGGGTCGGGACTTTAGTCGGAGAGCAGTGCGAGTAGGGAATGTTAGAACAGAAGCGGGAGAAGAAGATCACGAACCTTATACGCTGACGCATTCATTGATAGCGGCGTCGCAGACTACTGGCAGACACCAATTGTCCATCAGCGGAGCAATTAACGCTAAGGGTGCTGGTATAGATGCATTGGGTTGTGGGAGCTGGCGGTAGAGCGATCGGGGCGTCTAATATGCGAGATACGGGTATGATAGGTTTCGCAACGCGTGTGGGAGGCTGGATTTGGGGGTCGCTGGCCACGGGCACTGGAGTTGGCTGTGGTTTGAGAGGAGGATCCTGTGGAACAAGTATCACGGGGAGGATATGGTTCACTGGATCCGGCGGGATGGGGGCGCGTTTGGGGAGTAGGCTGGTGATGAAGACGGCGTTTTGGGCGTGGTATTGTTTGAGGGGGGGATCGCTTGTTGGAGTTGTTGTTGTTGTGACGGAGGTGGGTGTGCTGATGGCGCGGGAGAGGAGTGCAGCTGTGAGGAGGAAGAGGGTGCCGAGGGGGAACATTTTTGGTGGTGGGGTTTGAAGGAGGTTTAAAGATCGAGGAGAGGAAGGCAGTGGTTTTGAGTGATGGGATATATATTTTTCTTTCGAATCAGAGTGGGGCATCAAGAGCAGGAGGAAATGAAGGCAAATTGATGGTGTGCTGCACAAGGATGTAGATCGGTCGCTCCCCTCACTTAGTACGTGGTGCACACATAGATGTAATTGCAATCACGAAAAAGTAGCAGCGCGTCATAAGGTGTGGAGGGCTCGAAGTGAACATCCCATGTCTTCGATGTCATGGCTGATACTGCTGCCTGCTGGCGATTTGTTGTGTTACCGTTCGTATTGCTGATCCAGCTTTGTGTTGCGTCTCCTCATCGATTGAGCCCCATGGGGCCCATTCGGACTCCTAACGGCCCACATTGCCAGCTTATATGATGATTCCCATCACCTGAATAGATATCAATAATGGCAAGGAAACAGGGGGACGTGTCTGATCAAATGAGTGCATTGAAGTGAGCAAGGTTGAGTTCGAGGAGACTTTAATCGTCAATAATTGCCTATTGCGGGTTAGAATGGCTCTAGCCCCTGCCAAGGAAAGATCATCAAAACACACCATTCGTGTTTCATGGTAATTTCATGCATGGGATCCAGCCTGGCAGGGCGCTCGTTTCAAGAGGTTTTACCGAGGTACAGCCGAGACAAGTGCCCAAGCTGCCAGGATATGGGATACTAGGCAAGAGGAGCAGAAGCGAGTAGCAGCTTGAAATTGTAGCTTTTGATATTTTTACTTCAATATCCCGAGACTTCATAGACGATATCGAGATAAGGTTGACGTTAATTTCCTGGAAACTTTGGCACTCGTCTCGGAGGAATCTCGGAAGATACCCCTAAACCGAGTGCCTTGCCAGGACATGGGGTGGTGGGATATCGATCGGCTTTAGATCTTGGCCCCCAGAAACGGCGGGGCCGGTACTCCGTACCTGCAGCACACTTCTTTCGTTTGCACCACCTCGGCAATGGACACGGGAAAAAGAAACAATCAACAATACACATGGAATCACTAACTGCACTGGGAGTCTCTGGACTTGCAGCGGGAATATCCAGCAGGCACATGTAGCCTCAAGGCCACCCCAAGTTCTCTGATGTATTACCAGGTCATGGCCTAGTCTGCAGATATGGTCTCCACCAAACATTGGTCAGGGTCATTCGCAACTTGTCACAAATGTGTAGCTCTCCTGCTATTCTTGATGGGCTCAGGGCGCCGGCAAAAGAGATGCATTTGGCCCAGGTATATCTGCCTTTGTATGAATCGATCAATTAGTGAGCCAGTCAATGGTCATGTATCGTACCAGGGAGTCAACCCATAGAGCCACTCCGCATCGTTCCAGCAGGGTTGACACTCGAAGATCATAACGTCCTCGTAATGTACCGGAGCTCGCCAATCCTTTCCGTTCATTAAGGTGGAGGCAAAGAACGAAAGGGTGTTCTGTAGTGAACAGGAGGAAGGGAAATCAATTCTTCGCTCTCTACAGATCCAAGTACGGTCTTCCTAAGGTGGCCCTCCTTTAACGAAGGGTGAACAAGGTGTCTGTATTAGAAGCCTAAGGCTCGCTCGCAGCAGCCCTGGACTAGATTCACAGCCAGGTGAATTGCAGAGCCTCACAAGCACAATAACAGTTGAAATGGAATAAGAGCAGATGGGAACACCGCTATGGCCGCAATACCTAAAGTTAACAGTATTTTCTTTATTCCACAAGAATTAGCGCGCGATGAAATAGAGAGTGTGCCAAGCTTCCTACCCTGACGGCCCGCTCCGTAATCATTCATGCCGCTAGGACTAGTCGGGCAAACATCAATGGCTTTACTCCTCTCATCAGCTACCCACCCACGACAACTTGAGAATGTCTACCCCTCGCCTCCCGTTCCTCTATCCACACCTGTTCAAACAAATCCTCCCCCACCAAAACACCCTCGGCCCTCTCCGCGTCAGACACGCCCGTTTGCAAAGCGCAGGCATCAGCACCAGCAAACCCCTCAAACAGGAAACCTACGCCCAACGGTATGGCACAGCAGCCGAGCCCCCACCCCCGCCAATTGGATCATCAATACCTTCGAAGCCGCAAGATGAGAAATCCTTGGCAGGCGCCATTGAGAAGAAGGTCGCAGAGCCCTCAAAGCCCGAAGAACAGAAAAAGACGGTCGCCCCGTCACCGGCAAGCAAAGAATCCACCAAAGCTTCCCCATCAATAGAACGAGACAAAGCAAACAGCAGTCGCGACGACACCATATCCATCACTCCCTCCGACCCTTCCACCCGCTCCACCGAAACCAGCGTGTCGGAACCCCAATCTACAGCATCTGCCGGCACAGCCCAAGCGGTAGGGATTGGCGAGACTGCACGGAATCCGAATCCATTAGAGACAATCAAACAGATGGGCGCACCGACAGTGGAAAAGGTTGAAGAGCATGAGGCGCCACATCTGCAGGCGCGACCTTACGTACATCATTTCGACACATTCACACTGGTGAAGAATCTGCAGGGCGGTGGTTTCACAGAGGACCAAAGCGTGACGATTATGAAGGCCATAAGGGGATTATTAGCCATCAATCTGGACGTGGCAAAGGAGGGTCTAGTGAGCAAGTCCGATGTAGAAAACGTATGCCCCCCCTCCAACAACCCAGAAAACCCCACATTCCTGCACCACCACTAATGGAACAATACAGGAAACCTACCTCTTCCGCGCCGCCTGCTCCGAACTCCGCACCGAAATCCTCAACACCCGCAAATCCACCAGCACAAAAACCCACACCCAACTCTCCCACCTCCAACACACCCACGACATCCTCTCCCAACGCACCGCGCAGGAGACCCTCGCCCTCAAAGACGACCTGCGAGGCATGCTCAACGACCGCCGCATGGCCACGCGCATGCAGACGCAGTCGCGGGACAGCGAGATCAGCGAGTTGAATTATAAAATCAGCGTGCGGCTGGGGTCGGATACGAAGTCCGAAGTTGAGGGCTTGAGGTGGGTGTTGACGCGCCGGGCGGCGATGGCGATTGGCGTTATGGCGTTGTTGATTTTGGGGAGTTTGAGGTATAGTAGTTATAAGTTGCATGAGAGGGAGATGCAGGCGATGAAGGCGCAGCGTGAGGCGTCGGGTGGGTCGGGGTCGGGGACGGGTGCTGGTGGAGGAGGAGGGGGAGGGCATACGGTGTCGAGTAGGGAGACGGGGACGCAGACGGATGACAGAGGGGGTGGGATTGAAAAGGCGGAGAATGTGGGATATGTGTCTTTGGGCTAGGGGTGGGGAAAGGGCCATCAACGATGTCTGGGAGGAGTTGCGGAGACAGGTTGGTTATAAATTTCTATAGATACCCCAATTTTCGGATGGTTGGTTCGCATCAGAAGTACCATTACATTAGGGCCTATATAGCCGACTGACAAGCAGAATGTAAACCAGTTATTAAGACAATGCTCGAAACGCTGCAAGTCGCTGCTCCCACGCTATGCCAACGAATAAACCATCATTCATTTCCCGCCAAAAGTCATCTTCAGCGCAATACTCGGCTCCTCCTTCTCCGCCCCACTCAACCCCCTACCCCTCCCACTACCCTTCCCATCACCACCCCCTTCTCGAATCACCGTCTCCATGAAAGCTCGCTGCTCAGCACTCATCTTGGCAACCACACCTCTAAAGATGGGCATCAGTGCTCCACCCGCCAACTCGAGTAACCTCACTGAAGTTTCCTGATAGACGACTTTGCCCTCCGCAGAAGCTCGAGTGAGCAGCATAGGTATCACGATACACATCGCTGCCCAACTCGCAGGACCGGACGTAGTGGTCACAAAGGAAGTAAGGGCATGGGCGGTAAGAGAGCGTGCGTTCTCAGGATCAGGTAGACTTGTGTCGACCGTGAAGTGCAGGAGGCGTGGAATCAGATAGCGCGCGATCGCTTCGTCGGTCTCGTTCTTGGGACTGATCAGGAGTAGAGAGCGGAGGCAGCTAGCTGCAACTTTGGCCAGGCCAAGATCGGAGAGGCAGTCCAGCATTTCGTCCAAGGCCTGTGTGATAAGTGGGTCGTTGGGTGCGAGAGAGCGAGACGCGGATGTGAGCAGGATGGTGCTTGCCAAAAGCGTATTTTTGGCGCAGGGTAATGAGGTCTCCGCCTCGCGGCGCTGGGCCTGGGAAAGTATGGCGAGGAAGCGGTGGAGACACCCACGCACTAAGTCGCAAGATACGGTGGCTGATGAATCTAAGCTCTGGAGGAATCGTTTGAAAATTGGGAAGGCCTGGGGAACGACACGAGCCTGGCAAGCACCCGTGCTGAGGATGGTGGCGAAGACATGCAGTATACTGGCATGAAGGTCCGTCTTGATGATTGATGGAAAGATATCTGCGGCATCTACCAGAGCTTCCAATGATGTTTGTATGGTTGTGACTGCTTCGTCAGGAAGTTGTGGACGGGAGGAGGGGGTGTGCTCTGCAAGATTGGGGAGAATGCCGGCCAGCACGAGGACTATAATTCTAGTAAGCTCGAATAGTTGCTCCGTGTCGTCGGAGATATGGTCTCCTTGTTCATCTTCGCCCTTCGCCGCCGGATGGGTAAGACATAGATTTCTCGCAATGTCCACGATGACGAGCTGGACACTAAGGCTTTCGGTGAGGGCTAGCCGAGCAAAAAGCTCCAGGGTCTCCGAAAAAACTTTACTCTCGAAGACAGCGGGGCCTGCGACTGAAGGTCGAAGTATCCTCTTCAAAGCTGACAAAGCACCAAGAGTCTGCGAATCTGTATCGGGAGTGTCGTTGCTCGGTTGAGTAGTCAACGACTCAACCACAATACCAAAAAGCACGAAGAAAAAGGCAGTCGGCTCTTCACGGTAATCGATCCCGCGATGTCGATCTGCACCAAAGTCACTCAATTCCGGCGGAACATTTGTTTTGCCATCCAGCGCGTCGAAGACAAAGTCGCTGTCTTGATCGATGAGGCTTGCAATAGCATCGACAAGTTTGAGCCACGAGTCTTGATAGAACTACGTGTATGTTCAGCGCTTGTTTGGTATGGTGTGGTAAATGGGATGGTATACCTTCAGTAATGTCTGCCGGTTCAAAGCAGCATACACTACATCCAAGCCCTCCTCTGGTCTGGCCGGCCCGGTATTGTTCGAGATGTCAGGTTCAAATCTTAAGCGTGCGAACTCTTGAAGTGATGAGAGCCACAAAGGAGTAAGCTTGTAAACGTGCGGTTTCATAACTTTGACCAGATAGGCTTGATCGATACTGGCAACCTGTAGCTCCGCCCACGCAGACAGGACTGCCATTCGAACCATGGTCTGGGCGTTGGGGCTCAGACCACGTAAGTCGCCGATCGCAGCATCTTGGGCATCGTCTGGCTATCGCATTAGCATAGCCGGAGTTGATCGATCGGTGCTTTACCAGTGAATGTTTCCAGGGCTGTCACTAGCAGCTTTAAGATCCTTCCCATGCGATCGACATCAGTGACTAGGCCAGCAGCGATAAAGGTCGCGCAGACATCTACCGCAGCAGCAGCGAGATCTGGGGATGAGTCGGCACCAAAGGCCGGTGTCAATGCAGAGCTGACCTGGGCTTGATACTGTTCGAGTAGCAAAGCTTCCGAAAAGTCGGGATCAGGCATAGAACCAAATATCTAAGACCGTCAGCAGAGATCTGACTCGATTTTGGATTCACTGTACTCTTAAAATCTGGTCGATGAGTCGCAAGCCCAAGACTTGCAGCTCGACGACCGCTGCGGTGGATGCTAGGAACGCTAGTCGAATCACATCTGCAATCCTGTTTTGCAATGCATGACCAGCCGCTGACTCCGGGTTCAACTCAATGTCTCTTCCAATGATAGCAATGAGATCGCCCAAGCACTTTAGAGCAAATTCTCGAGTTTGCCATCTCAGCAACTCTTGCGTGGCTTCGGGTACTGCAGCAGAATGTTGATCCTTTCCATCTCCAATAGTGAATCCTGCTACCTCTTCATCCTGCAAGTCGGGTGGAGCCGAGGCTTTCGCATCTGGCACAACCTGAGGTTCTGCTTGTGTCGTAGCTGTCTTGGTAAGGACGTGTTGGCAACGCGAAACCCATTTGTCGACCTCAAACAGGCTTGATTGGCCAAGCCAAGACTGAACTAGGTTACGAGCGCCTTCTTTGTCGGGATTCTCGTTCAGAGTCAGCCAAATATAGTCTTCGAGCCCCTCATAGCCAAGCGCAAGGATCCCTTCCGCATCCCTTCGCATGAGGTTGTAGAGGCCATCCACTGCGACGTCCCGAACCGGCCCACTAGAACGAAGATTGTCCTGCAATCGATGTACATAGGTAGCGAGATCGACGTGACCAGAGTCGTAGAGATATATGTGCTCCCAGATGCGGAGACACTCTACCTGAACCATGACCTCATCGTCGAGTGCGAATTGCTTCATAAGGTCAAGCATCATTTCTCTGCTTTTGCTCATATCCTGCAGATCTGGGCCTAAAACATTGACTAGCGAGTCGATGCTATGCGCAATTACAGCAGCAGTCGGCCACTCAATCTCGATGTTGGAGGTGATGGAAAGAGAAGACTCCTCATTGTGGCTGTCGCATGTCCACAACTGCGCGAGCAGTCCAAGGGTACTGGAAACGTGTCCGGAAAACGTCAAACCTGCCGAGTCCGCAACTTGAGACAATGCCTCGATGGCACAGAAGTGAACAGCAGGGCTAGGGTCGCCACACAGAGACAATAGGATTCCATGGATCTTCTTCATATGAAAGCCTGCAGCCATACCGCCAACCTGAACATGTATCGATCCTAGAGCCATTGCACAGCCAGCACGTGCGCAAGGGTCCCTGTTAGAAACGATGGTTTCAATCAGTGAGTTGACTTCGTTTGTCGTGAAAGCATTGCCAGAGCTATTGCAGAGCCTTCCAATCCCCTCATAGGCAATCGATCGAATGTAACGGTCTTGGTCGAGCAGCAAGCCCTATTACACCATCAGTGCCAACACCAGAGGAGTGTATTTGCTTCCTTACCCTTAGAATCTCTTCCACAATTTTTTCGATAGTTGGGTGCTTGACGTCCCCATGTTCCGCAATTGTTTCCCCGCCGGCGACTTTGAGCATACTCAGTAGAGCCATTGCCGTATTCACTGTGACAGCAGCTTTTCTCCCAGGGTCTCTTTGTAGACTAGTCGAAGACAAGAAGGTTGCAAGCTGCTCGAGCACGCCTTCCTGAATCCTTGAGCTCTGAAGAGGAAGTGCAGTGGCGAATAAGACAATGGCAGCATTGACTAATTCTGTTGCTGGAGGGTCTGGAAGATTCTCAGCATTGTCCTGGTGACCCGTGTAAAGGCATACAGAATCATGCTCTTGTGCTCCGCATATCGGACTCGAAAGCTTCGCTGGTCAGTAAGAACGCCTTGTTGGAAATTTCCAAACCTACCGCTTCATCAATACCGGGATCCTCGATCCCGTTGTGTATTCGACTTCTAGGTTGAGCTACACTCTGTTCACCCGGTAAGGATTTGAGAGTTGGCCCACGGACTAACCCAGTTACTCCAAAGCCGGAATTGTCCGCAATATCCCAGATGCTCTCGAAAGTGCCTACTGCGTTAGCAATCGAAGAGCCTATTGATCCTGGCGTATAGCTGTCAGGATCTGCAAACAAGCTCACAGCCCAGGTAAGCAGATTGGACTGCGAGAGGATCTCGCCACTCGAATGCGGACTGAAGCTGATGAGCTTTGAGTAGCACTGCAAAACTCTCCGCCGGACCATGAGGATCAGGTCTTGTATTTGCAGGGATGAAAATAGCTTTTTTGAGACATCCTCGCTAAGCTTTTTCCTAGGTAGATTATCTAGATACTCAACAGTATATTGTAACATCACTGCAATGCGTTTTGCAACATCCGTGGTTATCAATCTGCCATTGAATTCGAGGAATGACAGGATAGATCCAAGCGTACACTCCCGGACATGTGTGAGATACGACAGCTCTGACGACAGGCTGAGCGCAGCACTTTCTCTCGTCAGCGGCTTGGGTAGGGCATTGCGCCACAAGAGAAGAAACTGCGTCAAATGTATCTTTACAAAGCTTGGTCCTAAGGCCATGAGACCCCCAATCAAGATCCAAGCAACCTGCACTTGAGTTCCTGCCACACGCAGCTCTTCGTTGCTGCTTGATTTAAGCAAATCGGTAGCTGTGGCTAAGACACGCGAACAGATCTCAAGAGAGCTATAGAGCGGTTGTGAGGTCGACATACTAAGTACGGCGGCCAGACCGTTGGCAGATCCAATGCAGCGACGGGGTGATTGGCGACCGGTTGCCAAGACACCAAGCTCTCTTGTAACGCTGTTCATACATATAGATGCACACGAAAGTAGCTGCTGTGGACAGGCCAACACAAAAGCACGAAGACAGTGAGAAGCATGTATCTGCACTGTGTAGCTCGGATGCTGTAATATCTGTACAAGAGCCTCGCGGCAACTGTCACCAATTAGATGGAAGGCCGACCCCAGGGACTTGATGATGGATGCTAACGCGTCTAATGCGCCGATCAAGGAATGCTTTGATGGTTCTGGCACTTCTTTCAGTACCTGCGGATAATTCTTCAATACGCCGTTGATCAATGTTCTCGCTGCGTGCATGCGTCCTGTTTCACTGAGGATTGCCGAAGCAATACAGTCGGCCAAGATTTTTTGGACAAACCTTCTAGTCAGTAGCAGCCGGTAGCGGTCGTGAGTAACCGATTGGTGGCTCAGAAGCTCCCGAAGAAGGTGATTCGCAATCGTGCCATAATTTGACTCGACTATCGAGGTTTTGAGACCTCTCAGAACCCTAATGTAGCAATGTGTGACCGCGGCTCGGACTTTGTTGCTCGTGCTTGGCTTATGGTACTGCGAGGATAGCTGTCTGAGTATGTCTGGCAACGAAAATTCGAGCCTGATGAATGTTCGTTTCGCTGTGGGCGAAGCTGGTCTTGAGTGTGCCTCATCATCTTCCTCAAGGATCGTCGCCTGATTCTTGTTTATCTTCTTTGGCTTTTTTGCTTTCGGGGTCGATCTCGAGGAAACATTGTCCGAGTACGACTTGACAAGCGCTGCAGCTAGACATGAGGCCGCCGCGTACCGAGGGGCTGATATAGAGCTTTCGCAGGTCTTCCAGATGGCCGTCTTCAAGTTCTCAAAGTCGGTCGTGGTGTCAAAGTATTTAGTATCCCTGATCAACTGCTCCATGCAACCGCATGCTCTTGCCTGTACTAGAGCCGCCTTGTCTCCTGAAGCCGCCGATCTCCCATGTTTCCATATGTCACGGGCTATCGTCTCCTCAATAGAACCCTGGACCATGCCGATAATTTTCGCGAGCGCCCTGAATATAGCTGCACGCAGACCCGCATGATTCTGGGCCGGCTTCAAGAGACGTAGAAGGCTTGAGGAGGCAAGACTGGACAGGCTGATTGCACTATCTCCCGCAGCCTTGTAAATTTCTCCCAAGCAATGCACAGCCGCGTGCTTGAAATGTAGCTCCTTGTCTCCTTTCGCTTTGCCTCCATTGATTATGCTGCACAAGGTATTGACGGACTCGAAGAGTATTCTTCTATTTCCTTTTCCCAGTATACAAGCATAGCTTCGACCAAGGCTATTCCGGACTGCTTTCGATGGTGTAGGTGATGCTAGCCCAATCACTGCTAACAATTGTTTGGCTACATCTTCCTGCTGAGCACACAATTGGTCGAAGTCTAACGAAATCAGATAAGCTTCGAGGTCTACTGAGAACTTGAAGAGCTGAAGATCTTGCTGTTCAGAGGGCAAAGAGTGTAGTTTTTGGATGTCCAGTTGGGGATGTGATGCCTTAAGTGGTTGTGACTCGGGTATATTGTTGCGTAGTTCTTCGTGAGGGCCATTGCCGTTCGTAACTACACCGTTCAGAGCTTTTGACATCAGACAGGTGGGCTGCAATTGTTTCAATAGTTGTTAGGTTTTACAGAAGCTCGAATCCGCACTCGAGCTCCCAGATAAGATTTGATACGAACACGACGAGCTGACTTTGAAATATTCCGCCACTTTGCCTACTGCAAGGCACTCCAAATAGCTATACTTAATCAATCTCCGTGATCGCCCCACGTCAGGGCATGATCGTAATTCGAGTATGCAGTATATTCCAGCTATGTGGAAGTCGTCGGTGCTTCTCGGTGGCCGCGAAACTTGGTTCAGGGCACAACCGGTGGTCCAAGATCAAACATGACAAGGCCAAAGAAGATGTACGTACCAAGACAGGGCTGGAACTTGCCCTTGACAGTGGTCCTCTCATTCCGTCAAACCTTAAAGTGGGAGACCGTGCCTTGCATCACGAATGCCAAGGCTGTACTATTGAACTGTTTAACATTGGCCATAGGCATCTGTGACCAGGCAGCGGACCGCCATAGCAGAAGAGCTAAGGCACGCTTCAAAGGAGAATGGACCTGATCCCCAGATCAATTCACGTCTTGCCGACACCGTGACCCGAGCGAAAAAGATGGGGTTTCCCAAGGCCTCAATAGAAAATGCTATAGCACGGGGCCAAGGCGTATCGCCGAGCGGAGTCGCTTTGGAAAGCCTCAGCATCGAAGCAATGATTCCTCCTTCGGTCTCCGTCATTGTCGAATGCCAGACGGATTCCAAACTACGGACATTAACGGATTTGCGGACGGCGGTGAAGGACTTTAAAGGCACAGTGACCCCTACCAACCATATGTTCGAACGGAAAGGCAAAATCGTGTTTGAAAACGTTCGTGATGTTGATGAGGCGGAGATCTTTGACCGCACAATAGAAGCAGGGGCTACGGATGTTGAGGTCCAGGAAGAGGGCAACGTTGTGATTCTGACGGATCCAAGCCAGACTACAGCGGTTGCAAGTACATTGGCTCGAACACTGGGATTCAAAATCAAGGCTTCAGAGATTATCTGGGATCCCAAAGAAGATATGATGGTTGATGTGTCATCTCCAGAAGACCTTGAGAGCTTCCTAGGTAAATGCAGCCATCTATCGTTTTCCCCGGCTCATGCTGATAGCATGGATAGATCGGATAAACAATAACTCAAACGTACAAGACGTGTATACAAACGCCCGATCTATAATCCTCTAGTTAAGCGCCGTCAAGACACGCTTAACCCGGTGGCTCCGTCATAGGGTTTATCTGACCCAATTGCAACTCAAAGTGGTTTATCGTCAATGGGGATTGGAGTGTATTGACATGCCTGTGCCTTCTGACTGTAATTTCTACCTCGCCGGCCGATCAACGCCGTTAGAAGTACATGATATGCCTCACTGGTAATAATTCCCATGCCATATACATCGTTAAACGGATCCTTCACCTCCCTCTAGCCCACTTCTCAATAGCCCCTACTCCAGACGTCACATCCGAAGCCGGCGCCTCCCCTGTCTGCTCCACCTTCCCAAGCCTTTCTTCAACCTGCGGCTTCTCCTCCACCCCAGCCTCCCTCATCTCCATCCTGGCCTGTTCCAACCTCCTCCTTCTTCTCTCTAATCTATCCGCTTTCAATCGCTCCCCCATCGCCTTAAGATCCTCCTTCTCGAAGGGGATCGTATGTGTAGTTCCGGGCTCAGGCCAAAAGTCTGGTACGGTAAAACGGGTCTCGAGGTTGGTGCCGAAGTACCACATCCAGCCTATGGGAAACATGATGTACATGCCAAACTAGAAGGAACGGTCAGTGGAGGGGATAGTGGGAGGGGCATGATGGAGTATACTTTGAAGACCTCCAGATTGGGACCAGCTGATCTGTGGGTCGCGAGCCTCGGAGGCAGGCCGTAGGGTAAGGCCCTGGCAGTACGCCAGAGCTGTGTTATGGGTCTTGAGGCCATATATTGATTATGATGACCGTCGCAAGTTTCTTCACGTCTACCTCATGAGAAACGGCTAGTAACGCCACTGCTGTGTGGACGGAGAGACGGACCTCGGCCCAAAAGCTTCCCCAGCTTTCAACGCTTCGTGCTTACCCCCTCTCATGCAGCCAACACGGGAAGTCGATGGAAGGATGAATATGAGGTATACTTGATCTGTTGTGCCATGGCTCCTTCATTTACCATCCCCGATTGATTTCTTTCCTTGTGAATTCTCCTCGAAATAGTACATTTGGGCGTCAACCATGTCCGCAGCCAATGAGCAGATCACCCTTTCCACCCAAGGCAAAGTCGCCATCGTCACCCTCAACATCCCCAAGAAGCTCAACGCGCTCACCCAGGACTTATACTACCGCCTCGCATGCCTGTTGCGGGAAATCGCCAGGCGGGATGACATCTACATCACGATCCTCACAGGCACAGGCCGCTACTTCTCTGCGTGAGTGATACTAGAATATGACCCCTCTCACTACTTCCGCTAACGATACGATCCACAGCGGCGCCGACGTCACCATCTCCAAATCCCTCCCAACCACCGCCGACGTCCGCCGCGAAACACTCAAGACCTTCGTAGCGAACAACCTCGACATCACAAACGCCTTCTACACCCACCCCAAAATCCTCATCACCGCCCTCAACGGTCCCGCCATCGGTCTCTCCGCCGCCCTCATCTCCTTCAGCGACTTCATCTACGCAGCCCCGCACGCCTTCCTCCTCACACCCTTCACATCCCTCGGCCTCGTCGCCGAAGGCGGCTCCAGCCGTGGCTTCGTCCAGCGGCTTGGGATCAGCAAGGCCAACGAAGCGCTGATCATGAGCAAGCGGATTTCGGCGGAGGAGATGCTGCAGGTTGGATTCGTCAACAAGATCGTCGATACTGGTAAGGATGAGCAAGGGAGGTTCATGGCCGAGGTGCTGAGGGAGGTGAATGATCGCCTTGGGAATCATCTCAATGTGGACAGCTTGATCCAGGTTAAAGCGCTGATTCGGAAGCCGGAGCGAGATGTGCTGGACGCGCAGAATGTGGCCGAGGTGTTTGGAGGGCTGGAGCGATTTGCGCAGGGCGTGCCGCAAGAGGAATTCAGGAAGTTGGCTAGTGGTGAGAAACGGCATAAGCTTTAGGGTTTTTGTCTTGATGATGATGATTTTGGGAAATCCTGAGTGCTTTTTCGTTCTATGTAAGATGCCAACGATGAAATTTATGAAGCCCACTTGGGAATTACTGGTGACGGATGCACGATATGCTCAGGACTATATCGCTGAACTATGTATCATGATGCAAAAGATTCAGACTTCACCTGGAAGTCGCCGCCTTCTACATGCTTCTGGTAGGTGACAAGGAAACGCAATATTACTATTCCACCGGCAAATGATATAGAGAGGGCCTTGCCGCAAATCTCCCATACCTGATCCCCTCAGGCAAAGTTTGACGCAATTCAGGCTTTACTATCAGCCATGGCCCCTAGTCACTTGATATATGTCTTTGCTACTCTTCATCTTCTATCAGGGTGTGTATTGCACAACGCCATATCCCATATCTGAGACATATCACCGTATTGACTTGTAGCCTCAATTTCAGGGACGAGTACGTGAGACCCTACTATGTATCACTTATATAGGGTCAAAAAGGGTAAATGACTGGAAGTCGTTGGCAACTTTATGCCGGAGATTGATTAACTGATATAGTAGTGGACAGACTATCATTGGATTTGCTATGGATACCGTTGTGACGACATATCTTTGCACCTAACATGCTCGTCTTCCTTGCCATCGTGACCTGAGTGAGGCGTGCTAGGAGCGGCATGACATAGCATAGCCCATCATGAGGGAGATGCAAGTATTCCGATTTCTCTTTGCCCTTTTTTGCTTGACCGACTGTGCAGCTTGAGCCAGCATCTACTCTCGATCTGCTCTCTTAGTCGACATTAATCATGTCTAGATTATTGATCATGGACGACGGTTACAGGGATTGCCGGTTCCTGGTGTTTTGTCATGAAACTCGAATTTTAAGGTACGGGCAATGTTTGCCAGACCGGTATCTTTTTCGTGATATGAAGGGCCATTTGCGTGAGTTGGGAAGATGGTTCGATTTGCTGGTGAATGCGTTGGAGGTGTGGACTGAGAGGCTGAAGGAGAGATCAATAATTGAGGATCTTGAGATAGTCGTTGTGGATGAGTAGACTCTGATTGTGGCTGAGTGAGCAGGAACATGCTCGTTTAGTAGAGGGAAAAGCGAACACTGTGTCGGATATAGGATTGACGCCTTGAGACTGACGTCTATAGCTCTCCAGATGGTCAACATTCGGCATAGTATTGGGAATGTTGCACATACTCTGGCACCAAATACCGTTATCCATTATCATCATAGTAAAATCAAGACTTCGCCGGTACTTGCACCTGACGCCTCAAGTCTTTGCGCAGGCTCATGTAATCCATACGGTTCAGCGCTTCGCATCCAAACCGTCTCTTAGTCTCTCTTCCTGCTGGTTCCAATGGCTGCCCTCCTCATAGTCCTTGCTTATGCCCAAAGCCTTCCGCAGCTTTTCACTCTCTTCAATCTTCGCCGCAGCTAGCTCGTGTACTTGATGCGGTTTCAGTTGTCCTTTTCTATCTGATAATGGAGTATTGCCACCGCCGAGGGCGAGTTTCTTCCGGAGAGCGTCAGTCTGCTGTTCGATTTCCTCTTCCTCGACACTGTAGACACAATCATCAGCCAAGCCCAAACTATGGAACTAGTGGGCAGGATGCGTGGACAGCACACACCCCTCGTCCTCGAGTTTATCCCTCAAATCAAACACCTTCACTTCTATCTCCCGCAGGCGATCATGGTCCAGAATGGCCTTGTCTGGCTTCCGTTGCCGGTGCTTCAAGCTATCGTAGTCTTTGGGATATGGAGCGAAATCGTCGCGGGGCTTGAAGTGGGATAGATTACGCTGGACGTAGCCTGAAGTTCCTGAGCCACGAGGAGTGGTCAAGCCAACATTGGAGGACATCTTGAGCATATACTGTAGCAGAAATGACCAATAGAGGAAATTGACAATCAGGTCTCTCGCAAGGATGATGTTAAGTGTTTCCCGAGGTTCACTCCACAAACTGAAAGCCTTGGCGCTGTGATGCGGGAAGATAAGATAAGCTGCTCTACATTGCTCTCGAATCTTAGCTCTTTGATTATGACTCTTGTGAATATAGAGACTTTATTCCTTCCTGATTCCTCTTTTGTCAGTAGAGGCCAAGGAAATAATGCCGACTGCTGATGCAGACCTTGTTCGGAGAGACTCGCCTCCAGTACCGCCAACAGAGCTTCCATTTCCATCAGTAACCAAATCACACATTCTTCACTGCTCCTACCCCTCTTGGTACCCCAGGTACGCTGTCTCCAGCATATATTTGGACATCGTATCTGACACAGATCTCAGATATCGGTCTCTGACTCCCAAAGCTCGCTTAATTCGTCTCTCCCAACCTTTCCTCTCTTACCTCCGCGCCGATGGCATTCGCCTCCCACCAGAAGACGTTAACCCTAGAGACCCCTCAGATATCGACTCTGAAGACGAAGACGAGGGCGAAGAAGCCGAAGACCCCTCTCAAGCCTGGCTCGACATCCACCAAAAGATCAAATCCACCATCGCCGAGCTGAACGGCTCCGTGGTACCCAAGCTCAACTGGTCCGCGCCGAAGGACGCAACCTGGATAGCAGCCACCAACAGTATGGAATGTCGAACTCCCAACGACATTTATCTCCTTTTGAAGAGCTCAGACTTCGTAACGCATGATTTGGAGCAAGTGCTCGATGACTGTGAGAGTGATGACGAAGACTCCAGCGCCAGCGACGCAGGAAGTCACAGCGAAGAAGAGCTAGACGAATCCGCATACAAAGCGAAATCTCTCTCAAAAATACCATACCACCTCGTCCTCCGAAAGACCGTCCCGAACTTCAACCCCGCCCTCGAATTCAGATGTTTCGTACGCTCACGCCACCTCCTCTGCATCTGTCAGCGTGATCTCAACCACTTCTCCTTCCTCCCACCTCTAGTACCAAACCTCCGAACCCAGATCCAATCCTTCTTCGACAAGAACCTCCAGCGCAGTTTCCCCGATGAAAACTTCGCTTTCGACGTTTACATCCCACCACCCCACCAGCGCGTCTGGCTCATCGACATAAACCCATGGGCACCGCGCACCGATCCTCTCCTCTTCTCATGGCTCGAAATCTTGAAAATGCGAGGTGGAGAGCATGGCAACCTAACTACCGATACCCATACTAGTTTCCTTCGACTCTCTCTCAACGGCAGCGGTATCGCAAGCGGCGACCAGAGCGGACATATCACACCACCTACAAGTCTAAGCAGCAACGAAGACGACGAGGAGAGCATAGTAGACGATGAACTCGATGCCGTCTTCACGCCTGAATTCCGCCTGGTCAACAGCGATGACCCGGAGGCTTATAGCTTCAATACGCCACGGTATAGTGCGCATAAAATGCCGAAAGATGTCGTGGATGCGAGTGCGGATGGAGAAGCAGGGCTGAGAGAATTCATGGGCACGTGGAGGGAGATTGTTGCAAGACAAGAGAGGGAGGACCGGGTTGGGGAAGATATCTAGATTACGATATAAATCACGCATTCATGAACACTTTGACAGTCAGAACTTAACTACAAAATGAGAAATAGAGAGACGATGGCCATCACATATGCAATAAATTCGCACCTGCCAACTCATCCAATAACCTTCACACCTATCACCTCATCCAATAACCCTCTCAACCGCCCACTCCCCCCTCGCATCCCTCCTCTGCACCACCTTCCGCACCGGCAACCCCCATCCCATCCCCCCCTTCTCCCCCACCAACGCCGGCTTCACCCAGCAGATCCTCGCCTTGCTATCCCCCTTCACCGCTTCGATCTTGTCAATCGGCTTGCCCTGCACAGGAAATCTATATATCAGAATTGTGCCATACAACGTGACTCTTATAAAGAGCAGAGATATAGTGCTAATTCTGAGGGAGGGAAAAGGGTTTGATAGTTATAGGGCAGAGAGAGGGGAAGGTTTAATGGAGATGGGCTTACGTAGGTTAGCAAGGGGGTTCCTTTTGCTAAGGGTGCGATTTGCGTTTCGGGGACGGAGACGAGGGCGTGCATTCGCGTTCGGGGGGTTTTGGGGGTCTGGAGGGTGGTGGGGAGTTAGCGGTGCTGGGGTTTTGGGATGCGGTGGGGGTGGGTAAAGGGTGTTTGAAAGATATGCTGAGCGTGAATCTCGCAAGGCGATTGGTCAGTGGTCTTGGAGATAAGGGTATGGTGGAGTAGAATTAGGTAGTGGAGGTTCCGAGACGTAGAATTTACTTCAGAAGGTGGGAACGAAAAAGGATACGTACCTCAATAGTGGATGGTGTTCCGCGCTGAAGGTGGCTGTAGATGATATATCTTGGTAGATCTTGGACGGGAAGACGCGCAAGGATGGACGAAGGGTGGATAAACACTGCGGTGTCGGTAATGTCCATATCACTTGTCTTGCTTGCGATGGGGAAGAGAGGAAAGTACGGTACGTCGATTGCACGGGTTGGCTTTCGATGGAGCTCCGGCGGCGATGGGGAAGCGGAGTGCAGAATGGCGATCTGGTCTATGAATGCCGCAGCGGTTATTTGCTGAAGGGCCGAGAGTTGTGTTTTTGAAGGCGGATTGAGTTTTGCATCCGTATTTGAGAGAAGCAGGGCGGGGTTGTTGTTGCGGACGATAGATGTTAGTTGAGAGCGCAGGTTACTAGCTTCTGCTACGCCTTTGGGCGAGAGGAACATCTCCTTGCACAAGTCTTCTTTGGAAGGGGCGTGGGCATAGGCGCAGATGGCCGTGAGAGCCTTGAGTGCGTCAGATGTGGAGGAGTGCCTGCTGAGGAGATGGTGGGCGTGGTTGTAGGCGCTACGGAGCTTCGTGCGTGCTTCGTCTGCTTGATGGTCTCTGTTTGTATACAATTCTGACTGCGCAGGTGTAGAGAGATTCAGCTGGTTCTCGGGAATGAAGAGATTAGGTGTTGCAAGGGCTGCGACAAGAGCGATGGTGTACGGCATACAGCCGTGTTGGTGGCCAATCGTAAGCATTTTCGCAAAGCGAGGGGAGAGCGGATACTTGGACAACTCGCGGCCAATAGTTGTAATTCTACCTTCAGGAGAAACGGCGCCCAGGTAGCTGAGCAGCTTCTCGGCTTTTGCAAGACTTTGGGGGTCAGGTGGCGTTGGGAATGGGAAATTGACGACGTGCTGTAAGTCCATACTTTTCAGTTGCAGCACAACACCTTCGACTGGCATCTTCAAGATCTCGGGCTCTGCATGCTCTTTGAAGTATTTCTCATACACGGCTGATGAGTACAGTTTGTAGCAATGGCCTGGTCTTGTTCGCCCGGCACGTCCTTCTCGTTGCTTGGCGCTTGCTTTGCTGATGAACCCGATTTCGAAACTCTGAACACCTGTTACACGGTCGTACGTCTTTTCTTTGGCTCGGCCAGCATCAAAGACGTAGCGGATGCCTGGAATGGTAAGACTAGTTTCTGCAACGTTGGTCGCAAGAACAATCAATCGGGTATTCTCTGGAGGAGCCTCGAAAACGCGCAATTGCTCTTTTGTTTGGAGTTGTGAATAGAGTGGTAGTACATGTACTTTTGATGAAGCGGGTGTATCATCCTCGTCCTCAAATTCGTCCTCTTCCTCGTGATTAGAAAAGTCGTCTTCAATTTCTTCATCATATTGAGAATCAATCGCTTGGTATTGCTCATTGCCCAGCTCCATGTCTTCGGTCTCCAGTGGAGCTTCGCCTGGAGCTAATCGAACTTTATGACCTGAGGCGACTGGACCTTGCGTATTTGCAAGAGCCTCCCTCAGCCGTTTAGCCAACGCAGTAATCTCATTTTGACCAGTCAGGAATACAAGCATGCCACCAGGTGGAAGCTTTTTATGGCCTCGACAGACCTTGGTGAACACTTCCTCAACGTAATCTCGCTCAGTCCGCCGCGCGAAATGGGTGGTGACTTCAAATTGGCGTCCTTCAGCTTCTATCAAAGGTGGGGGACCATTGCGGAATAGGTTGGGGTTGTCTAGGAAATCATTAACTCTCAAAGTTGCCGACATGATAATTAGCTTCAAGGGCTTGATATCCTTATCCTCCTTGCTCATGTTGGCTCGTAGATCTACAATCCTGCTGAGCATGCCAATCAGTATGTCGGTATTCGCGGTTCGCTCGTGTGCCTCATCGATGACGATCACAGAGTACTTTAGCAAGGCGAAATCATTCGCTATTTCCCTGATCAAGATACCATCTGTCATGAATTTGATGGCTGTATCCTTGCTCACGGAGCTGTCGAATCGAATTTGATAAGACACTTTATTCATAGCTTGGCCAAGCTCGTCGCCTACGCGTTTTGCCATGCTGACCGCCGCAACTCTTCGAGGTTGTGTAATCCCTATCATTCCTGGAGTGGTGCTTTCTGGATTGCCATAACCTGCTTCGAACAAGAAATGGGGCACTTGAGTGGTCTTTCCGCTTCCAGTAGCACCCCAGATCACTACAGTGGGATTATTGTAGATCGCCTCCATGATCTTTTGCTCTTCAGCAACGACTGGTAAAGCTAGGCGAGCCTCTTCGAACTCTGCTGGTCGCGCTACATTGACATGAAAGGCCTTGCGTTCGGGGATTGTGCTATTTTCGCAAAGTTCGGGTGGAAGAGGCTCACGTTCTATCGGCCGTGGTCTATAATTCATGAGACTCGAGTCTGGCTTTTTTGGATCCGAAAGGTGATGTGACGAGTCTGAACGAGCAGGAGTGACGCCCAAGGCCTCGTTGACCTGGTGCGTTGCCCATGCCTTAAAGGCAGATGATCGCTCCTTACGATCTTCCCTTCCGAGTTCATCCTCGCTCATTGACTCGCTAGAATGGTCGGTTCCTTTCGAGACGCCATTGTTTTCAAAGGAGTCTTCATCAGAGCTAGTCTGCGTTCCTATTGAGACGGCATCGGACAGTGAGGCAGAAGGGAGGAGGTCGCATTCATCATCTGAACCAAAGCCTTCCCAAGGGACCTCGACTATCTGTCGGGCAGGCCTGACTTGATTGAAACGATGACGCTTTTGGATAATAGGATTGCCACGGATATCGGAGTCCAGTGACCGCTTGAGTCCACTGCCAGGAGCAATTACTTGGGATTTTTCCATTCCATAGACCGTAGAGATGGAACATGGTCGCTCGGACAGGTCAGAATCTGTACTTTCGTCATCTTCTTCTTGGTACAATATCTGGCGGTTGTGGTCCGTATTGAGACCAGCCCTTTTCTCATTGAAAGCCTGCTTTAGCAGCTCACGCCTGGGTCTGATACCGCCCAAACTTCGAGAGCTGCTCAAGAGGGTAGTGTCGACTTTGGCGTTTGCTAGCTTTTTGATGAGATCGAGATTTTCTTCTTTTTGCAATTTCTTATCCTAATAGATACGTCGGTTTACATAATGTACACCAACATTGAAAACGGACATACTATATATTTGTCCAAACTCTTCTGCTTCTTTGCAGAGGGTTTTGACTGTTGAGCTCGCAGAGTGAGTCTCATCTCTTGTCTTCTTTCCTCCTTTTCCGTCGTTTTGGGTAGCAGCTCGACAGCGTTGGAGTCCCCCGCAAAGGTTGAATTCTTTCCATGACCATCATTGCTTTCAGTTTTGTGCCTTGAAAGAACCTTGTGCTTACGCTCTCGGGGAACAAATTTGGGCATTGAGTTGGGCATCGAGTATTACAGCGAAATACCAGACTTCAAATCTTGGCGTGCGCATATGCAAAGATAGGGTATCTAAGATTGCCTGGCACAGCTAGTCACCATCTCATCCCCATAAGTTTACATACTATATATGGTGGGTGGATGAGAATATGCCCATTTGCAGGAGATACGCACACTAAAATATGTTGTAGATTTTTAAATGTGAGCTAAGAGTTCTGAGTACGCTTGCCAAGCATTTGTATGTATTTTGCGTAAACTAGACTAGCTCTAAATCTGTTCAAGATTCGAGATATCATAAAGTATCTGTGACTCAGCTCAATGCCGTCACAAGACTGAAGTTCTCGGCGACCGCCATGCCTATTCCGATGGCGCCACATTCCCCCCAGCTATCCAGTACTCTACCCACATACCCCGTCATCACCAAGCAGAAAGCTGGAAGCGTGGACGGTATAGCGACAGATGTGATCTCAACACAGTTCTCCGACAAGATCATGATTACAATAACACAAGAGGGACGCCTAGCGCAATGGGTACTACTGCTGGACAGACCATATACTCGCAGATCACTAAGCTGTTCTCCAGATCCAGCTTCCACTAGAAGCACCCAACCCAAGCTTTGCGGAACAATACCTGCCATCAGGTACCGATGACGACAGCTTGCTGCCAATGGCACATCTCTCACCCAAGACGCTACTGGGAGGATCCGCATCAGAGCGGGAGACTATGGGACAGCTGTATGCTACACAAATTGCGAGCGCCATTGTTACGAGAAATCCAGAGGAGAAGAGAACAGTTTTGATTGGGTTCGGGCTCCGCGATGTCAAGGTCGACCGGGAGGTCTTCTTCGATATAATTGATCTGGTGTTGGGGTGCTTGTAGTGTACAACTACTGGGTAACATACGTTGGCAGCCCCTGTGTTTCGCACCTGAGGGGAAAGGTGCCGCCGATACCAAGCACTGTGGGCAGTCATTGAAATATGCTGCCATGCCTCGGAGGGAGAACGATGTTTTTCAGTGGCTTGATCAGGCTTGACGAGTTCTCTGTTTGCGCTATTGGTCCAGAGGTGGTTCCAATATCTCGAAGGCGACCTGGTAGAGCTCGGAGCGTGCGTACCGGCTGAACGTTCATGTTCGATACCTCCGCCCCGCCGACAGCGATAAAACGAAAAGCTTGCACGGCTATGAAAGTGAAAGCTTAATACCCCAATCATCATCAACATCAGCACCCTCAATCTTGCTAGTCTCAATGAACAGCCCAAAGCACCTCGCCAGATATCTCATCAAGACCACGATCATTCAAGCTAACAAGATGAGGATCATCAGATCAACAGCCTCCAACGCAACCTCGCTACAAGCCTGAACGAAATTCAGTCTCCGAAACAATGGCTTCGAACGACAACCGCTCGGCGAACTTTCCTCCGTTGGGAACGACGGAGCGAGCGTCTGATATCGATCTATTGAAGGCAGTGCTCCAGTGCACAGAAACTTTGGGATGTGTCAATGGCAGCGAGCTTTGCATATAATGTGTGTTGTACGTGGGGGGATGAAGCGGCCATTGCGGCGCCCCTAATCTTGGAGCTTATCAATTGCAGCCAAGAGGAAAATTTCGAGGCATGCTTCATGGACCGATATCGGTGGTGCTAAAAGGGGCCAGTGGCCCTGACGCCCACACGTAACGTGTTTCTTGGGCCTTTTGTCAGTATTTAGAGGAAGGGCATGGGATACGCAATGAATAACTATTCGAACCGTGACGGTGTTGCTTCGTTCGCTGATAGAAGCAATCTCTCTATCCTTACAGCGCCTAGTACGCCAACGTACAAAAGCTACAAAAAACGACCCACCAATAGCTGCAAACCTTCATGACTCATCCCCCTCTTGATCAACATCATCACAAACAATCACCTCACCCTCATCATCATCATCATCATAATCCCTAGCAACAACAAAACACCCCTCTTCCGCAACCCACATCCTCCTCCCCACCTCCCCCAACCCCTCCATCTCACCAGTACCAGCTCTTTCCCTCCCTCCTCCCCTCCCTCCTCCCCTCCTCCCATCTCCTTCCCCCCTTACAACAATCTCCTCAACACTAGCCCTCCACTCATAAACCCCCCGACGCAGTACCAGAAACCCCGTCTCAACGCTCATCCTCTCGCCCGGTCCCAGAACAGGCAACGCACGTTGTAAAAGCCCATTGACTAAAAGTCTTTTGCTCAGATCGAGAGCGACGGCTTGTGGCTGGTGCGCGAGTGTGGGTTGAAGTCGTAGGAAGGGGTGGATGGGGGTGGGGGAGCGGTTGTGGAGGTGGGAGGTTAGGGTTAGGAATGTTGTTGTTGGGACGGTGTAGGTTGTGGGAGTCGTTTGTTTCACCGTCGTTGCGGGGTTGGGGGTGGAAGAGGATGATGGTGGTGGTTCGGCGCTTGTGACGGACATGGTTATGTCTAGATCTGGTAGACGGAGGGAGGAGAGCATTCGTGGCGTCAGCTGTAATTTTCGCAACTCGATCGCGCCTGTTCTTCCTGTCGCGCTTTCTTCCTTCCATGTGGCTTTGAGGCGCGCGAGGAGGGCTTCGCGGTACCAGAATGTTTCGCGCGTTGTTCGTTCGGTTTCTAGGGAGTTGGGGCTTGTGGATGAGACGATGAATTGGCGCTTGGTTGCTGGGTTTAGAGAGGGGATTGGGGCGTGCGGGTTTGGGAGGTAGATACGGGGTAAGGGGAGAGGTAGGCGCTCTGTGGCTCCTGGTTGGAGGGTTTGGGTTTGGGTGGTGGGTTGGGAGGTCGAGGAGGGGTCTGAGATTTCGAAGGTTACGGTGAGGAGCTTGGACCAGGCGTTGTGGAGATCGAGGAGGAGGAGGCAGTTGGATGTGGAGATGGTGGAGAGGTTGAGGTTACTGAATTGTGTAGCGGAATCGTTGAGATTGGTGGGATTTTGGTGATGCTGCTGCTGCTTTGAGGGGGTGGTTTCCTTTGCGAGAGCTATGATGTCGCAGTGTATAATTTCGATGCCTCTGTTGATTGTGACAGTAAGCGGTATGCTAAGCTGACGAGTGTAGAAATGATCTTTCATGTCATCCTTGGGCACCCCGAGATGGCCGTAGTCAACCTGAATAGTGCAATGGGAAAGATCAAGCTTGCCTAGTAGCTCAATCTGTAGAAAGATGTCGCCCTCGGGCTCTATCCTGAGATCTCCATCTTCAATCTTCCGAAGCCATCGGAAAGGCTGTTTGTAAGCTGATGAGATCTCGAGCTCGTATATTTCTACCGCTGAGAGCTCTCTGTTCGACAGGAGTGACTGTCGTTGGGATGACGTGGAATCTTCAAAAGATAGGAGCAGCAGATCTACACAAGCAGTCCTAGACGTATTTCGTAGAGTAATTGTGAATAATTTCGTCTCTCCTTCAACAAGCATAATGGCTGATTGTGATAGCGAGCTAGACTTCATGACAACGTTTGGCTGGGTTCCCAGAACAGTCAGAGCTAGCACCGATGTTGAAGGGCCTTCCGGCATGAATCGTAACTTTTCCTTGCCAACTGGAGACGCTATAGGAGGAAAATCTTTCTTCGCACGTATCCCTACATGTCTCCCTTTGACGTCAGATTTCAGAGACCATGGCTTGGTGAATATGGGAAAGTCCCGCTCTCGACAGCCTCTTATCTTGACTGCGCATCCATATATTGTCAATGTCCCCGATGATTGAGGTATGCCGCTTAGAAGGAGTGTCTGGGTTCTGTAGGGGCCGATCATTGTAGACTGAGCCTTACACATGAATGGGACACCATCGGAGACGAGCAAGATCCGCTCGACCACTACGTCGAAGTCAAACAGATTTTGCAAAGTAACCTGGAACGAAGCTTCTTCCTGTGCGACCAGCAATGGCTCTATAGCGACGGCCGGTGTCGACTTCAGGAAAGGATTGTAGATGAACGGATTCTTTTCTTTCTTTGCATCTATAGCCTCAACCACCTCCAGCTCGGATTTTTTGTGTAGGTGCAAGCTTCGTGATACATTAGTGTCGACGACCTCGACGCCTCTAATCAAGAAGTCATCCCAATACTCAGGTCCCAGTTGTTCAAGTCCTAATTGGCGGGCAGCACTGAGGGTTCGAGATATATTGTTCACCAGACGTACCTGTTCGTCAATTGCTATGTCAGGGGAGCCGTTACTGCTGTCTGAATCCGGCGCAATACCGCTTCCTCCTAATCGCAACAGTTCAGCGGAATACTGAAGAGCGCCACCAAGATCCGGCAAAGCTTCACATACATTGATACATGATCTCAAAACGTCTAATCTTAGATCCTGAGAACCCGATGATCTTGCAGATGCATGCTGAAGGATTTTAAGTGCTGATCTTTGGGTGAAGTACGTGTAGTCCAAGTTGGTAGAGGCCATCAATGTTCCCTCGCTCTGTATTGGAGACATCTCGTCCAGGGTGATGTCCGCAGATCCATTGAGTACGATGCCGTAGGCCTGACAAACTAGTGATAGAAAGTTTCTCATCCCTTGCTCGGCATCGTCGCGACCACTAGTAGCACTGTCCTTTGGGATAGCTTTAATAGTTGCGTTCAGAGAAGCAAGACTTGCGGCAGGGTGAACGCCCATTTCCGCAGCTCCTTCTTTCCTGGCTTGCACAAGTGCAGGAAGGAGGCTTAACATAAGCTCCCTTAGGACGAGGGCCTTCTTGCGATGGTATCCTAGCTCACCGAGTACAGACGCAATACCTGCAAGAATTGTCGTATGGTCCGCGATATGGATCGACGAATCTGATGGAGGTCTTGGATACGCTCTAAACAATATATCGAGGATCTCTCCACTTGATGGGAAGGTTTGTACTTCTGGGGATGGTGGTATCTTCGAAGAAATCTTGGTGTTCAAGACTAGATGACCCAGGAGAGCGTCGTCCAGAATAGCTTTATTGAGATGGATGGCTGATAGGAGCTTCGCATAACGTACTGCGGACTGGGAGAATGCCAAAGACGGGATTTTGTCGTCGCTGAACGTCCAAGCACGGGCGTAGAGGTTTAGAATGGTATTTATTGCATCAGGCAGTAGACTAATGAAACTTTGAAGAGATGCAGCACGATTTGCAGGATCAGAAGACTTGGATTCGTCAAAGTCTGGCAAGCTGTTAGATGTCGAACGCTTGGTGGACTTGGAAGTGCTTGAGCCTGGCCTTTCGGTGCCTGGGAAGAAATTCTCCGGTATCTGGACGTCTCAGCTTCACTTCGATGGTATAGTTTTATTGCATCGGATGATTTCGTCTCTAACGTGGAGGCTTACACGAAAATCCATGCCCGCCCACGCATACATCAAAAGACAGACTAGCATAAGGTCCATAGCTTTAGCATGCCAAAGGTAGTCACTGCTGTTCCTGGCAATGGTCGCGCTTTGTACTAATTCCTTTACAGCATCAGGCCACCTTCCAGCTAGGAGATATATGGCTCCAATGACGACACCAATGCGTCCTTTCCCTTTGTTTCTCTCCCTTTCTCCAAGACTGCCGCCGCCGACTCCTCCCGTGGAATCTCTACCACGACTATCAGTCCGCTCACGATTCGAGGCATTCAGAGGCGAATGAACCGTAGAAGATCTAGTGATGTCGCCAGATGTCGTTGGTGGGGTGTGCACGCGATTTGGGGGGGACGTTGGGCGACTGTCCGGCGTTGAACTGCCTGACGCATGGCCTGAAGCCAGATTTACCGGCAATGACATCCGATGATCGACATTTGGGCGGTCACTGGCAGGTGGGAACAATCTCGGACTTCCGGCTCTTGATATGTCGGCCATGTGAGGAGGCAATGCGGACGCGGTCCCATTAAGCGTAGGGGCGCCCGAGAAAACTTTGGGGGATTCAAGAAAAGAGAGAGCTTGCAAGGACTTTGCGTAAGTCGCCATTTCGGCAAGTAGACGAGAAGTCAAATCACACATGACTGTCTTGATGGTTGTGGTCTTCGACTTCGCTGGCGGTGGAACTGGGTAGATTCGTTCCGGCATAGCTGTGTCCTCGAGATCGAAGACAAGGATCTGATGCACCAATGCCTTGGGAAACTCGTCAATCAAATCCTCTAGTGTGCGTACAATTGATCGGAGTCCGTCGACTTTTGAGACACTCCCCCTGTTACCAGCATTCGCGTCTCCATTCGCTCCAACCCTAGTAGGTCCCAAGCCCGAGTCGACTCCGTCTGCAATACCTACCACTACCAGGGGCTCTCTGTACAATTCGAATGGAGAGAGTCCTGAATGGGAGGCTGGAGGAAGTGAGACTGATAAGTCGTAAAGCACAAGGCCTTCTGGGAATGCGAGAGGAGAGAACATAGCTGTCGATTCCGATCATTAGCCCTGAGGCTGAAATGCGCAGATGGCAAGGGTCTCACTTCTGTTTGGTCTGCCGTCAGGACTGACATCTCCCAAGCGCACAACGTTGACCCGTTGCAGTCGCTCCACGAAACTCGTGAATTTTGACTGCCTGACATTGCCGACAGGGAGAAGAAGTACTTTGATACGCGCTGGTGTAACGATAGACAGTGGATCAAGGTCCATGGCATTGGTGTAGATATCGATGTAGATACTGTGGCTTTCGTGCTCTCTGGCAGCACGAGGGATATTGCCCTATTATTCGAGAGTCCATGACCTCTTTGTCGAGAACAGAGATTCGACAAAGTTTTCTAATATTGGCCTTCCTCCCGAATCTCGTAGATCTTTCAAGGGGAGAAAACGAAGGTGGTCATTGATCCTACAAAAGGTGGCTCTGAACTGGAATGCTAAAGTGGAAAACGAGGGTTGGTACACGCCAGCCAGGGACGGAAACATTCCGCTCGCTAGTTCTATTCTACGGCAAAGCGACCAGTACTCCGTACAACACTCATTGTTTTGCATACTTAGTAATTCTTGCTTGATCTCTGACTGCTTTTCTTTGGCGTTCGGGGAGTTCCAGTCCAATGTACACTTACCATCATAGAGCACCAAAAAGTTCAAAGCATCGCGTGATGCAAACATCAGCCCAACATTGTTCGTGATCTTGGATAGTATTGGCACGACCACGTTCAGGATCTAGGATGGCGTCAAGTATCGACTACGATGCCTTGAGGGCACGGACAAGTGAGTCACTACTATGTCAAGGCATTGCTCTATGCACCGCATGAGAATTTTATAATTTCTGCCTCTCATCATGGTCACGCTTAGCTCTCATATTACTCCTCAGCCCTCCATTCTGCTCTATGAACGGATGCTGACAAGATCTCGTCATAGTGGGGGCAGGAGACGATGAAGCTGTTACGGTCAATACCCGCGCTTTGATCGACAAGGTCCTGGCAAGATACTCTGGAGAATGGACGACGCTGCGAGAGCTTCTACAGAACGCTGCGGATGCCTCTGCTTCAAGGGTCTCCATCAATTTTCAGACCTCCCCTTCACCTACCGTCCCTGTTCCCCAGACATTGGAGGCTTCTGCTAGACTTAAACACGTCTTGATCCACCACACACTCAAATCGATGGTCGTCGAGAACGACGGAGATGCTTTTCAAGAAACGGATTGGTCACGGCTGAAGAAGATAGCGGAGGGCAACCCGGATGAGACCAAAATTGGTGCATTTGGAGTGGGCTTCTACAGCGTCTTTGCGGACTGTGAAGAGCCATTTGTCTCATCCGGAAGGGAAGCTTTGGCTTTCTACTGGCAAAAAGATGCACTCTTCACTAAGAGATTGACTCTACCGAACGCTCAAAGCACCAATACTACCTTCGTACTCCCTATGCGGAATCAGAATTCGGCTGTTCCGCCGCTACTATCTCTTTGCCAGTTCCTCGCTAGCAGTCTCGCCTTTGTAGGACTGGAGGAGATCGAAGTGAAACTGGACGAGTGGAGGATAACTACACTAAAGAAAAAAGTTGCTCCAAGTATGGAGCTACGGATACCAAAAGAGGTCGTTCGTAGAACACGTGAAGGATTGATGAACGTGACAAATGTTACTAGAAAAGCCGCTCAACTTGACGCAAGTTGGCTCAAGGTTGTGGAATGGAAGCCCAAAGCTCTTCCAAACAATGCCAAAGATACTGGATCAGGCTCGACCATCCGAGGAGCCCAATCAGGCTCGTCTCTCCGGGGGTTCCTCTCGAGGCTAGCCCCTGGTGCCTCGAATCATATAGCCTTTGAAAAGGCAGCAAAGGAGGAGAGACAAATTCAAGAGAGCTTGGAGGAAGACCTTATGGGAGAGTTCACAGCGACGGTCTTTATACACATTGACAAGGCTAATGTGAAAACCGTTGTCAGCCAAGGCTTCAGCTCTGAGCTGGAGCGAGCAACAAAAAAGCCACCACCCAAGTACACAACAGTTTCACTTCTCAGCACATCATATGATGAACAGGCTGCATCAGCTTCGAGTCCCGGTAAAATGTCTGAGGCTCCAAAAGTGTTTGCCACCTTCACGCCTGCCAATGGCAAAGGAAGAATCTTCATCGGCTTCACTACCAACCAAACTACAGGCCTCAACGTACATATCAGTACACCCTCGGTCATACCTACCGTTGAGAGGGAATCCATTGACTTGAACAATCGATTTATTAGAGTATGGAATGTCGAAATTCTCCGCGTTGCCGGAATTGTCGCAAGGGTTTCTTGGGGTCATGAGACAGCCGAACTGTCAGTTAAGCTTGCTCGAGCTGTCCAACAAGCTAGAAGATCCCGCATCGTGAAAGAGGACATTGTCGCAGTTCTTCCTGAAACGTTGTTTCTTCATAATACCTATTCTTGGACGGAATCGACTCCATCCAACGAAGTAGGGACTTTGATGGAAGAAGCGTTCTGGACCTGCAATGAGAAAACATCGATGGCGACATTGTCAACGCGAGGCATAATGCCATCATCGGACGTTAGGCTTGCTCCAGAAAACCTAGCATTCGTCGAAGATATCCCCATCTTACCTGAAGCTCTGGTGGAAGTTGGTCTTGTGAGAAGGCTGATTGACTATGGCTTCATCTCCGAGGTTACAATATCAGACATCAAGCAAAGCTTGGAGAATAAAGCATTGTCAAGCGCACAACTCCAACAGTTTCTAGGATGGCTCGGCCACAAGGCACGCATCAACGAAGTTGATGGGGTGGTAATCCGTTCATTGCTCGATGTAGCTGTAGCAAATGACGATGATGATGGCGCTGGAGGAATCATAGTCCTGAGAGAGATGAAACACTTCTTGAATGTGTCCAGGATACCACCCGAGATGCCTCTACCACCCTCCACACTACCGTTCAAATACACCAAGAAAATCCCGAAAGCTGATCTTGAGCTACTTGGTTTTGAGGATCTACATTTAGTCCCATGGCTTCGGTGGCTTGTGGGAAACATTGGTGGGCGCGGAGAGCTGTCGGCAGACTTGGACATAACAACATCTGCGGCATTTGCCAGCACCGTCTTGCCTGTAGTCTCCAAGCAGTGGGAGGGACTGAGTCAGTCCTCCAAAGCCACTGTGATCGAGCTCTTCGCCCCTCGGACGGTGATTCCTACAAAGATGGGCATGAGAAAACCAGGAGATTCCTACTTTCCTTTTGTGAAACTTTTTGACGATCTCCCTGTGATCACAGGCGTACAGTCCGTAAAGGACAAATTTCTAGTTGCCTTGGGCGTCCGTAAGACCGTGGATATAGGCGTTGTCTTTGAGCGCTTGGTCGATATTTCAGCCGCCCCCAAGACGCAAATCCCAGCATCTTCAGCCAAATGGAGCCACGTTGATCTTATCAAATACTTAGCCTCGGTGCGAAACGACATTCCCTCTGCTGACATCAATCGACTAAAGACCACGAAGATATGTCCCGCAGAAAATGAAGCTCTGCAAGCTACAAGCGAGCGCTACCTCATCTCTGAACTCTTTGAGCCGGATCAAGCATTGAGGCGATTGAAATTGCAGACAATGCAATGGCCGGGCATCTATCGTCCCGAAAGTGCAGAGGGTCGCTTTCTAACTTCCTTGGGTTTGCGCGCAGCGCCGAATTACATTGATCTCGTAAAGATCATGTCGAGCGCAGCGGCTGGCCATGATATAGTCCTGCGGGACAACGCCCTAAGGTACTTCATCGATCATCACCAGACCAAGGGCTACGCCCAATTTGACCCTACAAGCGTCACATTACCGTATCTCCCCCTCCAGGACTCTGACAAGAAATTCGCAACCCCGAACAATTGCTTCTCGAACGAGCGAGCAGCCATCTTGGGCTTCGACATCCTGCGCCGAGATCTACATCTTCATGCTACAAAATTCGGGGTCAGGCCTGATCCGCCTGTACTGGATTGCATTAAACGTTTGGTCAATGCTCCTCCGACATCGAAGCGCGATGCTCGTGAAATCTTTTCTTATCTTGCCAGCCGAATGTCGGATATGAACGATCAGCAAGCCGAAATGCTAAGTGGTGCACTCATAGTACCGGTACTCTCGAGAACAAACAGCCTAGCAACACCTCAATCGGCGAAATCTGACCGGATCTCGCACATACCTCCTCGTATATGTTTTCTTGGCGACGGCGAGAAGTATGCCGATATCTTCGACTATGTGGACTTTGGTCACGAAGCCAATACGTTCCTACTAAGAGTTGGCTCCAAACATGAGCCTACCACCACAGAGCTGACTAGACTACTGATCCGTGAGCCCGCAAGGATCTTCTCGGTCCTCGGTGACACGAGGTATCTGGAGTTGCTACGGAGTGTCGCTACTTCATGGCGTACCTTGAAGAAAGATAAAGCCATTGTCAAGGACATGAAAACTTCGAAATGCCTGCTAGCATATAGAGAGATTAGCTCCAAGTCATTGAAAGGCGAAGACGAAGATGACGATGACTCAGCAATCAAAATCTGGGAACTCGCGAATGCTGGTCAGGTTGTCGTCGTTGACGACATTATCACCTACAACATGTTTAAGGCCAACCTCCTGGCGGCACCAATGGAAGAGACGCTTGAGGACTTCTATTACAGTCTAGGTGCTCCAGAGGTTTCCACTCTGCTCGAAGAGACTCAGTCCATCGGGATTGTATCGAAAGATGAAACAATGGCAGTGAAGTTGCAACAGCTGATACAAGAACGAGCGCGGTTGTTCTTGCACGATCATTCTAAAGAGTCAATCAAACATGATGCGAAATGGATAGAACAGAATCTGAAGGTCAAGTGTGTGCGGTCCATCTCCTTGCGGAAGTCTTTGCGTGGATACAGCATTTACCGTAATGAATCAAGAAGTGCTGTCATCAACTCTGATAAGGCAATCCTCTACGTCGTCTCTGATGGGTACGACATGCTTGAAGTTAGTCAGGCTTTGGTACCCGTGTTACTGCAGCGTTCGAAACCTCAATACATCTTCATGCTCGAAATGATTCTGGAGTCCAGTCTCCCAAAGCTTCGCTCAAGGGGCTATAATGTGGCTCGACTACTCAATCAGAAGGCCACTGAAGCACGCATAGCCGAAGACGCTCGCAAGCAACAGCTTGATCAAGAACAGCGCGAGATGAAGGAGCGCGAGGCTGCTTGGCGGGAGACGCAAGCCCAAAACCTAGCGAGGCAAAATTCGATGCCAGGCCTTTTCCCAGACTCGCCGGATGGCAAGCGCCCCAAGGATACCAGACAGACACGAGCAGTTGAGGAGGAACCAAATGCGCCGAGGCCTCGAGGCTTCCTAGATGGCATTGGTAAGCGGTTCGGGTTCGACAAGCGGCAAGCGTCTCAACTAGGCCACGCCAGTGATAGCAATACGGTAGACATCAGGACTCCGGAGGAGGCTGCGCTACCGCCGTATCAACAGATTGAGGAGAAGCCACGGACTCGAACGCCTCAGCCTGAGGCTGTGACAGCTCCGCATGACTTGCAGCGAAACCTCGTCAATGCCATCCAAGCTTCTCGAGCTCACAATTCCACCAGCGTCGCAAGTCAGCCAGAAGTAAACAATGTCAAAGAGACCTCGACATATTGTGATGCCAAGCCAGGCCACAACATCTCTTATATTGGAGAAACGTCTGATGTTCGCGTCTTCCTCGACAACACTGTAGCTGCAAACGGCACGCCTGCAGCTAAGTTCCTTGCAGCAAATGCTTCGGCGCTGACGTTGTTCGCATCAGTCTTACTTGACTGTGCGGACACATTCTCGCTTAAGCGTAATACAATACACATCTTCTATGACGACTCTGGTAGCACGATTGCCTTCAATCAAAACAAGTCTCTGTTCTTCAACTACCGATACTTTGAGAATCTGCATCTGCCTATTGTGCAACAAGGCAATAGGAGGGACGCGATTTCCTACTGGTGTGTGGTTATGGCGCACGAGCTCGCCCACAACCTTGTTACGGATCATTCGGCACAGCACAGCTACTATACCGAGTCGATGATTATCCAGTACTTCGGCAAGATAGCGTCCAAGATTTCCGGACAGCAGCCAGCTTCCACATTGCTTCCACCTCCACCACAACCTGGCCAGCACTCGAATACATCACTGCTGGACTAATGCGAACTACTGTCCGGATTCAGTCTCCGCAGCAGAGACCGTGGATACTAGGTCCTGCGAGCTAGCTTGCCCAGACCTTGGCCCCTGTAATATAGAGATGTGAATTACGATCATGATTGCGTTTAATATGGTGAGCAGGGAATGACAAGGATATTAATTGGACTGAATCAGCGGTTGCATAGCGTGGAGGAACAAGCATGCACAGGGTAGGCGTTTTGTGTCATCAAGACGATGAACTGGGTACCCATACCTGTATAGAAGTTTTTCTATTGGCGCGTTATCCTTCTTGACTCCTCTTCCCTTGAGCATAACCGCCCTGGATATATTTACCCATGCCTTTGATGTTCCTCATCACTCTTGGTCTGAAATTTGTCAGACGCCATTATCTTGTCCTTCAGGCTAGAAGGCATAACTTTACCATTCGACAGCGGCTTTGAGCGAGAATAGTCCGCCCAAGTTAACGTGGATTTTACAGCCAACAGCGGTCTCTTACAAAACGAAAGCAGCCTGGCTAGAGCAACATGGATCATGTCTTTTCGTTGCAGAACTACGACGCATCAATGAGCCTGAAATTTCTAACCCTCGTCCCTGCTCGTTTGCATTCAACATCACTGCCTGCTGACCTTCAAAAGAATAGCATACTAAATTCTGTTGCTTAGGGACATCCCTTCCATGCGCCAATACTAATGGATGGGCCGGCAATTCGGAGATGTGTGGAGCACGATCGAGCGCAACCAATCTTGGAAGATTTGGACATGAGTCACGAAGCACAGTGTCAGTATTGATACTAGATAGGCTTTACCAACAGACATAAGACATGTTGGCGAGACTGCAACATATTATAGCCCGGGTGAGCAACCGAAGCTATGATAGTCAACATGCAGTCAGAAAAGGAACAGGTCAGGCAGGTAAGGATTGAATCCAAGGCTCACGACGAACATCCCACCCCAGCTGAACAGCGAAGAGAGTTGCCTTAATTACCGAACATTTCAGCCTTACAATACCAATCTTGATTCGGGCACTTTATCAAATCTATTAATGATTATTTTCGATATATACAGGCAAGATCTCCAGCACATCATCACAATTCGAAATATTATAATACGGATATTCCCGTTTGTTTGACAAATGCACCAACAGTCTCACCGTCATAGCGCCGTGGTACCTGACGATCAGGGTCGGATCAAAGGGCCCATGAAGGTCTTCGAGGGCCCATTCCCCCCCAACCCCGCGCTCGTCTCAGTCATCAGCAACCTCATCGCTTCGGCGGGTCGGCGGTTCCAACACCACGCTCGTGTAAGCGTACATATGAGCGATGGGATTGTCTTTATTTCCAGCTGCGGGGATAACTCATTGTGTCATTATCCGAGTTATCCGAGACATCCTCTAGGACGATCTCACATATACCTCGTCTCACTCAGCACAATCCTCTTCCCTTAATCCTCAATCCTCAATCCTCACTCCGCAACTCTACATTAGCACCGAAGCCACCCCACCGTCTCCCGCCATCCAAAAACCTTCAGTTACCCAGCCGATCCCCCTCACTCCCTCCTCCTTGAAAATGACGACAAAAGGATCCTGCCTCTGCGGCGCCGTCGAATACAGCTACACCGGCTCCCCCATGACCACCGCACTCTGCCACTGCACCGACTGTCAAAAATGGTCGGGGAGCGCCTACACCTCCAACGTCGTCGTGCCCCGGAAGGAGTTCAAGGTGACGAAGGGCAGTCCGAAACATTACAACGTCAAGGGCGATAGTGGGAAAATGAACGATCATTGGTTCTGTGGTGGTTCGTCCTCTTTTTTCTAATTTACCTTTTCTTTATCTTTCATTGTGTTGTATTGGATAGAGGACGTTGCGGTTCTCGGTGGGAAGGGAATAGGTGCTAACCATCACCTTCTCTCCTTGGAATTTAGACTGCGGAAGCAGCTTATACACAGAGCTGGAAGTCATGCCGGACGCGGTGTGTGTCAAGGCGGGCAGCATCGACGACAAGTCCGTGAGGGATTTCAAGAGTACGGGGGTGGAGTTTTACACCAAGGATCGGATGGGGTTTTCGAAGCCGGTGGAGGGGGCGGAGCAGAAGCCTGTTTTTGGGTAGGTGTTGGATTGGATTAGGGAGAATGGGGTGGGTAAGGGGTGGGAGGGGTGATGGTGAGGGTTGTTCCGAGCGCGCGCGTTGGATGTTGTGCCTTCCATGTTGGGAGGATTGGTGCGTAGGGTGAGGTAATTTTTGGTTTCGCGGTTGTGGATGTTTGCATGAGTATGGTTACATTGCTACAATCTGCGGGAAAGATCCCAATTTACTTGTCTCTGGATGTGACATTTAAGCCTTCGTTTCTTTTCCCCCTTTTTACTTCACATGACAGTGTTAAGAGGCAACTGTACTTTACGATAATGATTTCATCTGTCCTATTATGGTAGTAAGATTACGAGCTAATTTGTAATAATTCACTCTGGCGTATATTATACAGATCTCCGTGTCTTACACCCCCTTCAATGCTTCCTTTCTATTCTTACTCGACACCACCTTTTCCCTCTCCCTCTCTGACATTAAATACCGCCCTCGCTCCTCTCCTCTTGAAGCCCCCTACTCTATCTCCCTTACCTTATACAATCCCACCGCTACTAGCGCTGCGGAGAGACTTCTAATCTAGATTCTCATTTCTAGTATTAGTAGTAGTGGTAGTACTAGTACCTTGAATGGCGGTATTATACCGTTTGACGTGCGTACGAATATGCATGGTTGTGGAGAGGGGGAGAGGGGATTAGAGGGGTGGGATGAGAAAGCTAGGTTGTAGGGCGTGTATTTAGAGGGATATTGGTTGGGAGGGGTTGGGGGAGGGAGGGGAGGGAGGGGAGTAGAGGTATAGGAGGGGGGGTGGATAGGGAAGGGGGAGGAAAGAGAGGGTGTTTATACAGGTCTTAGTATATAGTAATACCCTACTATCCTACATATAGATAATAATTATATAGCGGAAGAGAAGGGAAGAGAGGTCTACGGCTTGAATTAGTAAGGTTTATAAGGGTAAAGGAATAAGTTCTATAGAAAATAGATAGTATTAGAATTTAATCTATATTACTCTTAGTAATTATAATTTATATCTTACTAGATACTAGAAAAGATTTCCCTTTTATACTATCCTCTTTCTTATATAATTATATATATCTATTAGCTACTAAAATACTAATTATCTTAAATTAATACTTTAAACTTAACTTAGATATCTACTTTAAGTCTTTAGTAATTTAATACTAAAATTATAATCTAAGTATTAATTTATAGTTTTTAACTTAAAGTATTAAGACTTTTATTTTAGTAATATTTTCTAATTATAATAGTATTTCTTATTATTTTTCTATTTTCTATTTTCTATTTTCTATTATCTTTATTCTTATTCTTATTATTACTTAGATAATCTTCTAGAACTAAGTATAATATAAAGGAAATATAAAGGTAATAAAGATAATAAAGGTAATAAATATACTATATTCTATTTATAATAATATCCTTTAAGACCTTAATAGATAGCCCCTCTATATTACTAGGGGTAAAGGAGTAGTTAAATCGACCTAGGGAGTATATACTAATAGGGGACTTTAACCTTTATTACTTAAACTAGAATAATAGGGGTAGGTATATATATTATAAAGTAGTAGATACGCTAATAGATATTATAAGGGAAAGGGGAATAAAGCTTACCCTATTAAAGGATATAATAACTTAAAGGATAAGGAAAGTAAAAAGTACTATTAATTTAATATTTATAATAAAGGCTATTAAATAAATATTATTAAGATATTATATTAAGCTAGACCTTTATTATAAATCTAATTATATTCTAATATATATTAAGGTTAACTTTAAAGTAGAAGTAGTAATCTTATACTTATAAAGAGTATAAAAGATAGTAGACTTAAAGGAAGTAGAGAGGTAAGTAGGTACCTTTTAATATTTACTCCTAGAAGGGGAGCTAATAATTAGGGAGTAGATAGATAGCTACTTAGCTAAGATACTCTAAAGCCTAATAGGAATTATAGAGAAGGTAGTATTATAAGTAAAACCCTCTTTAAAAGTAAAGTCCTTCTAGAACTTTAACTATATAAAAGTTATAAAGGCGGCGTTAAAGCTTAGGGTAGAATATAATTATAAGAGAAGCCTAGGGAGTCTAATAATATAATAAAAGGCTTAAAAGATTAAAGGAAGGGTATTAAAAAAAGTAAAAGCGCTTTATTTTAAGAAGGAAATATATAAGGTATCCTAGTTACTTAATAGACTCTAGAAGCTAGTTAAATAGAGCTAAGAAAGAAATATACTACCTTAAGAACTCCTAAGGTTCCTAATTTTTAAGAAGGGTAGGGAAGACCTTAAGGTAAATGTTACGACCCGTCGTCTTCTAACTAGAAGGCTCCGGAGTCTAGGTAGATCTCGTAGAGAGGAGTATTAAGGACTAAGGTAAATAGGCTTCGTACTAAACTAGTCTAATACAGGTTAAGTATTATATTTAGTATCTAGGAGATATCTAGGTTAATAATATAAGTTAAGTACGAAGCTCCTATCTAAGCAGGAACGTACGCTTTCTATATAGACATATGAGATCCTGCTAAGAGGTGTAGTTCGGTAGACCGATCTATCTAATCTACACGTGGCTCCTATAGTTTAGTAAGCTGATCCACCTGATCCACTTATAGGTCGAGTCTCTCCCTAGACTAATCCACCTGACTGTAACGAGAAGTACCTGCGCTAGGTGTAGTATAAGGACCGCTAGTCTATGCTCGTAATAGTAAAGTTATTTTAAGAGAAGGTAAAAGTCTTTTAAGAGACCTTCTTCCCCCTACCTTTAAAGGTAGATTTAAGTAATATTTAAGGGTTTTAATATAATATACCCTTAATAATAGATATAAAGGTTATTAAGGAGGATATTTATAAGATAATTAATAGGCTAAAATAGAATAAAGTATTAAGGGTAGATAGGATCTTAAATAAATTCTTAAAAATAGTAGAGAGGGAGCTATTACCTAGCTTTATATATTTATTCTAGGCTTACTTAAGGGTTAGATATTATTTAATAGAGTTTAAAAAGGCTAATATAATTATCTTAAAAAAGTTAAAGAAAGAGGACTACTTTAAATTAAAATTATACTACTTAGTTACTCTATTTAATACCCTAGAGAAGGTACTAGAAGTAGTTATTATAAAGAAGTTAAGTAACCTTATAAAGGAATATAAATTACTACCCTTATAATAGATAGAGGTAAGGAAGGGAAGGTTAATAATAATATCCCTTAAAATAATAATAAAGGTAGTATATATAATATAAAATTATAATAAGTTTAATATAATAAATATATTATTATTAGATATTATAAGAGCTTTTAATAATATCTCTTATAAGAGGTTATTATATAACTTAAAGAAGAAAAGGGTCTTAATCCTTATTATAAGGTAGGTATAAAGCTTTTTAATAAAAAGGGCTATAATAATTATATTAAGCTAGGAGATAAATAAAATAAAGATAATAAAGACTAGGATCCTTTAAGGGTCTTTAATATTACTTATTTTATTTTTATTTTTTAACTCCCCGCTAATAGAGGAATATATAAAGATAAAACTTTAAGTATAAATTAAAGGCTTTATTAATAATATCTACTTAATAATATATAATAAAAGTATTAAGGAGAATTATAAGATCTTAATAGAGTATATAAGATATACCTTTATTAAGTAAATATATATAAGGTAACCTTTACCCCTTATAAATATAAGTTAGTCTACCTATTAAAGAGCTTAAAAAGGTTTAATATAAAAGTAATAATAGACTTTAAAGTAGTAGTAGTATACTTAGAGGTATTAATAAGAGTCCTTAAACTCTATATTAATAGTAAATTAAGGTAGGGCTTATATATTAATAGGGTAAAATTAAAGATAAAGATATAATAGCTAGCCCTATTAATTATTACTAGCTTAATATAAGGTATTATATTTAATAAGATAAGATAGGTTTATAATATAATAATCTAGCTAATAATAACTTATATAATAGAGATATAATATAACTTAATAAGGATATTAGAGGTAAAGAAGATAAATATTATAATATTAAAGATTATATAAAATAGGTACTTAAGGATAATATTTAAGGCCTTTAAGATAATTAATATATAAGTATTAAAAGTAGAATTAAGGGTCTTATTAATAAAGATAAGCCTTAATTAGTTAATATTATATATATTAATAAAATAGGGGATCTACCTATTAATTAAGGAAGGGAACGCGAGGATCTGCTATAAGTTAAAAGGGAAAAGGGGAAGGGAGAAAAGGGTTATAAAGACTCTAATAAAAGAGAAGTAGTCCTAAGTAAAGGGAACCCTCTAAGTAGTAATAGGGGGAGGGGATATAAGGATAGTAGCCTAAGGTCTTAAAGGTAAGGGAATTATAAAGGGAGATAGCCTTACCTTTAAAGGAATTAAGAGGTAGATAAAAGAGAAGTAGAAAGAGAGGTAGTAAAGATATTAAAAAGATATCTCTAATTATATAAAGATAGTAATATAAAGGGGAGGAATTTAAGAGATAAGAATTAATCTTTATATAAGGCTTTTTAAGGCTAAGAGCTTTATAAGTATTTAGTTATATATAAAGAAGATAGGATTATACGCCTTCTTATATAAAAAGAGAGTATTAGGGGTTAATAATATTAATTATAAATATAAATAAAAATATTAAGATATTAAGTATATACTTATATTTAACTTTAATTATATAAAAGGGAGGAGGCTAATACTTTAAAAAGTAGAGTTAAGTAACTTCTATTAAATAATATTAACCTTAAAGGGGTTAAAAGTAGTAATTAAATAGGTTATTTAATAGGGTATATTTAGCTAGTTTATATTAATAAAGGAATAACTCTTTAAGGTTATATAAGAGTAAAAAGGCTCTAATTAGAGGATAAGGGGGTAAAGGACCTTAATAAAAAAAGGGAATAAGATAATATAAAGAATTTAAGATAAGATAATATATAATATTTAAAGATTTAGAAATATAATAATAAATAGGGTAGGAGATAAGGTTTTCTTTTATAAATTATAGTTTCCTCTAGTAAGCTAGATATAAACTACCCTTATTAGCTCTAGGTAGCTAGATAAGTAGTAGAGTATAAAACATAAATATAAATATAAATATAAATATAATAATATTCTTTATTATATAAATATAAATATAAATATAATAATACTCTTTATTATATAAAGAACTAAATATTATAAGCTAGATAATTCTTTTAAGTTATATAAAAAGGTAATATATATTCTTATAAATATAAAGGAGCTATTTAAATTCTAATTAGAACCTATTCTAATTTTAAAGTAGAAGTAAATCTAGAAAGATTTTAGTATCTCTTACTTAAGTTAATTAAACTTAGACTACTAAGAGATTAAGGTCTTATTAAGTTAATACTAGCTAGTACTTAGTATTTAGTTTAATACTAATAGTCTAACTTATAAGTATTTATTTAATATAATAGAGTTTCTAATAAATTTATCTAATACTAAGAATTTAGTAGTAGTCTTACTAAAAAGATATAATTTATATATAATTTATATAATATCTAGATATAATACTATCTCTAATCTTTTCTATAAAAGCTAAGAAGATATATAGTTCTTATTTAATTAAATTTATAGAACTAGTAAGATATACTATTAAGATATACTAATTTCTATAATTTTTTATATTAGTTTTATAAAGATATTCTACTTATTATAATTTTAGATAGAAGAGTATAAGTAATAGATATATTAATTTAAAAAAGATTTAATATATATATTACTAATAAGTACGCTGTAAGTATAGGGCGACTTTAGTAAGATCGCTGCTAAATTCTTGGCGTCGGATAACTTTATTAGAAACTCTGTTGTACTAAAAGTTGGTCTTACCTAGAGCTCGCGCAGGCATTACCGCTTTAGTTGGTGCTCTAGGTGTTACAACTAGAAGGGCGTTCATTAAAATCGACAGCTGCCAAAACCAGGGATTGAAAGGAGGTCCATCCGCGATTTCATAAACAGCAAGCAATCTATGGTATCTAGAGGTTATTCGCAGACAAGATCCTAGTGCCCTTCCAAGTTCAGTTTTTTACAGATCTGTGATAGACCGCGTCAGGCAGCCTTCAATCTCAGCTTCTCCTGCTCAGATGCCCGGCTTCTAAGGGTGTGGTCTCACCATTAACCGACCAGATTACCGTGCCTCGCTGAATATACGCAGATGTGTGACAAGAAGATGATACACTGGGCACAATGCGGTCACCAAACGTCTGCTGACTTTCTACGATGCGCCGCTGCTCGCCAACGTCCCGGCCAGGCGATCTGCGTACCGCCATCAGGCCATTCACGAGACTTACCCCAAGTTCTGGATATTCAAGACCGCAACACCCCTGGCCTTTGTCCTGAGTGTCGCCGCTTCACTCCTCCCAGCTCGGCAGGATCGCAACACTAGGACTCTTGAGAAGGAGTTCTTGTGTCAATGCTAGTAGCATGAATTTAAGGCTAAGGAGGTGCTTTGCATAGACGAGGTACGCTTGGGTTACTGAAGGCTTCGAGATCACTTTAAAGCGAGTGCGAAGCTGTGGCGTTGGTATTTCATTGGGGGAAGAGGAGACTGCGCCCATATAGAATGTAAGCAACGTGAACGGTATCTGTAGGCTCTCGGCGCTGGTCATATAAGCCTAATGAAGATCTCCACTTTCTCCCCACAAAGTGCGCTTCTTCAACATCTCCCTCGTGTACTTCCGGATCAGCTGTAGACCTGCAAGCCATTTGACCAGACCGCTCAACGTATCCAAGAAGGCTATCATTGCTTCCCCCAACGATAAATCCCGGTGTACTCCAAAGCCAGCCGTGATGCCTGCGGGCCCTCAATACGTCTAAAGGACCTACTCGAGGCTTTAGTCGTAATATTTACAAGGCGGTTGGTGGAAGAGGAAGTGGAAGCACTAACGGCTCAGTATCGTGATCATTGAAGCAAATCCGATACACTTCATGTACAAGCTCCTTAACGTTCGCGTCCGGATCCTGCCTGTAGTTCATATCGAGAATGATATGAAAATGTTCATAATCTCGCGGCTGGTTGTGGACGAAATGCTGGGTGTGCTGACCGGTATCATCTTTGTCGGAGCCAGCTTTAGTGAGGAAGAGGTCGACTAACTCGTGGTCTTGCAATCCTGCTTGATCGGCGCTACTCGTGCGGGCTCGAAGGAAAATGCGCTTCGCATCTGCGACAGGGGTAGACATGGTAGAGGCTATTCATCAAGTATTAACACTCGAAGAACGGATAAGGTATTTTCTCTCGGATGAGGGAGAAGGCATGCTAAGACGCGTTGTTACTCTCCCCTAATTGTAAAGCGGCGCTTATCCTACGCTAGGAGAGAGGTAAGGCTAGGATACATTTCCTATAGCTTAGTAATATCTACTATAATAGCAGCTATTAGAAAAAGATCTATCTAGATACTTAAGTAAAGAGGTAATAAGTAGTTATAATAAGATTTTATATATAATTAGCCTTTTATTTATAGTTTATAAGTAAGCTTTATTATAAGTCTTTTTATTCTTAACTTAATAAGTACTTATCTTATTATATCTACTATATCTACTCTACCTATTATAACCTCTACTATTATAACTAGTACTAGTTATACTTATAATAACTTAATCTACCTCCTTCTTAGTAATATAAGTTACTTATAAGATATTCTTATATACGCGAGTAGTTAGATAAAAGAGAGTAGTAGGAAAGGAAATAAATAGAGAATTAGCTAGTCTTATAAAGTAAGTCTAGTATAAAGTTAAAAATATAAATATAAAAATTAATATAAATTTAATTATAAATTACTAAGGATATTAAAATTAGTATAATTATAATAACTAATTATCCTATAATCTTATATATAATATAAGAGGAACTTATATCTTTAGACTTTAAGTACTAAGGATTCTTAATAGTTCTTGTAGGAGAAGTAGGACTATATTAGATAGCAAGTACAAAAAAAATACTAGTTTAGGGGGTTGACTTGTTGTATATTCCTATCGTTAACCTATTCCAGATCACAAAACCAAAGATCCGCCTACTAAGACGAGGTGTGAATGTGTCTAAGACGAACATCTTTCCGTGAGACGACATATCCTATTCCAAACGCCAAAGAGATACGTAATAAGACCGCGCTAGGAGATATTCAACTAACAATCAGAAAATTGCTAACCCTCTCACTAGAACTATTCCAATCACAGAAGCAGTACAACATAGATATGAATCTGAAAAGAAATCCGATAGTTCTGGAAGTAGAAGGTTAGCAAGCTGGTTTTCCACTCCACTCCAACCGCCTCAGAATATCCGGTTGACAGTAGAGAAATATCGGAAAGCGTTGGACCTGGGTTCAATTCCGGACAGTCACCCTCCCACAGGCTTGCTGCCACTCTTCCACATCGACTACTCTTGCCGGACGTCTGTCGGTGTTTCGCGGAGCGGATCGGCAGCATGCGGACCTTGATAATGCCTTGCGGATCTGAGAAAGATGTTTAGCGGCTTCAAGGGTCCTCGCAGGTCACCTCGCTGGAAGATCGCGGCGAGCTGTGACTCGGATCATCTTCATTCTCAGATGTATCTTCCTCCTTGGATTCTGTTGCTCCGTGGGCTAGTAGTAGTTGCACCACTTCGTTGTGGTAATGAAATGATGCCGCTAGTAGTGCACTTCCATATTCTCCACCTTTAGCATTGATGTCCGCCCCTCTGTCTAGTAGTAGTTGCACCACTTCCTTGCGGTCTATATAAGCTGATGCCGCCGCTTGTAGTGCATTACCATAAAATCCACCTTGAGCGTTGACGTCCACCCCCTGGTCCAGTAGTAGTTGCACCACTTCCTTGTAGCCACCAGCTGATGCCGCTTGTAGTGCATTTCCATATCGTCCACCTTGAGCGTTGACGTCCGCCCCTCTATCTAGTAGTAGTTGCACCACTTCGTTGTGGTAATGAAATGATGCCGCTAGTAGTGCACTTCCATATTCTCCACCTTTAGCATTGATGTCCGCCCCTCTGTCTAGTAGTAGTTGCACCACTTCCTTGCGGTCTGTATAAGCTAATGCCGCCGCTTGTAGTGCATTACCATAAAATCCACCTTGAGCGTTGACGTCCGCCCCTCTATCTAATAGGAGCTGTACTGTTTTCTCATCGGCTTTGGATGATGCCGTTTGCAGTGCATTGCCATCATATCCAACTTGAGCATTAAGGTCTGCCCCTCTGTCTAATAGGAGCTGTACTGTTTTCTCATGGCCTTGATATGATGCCATTTGTAGTGCATTGCCATCATGTCCAACTTGAGCATTAAGGTCCGCCCCTCTGTCTAATAGGAGCTGTACTGTTTTCTCATGGCCTTGGGATGATGCCATATGTAGTGCATTGCCATCATATCGACCTTGAGCGTTAAGGTCCGCCCCTCTGTCTAATAGGAGCTGTACTGTTTTCTCATGGCCTTGGGATGATGCAATCTTTAACGCAGTGCTATCCCATTCAGACTGAGCGTTAACGTCCGCCCCTTTGTCGAGCAGAAGCTGTACTATTTTATCGTGACCGCGCTCTGATGCCAAGTTTAATGCATTTTGAGCATGTCCATCTAGAGCATGGAGGTCGGCTCCACTGTCCAATAGGAGCTGTACCGTTTTCTCGTGGGCTCCACATGATGCCGCACGCAATGCATCGCCATAAAATCCGCCTTGAGCATCAATTAATTTGGATAACTCTAAGGCAGACGTAGATGATACTGCTGATATCTCACTGCTTTCTAGTTGCTGAATACTGATGAGTTCATATAAAGCCTTGTCGAGTCCAAGTAGAGATAAATAGTAGACTGGGGCTGCGATACCGGCTGATGGACGGTCGAAATTAACGGATTTTTCCTCATCTCCATCCATGTCGTGTAGCTTGACCCAAGTCACAAACGACCCCTTCTGTTGGAACAGCCTCAAGATTAAGTGGTCCACTTCGGAAGCGAGATCTACCGTGCGTTGATAATGATGATACCAATACATGGCCGCGAAGTGGGCTAGTGGGTATTTCTCGAGAAGGCTCTGATCTAGCTCCGGTGTGGCAAGATCATGCTCAAGCAAATATACTAGACAAATCTGTGTAATTTCGGCATGCGCCGTAACGCTGGACAAGCTGAATATTGCAGCCTTCTGGTGTCGGATACGATCTGATTCCAAGTATTCTTGGACGGAGAAGTGAGCAATCTGTACGGTTGGCGATAAGTCGTCTTCAGCGAGATTGATGTTAATGAAACCTGGACAAAGATCGTGGATATCATTGCAACCTTCCAATCGACAGTCCTTGTTCAGGCCTATAGGTTCGTTGATTTCGACGGCAATTCCATCGATAAGCTCTCGTAAAGTTAACGGTCTGGAAGCAAAGCATAGCAAAGTTAAGATTCGTCGAGCATCTTTGATAAAATTCTGGTCAATGTTGCACAGCATACGCTCATACGTCTCATCCAACGATTGAGGCAACGAATTCAGCAAGCGATCGAGATGAGACTGACTGCAAGGGCATGATTGTAAAGACCTTAGTTGACATTCAACCCATCGAAACCTGTAACAGTTTTAGCCGATATTCTTTTGATGCTGCCGCCACGTTACAGAGGTTATCTACATACACTCCCTCAGCACGGCTGGCTAACGATCCTTGAATCCTGTCGCGGTATTTTCTCCACTTTTGGAGACGTCGGTCTGTATCAAGACGACCCGATATGAAGTCGGTAATATCTTTTTCTATCCCTGGGTTCTGCATTGCGAGCTGTTGATTGGCAGAGAGATCGAAAGATTCGTTGATGTCCCGCTCATCCCGGCTCGTAACAAAAAGGTGTAAACCTTGGAAGCCCCATTTTCGCATCAGCTCTAATGCATCAAGCACTTGCACTCGTGGTCCATCTCGAGGACTTTCGTCCAAAGCATCCAAGATAATAAAGACCTCCCGGAACCTCTCAATCAAGCGCCGGAGATACATGATCAACGACTGCGACGGAACTGTGCCAGTCTTATATGAATCATACAGCCCAGTAAGATCCATATATCCGTCTTGGAGCTGGGTCGATAATTGTAGCAGCAGGGCTCGTAACATAGCCGATTCATCTCGTTTCGACTCATCGTTGAACGTGAAATAGAAGAATGCGATGCCGATTCTGGGGTCCGAGTTCCGGTGGCGGAGGACAGATTGTATAGCTGTCGAGCACAACACTGACTTCCCAGACCCGGCAAATCCGTTCAACCAGAGAACGGAGTTCCCTTCTGTCAACCAATTTGTGAAACAGGGATCTTTGAAAAGCCACGATCCCGTACCAGGGAATTTCTTCAAGCACGCGTTGTTGTGGTCAATAGTGGCGTCCGGTGCCTTTAGCCAGTCACGGAGGTTTGATGCTGTTTGATTGGTTTTGATCAAATCCAAGAGGGCTTTGATTTCCGTAATATCATCTTCATTTCTTTTGCTGTCTTTAAGCTGTAATATTCCCAGGGTAAATGATAAGTTGCTATGGATTTCGTCGATGTCTTCTTCTATCTTCTGCAGGGTGCTTTTCCGGAAAGGATACGCGGCTCGGCGTCCAGCGTTTCTAACCGCAGCTTTGACTCCATTCGAAGAAGTCTTGATGAATTTCTTGCATTCATCTTGCAGTTCTTCGACCAGGGCGGCGCATTCTTTGATAGATGTTTCGATATTCTCGATCAAGCCTCGTTCGTCCTCTCGAAAATTGCGATCCGAAATCGCCTTTCGAAGAGGGTAGAAGATCTCCAAGAGGCAATCCAATTTCCGCGTCATACCGACTATGTCCGAATCGAGGTCTTTATACGAATTGTAGAAAGCGACCAGCGATTCCGTGACTCGAATTCCCAAGGAAATTAAACCCACTGCGCTTCCCGCGACGGAAAGTGGGTCAGTCATCGAGTAAGTCAATCTCTATCTAGGCGTCCTTCCGTGCTCGTTGGCTTTTCAGTGACTGGTTTGTAGGTATGGGGAAGCAATCCACCGTTTTCGTTCTACGCGGTTGATAAAGAACTGCTGTGGCCTTGCGCCCCTCAGCTGTAGCCTTGCGCCCCTTAGCTGAAAGGTTTCCGGTAGACGACAGCCAATCAATACTAGGTACCTTGGGGTATATTTATATATTGTAGGTGTATTAGCCCTAGGAGCTCTTAGATATCTCATAAAACCAAACCATCCATCCTGTCCTCTAGGCCTGCGCCTCACATGCCTGTGCTTGAACCTGATTGGCATTACACTGTTCTTCGCAGAACCTGCATTGTGTATTGCAACGCTTGCATTCTCCGTGCGACCTTCATGTCCATCAAGGATCTGTATCAGAGGCTATTCGCCAACATTGGTAAAGAGAACAAGAACTCCAACTCCCAAGATAAGGTAAACGAATAATCGGAAAACCCACCTTTCCTATCCCAGCCTAGTCGATCTGTCAGATTCGAATCTCACGCCAAGAGGCGCTAAGATCTCGGAAGTCGATCTTCCCGTGTCCTTGCATCATCACATCTGCTTTCAGCCAGTCAGGGCATCGAACAATCAGCCCCAAGAGATCAGTCACTGCAGTCCGAGTCAATATGACAAAAGCTAAGACAAAGGCTAAGCGCTTTTTCCATCTTGATATATCCATGATCGAACGTTGTATATGTTCTTCAGCTCTTCTGACAGACGTCTCGCCACCATCTTATACCCTCTTCCTCCATCCAAGCGATCTACAAACCCAATTCCTTACGGATCGTAAGGATTGTTACCTTTACAGACTCCCACAATGTCGTCCGAAGAACTTGTCAAGAATGGCCGGAAGAATGTGGTCATTATTGGCGGTGGCGCCGCAGGAATGGTCAGGACAAGGACTTCCATATCACAACGCTCCAGCTGACTCTCCAACAGTCTTGTGCAGACACTCTCTCAAAGCACCCCGACAAATACAAAGTCACCATCATCGAGCGCATGTCCGTCGTGGGCGGTCAAGCCACCTCCATCCCCCTCGACGAAGACAAGTACGGCACCTCATGGATGAACGACGGCGTTCAGGGTGGATCTCCAGCTTTCAAACATACCTTCAATTTCTTCCATAGATATGGGCATGAGGAGAAGGAGGTTAAACTACAGGTGGGCTTCGGCAAGGGCAAAGATAGCTTCTGGACGAATTGTTTTCCCAGTAATCTGGTCGATCGGTTTTCGGCCGACATCAAGAAGTTCGGCAAGGTACTGAAAATCATCAAGTGGATGATGCCGATACTAGGCCTTGTGCCAATCAGGATTATGCTGCGCATGTTCTTTTTCGACAAGGAATTTGGCGAGAAGATGGTCTTCCCTCTGATCGCACTCTTTCTCGGCACTGGTACGGCCTCCGAATCCTTGATCATAGACTGCGCTAACATAGGTTAGGCAATCAAACAGCCAATGTTTCCTGCGCCATCCTGGAACGTTTGTTTGATGATCCTAATATGAAGCTTTGGGACTACGATGAGGAAACTCTCTTACCTAATCTCCCGCTGATGGTCACCTTCCCACATCTAGAAAAGTTCTATGGGGACTGGTACAATGACCTCAAAGCCAAAGGTGTGGACATCCGGACAAATACCGATGTCACTGCCATCAAGTCCCGCGGCAAAAAAGGCATTGTCCTCGAAACCGCCCCCTTTGATCCCGAAAAAGGCAAGACGGACTCCGGACAGCGTGCGGGTGGTCATACTGGCCCTGCCTCGACTACGGAAAAATTCGACGAAATGGTAATGTGCGTCCTTGCTGATGACGCCCTTAAGCTCCTTGGCAAGACTGCCACCTGGAAAGAGAGGTTCGTTCTGGGCGGCGCTCGCTTCTTCAACGACATAACCATCACACACTCCGACAGCAAGTACTTTTCCAAAAACTACGAAACCCACTTCAATCCCGAACTCTGTGCTAAGGCAAAGAACAAGCAACAGGAGGAGCAGATTGCATTTGCTAAGAACGAACAAAAGGGTCCAGGTGGCGAGCCGAGCGGATACAGACCAATGTACTACACCCATTCATACCCCGAAGATATGACAAAGATAGAAATGGCCTTTGACTGCACTAACTACCAGCACCAATTCCGCATGGACCATGACGCGGACAAAGCGCCCATGCCCCACGAGCAGCACGTCTTCCAGTCCATCTTCCTCGATGAAACTCACAAAGACCTTTGGACCATCGACCAGATCGACGAATCGAAAATCATCGAACGCAAGTGGTGGCATCAGCTCGGCCATCGCTGGCAGCATTACGTCCGCGTCGTGCCTGGGATGATGTTCATCAACGGCAAGAACAGCACCTGGTTCGCCGGGAGCTGGACGCTGGTCAACATGCACGAGATGGCGTGTGTGAGTGGCATTGCGGCTGCGTATCGGTTGGGGGCCGAGTATGAGGTCTTCGACGACTTTGCGGAGGATTTGTTCAAGAAGTATCTGCTGATTAGCCATGGGGTGCGGTATAAGGGTGGGAAGAAGCAGCAGTGATTGGAAATGCCGTTTGTCATTCATCGTTTATTGGTATCGCACTGCTACGCGTTTCGACCGGGCATATGAAGTCTGACCTGTAACGGTGTTGGAGAGATTTGTTACGCATGGGGAGTCTAGCGGATACCTTTTTGAGATGCTGATATTTTGGTCTTTTGGGTCTGACATCGTCCTCCGAAACTATAATCTACATGCACTGTGCTGTCAAATAGCATATCATAGGTATACACTTACCTATATTGCAAGACGTTACCCTAATACATACGCCTCATCCTCAGACGAAAACGTAATTCTGATATCTCGAATCCAATTATCATCCGTACTATCCTATCGATCATCTCGTTGTGTTGTAGCCGCGGTAAATCTGGTGAGGTGCGAACGCGGATGTATGAGGTGTATACCGTATTTTATTAATATAGATATATACTAAAGGGAAAGTTAAGCTATTAGATAAGTATAAAGGTTAAGACTAATAAGGATATAAAGATAGAGATATATAATATATTATATATTTCTCTTCTTTTATAAGTTATATATATATATAGTCTTTATTTATATAAAGTAAAGTATATATATTTATTACTACTACTAAGAATTATAAAGATTATATTACACTATATCTTTTATATAATTAAATATTATATTTATAACTTTATCTTTTCTTATAAATATATTTCCTTTTATCTTATAAATTAGCCTTACTAATAATTTAAGATATATTAAGATATAATCTTTAAAGTATAATATAATACTAATTATAAATATTTAAAGAAGTTAAGGAATATTAGACCTTATAATAAAGACTTTATCTAAGTAAGACCCTTAAATTAAGACTTAGCTACTTAATTAATATAATAAAATCTATATACTAAATTACTAGATAAGATTATAAGGCTTAGTAAGGATGTAGTCTAATCTTGTAAAGGCTAGCTTGCCTAGCCGTTAAACCTCTTCTAAGACTTATGTCCTAGATATATCTATTACTTATTAATACCTATCAGCACATACACCCACATACCATTCAACGTCCGCATAGGCCGAGGGCAACATCTTCGTCGCCGTGACTCTACGCTGCAACAGCTCATACCACCACGGCAGATAGGATGGAGAAGTATGACGACAATAGATCGGGTCATCGTATTGTTTAGCCCTTCTAAGACGAGGTGAGGCTTCCTGCGAAAGGAACGTTATCTATGTGCCACATGCACCTGATTCAAGAAAAGACTCGTGCTCGTGATTCTTGCGACCGCATACATTACGGTCACCCTCTCCTGATTAGCGCCCTCAGAATGATAGATAAGTTTGCGCAGATGCGGCACGACATGCAGAGGGATCTTTTCCGAGATCCCCGCTCGCGCAGGCAATACTATACTAGTTCTGGCTCGAGGGCGAAATGCTCATGCAGTCCTTTGAGTCGTCGCCCTATGTGGACTAGTTGAGCAACCTTTATGTAGTCGTGCGCTGCCGTTGCGTCTCAAACTAGTTCAGGTGTGATGCCTCCGCGGCACGTTGATGGTGGGGTGGTGCCCATCGTTCAATGGGGCTGTGCGTGGAACAGACAGTAGACTATTGTCGACTGCTCCATTCTTCCTTTTGCAAGATGTTTCTTTGTATCTGATTCACCTCCTCAATATCTACTGCGTCTCTTCAACAACGAAGCACCGGTCTTTTTGTTATTCATCATGCTCAAGTTAGAAGCCCCTCAGGAGCCCGATGCCACAGGCAGATCCGAAGTGGACCGATCATCGCCCTCACACTCTGATTTAGATGGGCGTGTGGCCATGACTCCAAGCACTGACATTCAATCCCACGAGAAGCCTGCTTCCGACAAATTTGTCTTTTGGAGGGAAGGCTTTGAGGTATCTTGGTCGAGCAATAGGACAATGCCATTGAGAGCGACCATCAATGCGCCAGGTAAAATGTTCCCTTCAGATCCCGACTGCGTCCTGCTGACACTCGGCTCTGAGATTGCTTTGACGATCATCTATACCGTGCCGTTAGGTTTGGGCACCGCCGCTCACGGAGCTGTGACAGTTACATCCAAGCATCCGACAATATCTCCTTGAAATCCGGCCCTCCCGTACGCTCATTTAAAGCTACCTTTGAGATCCGCAGACGATCGTACACTACTGTACCGGCTTCGAACTCTTCGTCAGGGTTGGTATTTGACGAGTACCGAATTTGCAGGCCTGAGAGCCGCGCGTTATCCCGAATACCTCCTACGGATCAGAGGGATATCAACACGTTCGCTCCCTGCTCTACATCTCCGATTGTTCACTGCCCGAGCGAAATCGGTGTCGAAGATACACAACGCCCTTGGGCCTCTCCAAGAAGCAGTGAAGATATCGATGGAAAAGACTGTAATATATCGGGCTGTATAGTGGGTCCTCCAGGAGACTGCACTCGCAAACCCAAAGTAATCTTGAATGAAATCTCGAAAACAGGGTCTGTATCTGACGAAGCTGATTCTGGAACCAAGGACGAGACAAGATCAAGAGAAGCTATCCAGAACCCTGGAAGTCCCTGCAAATCCGACCTCATTCCAGAACATGAAGCACCTGATAATACCCGAATCGACAAGCCGGCGGACGAGGTAACTCCAGCACTCCAAAGGTTTGAAGAGATATTCGACGGGTGTGACGCGGAGAAAAGGTTCAATTCAGATCCAAAGAAATGCCTTTTGAACACAAAAAAAGGCCAGAGATGTGGCGGGCGGATTCCCGGGAAGCATAAGGATATGATCCGAGAAGTCCTTGCGAGCCTGGCAAGACTGTACCTCAAAGATGACGCGCAAGAATGCATACACCAGGTAATAAGACTTGCAGATCTTGCAATTTGTAAACGAAGCCACAGGGGAAAAGCAAGAATACTCATCGACAATTTACTTCATGGTCATGGAGCATCGATAGTTGAGAGTGTGATGGATGGGACAGGTAGTTTGGAAGCAGGTGCTTCACGGTGGGGCGGCAGCAGCACTGCGGAAACGACTGACAAGTCTTCTAAAACATCATTCAAGAAGCAAGAGGTAATACCAGATGACATAAGGAAGGAGATTCAAAGTAACGCGAAAGGAGGTCAGGACGATGGAAGAATGAGATACGATTTTCGGACGACTCGATCAACGACGCTAAAAAAACGAATGTCTTACTTGCCGAAATTTCTTCCATACAGTACACGTGAGGCAACAAAATCGAGTACGACCGATTGGTTAAAGAAGCAAATAAGCAAGCCCCTCCTTCCATCAGACCTCGCCAGCGGATGGCTATACGTATATTGGAATCGTGCCAGCTTCGGGGTCGTAAAAATCGGTTACACGACTAAAGGTGTCGATCAACGCCTCAAGGGCTGGATCTCAAAATGCAAGCACGAAGCTGAATTACAATATCGTTCAGAGCAAAAGATTCCCCATGCCCGTCGGCTGGAGCAAATCCTCCACGCCGAATTTGCGAGTTCCAGATACTGCGAAGTGAACTGCGGGTGTCATGGGAGACATAAAGAATGGTTCCAGCTCCCTCACGATCTAAATTTTCAAGAGGCAATCGAGAGACGGACTCAATGGATGCTGACGGAGCCGTACGAAGAGATCCAAGGTGTGTGGCAGCTGAAATCTCACCACGCAAGGAACTTGAACGAGTTGGGCAATATAATGCAAGTGCCAGAGACGCAGGAAGTGAGCAAACAGCTGAAGACGGCTGTCGTAGCTAAGCAGAAGAAAATCAGGACCCAGGCGCCCTCTCGCGGAAAGGATGGGAGATTCAGGGCAAAAAGAATAAAGGAAAACGAATAGAGTCTTGAACTGAGCGCGCGCCTGAGACAAGCAACTCGGAAATCAGCCCTGTGAGCACCGCGTAACATCCCTCCAGGTCGACGAACAAGATCTCCGAAGGTGTAGCATTCCTTTTCATACAACTAATTATTCACTCTTGCTGCAGGGGATTACGCTTCGTCTCGAAGGGCGTGAACCATCATCAATGCAGCTACGCTTGCTGTTGTTGTTCATAGGTTCTGGGATGAGCCGGTACTAGAGGTAGAAGCATAGCTGTTTATAGCTCTTGACTTCCCACTTGTAACTACCGGACTCTTCGAGGTGTTCCAGCTGGCCTTTTGGAAGAGCCTAGCAAGGAATCGCTATCGAGGATACCGAAGCGTCATGCTCGCTATCACTTTGATGATGCTGATCCTGGTATAGACTTTGCAGGTTGATGTCCGTCTCGTGTGAGTCGATCAGGGTAAGCTGTCGTATGCGTTTCGCGTCTGTCATGAAGGCCGTGTGTAGGGAGCCTAGTAGGTTCTCGGGCGCTTGCTGTCGCAGTCTTTGATGCTAGACTCACCGAAGTACAGAACACTCCTGGAAATATATTTATAGGAAGACGAGGAATTTTTAGTATATATAGAGAAAATTTCTACCGTACTAGAATAAATAAAATAGAGGATTTTAAAGCTTTAGAATATAATAGTTAAATTAGTTTTTATAACTTTATAAATATAATAGATATAACAAATATTTCAAGTATAAATATTTCAAGTATTTAATATAATATAATATAAGAAACTAATATTAATAGATAGAAAAAGATATATTATAATTCTTCTAACTTAAAAGTTTATATAAGATAGTAAAATCTATTATATACTTATAACTTCTAGTAGCTTAGTATTATATAGTAATTATAGATTTAGTTTTAAATAGAGTTAATATAATTAATTTTACTAGAATAGACTCTTTTTATAATACTTTCTATTTCTTCTTATTCTCTACTAGGAAGTATATTTATAAATCTATATTATAACTATTTTTACCTTTATATCCTAGTACTTATTAGACTAAATACTTTAAGTTAGTAGTTTAAATATAAGTTAGATATCTTACTTAAGTCTTAGTAATTAGATATTAAATTTCTAATTTAAGTATTTAAATTAATATTAAACTATAAGAGTATATACTTTAGTACTAACTTTTAGAATTAATTTACTCTAATCTAGTTAAATATTATAGTATAGTCTTATAACTTTATATATTACTATAACCTCTTTTAGAGAAAGTCTATTATAAAGGTTAAAAAGCTATTAAATAGAGATTTAAAGTTTATAATAATAGTAAAATACTTATTAGTTTATAAAAGAGATATTATAATATTATAATTAAAAATTTATATAAGAAAATATATCTCCTCTTATCTAGTTAGTATTCTATTATATCTAATCTAGATAGATATATATATACTAGAGGAAGGTATATATCTACTAGAATTAAGGTATATATATAAGTATATATATACTTAATTAGGGTATATATAAGCTAGGATAGTATATATATATATAATTACCTTATTATAAATACTATACCTAGTACTACCTTATTTATATTACGAGATACCTATTCTAGTAAGAATATCCTAAAAGCTCGTTATAAGTAAATAAGGCCGTAGCTAAATGTAGTATTCTAAACGTGGTATTAATATCTAGTACTAAGGTTATAAAGCGATCGGGTGTATATTACGACCCGTTATCTTCTAACTAGAAGGCTCCGGAGTCTAGGTAGATCTCGTAGAGAGGAGTGTTAAGGACTAGGGTAAATAGGCTTCGTACTAAACTAGTCTAATACAGGTCGAGTATTATATTTAGTATCTAGGAGATATCTAGGTTAATAATATAAATTAAGTATAAAGCTCCTATCTAAGTAGGGATATACGCTTTCTATATAGATATATAAGATCCTACTAAGAGGTATAAGTCGGTAGACTAATCCATCTAATCTATACGTGGCTCCTATAGTTTAGTAAGCTAATCCACCTAATCTACTTATAAGTCGAGTCTCTCCCTAGACTAATCTACCTATTAGTAATAAGAAGTACCTTTACTAGGCGTAGTATAAGGACCGCTAGTCTATACTTGTAATATTAGCTCCCCCTCTAAGAATTATTATCCCGATAATCCTAACTTCTATTATACCTACTAATAGGTATAAACTATTAAGCTCTTTCCGTTATTATTAGCTATTATTATTAATCGCGCCGGTAACTCTAATACGCGTCTATAAGAACTATAAAAAGGCTAGGCGCCTAGAGAAGTATAAAGTAGGGGGTTCGTCTAATTATTACGTGGAATACGCCCGACTAGGCTATAGCTATAATCTCGCTCCTTTCTCTCCTACTTATTAGGCTCGCGTTTAGAAACAGCGCGATACTAAGCTAGCAGAGTAGAAGGTTTTCTAAAAGGAGGCCTAGGCTCGAATAGTTCGTCTTACCATAGAGCTAGAAATATTAGAGCGAGTTTAAAGGGAAATAGTTAAAGGGGAACTATAAAATATTAAGGAGGTCGAGGTTAATAAGTAAATAGCTAATCCTTCCCCTAATAACTTCCTCTTTAATATTTCTTTAGAATAGGTTAAAGTCCCTCTTAACTTTAACT